>Ga0075418_10000507_pt1 | contig 41490 bp, 35 predicted proteins | sample SoiMetdeltSBSDD2_FD_81776 | JGI IMG/M metagenome (GOLD analysis project Ga0075418, IMG submission 81776) | Bulk soil microbial communities from a Populus tree surrounding site in Tennessee, USA - Soil MetaG P. deltoides SBSDD2 | ecosystem: Environmental > Terrestrial > Soil > Tree plantation...
GCGTCTTGGTGAGGGGTGTGTGGAGTGGCTTGCGGCCGTGTGCGCCGGCGGCGCTGGTCACCATGTCACCATCCCAGGCTGTGTGGGGCAACTGTCTGGCGTGCGGCCTGCAAGCACGTGATTCGGGCCTGCGTCGAAAGCACCTGCAGACCGCTTCGCTCCTTGTCCCGTCCTTCCCCATGGCACACCGTTCCATGCAATGAGTCCCTGGCACAGTGATCGCATCCATGCGATTCGGGTACTCAGCTCAACGTCACGACTCCGGTGTCCGCCAGACTTTGGCGAGCGCCGTGCGGGGCGGATTGGCTGAGAGCGATGGGATGGGGGTGGCGTGCCGTGAAGCACCTCCTCGGGTGGCAAGAAGGACGCCTCGAAGGCGTACTGATCCTCCTGGGTCTCCTGGGGATCGTCCTGGCAACGGACTGCCCCAAGGAACTACAGCCAGGTGATCCCCTCCCTCGATTGACCAAAGAACAATTGGACGAGTTCGAACGCGGCCGGGTGGTGTTCGAGCGCGTCTTCGCCGAGGAGACCGGCCTGGGGCCGCTCTTCAACGCCGAATCGTGCGCCGAGTGTCACGAGGATCCGGTGAGCGGCGGCGCCGGCGACGAGATCGAGCTGCACGCCTCCTTGTTCCATGAAGCCGGCATGGCGACGGTCGCTGGGGTCACACCGGGCGGCGTCGACGGCTTCTGCGATGCTCTGGTGGACAGCGGCGGCCCCATTTACCAGCTCCGGGCGACGTCCCTCCTGCAGGAAGCTCTCGGCATCACGGCGGAGCCGGTTCCCGCAGGCGCGCAGAAGGCGCAGCGGACGTCGCCCGACATCTTCGGCTTCGGGCTCCTGGATGCGGTGCCCGATTCCGTGCTGCTCTATCATGCCGATCCGGACGACGCCAACGGCGACGGGATCTCCGGCCGGCCGAATCGGTTCTTCGACGGCAGGATCGGCCGCTTCGGCCGCAAGGCCGTGGTGCCGACGCTGGCGGAGTTCAATGCCGGCGCCTTCCAGATCGAGCAAGGTGTGACCACGCCGCAGGCGCCCGAAGAGGGCACCGTCGGGGGCAGGCCGCTGCCGCCGGGAGTGGATCCGGTGCCGGATCCGGAGCTCGACGCGGAGTCGGTGCGGCTGGCGCAACAGTTCGTGCGCTTCCTCGCCCCGCCGCCGCGGGCGAAAGCGAAGCGCGGCAGCACCCGGGGCGAGCAGATCTTCGCCCAGCTCCGCTGTACCGCCTGCCATGTGCCGGTGCTGCGCACCGGAGCGAACGAGGTCAAAGCTCTGGAGTACCGCGAAGTGCGCGCCTACTCGGACCTGCTGCTCCACGACATGGGGCCCGAGCTCGCCGACATCTGCCTCGGCGAAGCGGAGCCCGCGGAGTTCCGCACCGAGCCCCTCATGGGACTGCGCTTCTCCCAGCACTTCCTCCACGACGGCCGCGCCGCCACGCTGGAGGAAGCGATCCGCCTCCACGGCGGCGAAGCCGCCGCGGCCCGCGACGCCTTCCTCGCCCTTACGCCTAAGGAGCGCGCGGCGCTGCTCGCGTTCCTCGCCGGCTTGTGAGCGTCGTCATTTCGGGCGGTAGAGTTCCTTGATGCGTCCCCAGTCGGACGCTTGCACCTCGGCGGGGTTGCGGCGGAGGCGGAGGATGCGGCCGAGGCTGAGCGAGCACACGTAGACCCCGTCGGGCCCGGTCTCGATGTCCGTGATCACGCCGAAAGAGCTTCCCAGCCGGTAGACATCCCGTTCCAGCTCGTTGTCGGCGACGCGGTCGGTCGTTTCCGCCGTGGTCATGACCAGGCTGCTGCGATCGCCGCTCAGTTCGAAATGGTACAGCCCCGAAAAATTGTTATCGCCGACCAGGAGGTCGTTCTCGTAGGCCGCCCCGAGAATGCTGCTGCGGATGAAGTGGAGCGAGGTGACGCCGATGGGACCGAGCCACGAGAAGAGCGGGTCGCCGTACTGCGAACCCGGTGCCACCCAGACATCCCCGAGGCCCTGGGGATCCCTGCCATCGGGCCCCATGATTTGCACCCAGCCGCTGTTGAAGCCCGCGGGCACGCGGTTGATCTCATCGTAGGCATCGGGACCGTTCTCGGTGTCCCAGAGCACTCCGGTCCGCGGGTCGAAATCGAGACCGAAGCAGTTGCGCACGCCGTAGGCGAACACCTTGGGCATAGACCCACCGAAGGCGAGGAAGGGGTTGTCCGCCGGAACGGAGCCGTCGTCGTCGATCCGGAAGATGATGCTGGTGTCGTCCGGTGGCGGGCCGGCAGGGAGGTTCTGCAGCTGGGTCCTGTGGTTGAGGTCGCCAAGGACGCCGTAGAGCTTGCGGTCGGGACCGAAGAGGAGGATGCCGCCATCGTGATTGGGCCCCCCTGCGCCCGGGAGAGCGAGGATGGGCGCCGGGGCCGAGAGGCTCGTCCCGTCCCAGTGGTAGCGCTCCACGCGGTGGCCAGCGATGGCATCCTGATCCGCGTTGTCCAATCCCGTGCTGCTGGCGCTGTAGTAGAGGTACACGAAACCGTTGCTGGCGAAATCGGGGTGCAGCGCCATTCCCAGGAGACCGCGCTCGCTCCGGCTGTTCACCGCCAGATCGAGCACGGGCCCGACCAGTGCGCCGCCGCGCACGTGCATCACCCTGCCCGTCGCCTTCTCGTCGACCAGGGCCTCCAGGGGTTGCCCCGGCAGCTGGGGGAGGAGGGCTATGGATGTGGGTTGCGACAGGCCGGCGACCCAGGTGAGCACCTGCAGGGCGGGATCGTTCAGAGACTGCGCCCGGAGCGCCGGGACGGCGGTGGCGACAGCGGCGCCCGCGACGAAGAGCCGGAGCGATGCCTTGTCGAGGTTGCCACGATGTCGAAGCCAGCGCCTCGTCGCCTGCATGACGCGGCGAGTCTAGCACGCCGGCACGGAGGGACGCGAAAAGAAGGCGCGGCCGTCTCGAGACGACCGCGCCGGGGGTGAGTCGGGATCGGGATACCGGCTCTACTGGAACAAACTCTTGACCTGTGACCACGTCGACGGTGCGACGGCGACGAAGCCACACGAGGTGCCGGAGCAGCTCGTGCTGTTCACTGCCGAGGTGAAGGCCACGGGCTCGTCGCCGCCCAGGGCCGGGTCCCCTTGCTCCAGGGTCAAGCACACCTGGGTGAATGCGGGCGCGTCGCAGAGCGTCACCGACGGGCAGCTGAAGCTCGGGTTGGAGGGCGTGCTGTGCATCCGCACCTTCGCCTCGTGCTGCGTCGTCATGGCCATGACATGGATAGTACCCAGGGGGATCTTGTCGCCGGCGAGGCCGGTCACCGTCTGGCAGGACGAGAACGACATGAAAAGACCGCCGCCGCTGCCATTGTCGATGGGATCCCCGCTGTTGAGGACGACCCCGCCCGCCGGGTTCCAGACGAAGCCGACCCCCGAGGCGCTCGGCTCGATGGAGACGCGGAACTCCGCCCCGGTGAAGCCCGCGGCGGTGGCGCCGGCAGTCACCAGATAGAGATAGAAGCGGCCGTTGCCCGACGAGTTCATTGTGATGCAGCAGTTCGTGCCGGCGGCGTCTCCGAAGACGCCGATGTACCCGTTGTTGGGGGGCGCGGCGACGGCGCTTCCCGGGAGCAGCGACGCGACTGCAAGGAGCACAAGGAACAGAGTGCGAGACATGGCAGGGAACCCCCTGGTGAACGAGCTCACGATCCTCGTGCATCGCTTGTCTGGAGCTCGCAAATGCGGCGCAGGAATCACCTCGTGTCGCTCCCTGGGGCTTTCGCCTGGGAGTACGCACCGCAGAACAAGCCTCGTGCCGCAGAGCAAGGCGCAACGGGGGGAAGCACGGTGGCACGGCATTCCCCTCCGCGGCATGACCGAGCCCGTGCGTTCCGAGTGCAGCGCTGCTCAAGCTGCCAGAAGGCGGGAGGAGAGAGTGAGTATGCTGAGGCGAGCAGCACAAGCCATTCCATGGACGCTCGGGCTGAAGATTCGGGTCGGTCGCGGGGTAGAATGGCTCGGCGTCTTCCGTAGGGTGACGAAGGCGCCCGCAGGAGCCGGGCAGGTTGGAGGGTGTGGGTGAGTCGCATCGCGCTCATCGACTGGAACGTCGCGGCGGCGGCGGCAGGTCTCGAGGCTCTGCGACGCGCTGGCCACTCCGTGCAGCCCGTGGTGCCGGCGGATGCCGCCAAGCTGCGCGGGCTTGCCAGTCGGCCGCCCGAAGCCATCGTCATCGATCTGGCGCGGCGTCCGGCGGAGGGGCGCAACGTCGGCGTCTGGTTGCGCCAGCGCCGGGTCACTCGTGCCGTGACGCTCCTTTTCGTGGGTGGCGAAGCCGAGAAAGTGAAGCAGATGCGCGCCCTGCTCCCCGACGCGGTGTACACCCAGTGGCGTGGCATCCGCGCGGCCTTGCGGCGCGCCCAGCGGGAGGCGCCGCGGCACCCCGTGGTTCGCGGCAGCATGGACGCGTACTCCGGGACGCCCTTGCCGAGGAAGCTGGGCCTGCGCCCGGAGATGCGCGTGGCCCTCCTCGGTGCGCCGGTGGATTTCGCCTCCACCCTGGGGGAGTTGCCGGAGGGCGTGCGCTTCCAAGCACAGTTGCGCGGCGCGCCGCCCATGGTCCTGCTCTTCGCGCGCTCCCAGGCCGATCTGGCGCGCCGCTTCCCGGCCGCAGCGCGCGCCCTCGCCACCGGGGGGAGCCTCTGGATCCTGTGGCGGAAGAAAGCTTCGGGAGAGGCGACCGATCTGGGCGAAAAGGAAGTGCGGGAGTTCGGTCTCTCCCGTGGCTTCGTGGACTACAAGATCAGCGCCATCGACGCGACCTGGTCCGGCCTGCGGTTCGCGCGCCGACGGAACGCGCTCAGGGGGAGTCGCCGTCGGGGGTCTCGCGCACGATGACCAGGATGGCGTCGTGGGGCACGACGAAGTAGTTCTTGCCCTCGAACGTGATGTCCACGCTGGCCTTGCGGAAGAAAAGGGCATAGTCGCCGACGCGGGCTTGCATGGGCAGGTAGCGCGGTTCCCGTCGCAGGCGTTTCCATGGTTCGTCGTCCGCGGTCTCGAGCGGCCCCACCGGCACACCGGGCCCGAGGGCGACGACCCGCCCGCCCTGGACGGCGCGGGAGTCCACCGCCGTCTGCGGCAGGTACAGCCCCACGTGCGTTCGCTCCTCGCCCGCTTCCGGTTCGACGAGGACGCGATCGCCGACGACGATGAGTTCCTTCTTCACACGACCTCCAAGCATCCCGGCATGGACGGGGCGGCGTAGGGCCCGGCGACATTATATAGAGTACGCGCTCGGTGGTACGGCTCGGTGGGTCGACGGCGGAGGCCGTGTGGCGTCCCTGCGTGACGACTCCTCCCCCGACGAGGGTCGCCGGCCCGGAGCCTGCCGGCACGCGGCGTGAAAGGGCGGTGTCCCTCTCCCTCCCGCGAGAACTCGGCGAACCGGGAAAAATCGGTTACCCTGGAAGGCTCATGAATCGCTCGCTTGCAACCTCGAAACGGACGCGCTCTTGCCGCGGCACCCTCGGCGCTCTCGTGCTGATCGCCTTGATCGGCTGCGAGAGCAAGGACAGCATCGTCGACCCCGAACCGGCGGCGCCGCTGTTGCCGGCCCACGTCACCGTCGTGGACGGTCACGTCCGCTGGAGCACCGACATCGAGTCGCGGGGGAGCGTGCGTTACGGCTTCACCAGCGCCGACCTCGACCACGTGGCCTACCCAGTGGCTGCAGGCCGGCGCGACCGGGCGTTGCTCCGGGAGCACGAAGTGCCCTTGCTCGATCTCAGAGCCGGACGGCGCGTTTACCTGCAGACGGTGGACGAAGCTCCCGGGGGACCGGTGTCGCACTCGGACCTCGGTTCCTTCGAACCGGGAAGCCTGCCCGTCCCCGCGCTGCTCACCGCGACGATGATCCACATCGGCTTCGGCGACAGTCACCTGATCACGCTCCCTAACGGCCGGCGCGTGCTCATCGATGCGGGCGAGCGCGGCGCTGCCGGCGCCGTGGCGCAGTATCTGGACAGCCACGGCGTGACCACCCTGGACGCGGTGCTGTCGACCCACGTGCACATCGACCACCTGGGTGGGCTGGTGGGCGCCTTCGGCGACTTCGGGGACGGCATCCTCTCCCGGCGCCCCGCGGTCTTCCTCGATTCGCCGGAGAAATCGTGGTCGCGCGATGCCTACAGTGAAGCCATGGCCACGCTGGCGCAGGCGGGCGTGCGCCGCGCCGTCTTGAGCCGCGGCCAGACCTCGGCGACCCAACCAGAGCTGGCGTGGGACGAGCGGGTGCTGGTCACCGTCCTCTCCAGCGGCAGGCTGCCCAGTTACGTTCCGGACCGGGCGCGGGAGAACGACGACATCAACAACGATTCCATTGTTCTCAAGTGGAGCTACGGCGAGGTCGACTTCATCATCGGCGGCGACGCCGAGGCCGCCGCCGAGGCGAGCATGCAGCAGGCCTTCCCGCTCGCGACCCTCGAGGTGGAGTACTACAAGGCGCATCATCACGGACTGCCCGACGCCTCCACGCCCGGCTGGCTCGCGGTACTCAAGCCCCGCGTCGGCTTCATCCCGAATACGCAGCTGGTCTGGAGCGGCAACCTGGCGGACGCCCTCGCGCGCACGAGCAGTGGCCTGCAGGCTTTGGGCGCCGACGTCTACGTCATCGACGAGGCACCGAGCCTCGGGCGCTCCCGGAGCAGCGGCGTACAGTACAACGTCAGCTTCGTCACCGACGGCGTGAGCTACGAGGTGCGCCTCGAACGGGCCACGCAATCGGTGCCGCTGAAGCCGGCAGCACCCTGCATCCACGACGATCCGGATCTGCAGGCTCTCTTCGGCGCCACGGCGCCCGCCTCGGAGGTGCTTCCATGAGACGCGGCGCTTCGCCGCACCGGGTGGCGGCTGTCGCCGCCGCGATCCTCGCTGCGACCGGGAGCGACAGCGCCCCCGTTCTCTCCCTGTCCCAAGCCAACGCTGCTGCCGAAACGCCGGGAGGTACCTTGGATCGATTGGCCACCGCCTTCTGGGAGGCGCACCTGCGGTCGGAGCCGCTGGAGGCGACGGCTCTCGGCGACCGGCGCTTCGATCATCTCCTCCCCGACGTCACCCCCGAGGGCCGGGCGCGGGTGACTGCAGAGCTCCAGCAGATGCGCGAGGCCGTGGTGGGTCTCGATCTGGGCCTTCTGGACCCGGAGCAGCGCGTCACCGCCTCGATGCTGCTCGAGGTCATCGAAGGCAAGCTGGCGACACTGGAGTGCGATTTCCAGGACTGGGTGGTGGATCCGCTGGACGGGCCCCAGGTCGCTTTCCAGAACCTCCCGGCCATGCAGAGCATCTCGACGCCGGCGCAGGGCCGGGCGATGGTGCAACGCTGGCGCGCCATGGGTCCCTTCATGGATGCGCACGTCGCCAACCTGAGAACCGGCCTCGCCCAGGGCAGGGTGGCGACGCGGCAGCAGGTGGAGCGCGTCCTGGATCAGCTCGACGAGGTCGAGGCCAAGGATCTGCAGAGCTGGGCGCTGCTCTCGCCCCTCGCCACCGCGCACAGCGGCTGGCCGGCGGCAGCGCAGCGCGGCTTCGCCGACAGCCTCCAGGCCGCGGTGCGCGACGTGGTGCGGCCGGCGTTCCGGCGCTATCGCGATTTCCTCCGCGCCGAGGTTCTGCCGCGCGCCCGCCCGGCGGGGCAAGTGGGGCTCAAGAACCTTCCGGGCGGCGAGGACTGCTACCGGGCGATGGTGCGCAAGCACACCTCCCTCGCCCTCAAGCCGGATGAGATCCACAATTTCGGCCGTTCCGAAGTGGAGCGGATCATGGCGGAGATGCGCGTCCTGGGCCAGCGCGTCTTCGACACCTCCGATCAAGCCGAGATCCTGACGCGCCTGCGCCGCGACGCGAAGCTGCACTTCGCCACCCGTGACGAAGTGGAGGCGAAGGCGCGCGACACTCTGGCGCGGGCCCAGGCGGCGGTGCCCCGGTACTTCGGTATCCTGCCGCAGGCGCGCTGCGAGGTGGTGCGCATGGAGGCGCACGAGGAGAAACACTCCACCATCGCCTACTATCGGCAGCCGGCGATGGACGGCTCACGGCCGGGCCAGTACTACATCAATACGTCGGCCCCGGAAACGCGCCCGCGCTACGAGGCCGAAGCGCTCGCCTTCCACGAGTCCGTCCCCGGGCACCACCTGCAGATCGCCATCGCCCAGGAATTGAAGGGAGTGCCGGAGTTCCGCAAGCACATGGGATCGACGGCCTTCGTCGAGGGTTGGGGCCTGTACACGGAGCAGCTCTGCGACGAGCTGGGTCTGTACAGCAGCGATCTCGACCGGATGGGCAAGCTGAGCTTCGAAGCCTGGCGGGCCTGTCGGCTGGTGGTGGACACGGGCATGCACGCCTACGGCTGGACCCGGCAGCAAGCGATCGACTACATGGTGGCCAACTCGGCGCTGGCGGAGAACAACATCGAAAACGAGGTGGACCGGTACATCACCTGGCCCGGTCAGGCGCTGGCCTACAAGATGGGCCAGGCGGAGATCCTGTCGCTGCGCGAGGAGGCCAAGAAGAGGCGCGGCGCGGCCTTCGACCTGCGAGAGTTCCACGATGTCGTGCTGCGTCACGGCGCGGTGACGCTCTCCACCTTGCGCGACATCGTTCTCGAACATTACGCCGGTTCGGGGCAGTGAAACCGTAGGCGCCGATCACGAGCACGACGTGGGCTCTGGGCCATGGCAGCGAACGGACCGATCATGCCTTGCATCTCGAGATTGCAGCGTCTTCTCATTCTAGGGTTCCTCGCCGCCTCCGTCCTTCCGATCCAGGGCACCGCCTTGACCCTCGTCCTGGAACCGAGGCGTGACAACACCTTGTACGAGAGCCCGACGGGAAGCATCAGCAACGGCGCCGGCCAGTTCTTCTTCGCCGGCAGGACGCTCGCCGGCGCCAGGCGCCGGGGAGTCCTGGCCTTCGATCTTTCCTCCATCCCGCTGGGGACGGCGGTAGACAGCGTCGCCGTCGTCCTCTCCATGTCCCGCGCCCAACCGGGAACGCATCAGGTCGGCTTGCACCGCCTGCTGGCCGACTGGGGGGAAGGCACCTCGGACGCTCCGATGGAAGAGGGAGGAGGGACGGCCAGCACACCGGGGGATGCCACCTGGATCCATCGTTTCTTCGACACCACATTGTGGACGAATGCAGGCGGCGACTTCGTGCCGACGGCGAGTGCGAGCCTCGGCATCGGCAGCACCGGCTTCTTCACCTGGTCCTCCCCGGCGTTGCGCGCCGATGTGCAGCAATGGGTGGATACGCCGGCGAGCAACTTCGGTTGGCTCGTCCACGGCGACGAGAGCGGTGGCGAGACCGCCAAGCGCTTCGACAGCAAAGATCACCCGGATCCCGCCGTGCACCCGCGGCTGCTTCTCTACCTCCAACCTGCCACGGACACGGCAGGCGACGCTCTCGTCTTCCGCCTCCACCCGGGGCGCCCGAACCCCTTCCGGTTTTCGACGACGATCGCCTACGACTTGCCTGGCCCGGGGAACGTGGCCTTGCATCTCCTCGACGCGCGGGGCAGGAGCCTGCGTACGTTCGCCACCGAGCCCGGTCCGGGACGCCACTTCCTCGCTTGGGACGGGCGCGATCGCACCGGCCGCCCGCTGCCCTCGGGCCACTACTTCCTCGTCCTCGAACGCGGTGGCGAACGGCAGGTGCAACGGCTCACCTTGAGCCGCTGAGGGTGCGCGCCCGAAGCAGCGTGTGCACGGCCGGCCGGAGGGAGCTCACCCATGCCCGGGGCGCTCGTGGTCGCGGGCTCAGGAAGCCAGGCTCATTCCCATTCGACTTCCAGCGAACGCGGTGCGTCGGCGAGGAAGAGCCTGAGCTTGCAGCGGTTTTCCTCGTAGTCCTTGGTGACCAGGACTCCGTCTCGCTCCACGAGGCGGTCGCCGGCGAAGTTCTTTCGGACTGCAGCGGGAACCGTCACCTGCACACCGATTTTCGGCGACAGCCGCAAGTGCAGCCGCGACGCGACGCCTTCGAAGAAAACCTCCAGCAGGCCGTCGAAGGGTTTGCCGGTGACATCGAAGTCCACCTCCGCGAGGGGGCACTGCACCGAGACCACCTTGGGTAGACCATTGAGGAGCTCGCGCACCTCGAGGCTGCCGCCGTCGGCCACGAGCTGGCAGCGCTCCAGGGGCACCAGGTTGCGGCGGTGGAATTCCATCTTCAACGCCGCATCGACGCCGATCAGGAGCACCTCCTGGGTGGGGAGATCGCTGAAATCGAAGCTCCCCGCACCGCGTTCGCAGCGCAGGAGGTACTTCGTCGGTGCTGGCGGCGAGAGCAGCAGCTGCCAGCGATGCGCTTCGGGCATCTCCCCGGTGGTGGCGGCGGGCAGCGGTTCTTCGTCGGCGAAGCTGGAATCCGGTGTCGCGGGCAGGTCGAGAAGCACCTGGTCGCGGATGCTGAGGGTCGCGCGCTGGCCGGGACTGAGCTCCACTCGGGGGAAGACGTCTTCCGGATGCGTCGTCAGCTCCAGGAGCTGTTGCGGATTGCCGGCGTAGAGGGTGACGGTGTCCCGCAGGCTGTGCAGCTCGACGGTGAGGGACTGCAGTGTCTTGTACGGAATGACGTACGGCGCCGCGACGCTCCCGGGCACCAGGAAGGCGGTGGCGAGAAGAAGCATCGAGCCGGCGCTCCCGAGAGTTGCTGACCGCGGCATCGCGCCCGCCATCATTCCTCCCGGAAGGCGCGGGAGCGCTGCCCGCGGCCCCTGAAGATCCACCCGAGCACCATTCCCGCCACGAAGCCGCCGATGTGCGCCCACCAGGCGACGCCGGCGCCGGCGCCTTCCCCGAGCCCGAGGCTCAAGGTGCCGCTGAAGACCTGCAGCACGAACCACATGCCCAGCACGATCAGCGCCGGCAGCTCCGCGACACGGATGAAGATGCCGAGCGGGATCAGGGTCAGGACGCGGGCCTTGGGGAACATGACGAGGTAGGCGCCGAGGACCCCGGCGATGGCGCCGCTCGCACCGATGGAAGGCACGATCGAGGCGCGATTCGTGAAGGCGTGCGAAATCGTCGCGAACCAGCCGCAAAAGAGATAGAAGGCCAAGTAACCCAGGCGGCCCAGACGATCCTCGACATTGTCCCCGAAGATCCACAGGTAGAGCATGTTGCCCAGCAGGTGTCCCCAGCCGCCATGCAGGAACATGGAGACGAGGACGGAACGTCCATCCCCCACCCAGTTCCCAGGGGCGAAGTACTGGTGCGGAACGAAGGCAGTGCTCATGAGCCAGCCCTCGAGCCGCGGGCCGAGCTGCATTTCGTAGAGGAAGACCAGCACGTTCACGGCGATGAGCATCACCGTGACCACGGGGAAGTGGCGCCGCGCCTGGATGTCGCGCAGCGGCAGGACCATGGAACGCCTCCGTTGCCGCGGCGCAGCGGCGGCTGCCCGCCGCGAGCGAGCCTCGCGCCGTGGCTCGCGATCAGCCCGCGCCACGCATTCTACGCTGATCCTTGCGGCGTCACCATGTGATAGGATGCGTCCACCGGGTCACACACGGGGCAGGTGTTCCATGCGGATCGCGGTTCCCACGACGCTGTGCCTCCTTCTCGCGCTCGCCCACGCCAGCGACGCCGCCGACCGGCCGCTCGGCCGCGACTTCACCATGCGCTCTCCCACCATCGCCACGCACGGGATGGTGGCGAGCGAGCACCCGCTGGCGAGCCGCATCGGCGTCGAGATCCTCGAGGCCGGCGGCAGCGCGGTGGATGCAGCCATCGCGGTCAATGCCGCGCTCGGCTTCATGGAGCCCACCTCCTGCGGCGTCGGCGGCGATCTCTTCGCCATCGTCTGGGACGCGAAAACCCAGCGCCTCTACGGACTGAATGGCAGCGGCCGCGCCGGCAGCCGTCTGCCTCTGGAGGATCTGCGTCGCAACGGCGAGCGCATGCCCCAGATGGGCGGGGTGCCGGTCACGGTGCCGGGCGCGGTGGATGCCTGGTTCACCTTGCAGGCGCGCTTCGGCAAGCTTTCCATGCGCAAGCTGCTGGAACCGGCCAGCCGTTATGCCCGCGAGGGTTGCCCGGTGCCGCCGGTGATCGCCTACTACTGGAGTCGGGCGCCGCAGCGCTTCGCCGAGTATCCCGAGTTCCTCGCCACCTACTGCCCCGGCGGCAAGGCGCCCCGCGCCGGCGACGTCTTCCGCAATCCCAATCTCGCCGCCACCTACGACCGCATCGCCAAGGGCGGGCGGGATGCTTTCTACCGCGGCGACCTGGCGCAAAGCATCGTCGCCGCGGTGCAGCGCGCCGGCGGCGCTTTGACCAAGGAGGACATGGAAGCGCACACCTCCACCTGGGTGGAACCGCTCTCCACCACCTACCGGGGCTACCAGGTCTGGGAGCTGCCGCCGAACACCCAAGGCATCGCGGCGCTGCAGATGCTGAACATGCTCGAGGCCTACGATCTCGCCGCCATGGGGCACAACAGCACGGAGGCGCTGCACCTGATGGTGGAGGTGAAGAAGATCGTTTTCGAGGATCGCGCCCGCTACTACGCCGACCCGGAGTTCGCGGCCCTGCCGCTCGAGCGCCTCCTCTCCCGCGTTTATGCCCGGGAACGCCTGGCACTTTACGACCCGCAGCGGGCGAAACGAAGCATTCCGGCGGGAGATCTGCCGCTCCGCACCGGGGACACCACCTACCTCACGGTGGTGGACGCCGAACGTAACGCGGTCTCCCTCATTCAGAGCAACTACTCGGGCTTCGGTTCGGGCGTCGTCCCACCCGGCTCGGGCTTCTGCCTGCAGAATCGCGGCAATCTCTTCAGCCTGGACCCGGAGCATCCGAACGCCTATGCGCCGAAGAAGCGGCCGTTCCACACCATCGTCCCGGCCTTCGTGACCAAGGATGGCAAGCCGGTGTTCAGTTTCGGGGTCATGGGCGGCGACATGCAGCCGCAGGGACACGTGCAGGTGCTGTGCAACATCATCGACTTCGGTATGGACGTGCAGGAGGCCGGCGACGCGGCCCGCTTCTACCATACGGGCTCCAGCGAACCCACGGGGGAGCAGATGGACGATGGCGGCATCTTGCACCTCGAGTCGGGCGTGCCCCCGGAAGTGGTGCGCGATCTGGTGCTGAAGGGGCATCGGGTGGTGCAGAACGTGGGCGGCTTCGGGGGCTACCAGGGCATCTGGATCGACCACGAGCGGGGCGTGCTCCTCGGCGGCACGGAATCGCGCAAAGACGGCGTCGCCCTCGGCTATTAGGAGAAACGACGGTCGATGGAGGCGGCGAAGGTCGCGGCGCTGCGGCAAGAACATTACAACGCCACCGTCATCGGCCGGCGCCGCGTGCACGCAGAGCTCTTCGTGCTGCGCTTGCGTCCGGACGCGCCGCTGCCGGCGTACGAGGCCGGCCAGTGGTTGCAGGCCGGGCTCGGACTGTGGGAACCGCGCCTTCCTGACTGTCCGGCGGAGTCGCTGGCGAACCCGGAGTCCATGCTACAGCGCACCTACTCGCTCTCCTGCGCCATCATGGCGGAAGATGCGGAACGGCTGCTGACGCCGGAGGAGCACGATTGGTACGAGTTGTACATCGGCTTCGACCGTGAGCGGGCCACGGACGAGAGCGGCGCGGCGCTGGCGGCGCGCTTCGCCCTTCTCGAGCCCGGGATGCGCGCCTGGGTGGGGCCCGAGCCGCGCGGCAACTACACCCTGTCGACGGTGCGCGCCGAGGACGACGTGCTCTTCCTCGCCACCGGCACGGGGGAGGCGCCGCACCAGCGCATGGTGTGGGAGCTCCTGCGTCGCGGCCACCGGGGGCGCATCGCCGCCGTGGTCACGGCGCGTCGCCGGGCGGACCTCGGCTACGGCGAGACTCACGAGCGCCTCATGCGCCGCTTCCCGCCCTATCGGTGGCTTGGGGTGCCGACGCGGGAGCCGGGTGTCGGCGGCGGCCGCCTGCAAGCGCTGCTCGCGAGCGGTGCGCTGGAGGAACGCACGGGAATCCGCCTCGACCCGCGGCGCTGTCACGTGTTCCTGTGCGGCCATCCCGGCATGCTCGGGCGCTGGCGTCTCGTGGATGGGCGCAAGGTGTACCCCGAACCCCCGGGGATGATCGAGCTCCTGGAGCGCCGCGGCTACCGGGTGGATCCCCCCGAGGGGGTCCACGTTCACTTCGAACGGTGAAGAAATCTTCGGGCGGGGAGTGCTCCGCCCGCCCTGGAGGGATGCGCATGGACATGCCACGACGACGTCTCGGGAGCACCGGCATCGAAGTGAGCCGGCTCTGCCTCGGCACCATGACCTTCGGCAGCCAGTGGCCGTTCATCGCCATCACCCGGCAACAAGAGGCCAACGACCTCGTCGACCGCTGCCTGGAGGCGGGCATCGATTTCTTCGACACCGCCGACGTCTACAGCAACGGCGAGTCCGAGGAGATCCTGGGCAAGGCGCTCGGGAAACGCCGCCAGCAGGTGATCCTGGCCACGAAGGTCATGCAGCGCATGTCCGAGGCCCCGAACGATGCCGGTCTCTCCCGGCACCACATCCTGAACGGCGTGGACGCGAGCCTCCGCCGTCTCGGCACGGACACGATCGATCTCTACCAGGTGCACTGCTGGGACGCGCGGACACCGATCGAAGAGACGCTGCGCGCCCTCGACGACTGCGTCCGCTGGGGCAAGGTACGCTACCTCGGCGCCTCCAACTTCGCGGCCTGGCAGTTGATGCAAGCCCTTGCGGTGTCCGAGCGGGCCGGCCTGGCGCGCTTCGTCACCTTGCAACCTTTGTATAACGCGGTGATGCGTGACGCCGAGCTCGAGCTCCTGCCCCTCTGCAAGGACCAGGGTCTCGGGGTCCTGCCCTGGAGCCCGCTGGCCGGCGGTTTCTTGAGCGGCAAGTACCGGCGCGGTGCCTCGCCGCCTCAGGGAACGCGGCGGGCGGTGGAAAAGCAGTTCCTCCAGTTCGACGAAGAGCGGGGCCTCGACGTCGTCGAGGTGCTGGCGGCGATCGCCACCGCGCACGAAGGCACGGTGGCGCAGGCGGCGCTGAACTGGCTCCTCGCCAAGGAGCCGGTGACCTCGGTCATCATCGGTGCCCGCGATCGGCGGCAGCTGGAGGACAACCTGGAGGCGGTGCGCTGGCAGCTCTCTCCCGCCGAGGTGGCCCGACTCGACGCCCTGATGCCGCCGCCGCGGCTCTATCCGCAGTGGTTCCTCTCCATGTTCGACCCGGAGGCTTGAGCCACGAAGTTCCGCCGCCTGCCTCCCCGCGCGCTTCCACCCGCGCCTCGACCCTGATCGAGCACCCCGGGCTCGGCAAACTGCCCGCTGCGCCGCTCCTCGAACGGGCCCGTGACAGCGCATTGGCTCCAGACCTGCCGGCACGCCGGTTGCCGACCACAGCATGGACTCGTGCGGACGTTCCGCACCGGCCGCGGCGCCCGGCGCTCGGGCCCTTCTCGAGCGAGCCGCCGGGCACGCCGCCTTCGCCGGAGGTCTTGGATGTCCCCGTTGATGCCGCCGGAGCCGGAACAGCCTCACGCCGTGGACGAGATCCCGTTGGCGGACTCCGGGGAAGCGTCCGGTGCAGAGAGCGGTCTCGCGCGCCTGGATGCAGTCCTCGGCCGCAGCGCCGCGCCGAGCCGGATCCCGAGCGGCCTCCTCCTGGCGCTGGCGTATGCGCTCGGGCCCTTCGCACCCATCGTGCTGCGTCAAGGCAGCCGGAATCTCCCCTGGGCCCTCCTCGCCGCGCTGTCGTTCTTCACCTGGGCCGGCATGCTGTGGCGCTGGCACGATCTGGAGATGGCGCTGGAAACCGGCGCCGTGGCCCTCGTGCCTTGGATGATCGGTCTCCTGGCGGCGGCGGGTTCCTGGGTGATGGCGTGGTCCCGAGCCCTCTGGCTCGCCGCGAGCGATTCACGCTTCGTTCCGGCGCGGTTGCCGCAATGGGTGCGCGAGCCGCGGCGCTGCATGCTCCTCGGCTTCGTGCTCCCCGGCTTCGGTCATGTCGTCTCCGGACACCCGCGCCGTGCCGCTCTCGTCGCCTGGAGCTCCAGCTTCGTCATCGTTCCCTGGCTCTTGCTCTGGCAAGGCTCGTGGATCTGGCGCTGCAATGCCAACGCCGGCGACGACGCTGTCCCGGGGATTGCGCTCGAGGTCTTGTTCCTCCTCGCCGCGGCGTTCGCCGCCTGCGGCACACTCATTGGGATCGCTGGCAGCCTGGACGGAGCGCGCTTGCAGGCGCTGCGCGCCGGGCAGCGGACCGGCCTGCACGGCGACAGGGTGGCGCTCGCTCTTCTCGTCACCGTCGTCCTGGCGCTCCTCCTGTTGCGGCCGGTGCGCCTGGCGGCGGATCTGGACCGCTTCGCCGCGCCGTTGCAACACGACGGCTATCGATTGGTGCCCTTGTGCCTGGAGCTCGGCGCCATGGGACTCGACCGGGCCGACCCGAGCTATCCCATGGTGTGCGCGGAGCTCTTCGACACGCTGGGGAAGCACGAGCGCGCCGCCGCTTTGCGCAACGACCTGCGCCGGCGTTGGGAGAGCTACGCCGAGCATCTCCTGCGGGAAGAAGTGCGGATCGGTGGCGTCCTCTACCCGCCGCTCATCACGATCACCGGAGAAACAGAGCCACTGCCGCCCTTCCTCGCCGACTCCACCATGTCGGCACGGACGATGAGGGATTCCACGGCAGCAGTGTCCGCTCCCAAGGATTCGCTGGCCTCCGCCCTCGCGCCGGGCGACAGTGCCTCCGCCGCCCGAGGTGCTGCGGAGGCGAGAGCAGCGAAAGCAACCTCGCCGGCGCCGACTGGCGCACTGCCCGTGTCAAGCACTACCGCAGAGACCGCGCCGGCCTCTGCCATTGTGACAGGGCAGTCAGCAGTGTCCTCCACGACGACGGACTCGCCTTCACCAGCGTCTTCCACGCCCGAAGGCGCACCGGGTCCGGCGAATCCGTCCTCATCGTCCGCTGCAGTGGCGCCGAATTCCGAAGCACCATTGCCGGCGCCCGCAGGGATGGATTCGACACGTGAGGACACTGCCCCGCGCGCGCCCAGGCCGCGCAAGTTGAGCGGCGCTCCACCGCCTCAGAAGGGCAAGGCTCCGAGCGCCCATCGCGCCAGTGCCAATCGCGGCTAGTGGTGCCGCTCGCCGCCCTGTTCACTCAGGCTGAAACGCGCCTCCTGCTTGGACTTGCGTGGCATGGCTCTTGCCGTTCCGGGTCCGGGCCGGGCCAGGATGTGCCCGAGGACGCCCGTAGGCAGCGCAAGGAGGCGAATTCTGTCCAAAGCGACGCAGGAACCTTCGCGCATTCTCGTCGTCGACGACGAAGAGAACCTCCGGAACATCCTCGAGTTCCAGCTGCGAGCGGAAGGCTTCGCCGTGCGCGGCCTCGGGCGCGGCGACGAGACCTTGGCCACGACGCTGCAATGGAAGCCCGACCTGGTGCTCCTCGACCTCATGATGCCCGGTATGGACGGCTTCAGCGTCTGCCGTGCGCTCCGGGGCAACGAGAGCACGCAAGGGCTACCCGTCATCGTCGTCACCGCCCGTGGCGATGCCGCCACGCGCTTGCAGGCCCTGGTGGCTGGAGCCCACGAGTTCGTGGTGAAGCCCTATGCCTGGGACGAGCTCCTCGGACGCATCCGCAAGGCCATCGAACTTTCCCGGCGACACCATGGCGCGCCCAGCTTCGTTGGTCTCCCGGGCTCGGCGGCCACGGAAGCCCAGATCGCTCGCTTGCACCACGGCACCGAGGACTTCGCTTTCCTGAGCCTGGACGTCGACCACTTCCGCCGCTTCAACGAGAAGTTCGGCTACGAAAAGGGCGACGAGGTAGTGCGGCTCCTGGCGCGCCTCATCACCGAGGCCACGGAGAGCCTCGAGGCGTCGGTCAAGTTCGTCGCCCACCTGGGCGGCGACGAGTTCGTGATCCTGGTGAGCCCCGAGGTAGCGCGCCCGCTCGCCGATGACCTCATCACTCGCTTCGACAAGGAGTCGCGGCGCTTCTTCGCCAAGCGCGACTTGGACCACGGCCACTACGAAACGGTCGCACGCCACGGGCGGCGGGAAATGGTCCCGTTGTTGGCCCTCACCGTGGCCTTGGTGGATCACGTGAAACAGCGCGACTTGCAACCGCGCAAGCTCACCGACCTGGCCGCCGAGCTGCGGGCGGTCGGCAAGGCGCGCTTGGGCAGCATCGTCGTCTGTGAACGCCGCGAGCGCGCGGCACACTGAGCCTTCGGCAGTCGAATCCCCTAGGACCCCGAGACCTCTGGAAGGCCTATGCAGAAGCGCATCCTGATCGTGGACGACGAAGAGCCCCTGGCGACGATCCTCACCTACGCGCTCCGCAACGAGGGCTACCAGGTGGACTGGGTCAACGACGGGATGAAGGCGCTGAGCTATCTCGGCGTCAATCGGCCCGACCTCATTGTCATGGACATCATGATGCCCAATCTGAATGGGCTGGAGACCATGCGCATCACCCGCCAGAACGAGCTCATGGAGGGGGTGGCGATCCTGGCGCTGTCGGCGAAGCGGCTGACGGAGCGCGAGACCCGCGAGCTCGAGAATCTGTGCGACGCCTACATCCCCAAACCGTTCGGCGTCGAGACCTTCCTCGGCACGGTCTCCCAACTGCTGCATTCCACGGTGTGATCCGTACCTCCAGACCCTGCGGCTCCGGGCGCAGCGCCCCGGGCGGGGGGGGGAGATTCGTTCGGAGCCGGGCTGGTCTCGGATTTGCTCTCGTCCGCTGCGGACCCGAGCGATCACGGATGCGTAGCACCCACGCCGGACTCGAGCGGCGCACGACACGGAGAGTCGCAGGATGTACCAGGCCAAGATCCTCGTGGTGGACGATGAGGTCTACATTCTCCACATCCTCGATTTCATCCTCGGCGCGGAGAACTACGACGTCGTCACCGCGACCAACGGGGAGCAGGCGCTGCAGAAGGTGCGGGAGGAAAAACCGGACCTCGTCATCCTCGACATCATGATGCCCAAGCTCGACGGCTACGAGACCTGCCGCATGATCAAGAAAGATCCCGCCACCAAGAACATCCCCGTCATCCTCCTCACCGCGAAGGGCCGCGAGGTCGATCAGAAGCTCGGCCGCGAAGTCGGCGCCAACGACTACATGACCAAACCCTTCAGCCCCAGCAAGCTCATCGAACGCGTGCAGGCCATCCTCGGCGTCCGGCGCTGAGCCCGCACGGGCACGGCCCCCGCGGTCGCGCGCCGCGCACCGGGACGACCAGCAATTGACAGCCGCTTCTCCTCTTGCTTGAATCGACGCCGATTCCTCCCCGGTGGGTTCCTCCTGTTCCGGTCCCGTGAGGCAAAGGCGCGCCATGTCCCGGCTGGTCCAAGTCGCGGTACCGCTGCCGCTGCAGGACAGCTTCGTCTACACCGTGCCGGAAGCACTGCAAGAGCGACTCGCCCTCGGCGCCCGCGTCAAGGTGCCCTTCGGGCGGCGGCACCTGGTGGGCTACGCGGTGCATTTTCCCGCGAGCACCGACGTGGCCACGGTGAAGGCCATCGAGGCGGTTCTCGACGAGCCGCCGCTCTTGAGCCCGGTGCTCATGGAGCTCGGCGCTTGGATCGCCGGTTACTACGCCTGCACGCTCGGCGAAGCGCTGCGCGCTCTGCTTCCGGCGGCAGCGAAACGCCAGCGCGGCGCGCCGCGCGGCCGCAAGGCGGAGCTCTCCCACGGCGTCGCGCTCCTCGAGCAGGCACCGCCGGTGGCGCTCAACCCGTGGCAGGAGCGCGTCCTCGCTCCGGTGCTGGAGAGGCTCGGTGCCGGCGGCTACGCCTCCTTCCTGCTGCACGGCGTCACCGGCAGCGGCAAAACCGAGGTGTACCTGCACGCGGTGCGTGCCGCGCTCGAACGCGGGCGCGCCGCCATCATCCTCATCCCGGAGATCGCGCTCACGCCGCAGACAGCGGACCGTTTCCGCGCCCGCCTGGGAGCGGAGCTCGGGATCCTGCACAGCGGCATGACCATGGCGGAGCGGCATGATGTTCTGACCGCGGCCGTGCGCGGCGAGATCCAGGTCGTCCTCGGGGCGCGGAGCGCCGTCTTCGCGCCGGTGCGCGACCTCGGTCTCATCGTCGTCGACGAAGAGCACGAACCTTCGTACAAGCAGAACGAAAAACCGCGCTATCACGCCCGGGCGGTGGCCCTCGTCCGCGGCCGCCTCGAGAGCGCCGTGGTGCTGCTCGGCTCGGCGACGCCGAGCCTGGAGAGCTACCAGAATGCCGCGACGGGGAAGCACGTCCTGCTGCGGATCCCCGAGCGCGTCGACCAGCGGCCCCTCGCGGCGGTGCACGTCGTCGACATGCGGAGCGAAGAGAATCGCCGGGCGGTGCTGGCACCGGTGCTGCTCGATGCTCTGGCAGCGCGTCTCGAGCGCGGCGAGCAGAGCATCCTGCTCCTCAACCGCCGCGGCCACTCCAACTACGTGCAGTGCTTCGGTTGCGGCGAGCTGGTGCGCTGTCCCTACTGCGACATCACCCTCACCTACCACGCGGTGGGGAACGCGCTCCGCTGCCACTACTGCAGCCACACCCGCAGGGTGCCCCGGCAGTGCCCGCACTGCGCCAACCCTTGCCAGGTCTTCCGCGGCGTAGGGACGCAACGTCTCGAGCAGGACTTGGCCGGCCTCTTCCCCGCGGCCCGTCTGCGTCGGATGGATCATGACACCACCACCCGGCGCGGCGCGCATCGCAGCATCCTCGAGGACTTCGCCCGCGGCGAGGTGGACATCCTGCTCGGCACGCAAATGGTGGCCAAGGGGCACGACTTCCCGGGGGTGACGCTCGTCGGCGTCATCCAAGCGGACGGCGGTTTGTCGCTTCCCGATTTCCGCGCCGCCGAGCGCACCTTCCAGCTCCTCGCCCAGGTGGCGGGCCGGGCCGGCCGGGGGAAACGGCCGGGGGACGTGTACATCCAGACCCTGACCCCGGAGCACTACGCCATCCGACTGGCCGCGGCGCAGGACTACGAGGGCTTCTTTGCCCGCGAGTCCGCATTGCGCCAGGGGCTCGGCTACCCGCCCTTCGCCCGGCTGCTGGGAATCACCGGGCAGGGGCCGGAACGCACGCGGCTGGTGCAGGCCATGGAGCGCCTGGCGGAAACACTCCGACCCGGAGCACCGGTGGGAAGGGCAGCAGCCGCGGCGGCGGCGTCAGGAGAGGAAACTGGGGGGAGGCGGACAGGAACCACGGCTTCGTCGGCGAAGGTCGAGACCGGGACCTCGGATTCCCCCGCACGGACGGGCCATCAACCCGGGGCGCACCTCGGGACGCTCCAGGTGCTCGGGCCGGCAGCGAGCGCGATCCCACGCTTGCGAGGGCGGTATCGTGAACAGATCCTGATCAAGGGCACGCTCGGTCAGGCCGAGAAGTCCCGGCTCCTCGAGCAGGTGGCAGAGAGTTCCCGAGGCATGCCTGGGGTCGAGTTCCAGGTCGACGTCGACCCGGTGAACATGCTCTGAACCGTAGGACTTGCCGACCCGCGGGCGACCGACCGGACCGGCGCAGGCGATGGTGCCGCCAGGCTTGGAGGTGCGGCTGGAAGGAGGGCCGGGATGACCCGGACAGGGCAACGACAGAGACCACAGCCGCTTGCGTGTCTTGACACGGCCCCGGCAGGTTCTTAAATATAGGCGGCCACGAAGGTCGAGCTAGGCGCCCTGAGGCCCGCGCCGCGGGCCATGCAGCCTAGCGCACCGGCCTGGAAGGTCCATCCGACGCCTCGCACGGTCGCGTTCCCAGTCCCGAAGTCCCACACGAGCGTGCAGGCGACAGGCTGCTGTCCGCTTCGGTCACAAATGCAAGGGCGTCCCGCTCGAGGAGGCTAGAACGAGCATGCGTCGATACACGATGGCAGTCGTCGCCGCACTGGCCGTGGGGTATTTGGGCTGTGCGTCGAAGGAAAAGACGGGCATGAAGATCTACGTGCAGCAGAAGCTGTACGACAAAGCGATCCTGCAGGGCACCCAGGCCCTGGCCCAGAACCCGAACGACGGCGACACGCACTACTTCATGGGGGCGGCCTACTACGGCAAGGACAACGACGTCGCCACCGACGCGACAGGGTACGCCGACTCCTCCGCCGCATGGCTCGGCATGGCCTACGACCACTTCACCAAGGCCAAGCAGCTCGCCGAGGTCAGCTGGGGCGCCTCGTCGGACGAGAACATCGTCTCCATGTTCGGCCGGCACTTCAACCGCGGCGTCATCGCCCAGCGTAACAACGACCACCCCACCGCGGCCACCGAGTTCAAACTGGCCACCATCGCCGACCCGGAGAACTACCAGGGCTACTACCAGCATGCCCAGGCGCTCCTGGATCAGGCCAATGCCGCCAAGAAGGCGGGCAACGAAGCCGAGTTCACCAGCCTCACCGAAGTGGTGGTGAAGGACCTCGACCGGGTGCTCGAGCTCGATCCGAAGGAGAAGGAAGTCATCGTCACCGTGCACCAGGCGAAGGGCGAGGTGCTGTACCGGCGCGGCGATGTGGCCGGGGCCCAGGAGTCGTACAAGAAGGCGATCTCGCTCAGTCCGGAAAACCACCAGCTCATCCTGACCGTGGCGGATCGTTTCTATAACGCCCAGGACTGGGACAACGCCGCGAAGTACTATCAGGACGCCCTGAGCCTCAAGGAGCGACTCAACGTCATCGACGAGAAGGATGTCGCCAACTACTCCGCTCTGGGGAACGCGCTGTCGCAGCTGAAACGGAAGAACGACGCCATCCTCAACTACGAGAAGGTCCTGAAGCTCAAGCCCGATGACCAGCCGACCATGTTCAACCTCATGGTCACCACCTATCAGGTCGGCGACGAGGCGGAAAAAGGCGGTGACATGCCGACGGCGAAGCAGCACTATGCGAAGGCCATCCAGATCGCCGACCAGCTGATCGGTCTCGACGCCAAGCGGCCGGAATACTGGCAGGTGCGGGGATTGTGCAAGCGTGGTGTCGGGGATTTTGCCGGGGCGGCACGCGATCTCAAGGAGTACCAGGACCTCAAGGGCGGGCGCTGAGCTGGACCATGGAAGGCTGCGCCGGAGGGGCGGATGGTCCCGGCGTGGCATGGGGTTTGCAGTTTTATGGGGTTTGTAGTTTTACGGAATCTCCCGGCTCCAGAGGTCCCGCCTCGGTCTCGTTGTTCGGGGTCGAGGAGACCCTTGACAAAGCGGCGAGCCGGGGGCTAGTGTCGGTACACGAAACCGCATCCGCTCCCGGCCATACCCTCCTCAGTCGCACGGTCCGTGCAAGCCTGCCGACGGGAATCGGTCGCTCAGTGGTCGAGTTCACCTTCGAGGTTTGCGGCAGGACCACTGCCAGAGGTTGACGCGGTTGGAGTTCAAGTACGGGCGGAAGGTGACCTACCGACCTGAGCCACGATCCCTTCAAACCCACGGGATGAAGCCAGTGCCTACCAGACCCACACGGCGCACGCACACCGGGCCATCGGCGATGGCCCCGACGGTGGAAGCAGCCGGCAATAACCATGAAGAGACCGATGTCATCAGCCGCGAGGCTGCCTCCCAGCAGCGGGGGCAGGGCATGGTGATGGACATCGCCGAGCTCAAGAACAAGAAGATCGACGACCTGCTGAAGCTCGCCACCGACCTGAAGTTGGTCAACACCAGCGGGCTCAGGAAGCAGGAGCTCATCTTCGAGATCCTCGAGGCCCAGACCAAGAAAAACGGGGTCATCTTCTCCGAGGGGGTCTTGCAGATCCTGCCGGAGGGCTACGGCTTCCTCCGTTCCCCGGACTACAACTATTTGCCCGGCCCCGACGACATTTACGTCTCGCCGTCGCAGATCAAGAAGTTCGACCTGCGCACCGGGGACACCGTCTCGGGCCAGATCCGTCCGCCCAAGGACACGGAGCGTTATTTCGCCCTGCTCCGGGTCGAAGCGGTGAACTACGAAAACCCCGAGGTGGCGAAGACCAAGACGCTCTTCGACAACCTGACGCCGCTCTACCCGGAAGAGCAGGTCAACATCGAGACCTTGGCCGACGAAATCTCCTGCCGCATCATCAACCTGCTGGCGCCGATCGGCAAAGGACAGCGTGGCTTGATCGTCTCGCCGCCCAAGGCCGGTAAGACGATCCTGCTGCAGAAGATCGCCAACGCCATCACCAGCAACCACCCGGAGATCGTGCTCATCGTGCTGCTCATCGACGAGCGCCCCGAGGAAGTCACCGACATGCAGCGTTCGGTGAAGGGTGAAGTGGTCAGCTCGACCTTCGACGAACCGGCCGAGCGCCACGTGCATGTCGCCGACATGGTCATCGAGAAGGCGAAGCGGCTGGTGGAGCACGGCAAGGACGTGGTCATCCTCCTCGACTCGATCACGCGCCTGGCCCGCGCCCACAACGCCGTGGTGCCCCACAGCGGCAAGATCCTCTCGGGCGGCGTCGACTCCAATGCCCTGCAGAAGCCCAAGCGCTTCTTCGGCGCGGCGCGCAACATCGAGAACGGCGGCAGCCTCACCATCATCGCCACCGCCCTCATCGAGACCGGCAGCCGCATGGACGAAGTGATCTTCGAGGAGTTCAAGGGCACCGGCAACATGGAGCTCGTCCTCGACCGCCGGCTGGCCGACCGCCGCGTCTTCCCGGCCATCGACATCAACAAGTCCGGGACGCGCAAGGAGGAGTTGCTGCTGCAGCCGCCGGTGCTGCACAAGGTGTGGATCCTCCGCAAGTTCCTCGACGAGAAGCCGTCGGTGGAGGCCATGGAGTTCCTCATCGACAAGCTGTCGAAGACCAGCAGCAACAAGAAGTTCCTGGAATCGATGAACACGCCCGGCTAGGCGCGAGCCTCCCTGGATCGGAGAAGCATGAAGAGCACAATCCACCCGGAGTACGTGAACGCGCGGATCGTCTGCGTTTGCGGCAACGTCATCGAGACCCGCTCGACGCAGGCGGAGATCCACGTGGAAATCTGCTCGAACTGTCACCCGTTCTTCACCGGCAAGCAGAAGCTGATGGACACGGCAGGGCGGGTCGAGCGCTTCCGCCAGAAGTACGCCAAGGCGAAGAAGCCCGCGGCGGCCGGCCCGGCCTAGGCGCGCCACGCTGGTGTGCGCCGGCGGCGCGCCTCCGCGCCGCGGCCCGGCGGACCGACCGGATGCCAGAGCAGGACCGTCCCCGACACCAAGACCCCCGGGAGCCCCGGTGCCCGAGCAGAACCTTCCCATTCCACGCTTCACCATCGGCGGCCAGGCGGTTCTGGAGGGCGTGATGATGCGCTCGCCCGCGGCCGTGGCCACGGCGGTACGCAAGTCCGACGGCAAGATCGAGGTGACGCACCGTCCTTTCCGCGGCGTCACCGCCCGCCTGCGCTTCCTCGACATTCCCATCCTGCGCGGCGCGGTGAACCTGGTGGAGACGCTCTACCTGGGGATGCAATCGCTCAGTTGGTCCGCCGAGCAAGCGATGGAAGAGGAAGAGAAGAAAGCGGCGGACGCGGGGGAGGGCAAGAGCTCGGGCAAGGCCAAGGGCTGGGCCCAGACCTTGACGCTGGCGCTCCCCGTCGTCGTGGCCCTGGTGGGCGGCATCGGTCTTTTCTTCTATGTGCCGCTCCTGCTCACGGAGTGGACCGGCGTGCGCGGCGGCATCGCCTTCAACCTGGTGGACGGCCTCTACCGGCTGCTCATCTTCCTCGCCTACATCTGGGGGATCTCGCTGTGGAAGGAGATGCGCCGTGTCTTCCAGTACCACGGGGCGGAGCACAAGTCGATCTTCGTCTTCGAAGGGGGACTGCCCCTCGTGCCCGAGTCCACCTTGCGCTTCACCACCTTCCATCCGCGCTGCGGCACGAGCTTCCTTCTCCTGGTGATGCTCACCAGCATCGTCGTCTTCAGCTTCCTCGGCCGGCCGGAGAACATGGGGGAGCGGCTGTTGCGCCTGGCTTGCGTGCCTCTCATCGGCGGCATCGCCTACGAGCTCATCAAGCTCTCGGGGCGGCCGCGCTGTCAGACTTGGATGCGGCCCATCATCCTGCCGGGCCTGTGGCTGCAGCGCATCACGACCAAGGAACCCACTCTGGATCAGGTGGAAGTGGCGATGGTGGCGGTGAAGGCATGCTTGGTCTACGAGGGCCTGAAGATCGAGTCGCCGGAGTGGGCGCTGCAGGCTGCCGCTGCCGGAGCCTGAACGCCGCCCCCTGCGGCAGACGGCAACGGCCATGATCACACCCGAGAAACTGCAGGGCATCATCGCGCGCTTCGAGTCGATCGAGCAGCAGCTCGGCGAGCCGGAAGTGCTGCGCGACCCGAAGCGGCTGCAAGAGCTGTCGCGGGAACACGCGCGCCTGCGCACCCTGGTCGAGGTGGCGCGCGAGTACGGCAAGGTCGTCGGCGAGCGCCAGCAGGCGCTGGAGATGCAGCAGACGAGCGACGACGCCGAGATGCGCCAGCTCGCACGGCAGGAAGCCGAGGCGCTGCGAGCGCGCGAAGTGGAGCTGCACGGGCAGCTCGAGGTGTTGCTGGTGCCGCCGGACCCGCTGGACGAGAAGAGCACGATCGTGGAGATCCGGGCCGGGACCGGCGGTGACGAAGCGGCACTCTTCGCCGCCGATCTGGCCCGCATGTACCAGCGCTTCGCCGAGCGCCGCGGCTGGAAGGTCGAGGTGCTGGCCTCGAACCCCACCGGGATCGGCGGCTTCAAGGAGATCATCTTCAACATCAGCGGCACCGGCTCCTACGGGCGGCTGCGCTTCGAGAGCGGTGTGCACCGGGTGCAGCGGGTGCCGGAGACCGAGGCCAGCGGTCGCATCCACACCTCCACGGCCACCGTGGCGGTGCTGCCGGAGATGGAAGCGGTGGAGGTGGAGCTCAACCCCGCGGAGCTGCAGATCGAGACCACCCGCGCCGGCGGTCCTGGCGGCCAGCACGTCAACACCTCCGATTCGGCGGTGCGCATCGTGCACTTGCCCACGGGGATCGAAGTGCGCTGCCAGGACGAACGCTCGCAGCTCAAGAATAGGGAAAAGGCCCTGAAGATCCTCAGGTCGCGGCTGTACGAAGCGCAGCGAGCCGAGCAGCAGGAGAAGCGCGCCGCCGAGCGCCGGGCACAGATCGGTACGGCGGAAAGGTCCGACAAGATCCGCACCTACAACTTCTCGCAGTCCCGGGTGACGGACCACCGCATCAACCTCTCTGTGCACAACCTGACCGAGATCCTGGACGGCGGGCTCGACGAGCTCGTGCAGGCCCTCATCACCGATTACCAGCGCACCTTGCTGGCCGCGCAGTGAGCCGGCCATGAGCGTGCAGACCTGGAAGATCCTCGACCTCTTGCGCAGCACGGCGCACTACTTCGAAACGCGCGGTGCCGGTGCGCCGCGGCTCGCAGCGGAGCGCCTGCTCGCCCACGTGCTGTCCTGCAAGCGCGTGGATCTCTACCTGGCCGGCGAGCGCGTGCTCAACGACGCCGAGCTGGATGGTTATCGCGGGCTCGTGCGCGCCCATGCGCGGGGCGAGCCGCTCCAGTACCTGGTGGGGGAGACGGAGTTCATGGGGCTCCCTCTCCGCACCGATCGCCGTGCCCTCATCCCGCGACCGGAGACGGAGATCCTGGTGGAAGCGGTGAGGCAGAGGTTCGCGAAGCGCCTGGCACCGCCGCGCTTTCTGGAGCTCGGCACGGGCTGCGGCGCCATCGCCGTGTCGCTCGCCGCGGCGCTGCCCCGCGCCGAGGTGTGGTGCACCGAGCTCCGCGCCGAAACGGCGGCGCTGGCCCGGGAGAACTGCCGGCGCCACGGCGTCGAAGCGCGCGTGCAGGTGGTGGTCACCGACGCCTTCGCGGCGCTGGCGCCGGAGCTGGAGGCGAGTTTCGATGCCCTGGTGTCGAACCCGCCTTACGTGCGCAGTGACGAGTTGGCAGGTCTCCCGGCACTGGTGCGCGACCACGAGCCCCTCGTGGCGCTGGATGGTGGCGAGGATGGCGTGTTCTTCCACCGCTTCTTGTGCAACGAGGGCGTGCGCTTTCTCGCTCCCGGGGGAACGTTGGCGGTGGAGATCGGCGCCGACCAAGGTGCGGCGGTCCGCGGACTGTTCGTCGCCGCAGGATTCCAGGACGTGACGGTGCTCCGGGACTACGCCGGACACGAACGCGTCGTCCTCGGCCTGCGCTAGGAGCATCGCGGCGCCGTGAAGCCGGCGCGCGAGAACCTTGGCCTCGGGCCTTCCGCGCCCTTCCAGATCCCATCGGTTCGGGCTCGACGTGCCTCTGGAGCCCGCACTCATCTCCCGCCTGGCAGGAATCCTGACGTCGGAGCAACCGTGGCACATGCGTTGCACGGCGACCCTGGAGCGGAGCGCACTCCCTGCAGGGACATCATGCGACGTCATGAACAAGGGATCTCCAGAGCGATGGCGCTCCTGCTCCTGGCGAGCGCTTTCGTCGCTCAGCACATCGTCCGAGCCGACAGCTCGAGCCAAGCCAAAGCCCCCGGCCTGACGGGGGCTACAGCAGGGCAGGAACCCGAGCTCCATCGAGCTTTGGGTCTGCTGCAGTACGTCCTCGGGGACTATGCGGTCGCGGTCGACGCCGAAGGAAACATCCTCAACGAGGAAGAGTTCCTGGAGCAGAACCAGATTCTCGACGAGGTGGGAAACATTCTCGCGCCGACGAACCCAGTCGACACGCCGGCAAAACGCGCTCGCGGCGCCGCTCTGCGCCAGGATCTCGAAGACTTGCAAGACGCTGTTGCGGAGCGGAGGCCACCGGCCGCGGTGAGCGGCGCGGTCCGGCGGCTGCGCGACGATCTGGTGGCGACCTACGCGCTGCGCCTGGCACCGAGCCAGCCGCCGAACCTCCCCCGCGGCGCCGAGCTCTTCCAACAGGGGTGCGCCGCTTGCCATGGCAGCGACGGCCGCGCGCGCACGGCGCTGGCGCTCACCCTGAGCCCGCCTCCCTTGGATTTTGGCACCCCCCGCTTGAGCGAGACCCTGTCTCCCTACCAGGTCTTCAATGTGATGACCTTCGGGGTCCCGGGAACGGCGATGCCCTCCTTCGAGTCGCTGACCGAGGACGAGCGCTGGGATCTGGCCTTCCATGTGATGTCCTTGCGGCACTCGAATCAACCTTCTGCGGCGCCGTCGCGCCCGCCGCGGGCGAGTTCACCCTCGGCGCGCCTGCCGAGCTTGTCGGAGCTCGCCTCCTTCACCGACGCGGAGCTCGGCGCCTGGTTCGTGGCGCGAGGCACGAGCCTCGAGGCCAAGGAAGCCGCCGTGGCAAGTGCACGCCGGGCGGTGTCACCGTGAAGGTCGACAGCTTGCCGACGGCCCTGCGCCGCTTGCTTCTCTTCTTCACCTGCTTGGGCGTCGCGCTCGGTGTCAGAGCCACCGGCGCGAGCAGCGAGCCCAAAGCGAAGAACCCGCGCGCGCGACAGGCCTTGGACGCGGCGACCCGTCTGCAGGACGCCTTTGCCTCTGTGGCGGAGCGCGTCTCCCCCAGCGTCGTTTGCATCACGAGCTACGTACGCCAGGAGGGGCAGGGGCAGGAGGCCCTCCCCGACACCGTTGCCCACCAGCCCGGTCAGTGGCTCGAAGCCGGCGAACCCGAACAGTACCCCGGCTTCCAGAAACTCCATTCCGGCAGCGGTGTGATTTTCGGGGCAGACTGCCACGTTCTGACCTTGCGCCAGTTCGTGATCAGGCCCAGCGGCGAGCCGGCCGATCTGGTCGATGTCGAACTCCATAACGGGGAACACCTCATGAGCCAGGTACTCGGTGTCGAACCCACCCTCAACGTGGCGGTGCTGGAATTCGTACGGCTCGCGCCACGTCAGCTGCCCCCGTGCGCACCGCCGGTGCTCGGTGACAGCGATAGCCTGCGCGTCGGCTACTGGACCTTCGCGCTCGGGGATCCCGAGGGCCCGCCGAAGTTCTTCTCGCCTGGCGTTCTCGCAGGACTCCCCGAGAGGCGCTGCTACCAGGAACAGCTCAGCGCCACGTATCTGCAAGCGTCGATGAAGCTGCATCCCGAGGCCTACGGCGGCCCGCTGGTCAACATTCGTGGCGAGATCGTGGGCATCACCACCCCGCGACCGCCACGACAAGCGGATTTCGACGGCCTCGAGTATGCCCTGCCGATCAACATCGTCACGCCGATCTACGAGGGGATCCGGGCCAACAAGAGCCTCCGGTCCCCGTGGCTCGGCATCGCGGTTCTCGAGATCGTCGACCTGCGCCAGCGCCTCCCCACTCCCGAGGCATTCCGCAGCCTGGTGAGGCCGCGCTTCGGCATCTACATCGACGCGGTGTTCGATCCGAGCCCGGCTTCCCGAGCGGACATTCGTGCGGGGGATTTCCTGATCAGCTTCAACGGCCGGCGGCTCTTCTCGGTGTACCGATTCCAGGAGCAACTGCACCTGACCGGTATCGGTCGCACCGCCAAGCTGGAGATCTTCCGCGCCGGCGAGATCGTGCTCAAAGAACTCGTGGTCGAAGAGCGTCCCGAAGCGGCCCGGCCGAAATGAATGGGAGACTCTGGATCACGGCACGCGAGCCACTGAGGTGGCTCGCAGAGCAGCACCTTGCCGCCCTGCAGCCTCTCGACTTGATGGTTCCCTTCCGATCAGGTACTGGTACTCACGAGGAAGGGGAGTCGTGGACAGCTTCGTGATCGATGGGCCGGTGCGGCTCGAGGGCACGGTGGCGGTGGGCGGGGCGAAGAACGCCGTGCTTCCCGCCATGACTGCGGCGTTGCTGACCGAGGGGACGAGCCGTCTCGAGCGCGTGCCACACCTGCGCGACACCGCCACCATGGCGCACCTGCTCCGCGTTCTCGGCGCCCGGGTCGAGCATGCCGGCGGGACGCTCCGCATCGACACCAGCACCTACGACTACTGCGAGGCGCCCTACGAGCTGGTCAAGACGATGCGCGCTTCCATCTATTGTCTCGGGCCTCTGCTCGCCAAGAAGGGCCGCGCCAAGGTGAGCCTCCCGGGAGGCTGCGCCTGGGGCCCGCGCCCGGTGGACCTGCACCTCATGGGGATGGAGAAGCTCGGGGCGCGCATCTCCCTCTCCCACGGCTACGTGATCGCCGAAGCCCCGCAAGGACTCCGCGGCGCGGAGATCTTCTTCGAGATTTCCAGCGTCGGCGCCACCATCAACGTGATGATGGCGGCCGTGCTCGCCCAGGGGAAGACGACGCTGGTGAATGCGGCGCGCGAGCCCGAGGTGGCGGAGATCGCCGAGACCTTGAACCAGGCCGGGGCGCGCATCGAGGGCGCGGGGGGTTACCGCATCGAGATCCAGGGCGTGCGCGAGCTGCGGCCCCTCGAGCATGCCGTCATGGCCGACCGCATCGAAGCCGGGACCTTCCTGATCGCCGGCATGATGACCGGCGGCGACGTGCGGGTCGAGCACTGCCGGCCCGATCACCTGCACGCGCTCCTGGAGAAGATGCAACAGATGGGTGCGGAGATCGAAGTCGGCGACACTTGGGTGCGCGTCCATGGCAGCAGCACGCTGCAACCGGTGGACGTCACCACGGCGCCCTATCCGGGTTTCCCCACCGATCTCCAGGCGCAGATCATGGCAGCCCTGGCCCGAGCCAACGGGGTCAGTCTGGTCACCGAGACCATCTACCCCGATCGCTTCACCCACGTCCCCGAGCTGCGCCGGCTGGGAGCGAAGATCCGTCTCGACGGCAACATTGCGGTCGTCACCGGCGGGCAGGGCCTGAGCGGTGCGCCGGTCATGGCCACGGATCTGCGCGCCAGCGCCGCGCTCATCCTCTCGGCCTTCGCTGCCGAGGGTCGCACGGTGATCTCCCGCGTCTACCACATGGATCGCGGCTACGAGCGCATCGAGGAGAAGTTTGCCGCCCTCGGCGCCGCCATCGAACGCGGGCGGGAGCGCGATCCGGCAGAGGTGTGAGTCCGCCGCGAGCGACCTCTCGCGGCCACGCTGCGCGCATGGCGCGCCCTCTCCGACCGCCCAGCGTTGCATTGCGACCGCCCACCCCTTCCTGTATCGTGGCGTGTCCCGATTCTTGCGACCCTCGTCCCTGGCGACGGAGAATCCACGCCCCATGCCGAAAGCGAGCCCGCGAGTTGGAGGCCGGCGCGCCGCGCTGGTGGCGCTCCTGGGCTTGCTGTGCCTGCCGCTGGCGGCCCCAGCGCAGGTGGCCCCGCCCCAGGAGGAGCGGCCGCAACGCGACGAGCAGGGTCTCGCCGCCCGGCAGCAGCGTTACGCGACACCCACGGCGAAGACCGTCGCCATGCTCCCGGTGCGCCTCATCGAGCTACCCTTCCAGCTCCTCAATTTTCCCCTCGAACATTGGGTCGTGAAGAAGCAGCCCGATCCGCTCATCGCCCGCATCAACAGGAACCTGATCGCGGCCGAGGCGCGCGGAGTCAGTTTCGACCTCCGGCTAGAGACCGGGCACAGCGGCTTCGGTGGCGGCATGGGTTATCGCTTGCCCCATTCCCTCACCGGCCCGGTGAACCTGCGTTTCTTCGCTGGTGCCACCAACCGCGGCTACCAGCAGTACTTCGCCCAGCTCGATACGCTGCACGTAGGGGCGGCGGCCGTCTGGCTGCGCGGCCAGTACCTGGAGCTGGCGCAGGAGTCCTTCTACGGCCTCGGCCTCGACAGCGATCTCGACCAGCGCTCGAACTACGAGCGGGGCCTCTGGAGCGGGGCGCTCATCGGTGAGGTCGCAGGCAAGGGACCGGTGCGCTTGCTGTTCGACGTCGCTTACTCGCGCGACGACATCCGCCGCGGGGAAAGCGATGAATTCCCGCCGTCCCAGGACGCGTTCTCCGGCATCGAAGGTCTCGAAGGGCAGTTCGACTTCGTCGAGGGCGGCGCCTCTCTCGTCTGGGAGCGGCGCGACCATCCGACCTACGCCGAGCACGGCAGCTACGCCCGTGCCGGCGCCCACATCGTGGGCGGCGTGGGGGAGACACAGAACAGCTTCGCCAAGTACTACCTGGAGCTGCGCCAGTACGTGCCGCTCCCGGGAATCCGCCGCGTGCTGGGCTTGCGCGTCGCCGCCGCGGTGACCGACAACCTGGCCGACGCGGACATCCCCTTCTTCCGCCTCGAACGCCTGGGCGGCAGTCGCACTCTGCGCGGCGTGCAGACCTATCGCTTCACCGACAAGGACATGCTCACCGGTGGCGTGGAGTACCGCTTCCCCTTCTGGACCATCGGCCTCGAGAGCGGCACGGCCATCGATGCCCTGGCCTTCGGCGACGTGGGCACGGTGCTGCCCAACCTCGAGGAAGTGCAATGGCACGATCTGAAGACCACCGGCGGCTTCGGTTTCCGGATCGTGACCGGCAGCCGAGTGTTGCTTCGCACCGACTTCGCCTGGAGCAACGAGGACAGCCGCGTACACATCGGCTTCGGGAGCTTGCACTGATGCGTGTCGGCGGCAGCAGAGGACGCGGTATGGGAACCCGATGTGGGCAACCCTGGCAGGAGGCGAGCCGAGCCCCGCGCCGGCGTTCGGCGTCTGCCCGGCGGCGCGCCTGGTGGCTCGCGTTCCCCCTCACTCTCGGTCTCGGAGCCTGCGGCGGGCCGCGACTGGCGCTGGCTCCCATCCCGGTGCAGGACGACGATCGTTACGATGTGCCGGAGCCGAAGGAGCGTGTGCGGGACGACTACTATGATGTGGTCGACTGCTCGGTCTACCAGCCGGTGAAGCAGATCTTCGACCTGCCGCGGCACTTCCGCGCCCTGGGGGGGGCCCCCAAGCAAGCGCTCAACGTCACACCCCTCGACGACATCCAGGATTCCACCTGGTTCACCCATCGTGTCGGTAGCCGCGAGATCACGCCGGAAGAGCTGCGCCAAGGCCCCAACGCACCCGTCGGACCGGATACGCATGGGCCCTGGAAGATCGTGCGAGCCAAAACCCAGGGGGTCACGCCGGGTTTCACCATCGAGGACCCCGGCGGCCACCGCTTCGTCATCAAGTTCGATCCCCTCACGGATCCCGAGCTGTCCACGGGTGCCGAAGCGATCAGCACCCGCTTCTTCTGGGCCCTCGGCTACCACGTACCGGAGAACTACATCGTGGATTTCGATCCAGCGATCCTGGAGATCGACCCGAAAGCGACGGTGCGCCAGGGCAAGAAGCGCCGGCCCATGACGCGCGCCGATCTGGACCTCATCCTCTCCAAGGTGCCGCCTGCCGCTGGCGGCGGCCTGCACGCCATTGCCAGCCGCCTCATCGGCGGCAAGCCCCTGGGGCCACCGCCGTGGCTGGGGCGGCGCAAGGACGACCCGAACGACGTGATCCCCCACGAGCACCGGCGCGAGCTGCGTGCCTACCGAGTGTTCTGCGCCTGGCTCAACCACAACGATTCGCGCCAGATCAACGCCATGGATTTCTTCGTCGAGGAGGAAGGCCGGCACTTCGTCAAGCACTACCTCATCGACTTCAGCGCCACCCTCGGCAGCCGGGGCAAAGCTGCGGAAGGCGTCAACCTGCGCAGCGAGGGTTTCGAGTACCTGGTGGACTACGGCGCCATGTTCAAGTCGCTGGCCAGCGTCGGGCTCTACGAGCGTCCTTGGGTAGGGGTGGAGTATCCCGTGATCCGCGGCGTCGGCCGCTTCGAAGCCGAGCACTTCGATCCCGGCTCCTGGCGACCCGACTACCCGAACCCGGCCTTCGAGAACCTGACACCGCAGGACGGTTTCTGGGGTGCCAAGATGCTCATGAACTTCAGCGATGCGCACATCCGCGCCGCTGTCGAAGCGGCGGAGTTCACCGAGCCCCTGGCGACGGAAACGATGACCCGTGTCCTCATCGAGCGACGCGATCGCGTCGGCCGCCACTGGTTCGCGCAGGTGAACCCGCTGGACCGCTTCGAGGTGGCGGATGCGGGCGGCGCGATGCAGCTGCGTTTCGACGATCTCGCCGTGCGCTACGGCTTCGAGGCGGCGCGGCACTACCGGGCCGTGATCGAGAGCGACGGCAGACGGGGGCAGACGCTCGACCTGGAGTCGCCGGCGGTGCCCCTGAGCGCCGCGCTCGCCAGCGGGAACGCCACGGCGCACCTCTCGGGCGACGCCGCGAGCGGCGGCAAGAACGGGACGAAGGCAGGCGATGACGGCGCTCCTGCGACGAGGCTTCTCCAGGTCACCATCCATTCCGCCCTGGGAACAGGTTGGACGCCCGCAGTACGGGTGACGCTGCAGCAACAGGCTGGTGGCGCGCCGCGGATCGTCCGCATCGAGCACGACTCCTGAGACGACACAGGATTCAGCTGAGATCCCATATAAAGGGCTTAGGCACCCTCAAGGAAAAACCTCCATGCCCCGGATCAGCCCCTGGCGTACAATGCGCGACGGTTTCGCCGCGGCCACCGCGGCGCGGGTAGGGAGGAAGCAATGCATCGCAGTCCAAGCCTCGGCGCGAAATTCGCGGTATGGGCCCTGATTCTGGCGTGCCCCGGAACGGCCTGGTGCGGCAAGGCGCCGCACCGGCATGACGGTTTCTTGCTGCGACTCTCCGGCGGCCCCGGCCATGCTTCGACGGAAGTGGACGAGAACAACGGCGATAACACGGACCTTTCGGGTCTCTCGGGAGACCTGAACATCGCCATCGGTGGCATGGTGGGGAAGAACCTGGCGCTGCACGGCACCATCTTCGCCTGGAGGATCGGCGATCCCGACTTGGATGTGAACGGGTCTTCCGCCGGCAGCCTCAATGGTGACGTCACGATGTCCGCCGCCGGTGTCGGCGTCACCTACTGGTTCATGCCCACGAACCTGTATCTCTCGGGAACCCTCGGCTTCGGCGAGCTGGAGTTCGATCTCCAAGGCTTCAGCTCCGCCGATATCGACTTGGGGCTGGCGTTCGACGCCACCGTGGGCAAAGAGTGGTGGGTGAGCGCCAACTGGGGTCTGGGCCTGGCCGGCGCCATCGGCATGCACTCGATTCCCGAGGACGGGGTCAACGACAACTGGAGTGGCGTGAGCGTCGGCCTCCGTTTCTCCGCCACCTTCAACTAGAGTTGCCCGCCCCGTGCCGGCGAGCGCCGCCGTGACGGTGGAACGGGTCGCGGGCTCGAGCATGCGCCAGAACCGGCACATCATCGTCGGCACCGCCGGCCACGTCGACCACGGCAAGACCGAGCTCGTTCGCGTCCTCACCGGCGTCAACACCGATCGGCTGCGAGAAGAGCAGGAGCGCGGCATCTCCATCGAGCTGGGCTTCGCGCCGCTGCTCCTGGCCGGCGGTGACTGCGTCGGTCTCGTGGACGTGCCAGGGCACGAGCGCTTCGTCAAGGCCATGGTGGCCGGCGCCGCGGGCATGGATCTCGGCATGCTCATCGTCGCCGCCGACGAGAGCGTCATGCCGCAGACGCGCGAACATCTGGACATCATGCAACTCCTGGGTCTGCGCGGTGGCGTGGTGGTGCTCACCAAGTGCGACCTGGTGGACGAGGAAACCGCTGCGGTCGCGATGGCGGAGATCGAGGACCTCGTCCGCGGCACCTTCCTCCAGGGCGCCCGGATCGTGCGCACCTCGGCCCGCACCGGCCAGGGGCTCGACGACCTGCGGGCGGCGCTCGACGCGCTGACGGCGCAGTTGCCACCGAAACCCACGGATACCTTCTTCCGCCTGCCGGTGGATCGGGTCTTCGGACTTTCCGGTGTCGGCCTCGTCGTCACCGGCACGGCCTGGTCCGGCACGGTGCGGGAGGGCGACACTCTCGAGCTGCTGCCGCGGGGCTTGCAAGCCCGCGTGCGGGGCTTGCAGGTGCACGGGGAGAAACGGGAGAGCGCTTTCGCCGGCGAGCGTATCGCCATCAACCTGCATGGGCTCAAAGCCGACGACGTCGAGCGCGGCATGCTCGCCGCCGCTCCGGGCATGCTGCAGGCGAGCTGGATGCTCGACGTACAGCTCTTCGTGCTGCCGTCTTTCGGGCGGCCGCTCACGCATCGCACCCGAGTGCGCGTGCACCATGGAGCGGCGGAAGTGCTCGGGCGCGTGGCACTCCTGGATCGGGAAGCCCTGGAGCCGGGGCAATCGGCGTCGGCCCAGCTCCGGCTGGAGCAACCGTTGGCGACGGAGCGCGGCGATGCCATGGTGCTGCGCTTCTATTCGCCCATGCGTACCCTGGGTGGCGCCCGGGTCCTCGATCCAACGCCGGCCAAGCACAAGCGCTTCCGTGCCGCCGTCCTCGAGGAGATGCAGCTCAAAGAGAGGGGTGACGCCGGGGCGCTCCTCCTCGACGCCATCCAGCGCGCCGGCAGCGAGGGAAGGAGCCGGAGCGAGTTGCTGCGCGCGCGCCTGGTCCCGGCGGAGGAGCTGGATCCACTCCTGGCCACGTTGCTGCAGAGCAACCGGATCGTCCGGGCCAGCGAGACGCTGTACGACACCGGCCTTCTCGAGCAGACGCGAGCCGCGGTACAGCGTCTGGCCGAGGCGTATCAAAAGCTGCACCCGCTCGCCTGGGGCATCGGCCGGGCCGAGCTGCAGGAGCGGCTCGGCCACCGTGGGACGCGGGCCCGTTTCAACGAGCTTCTCGAGCTTCTCACCTCGCTGCCGGCGAGTGAGCCGGCGCTTCATTTACGTCCCGATGCAGTACGCGTCGGCTCGCCGGAGCGCGACCTCCCGGCCAAGGACCGGGAAGCGCTGGCCAAGCTGGAAGCGGTGCTGCGCGAGGCAGGCGTCTCGCCCCCGACGGCGGCGGAACTGCAGAAGGAGCACGGCTTCGGCGACCGCCTGGCTGCCTACGCTGGCGTCCTGGAAGAAAGCGGCACGCTGGTGAAGGTGACGGAATCGCTTCTCTACCACCACGACGTGCTCGCCGGAATCACGGACAAGCTGTTCGCCTTTCTCCGCACCCACGAGGTCATGACCATGGCGGACTTCAAGGACATGGCGGGGATCTCGCGCAAGTACTCCGTCCCGCTGCTCGAGTACTTCGACCGCAAGGGCATCACGGCGCGGGCAGGAGATGTCCGCAAACCGGGGCCGCTCGTGCAACGCCCGCCGGCGTGACTTCCCGACGGGCTCGGATCGGTGTCTGCCCCCCTTTCGCTCGCACCTCGGCAACGCTCTCGACATTCCCCGCTCCGCGACGGCCACCGTCGTGCGCGACGGCCCGGGGCGCGGCAAGGCTCTTGTTGCGAGGCGCGGCGGCGGATCGTTAGGTTTGCGGTGTGGCAACGGCGCTGCGCATCCACGACCTCGAGCTCCCCGGACGGCAGGTGGTGTCGCGTCCGGTGAGCCTGGAGGTTCGCCTCGGTGAGGTCGTCGGCATCGTCGGGCGGGCCGGTGTGGGCAAGAGCTTGCTGCTGCATATTCTTTCGGGTCAGCGTCCGGGACAGGGCCGCACCTTGGAGGTGCTCGGTCTGGACCTCCGCCGTGAGCCGCGCCGGGTGTGGGAAAACGTCGGCTTCGCCAGCGGCTGGCGCGATTCGTTGCTGGACTGGCGCTCGGCGGCGGACAACTTGAAGCTCGAGGCGAGGCAGAAAGGGCTGCCCGCAGCCCGCCTCGACGAGGTGGTCCGGCTGCAACTCGAGGAGCACGGGCTCGACCAGACCGCAGAGACGGTCACGGCGGTTCTCGACCGGGAGTCGCGCTTCCGTTTGGGCCTGGCGGCGGCGACGGTGGCCCAGCCGCACCTTCTGTTCCTCGACGAGCCGCTACTCGGAGCGGACGCGGCGAGCGCCGAGCGGCTCCTCGCCGCTCTCTACCACTGGCTGGACGAGGACGCGAGCCACACGCTGGTCGTGGCCGGGGAATCCCTGACGCCGTTCGGGCAGCTCCTGACCGCGCTGTGGCGGCTGGACGAACGCGGCCTGGTGCCGGCGCCGTTGCCCGATCCGCAGCGGGATCCACGGCGCCACGCGCCCATGCCGTGAATGCTTGGACCGGGCAAGACCGCCTTCGACCGCCGAGGAGTTCCTCTTGAGCACCAGCGCCGCACTGCATCGGGAAGCCACCGTCTGTGACCTGCACGCCGACACCCTGCAATACCTGGCGATGGGGGAATCCCTGGCCACGGCCTCGGGCCAGGTCGATCTGCCGCGTTTGCGCCAAGGTGGTGTGGATCTGCAGTTCTTCTCCGTCTGGGTGGACACGGTGTACTTGGCGAAGGACGGCGCGCCGGAGCGGAGCTTTACGCGGGCGAGCGAGCTCCTCGACGCCTTCGACCGGGAGATGCGCCTGCATGCCGGCGCCATCGCCCCGGTGCGGTCGGCGGCGGAGGCGCAGGCGGCCGTGGCGCAGGGCCGCGTGGCCGCCGCTCTCGGCGTCGAGGGGGGCCACGCCATCGAGAACGAACTCGACAAGCTCGAGGAGTTCCATCGCCGCGGCGTGCGCTACATGACGCTCACCTGGAACAACACGCACGACTGGGCCGATGCTGCCAAGGAAGAAACTCTACGCGGCACGCGCCACGGGGGCCTGACGCCGCTCGGCGAGCGCGTGGTGCGACGGATGAACCAGCTCGGTATGATCGTGGATCTGTCGCACGCGGCCGAAAGCACTTTCTGGCACGTGCTGCGCGTTTCCGACATGCCGGTGATGGCCTCGCATTCGAATGCCCGAGCGCTCTCGCCGCATTTCCGCAACCTGACGGATGCGCAGATCCGCGCTCTCGGAGCGCGGGGCGGCCTGATCGGCGTCAACTTCTACAGCAGCTTCCTGGACGCGACCTACTGGGAACGCCGCCAGGCGGCGGAGGAAAGCTGCAAGAACGAGCTGGATGCCCTGGAGCGCGACTTTGGCTTCGATTACCCGCGGCGCACGGAGCTCGAGGCCCAGGTGCTGCGCGGCTGCATGGGACACGTGCCCGTGCCGGCTGCGCGCATCGTGGACCACATCGAGTACCTGGTGCGTCTTGCCGGCCCGGACCACGTGGCGCTGGGAAGCGACTTCGACGGCACCAACGCGCTCCCCGACGACATGCCCGATGTGTCGCAGCTACCGCACCTGACGGAGCTCCTCCTCGAACGCGGCTTCGCCGCTTCCGACATCCGCAAGATCCTGGGTGAGAATGTGCTGCGCTTCTTCGCCGACGTTTGCGGCTGAAGAATCAGCACGGCCGTCCGGTCGAGCCTGCACCGGAACCTGAGCCTTCACCCGGCGAAACCACGATTTGAATGTGTCCAAGGTGCGGCGTTTTCCACCACGGCCCGGGCCCGACGGAAGATCGCCTGCCACATGGGTCGGGTGAGGCGGCCCGTTTGGGTGTTCTGGCGGCTCGGATGGTAGGAAGCAAGGACGAGCAGGGCACGTGGCGGCGACGACGGGTGCGTTGTCGTTGCCCGTGGTCGCAGGAGGTACTCCGCCCCGTGGGCGAAGCGTGGGCGTGGGCGTTGCACTTCGTATCCCGTTGCCCGCAAGAGGCGCAGGGCGGCGGCGAACGCGATCGACCCCAGGCAGAGCAGCACTGCGACTTTGCGAAGCGCCGCAAGCTCGCGGGTCAGGAAGTCGGAGCAGGCAGCGACCTCGTCTGGTTGGGGTTTGTTGTCCGGCGGCGCGCAGCGCACCACCGCACTGATGTAGGCAGCGGTCAGGTGCTGGCCGTCGTGGCGCGAAGCCGAGCTGGCGAGGCGAGCGAAGCCGCTCTCGTGCAAGGCGGCGAAGAGCCAATCGCCGCTCGAGTCGCCGGTGAACATGCGCCCGGTGCGATTGGCGCCATGTGCGGCGGGGGCCAGGCCCAGGATCCAGAGCCGTGCCAAGGGGTCGCCGAAACCCGGCACCGGTTTGCCCCAGTATTCCTCGGCGCGGTAAGCGCGGCGCTTGGTGCGGGCGATCGTCTCGCAGTAACGGCGCAGGCGGGGACAGCGGTGGCAGGCCACAACCTCGCTGGCGATCGCCGCCAAACCCCCGGCGCTGGATGCAACGTCACTGGCGGCGCCACGGCCGGCGCGGCGCCGCGCGACTTTCCCGCTGTTGCGTCGCTGCATCCGGCCACGATACCATGCCGTCGCTTGCAGGGTCCGAAACGAGAGCAGGAGTGAGCCCATGAATGCCGCGATGCGTCTTGCCAGTGTGTTTCTCGCGGTCGCTTTCCTCGCCTCCGGTTGCAACCGCGGTGGCGGCGGTGACGCGGCTGAGCACAGCAAGAAAGCAGGAGGTGAGGCTGCCAAGCCGGCGGTTCCCGCACCTGGTCACAGTGATGCATCCCCGCCCCCGGCACCCGGGGTGACGCTCTCGGGCAAGGTGCATCTGATCGGTCAGCCGCCGGCACCGTCGGTTCTCAAGATGGATGCCGACGCGGTCTGCTCCAAAGCCCACCCGGACTCGCCGCCGGTGTCCCAAGAGGTCGTCGTGGATGCCAGCGGCAATCTGGCCAACGTTTTCGTTTTCGTGCGCAACGGTCTCGAGGGCAAGAGCTTCGCCACACCGCCGTCACCGGTGGTCCTCGATCAGAAGGGCTGCATGTACACGCCGCACGTGCTCGGCATGATGGTGAACCAGCCCCTCAAGATGTTGAACAGCGATCCCACCTTGCACAACATCCACGCGCACCCGA
>Ga0075418_10000508_pt1 | contig 41448 bp, 30 predicted proteins | sample SoiMetdeltSBSDD2_FD_81776 | JGI IMG/M metagenome (GOLD analysis project Ga0075418, IMG submission 81776) | Bulk soil microbial communities from a Populus tree surrounding site in Tennessee, USA - Soil MetaG P. deltoides SBSDD2 | ecosystem: Environmental > Terrestrial > Soil > Tree plantation...
CTCAGGCTGACGCTCCACCCTGTCCCGAGTGCGGCACCATCATGGTCCGCAATGCAGCCTGCTATAAGTGCCTGAACTGCGGGACGACCAATGGTTGTAGTTAACAATAGACGAGCCGCATGTACCCAGCGATGAACGTTAGTCGTGGATACGTGCGGCTCCCGTCCCCAATCGAATCATGACAAAACTGCCCTACAAAAAAAGAGACGCTGCTATACAGCAGCTTGAGACCGCCATTCGCTTGTACCACGAAAGCAACGATCCATTTTCTGTAATTACGCTTGCTGGTGCCGCTGAGGAGATTCTCGGTCAATTGGTGAAAGCCTCCGGGAACACCAATTCACTAGAAGTACTAAACAGCACGGCTCTGGCCATTCAACGGCTCGAAGGCGAGGAAAAACCTAGAGATGTAATTGATCGCGCTAACTATGCGCGGAACAATCTTAAGCATCTGGCCCTGCCTGATGACAACTTCTCCATTGACGCATGGGAAGAAGCCAAAGATATGCTGACCCGCGCGACCGACAACTACTGGTTACTAGACGACTGCCCAAGTCCTACGATCGAGAACTTTCTCCAACAGGTCAGAACACCCAGGAGTTGACATGAGTCCTTCCCTATCTTCTTACCTAGAGTCGGTGAAGCCTAAAACTATCCCGCGTTGGACACATGAGAAGCCCAAGGTCAACGGGTATTACTGGCAATCAACAGTCGGTGATCGCAAACAGGCGGTGATGGTCTTGATTGACCAAGGCCAGATTCTGCGTCCAGGAACGGGCGACAGCTGGAGTCTCGACACTTTCGGTGCCTCAGAGTATTACGGCCCTTTGTTACCCCCGGAGTAAACCGCACCGCCTGACCGAGATTGGTCAACCGAAGCCCAAAGAGCCGCGATTCGGAAGCTCAAGGAGAGTGCAGAGGCCATGCCCCATGCGGACCCCCATGGAAGGGTCACTCAATTCAGCCTTGGCCCTCTTCTCCTGTACCTCGCCTCGTCCTTTTGCTATTGTTGCGTCTCGCTCCACTTGACCTTCACATAGCTCCCCTAACGTGCCCGTCCAGAATCTCCGACAGTTTCTTCAGATCCTGCGCCAGGAGCGCGACCTCGTCACGATTGAAGCGGAGGTTGACCCTTATCTCGAAGTCGCCGAGATTCATCGACGCGTTATCGAGAGTCATGGGCCGGCGCTGTTGTTCAACCGGGTGAAGGGCAGTTCCTTCCCGGTGGTCACCAATCTGTTCGGAACTCCCAAACGCATCGAACTCGCCTTTGGCGCGAAGCCGCAACAACTCGTCAAGCAGATAGTCCATTTCGCCGAGACTCTTTTGCCCCCGAAATTCTCCAAGCTTTGGGAGAACCGCAACCTGGCGCTGGAAGCGTTGAAGCTGGGGACGAGCAGTGTCAAGCACGGGCCGGTGTTAGAGATCGTTGAGCAGCCCTCCGACCTGAACCGCCTGCCCATTCTCACAACCTGGCAGCAGGACGGAGGACCATTCATCACGTTGCCTCTGGTGTATACGGAGCATCCCAAGGACAAGCGCCACAACCTGGGTATGTACCGCTTGCAGCGGCACGATGCTGGTACCACTGGGATGCATTGGCAGATAGGCAAAGGAGGAGGATTCCACTACGCCGTTGCTGAACAACTCGACGAGGCACTTCCCGTTTCAGTTTTTCTCGGAGGACCGCCGGCTTTGATTCTCGCGGCGATCACGCCGTTGCCTGAAAACGTTGGCGAACTCATGGTGGCCTCCCTGTTGGCAGGTGGGCGCATCCCAATGGTGCAGCAACTTCTCAGCCCTCATCCCATGCCTGCCGAAGCCGAGTTCGTATTGCAAGGATACGTGGCTCCTCGCGAGCGCCTGCCGGAAGGGCCTTTTGGGGATCACTACGGTTACTATTCCCTGCGGCACGACTATCCCGTCTTTCACGTGGACCGGATTCTCCATCGCCGGGACGCCATCTATCCGGCCACGGTGGTCGGCAAGCCACGCCAGGAGGACTTCTTCATCGGGGACTATCTGCAGGAGCTGCTCAGTCCTCTATTCCCGATGGTGATGCCAGGCGTTCGAGATCTGTGGAGCTATGGCGAGACAGGGTTTCACTCCCTGGCAGCCGCAGTCGTCAAGGAACGCTACGGGCGCGAGGCGATGGCTTCGGCGTTTCGCATCCTCGGAGAGGGACAACTCTCTTTGACGAAATTCCTGATTGCGACGGACAGTGTCGTGGACCTGAGAAACTTCCCTCAGCTGCTCGCACACGTGCTGGAGCGTGTGCGCTGGGAAAGCGATTTGTTCATTTTCGCAAACCTGTCGATGGACACCCTGGACTATTGCGGCCCTGAGGTGAACAGAGGCAGCAAGGCAGTTTTGCTGGGCTTGGGACGGCCGGTGCGATCGCTTCCACAGAGCTTCACCGGCTCGATTCCAGACGACGTTTGCGAAGTTCGACCGTTCTGTCCGGGCTGCCTTGTAGTGAGTGGTCAACGCTATGGCGTCGATCCCAAACAAGGTGAACATCTCACGCAGTGGAAGGACTTTCGAGAGTGGCAACTGATTATTCTGACCGACAACGCAGCGATCGCTGGCAGCGCATCCGCTTTTCTATGGGCGGTCTTCACGCGATTCGAACCGGCAGCCGACATCTATGCCGCGCGAACCGAGGTTCGACGTCATCACCTCTGCTACGGCGGTCCCATCGTCATCGATGCCCGCATGAAACCGTCGTACCCGAAAGAACTCGTTTGCGACGCTGAGACAGCAAAGAAAGTCGACAGCCGCTGGAAAGAGTACTTCCCGCAAGGCGTTTAAGCTGGTTCGGCAGGGGGAGGTATGAAGAATCGCGTAGGGTGCGCTGGTTCCCAAGCCCACCTCGCAGTTCCCAAGCGGGAGCGAAATGGAGCACGGCTGGTAATCGAGATATCCAGCGGGTCGGCCGTTGGATATCAAATAGCTGACTGGGGAGAATTCTCGCCCGAGTGGCTGCCACAGAAGCGCTCGCCATCCCCCTTCCAGTGCACCATACGTCGTTCTGGAAGGTTTCGTGATGCAAAGCTTCGAGTGAGCTAAAGCTTGCCAACTTCAGCGATGTGCCTCACCCGACCGGCCCATGATCGGCCAAATATCCACGATCTGTTCTCCACGAGCAACATAGTAGCGGTCGTACACGTTCGTGCTCATGTCCAGATTTGACGGGTACAGTTCAACGCGTTCGCCGAGTTTGAAATCTTTGTCGCCATCTTTCAGGATCCCATATTCGGCGCCCTGGTTTTCCACCTTGACTTCGGGACAACCCTTGACTTCATCCGTCGGCCGCAGCAACGCTTTGTTGCCTGCATCGATGGTCACCTGGTGGGGGTGTCGTTTGCTGATGACTGTCGTCATCACGGTTAGCGCAAGGCCGAAGTCACCATAAACTGTCGCGTCCTGCCTGCCACCGATCTGCCGGTACAGCGTGTCCATGAACACGAAAGAGCCCGCCTGCAGCTCTGTCAGACTCTTGGACTCGCTGTCGATGTTGTACGTGCCCGTGCTCCCGCCGGTGACAATGCTCACCGGCAAACCTGCCGCACGGGCCATTGCCACGCTTTCCAGCAGTCCAGCCAGATCATCCTGTGATTTCTTTTTGCGCTCGTTCCAACCCTTGGTGTGCGAGGCGCCTCCGGAATAACCCATCAGTCCGATGAGCTTGAGATTCTTCGAAGAATCAACCTTCTTCGCGAGCTCCATCGCGGGTCCACCGGCTTCGATTCCATGACGGGTCAGGCCCGCATAGACGTCCACGACGGTCCTGACGGTGACACCTTCGGCGGCCGCCGCTTCCTGCAGCCACCCGGCAGCGAGTGGATCGTCAACGACCGTGCCGAAAGTAGGCTCTCGCCGGGCAAGGGCAACCGTCCGGCCAATGTTGTTCTTGCTGGTGGGCTGCCGCGTCAGGAGGACACCTTTGATACCTGCATTGGCCATGAGCTCGCACTCCGCCACGGTGGCACAGGTAACGCCAATGGAGCCCAAGGTCGCCTGACGCCTGGCGATGTCAGGACTCTTGTGCACCTTGACGTGTCCGCGAAGCTGAAGACCCGCTTTCCGACAATGATCAGCCATGGTGTTCAGGTTCTTCTCGAAGATCTCGAGGTCCACCACCATGCAGGGTGTCGGCAAATCCTCCTTGAAGAGGTCTTTAAGATCGCGCCGGGCGATACGCGCCTCAAGTTCTGCATATCGGGAGGCGCTGCGGGTCGAAGCGTGAGCTGCAAAAGCACAAAGGCCACCAGCCGTGGCCGCCAAAAACTGTCTGCGAGTGTTCATAATGTGAAGATGCTACTACATTTTGCTCGTCGCAACTAGATCCTAGCTCGATCGCAGAAAAGATGCGCTGTGGACGGGCTGTGGGGAGCAGCCCTTACGGAACCTCGGGCAGCGGCGTGGCTGCCCTGGTGTGGATTGTTACTCAGGTAAGATTAAGATTCAGAGGCATGGCATAATGAGGACCTGTGAAAGAGTTGCTGATGAACGCCGCCCACTGCTTCGTAGCTGTCCTCCTCGCCTTGTGGCCCTTGCCCATCCTGGCACAGAGAGCAGCTCTCCGAGGGCAGGTCACCGACGAAAGCAGTGCCGTCGTCCCTGCCGCAACAGTCGAACTCAACGGCCCGTCTGGTGTCAAGACTACGAAGACGGGCGGCGACGGCAACTATGCTTTTACCGATTTGCCTCCCGGCGACTACACTCTTCGGGCGTCCGCTCCGCAACTGGTGCTTCGTGAACCGGTGACCATCACATTGCGGTCAACTCCACAGACCGTAAACCTGGTTTTGCACGTTCTTGCCGAGAAGCAGGAGGTGACGGTCGAGGAGAACTCCAAGCCGACTCTGAGTACCGAAGCATCAGCGAACGCGAGCGCGGTTGTCATGCGAGGTTCGGATCTGGACGCGCTTTCGGATAATCCCGATGACCTAGCGGCGGACCTTCAAGCCTTGGCAGGTCCTGCAGCGGGACCGAACGGGGGGACTCTCTACATCGACGGATTCAGCGGGGGTCAGTTGCCTGACAAGAACTCCATCCGGGAAATCCGCATCAACCAGAATCCGTTTTCACCGGAGTACGACAAGTTGGGCTTCGGACGCATCGAGATTTTCACCAAGCCGGGAACCGACAAATTTCACGTAGACCTCGGATACAACTTCGCCACCGACAAGTGGAACTCGCGGAATCCCTATGCGGCTGAGAAAGCTCCATTTCATCTTCATGAACTCCGCGAGATGGTGAGCGGCCCACTAGGGAGGCGCGCCTCCTTCAATCTTATGGCAACCAGAGAATGGGTCGACAATGGAAACGCGGTGAATGCCGTGATTGTTGACCCACATACCCTGGCCGTCACTCCTTTCACCGATACTCCGGTCGCCGAACTCAGACGCACAGCATTCGCACCGCGTGTCGACTGTCAGCTCAGTCCGAACCACACGTTGAGCATCCGCTTCTCCTACCAGCGAGACATCGTGCGCAACGCGGGGACCGGCGGGTTCAATCTGGAGTCGCGCGGTTATCACAACGACGCGCTGGGTCAAACGCTACAGGTGACCGAGACGGCAGTGATCAACATGAACGTCATCAGCGAAACCAGGTTTCAGTACTTCCACCCGACCGTGGTCTCGCAGGCAAACGTGCCGGGATATGCGATCCAGGTTCTGGGGGCATTCAATGGCGGCGGCAATCCGCTCGGCCGAACCACCGATTCGCAGCACAACGTTGAGATTCAGAACAACACCTCGGTACTCCGAGGCTCGCATGCCATCCGATTCGGCGTCCGGCTTCGTACGACCTCGGTAACGAACGTTTCCCCGCAAAACTATGCCGGGACATTCACGTTCTCCGGAGGAATCGCTCCGACACTGGACGGCAACTCTCAGCCGATCCTCGACCCATCAGGTCAGCCCGTGAACACCAATATCAGCTCGATTGAGAGTTATCGCCGCACGCTCTATTTCCAGCAAGCAGGTCTCCCCGCCTCGCACATCCGCCAACTGGGAGGTGGAGCCTCGCAGTTCAGCATCAATGCGGGAGACGCTGCCGTCTCCGGCGATCAGATCGACCTCGGTGCGTTTGTCGGCGACGATTGGAAGATTCGGCCGAATCTTACCTTGAATCTCGGCCTGCGATACGAGACGCAAACCAATATTCATGATTGGACCGACTTCGCTCCCCGTATCGGGATCGCCTGGGCCCCGGGCAGCGGAGCAGGTCTGGCTCAATCGAAGAACGTCTTCCGTGCTGGTTTCGGAATGTTCTACGACCGTTTCGCTCTTCCTAACGTGCTCACGACCGACCGCTACAACGGGGTGGTTCAACAGCAGTACTTTGTACCGAATCCGGATTTCTATCCAGTCGTCCCACCGGTCGGTTCGTTTCCCGGTCCTCTGCCTTCCAGCACAATCCAGACGATCAGTCCTATTCTGCGCGCTCCGTATCTGATGCAGTCGGCGGTGAGCTTTGAGCGACAGCTTCCCCTCAACACGACGATGGCTGTCACTTATGCGAACTCGCACGGGTTGCACATGCTGAGATCGCGCGACATCAACGCACCCATTCCAGGCACCTATGACCCTGACGTGCCAGGCAGCTCCGCTTATCCGCTCGGAAGGCCCGGCCTGGTCGTTCTGATGGAATCCTCCGGACTGTATAACCAGAATCAGCTACTCGTGAACGTCAACTCAAAGGTGAATAACAACGTCTCGCTCACGGGATCGTACGCCTATGGGCGCGCGATGAGCGATACTGACGGGCTCGGGACATTCCCGGGGAACCCCTACAGCCTGGAGGGCGAGTATGGACCCGCAGCGATCGACACGCGCCACCGAGTGGCTCTGAGCGGAACCGTCACCGTCAAATGGGGCATCCGATTCAACCCGCTTTTTACGGCGAACACGGGACCACCGTTCGACATTACGGCCGGTCGGGACATCTTCGGCGACACGCTCTTCAATGACAGGCCGGGAATCGCCACTGATCCAACGAAGCCCGGTGTCGTGCACACGCCTTACGGGTTGCTTGATCCGAACCCGACACCCGGGCAACCACTTTTGCCCCGGAACTTCGGCCGCGGTCCCGGACAGATCATGCTGAACATGCGCATCGGCAGGACCTTCACGTTCGGCTCGCACGAACGTCGCGCGCCAGTCTCGACCAATCCCGGCGGCGTTTCAGGAGGGCCTGGTGGCGGAGCGGGCCGTGGGGAATCCGGCAGCCCATTCCCTTTGGGTGGTGGCACCACTGCTGGCGCCGCCTCGTCGAACCGCCGCTATGCGCTGGTTGTCTCGATGCAGATTCGTAACCTCATAAATCACAACAATCCCGGACCGATCATCGGGAACATCACATCCCCACTTTTCGGCCAGGCCAACCAGCCAGCCGGCTCCGGGAACGCGATCTTCTCCGAGAACGCCAATAACCGACGATTGGAGTTGCAGATGAGGTTCACGTTCTGAAGTCTGGTAAAAATGGGAGGACTGGCCCCATGCAATCCGAATGGCCGTGGCACAGGTGTTTCGCCCTTTTGGCTTGCTGCCTGGTGTTACAGGCGCAGGCCACCCCTGTCACACAAACGTCTAGCCAAGCCGGACGCCCTGTCGGGGTCGTGGTAACGATTGACGCCACGGTCAAGCGAATCACTCTCAAGACGGATGCGGGACCGGAGATCGGAATCGAGCTTCAGGACACAACTCGCTTTCTCCTGGTCGCTCCCGGCTCCCAAGACCTCAGCGGAGCGACACGGATCACGCTCTCGGACCTGTCGGCAGGGGACCGGATTCTTGTCCGTGGCCGCAGCGGTAGCGAAGCCAATCCCTTTGTAGCCGACACCATCATCGTGATGAGCAAGGCGGATCTGACTAAGAAGCAAGAAGCCGAACGCGCTGATTGGGAGAGACGCGGCATTGGAGGTGTTATCACTGCACTGGATCCTGCTTCCCGCGAAGTAACTATTAGAGTTGGCAACCTCAAGTCCTCGAAATCCATAGACCTGCACTTGCCTTCGGACGTGAAGCTCCGGCGCTACTCGCCCGATTCCATCCGCTTCAGTGACGCTCGTGCCATCCGTTTGGAGGACTTGAGGATCGGAGACCAGGTGAAAGCACGCGGAACCCGTAGCAGCGACGGCGCGCGCTTCCAGGTGGAAGAACTAGTTTCCGGTTCGTTCCGCGACTTTGCCGCAACGATCGTCGCAGTGGATGCAGAGCGGGGCACGATGCAAGTCATGGACTTGGGCGCCAAGAACCGCGTTGAGGCGCGGGTACTCCAGGCCTCTCTTTTGCGTCGGCTGTCTCCAGCGATGGTACAGATTCTCGCAACGCGTATCGCAGGAACCAGCGGGGGATCGAAGGAATCGAACAGCGGCCGCGATCTGCAGTCGATGCTCGAGGCCTCGCCGCCTCTGAACTTGGCAGAGCTCAAAGAGGGAGATGCAGTCGTGATATCAGGAACAAGCGGTGACGACCCAGCCAAGCTGACCGCGATTACCGTCCTTGCCGGAGTCGAACCCTTGCTCAAACCGCCCTCTCGTGGCGCCCGCGCACCGGACATTGGGTCGTGGAATCTCGATCTGAACATGGGCGTAGGTGCCCCCTGATCCGCCCGGAGGTGTGGAAAAATTCGAAGTTTGTGGAAATCGCGGCGTGAGGTTGAGGCTTTGAGAAAGCCTCAAGCCTTCAAGAAGTCGCAAGGAGTTACGAGCTCTGATGCAGGCCCGGTGGCCCCATCGGGCGAATCTTTTCACAGCTCCTCACGCCGACCTGCTCTGATCCTCCAACTCCCTACCCTTGCAATTCCCTGCAAGCCATGCTCTTTCTCTCGGGTGGGGACTGACCTATTAAGCGCTTCTTCTCGTGATGACGGGGAAGCAAAATCTAAGATTTGAAGGCTGCCCTCACGGACGCCCGCGGCAGGGCCAAAGCTATGGAAAACTTTTGACCGGCATCAGGTTTAAGGTACCAGCGCTGGAAACCATAACCGTCTGGCGGTTTCTCCAAGAACCTGAGCCCGGGCCGAGTCTTTCAGCGGTAAGGCCTCAGTGAAGATCTTCAGGTGCTCAGCATAAGCCACCTTGGGTGTCCAGAGCTCGCAGGGGAAATCGCTTCCCCAGACGCAGCGCTCCGGACCAAACGCGTCGATGATCTTCAGGCAGGCAGCATGCATGTCGGCGCACGGGTAGCCGCTTGTGCTGCCCGTGGGGAGGAAAGTAAGCTTGGCATGGAGATTCTTGTGCCGCGAAAGCCGAACTACATCGGCCAAGATCGCTTCAAACTCAGGCCCTGCCTTGAGGTTCAGGCAGTGGTCCAGAACCACTCTCAAACCAGGAAACTCATTCAACAGAATTTCGGCTTCCGGCGCTTTGTTGCGATCAATGAGGAGGTTGATCACGATACCCTCCTCCAAGCCCGTCTTCCACAATGCCCGGACTCCGGCGTGGCTCAACTGGCCGTTCTTGGCTGGAATGCTCCGCATGCCGCGAATGCGGTGATCACGAACAAACTGCTGCAACAAACCGGGACTATGCGGGTCGTCCGGATCGAGCGTGCACACCCCCGCAATCCAGTCCGGATGGGTGCGCGCGCTGTCGCAGATGTAACGATTGTCAAAGCGATAAAAGGTGCTGGTCTGGATCGCGCAGACCGCTTTGACACCATTCGCACGCGACTCTCGCTGCAGGTCTTCCAGGGAGCCCTTCCCTCCGGGCGGTCTTAGCGGCTTGTCGATGGGTGGGTAGCGCTTCTCGTCCGGCGCGTAGATGTGCGCGTGGGTGTCAATGATGAGCATTGGTGTTGCCTCTCGAAAGTCGTTCTCGTCGTCGTTCTCGGGCTCCGTCCTCGACCAGGCAGCCTTCTAGCAGAGGATGTCGTTGCTTGGCCAGGTAGTCCCAAGTAGGCGGCAAGTGTAACAGATTAGAGCTCGGACTTTCGCTACAAGCGCACTGAGTGTCTGATCAGAAGGGTGTGCCACAATGCGTCCACAGCGACTCCTTTTGTTCTCTCCTCCGAGACGAGGGAACCGGGTTGAACTGAAATAACATTGAATCTCAGACTCCTCGGCCAGTTTCCCTACAGTGTTCTCAGCAGCCTCCTACACCTACCTCGCTGGAAAGATCTCCAGGAGCTCCTCCGGCCTGATGGCAAGCACATCCGGGGTTTCGAGCTCCAGTTCGCTGCGCGGCACCGGTCCCCAAAGTGCAGCAACCGTGCGCATGCCTGCAGCTTGTCCAGCCTGCATGTCGTGACGGCTATCCCCAACGTAAACGGCATGGTGGGAACCAAGCTGAAGTCTCTCCAAGGCCAAGAGAAGCGGTTCAGGACGTGGTTTGTGAATTGACGTGTCGTCCATCGATATGAATACGTCCATGAATTCCCATAATGCGCAGAGGTGCAGTCCCCGTCGCGCAAACTCCCGGCTCTTCGAAGTCACTACGCCGAGTGCATAGCCTCGATCGCGCAGTTTGCCCACTACGAGCTTCATCCTTGGAAAGGGACGAGCCAGGCGATCGTGATTGGTGGCATTACAGGCTCGGTATTCCCGTACCAGACTTTCAACGAATCCGGCAGTGCTGAGCTCGCCGTTCTGCTCAAGTTGCAGTCCGTCGGTAGCTCTAAGCAGCTTGTACATCGCGTCTTTCAGCGGTATCCCCATCGTCGCGATGAAAACTTCAGGTGGATGCGTTCGGCCACAGATCGTCGTCCAGGCATGATTGAAACAATAGAGAATCAGCTCAGTGGTATCGATGAGCGTGCCGTCCAGATCGAAGAGGATGGCTTTGCACTCATGGATCTTCGGAAGAATCATGTCGTCGTTTTTGTTGAAGAAAGCTGCCTCAGGCAATTCACCATCAGAATCGGCAAACGACTGGAACTTAGAGTCGCGAGATTCTATAGGACCCCTCTTATGCTACATTTATTGCGCACTTGCTATGTGCTCAAACCCATGAATCAAACTGCTACGCCACGGAGAATAGGGATTATAATCTCCGGAACGGCTCACAATGAAGCAGCGTTTGTTTACCCTTGATGGGCCGTAAGCACCGCGTGGACGACCTAGGATGAACGAAATATTTGTTAGTTACGCCCGTTCGGACAGGAATAGGGCGCTGCAGCTTGTTGAATATCTGTCAAGTCAGGGTTGGTCCGTTTGGTGGGATGGTGTTATTCCCCATGGCGAGCATTTCGACGAAGTGATTGAGAAGACGCTGGCTGCTGCCAAGTGTGTTGTTGTCTTGTGGTCGAAAGAATCGATCAAGTCACGTTGGGTGCGAAACGAAGCATCCGAGGGAGCGGATCGCGAGATTCTCCTTCCAGCTCTGCTCGAAAGAGTAACCCCACCCCTTCAATTCAGGAGCATTCAAACTGCCGACCTGTCGGATTGGCACGGCGACCCGGTACATCCAGAATTGAATAAACTTCTGCAAACCATTGGCAAGAAACTCGGCACAGGGCCGAAATCTACTGAGTTGGGCAAGCCCTCAAGGCCACCAGAAGCAGGCAAATGGCCCCTCAAACACACGGTGCGGCAACCGTCCCGGCTCGCCTTCCGGGAAAGAAAGTTGGCACTTAGCCACGGACATGTCACTTTCATCCACGGCATTTCCAACAAGCCAGCTCCAGAGACCTTGTTAAGGAACTGGCGTCATGCTCTAGGACAGGACGATGGTCTCGTGCTGACTGCTCAAGGCATCACATCAACGATGGTCTATTGGGCAGACATTTTGTACGGAGATCTCGCCGACAGCCAGTCAGCCCAGGAAACTCTGGATGGAACAAATCGCTCGCTGGCTGCGCCCTTCGAAGCAAGGTGGCGGAGAGACCTTAGAGGCAAGGAAAAGAAATGGGTGGATGACTTCGCCGCAAAGCTGAAGCTCGACGAAGAAGACGACGTGAATTCTTTACCTGAGGCAAGCGCAGACAGCGATCCTCGGCACGCAGCAATTCCCCGGTGGCTTACACGTCCGTTGATGGAAGTGTTTTTAAGGGATGTCCATCACTACCTCTTCAATGCGGAGCATTCTCCGCGACCTGGCGTTCTCTACCGTGTTCAGGACGAAATTCGTTCTCGCATGCTGAAAGTGCTTGAGCAGGGCGCAGCCATGCCGGGACCGCATGTTCTGGTCAGCCATAGCGTGGGCACGGTCTTCGCCTACGATTGTTTAAAGCGTGTGCCCGGTTGTCCCGAGGTAGATGCATTGATTACCGTGGGTAGCCCGTTGGGGATGGATGCGATTCAGAAGAAACTAGCACCCGAATACTCGCCTGAAGACGGATTTCCCTGCGATCGCCTACGAGGCTCATGGGTGAACATCTACGACGAACTCGATCCGGTGGCTGGCGTCGATCCCCGACTGGCCCATTACTATCAGCGGAAATCGAAAACCGTTATTGAAGACATCCACGAGCCGAACTATGGGGGGTGGCGCCACGACATCCACAAGTACTTGCGAGGAGCCATGTTTCGCACTCGAGTCGAGGGACTACTGGGACTGTCGTAGAGCGTCCGAAGCCCGGGAGCGCAACCATCTTGAGTGGAACTCGTCAATGCACCCGAGTGCACCTTGAGAACGGATAGATTGCTTCCACACCGAAATGTGACTTGGTTGCGTGCGAGTCGAGCTCGGAACCTTTCGGAGCGCCGTATCGTTTCGCCGCGTTCTCAGGAACCAAGTTACTGCTCCGCGTTTTCATCTATCTTAGAGACTCGAAATCCCTATGGGTTCCCCACTCAATAAGCCGCTTTCCTCCCTCCTCACTCGGTGATTTGGAAGTTGAATAAACCCTCTCCCTGGCCCACAATGATTTCGGCGTGAAAATTGCTTGGCTGCAAGGTCTGTTGCGTATGTTTTGGAAAATTGCCAGTCCTGATTCAACCACCGTCAAGGCACTCGCCCAAACACTCAACATTTCTGGCACCATCGCCACGCTGTTGGTGAACCGAGGGTTCGCTGAGGTGCCGACAGCTCAGCAGTTTCTTCAGCCGAGATTCGATTGTCTCGCAGATCCCTTCCTTATGCGCGATCTGAAAAAGGCCGTCGAAAGGATACGGCTGGCGATTGAACGCCAGGAAAAGATCCTGATCTATGGGGACTATGATGTCGATGGAACGACCGCAGTCGTCATCCTGAGAAAAGCGCTGGAAATGATGGGTGCCCGCACTACCTACCACATACCACGCCGTTTCGTGGACGGCTATGGGATGAAGGCCGACGTCGTCAAGGAGGCTGCGAGTGACGGTGTCACACTCATCATCAGCGTCGATACAGGCATCAAAGCCTTTGACGTCGTGGACACTGCCAATGCACTCGGTCTGGACTGCATCATTACCGACCACCACCTGCCCGAAAGCGATCTTCCCAAGGCGATCGCCATTTTGAATCCGAAGCGGTCCGACTGCACATATCCCGACAAACATCTTTGTGGCGTCGGGGTGGCTTTCAAGTTGATCCAGGCGTTGTTCAAACAGACAGACAAGGAACGCTTCCTTCTCTCTTTCCTGAAAATTGTTGCAATTGGAACGGTTGCCGACGTTGTGCCGCTGGTGGGAGAAAACCGTGTCTTTGTCAAGATCGGGTTGGAAGGTTTGCAGGTTCCCGCTAACTTTGGTTTGAAGTCGCTGATCGAGATCTGTGGCCTGAACAGCCGGGTGATCACGAGTTCGGACATCGGATTTCGCCTGGCGCCACGGATCAATGCGGTAGGCAGGATGGGTGGCGGCGGACAGGTGGTCGAACTATTTGCCTCCGCCGACGAAGAGCAGTCGAGGGTCTTGGCACAGGAAATGGATCGTCTCAATCGGGAACGTCAGTTGATTGAGGAACAGATTTTTCGCCTGGCACAGGATCGCTTCAGTGCCGAACCAGCCCTGGCGCGCCAATGGGTCATTGTCCTCGAAGGAGAAGGCTGGCACCGCGGGGTCATCGGAATTGTTGCCACGAAGGTTTCGGAAAAATATCACCGCCCGGTTCTGGTTGTTTCAACGGAGAACGGCATTGGCTACGGATCCGGTCGGTCGCCCAAGAACTTCAATCTACTAACGGCTCTCGGCTCTTGCGCCGATCTGTTCGACCGTTTCGGCGGGCACGCGCAAGCAGCCGGTTTCCAAATTCCCACCCGGCATGTCGCAGAACTACGACGGCGGTTGAATGAGCACGCGGCCGGCGCGATCACGGAGCAAGACTTGGAACCGATTTTGGAGGTCGATTCCGAGCTGCGTTTGTCGGACATCGATGAAAGACTTTTCCAAGAAGTCGAGAGGTTGGCCCCGTTCGGACCAGCCAATCCGCAGCCCGTATTCGTTGCACGAGATCTCGCCGTCATCGCCGAACCCCGAGTTCTCAAGGGAAAGCATCTCAAGTTTCGGGTTGAACAAGATGGCAGAGCCTTGGATGTGATCGGCTGGAACATGGCTCAAGGCCAACCGGTCAGTTTGTCTGGCGCACGAAGAGTCTCGTTGGCGTTCACAATAGCATGCAACTCCTATCAGGGCATTCGTTCGCTGCAACTGGTGGCCAAAGACATCAAGACCCCGCAAGGACGTTCGGCTTGAACACTCAGATCATCCGCCTCGGACGAATCCTTCCAGCCCTTGTTGTTCTGGCTGTAGTGGGAGCAGTCTCTTTCAGCTATTACAAGCGATCCTTTTTGTTTCACGACCCGGCAGAGCGCGAGAAGAAATTGCTCCCTGAGAATGTGGCCTCTGTCGTGGAAGGATTTTCCCTGCTCCAATCGGAACAAGGGCAGACTCGGTTCGAGATCAAAGCCAAGTTCAACCTGGGTTACAAGGACAAGAAGAATTTACTGGAATCCGTCACCGTCAAGGTTTTCGGCAAGGACGGCAGCCGACACGACACGATAACGAGCGACCATTGTGAGTACGATGAAGAGAAGCAAGAGATTGTCTTTGCTGGCAACGTTGTGGTCAACCTGGGCCACAGCGGTGGAGAGCCGGGGAAGGCTAAAGTTGCGCCAACTCCGAACGATACATTGACTACGATTCAGATGGATAAGATCACGTATCTGGAGACTTCAGGGAAAGCTCAGTCAGACGACTTGGTTCGATTCGTCCGAGGGAATATGCGAGGCACTGGCCGTGGACTGACTTATGACTCGAATCAAGAGTCGGTTCACCTTCATTCGGAAGTGCAAATTGTTGTCCAGCCCGTGGATCCGCAGAAGCCGCCAGTTCAGCTCCGCTGCGATGCGCTAGACTACCTGAAGGCCTCCGGAAAGATTGACATGCGCTCCAATGTTTCGTTGCGCGAAGGAAGCCGTTCGCTGGACGCCAAGCAGCTAATCGCGTGGTTGCGGGAAATCGATTCCAGTGTTTCACGCATCGACGCCTTGGGCCAGGTTCGCACGGTTTCGCGCGATCCGAGCAGTCTGCTCGAAGTTGATGCTGAAGAAGTCTCGTATTTTTTTGATGGCACCGGACGCTGGCTTGACAAAGTGTCCGCTAGAAGGAATGTCCGGATGTGGTCGCTCGACCCAACGGAAAAACGCGAACTGGTGGCCGAATCGGTGGACATCATTCTGAAACCATCGACCAACCTGATGAGTTCTCTTCAGGCTCGGGAAAACGTCACCTTGGTGATAGCTGACCGTAAGACCAGGGACATTCTTCGGCAAGACAACCCCTTTCCCAATTTTGCACAGGACGCCAGGTTCGACAAGACCAGCGCGCCAGGAGACAAACGCGTTAAGGCGCCTGAGATGCTGGTGACTTTCCGCGACGACGGAAAGCAGATCTCACAGGTGCAAACGACAAGTCAGAGCCTTCTGGAGGAATTTCCCTTGCGGCCGGAGCGAGACAAGACGAATCTCACGGCCAACGCCTTCCACCTGATCTTTGCGCCTGACTCGGATCGGATCGAGAAGTTCACGGCTGATGACCGGGTTCGGGTTGACGTCATTGCACCGGCGCCTCCGGTTAAGACCTCAACCAGCGACCACCTGGAAGCGTTCTTCGATCCAAACACTCGCCAACTCTCACAACTGCGCCAGTTTGGGAACTTTCGCTTCAAAGAAGCCGAACAGGAGGCTCGAGCGGGCGAGGCTCGCTATTTTGCGGAAACACGGCGTACGGTGTTGAAGGACAGCCCGGTTGTAAGGGATGCAAGCTCGCGAACCTCCGCCGACGTTTTTGAGTTTGAACCCGCACAGAACCTGGTGAAAGCTCGTGGCAATGTCCGTTCGGCCTTTGAGAGCCGCGATCAGCCTAAGCAACCCGGGATGTTTCAGCCCGACAAGCCCGTCTATGCCTCCGCGGACTTCCTTGATGTCCAGACTCGCAATGGCATCGCAACCTATCGTCAAAAGGCGAAACTGTGGCAGGAAGACCAGGTGATTCGAGCAGGTACTTTGGTTTTGCACCGTAACGAAAAGCGCCTGGTTGCCGAAACACAGGTTGTCAGTTTGTTTTATCTTGACCAGGAATCTGCCGAAAAGAAGAAGGAGAGAAAGCCGGCTACAGTTCAAGCCGAACGACTCGTCTATGAGGACAGCCTGCAAAAAGCAACCTACTCTCGCAACGTCAGGATGAACAGTGCGACGGGTCGATTGAATTCGGATCAGTTGGAGCTTTTTCTCAGGGAAGAAAATAATCGGAAGTCGGTTGAGCGAATGCTGGCCACCGGCAAGGTAAAAATTGAGCAGCCTGGGAAGCTGGCCACCTCGGAATCTGCTGAGTTTTTTCAGTCTGAAAAGAAGGTCATCCTCACGGGCGGAATGCCCAGAGTCCTAGACTCTGAGCGGGGTTCCACGGTTGGGCCTCGGTTGACAATGCATTTTGATGATGGTAGCATCACGGTCGCTGGCAACCCAGAAACGCATGTGATTACCCGGCAGCGAGTGACCCAATAAGCAACGATGCAGGTCTTGAAAACGGAAAACCTGATCAAGGCCTACAGAGGACGCAGGGTCGTAAATGAAGTCAGTCTTGGGATTGGACAAGGAGAGGTGGTCGGGCTCCTTGGGCCGAATGGCGCCGGCAAAACGACGACGTTTTATGTCATCGTTGGATTGACCCCTCCGGATAGCGGACATGTTTTTCTGGACGGGAACGACATCACCCGGCTTCCGATGTTTCTTCGGGCTCGCAGCGGAATCAGCTACCTTCCGCAGGAGCCTTCGGTCTTTCGCAAACTAACGGTTGAAGAGAACATCCTGGCGATTCTCCAGACGCTTCCTCTGACAGGCAAGCAGAGGAGGGCGCGCTTGGAGGAATTGATAGAAGAATTGGGGTTGAGCCATGTCTGCAAAAGCCATGGTTTCGCGTTGTCGGGAGGTGAACGGCGAAGAGTAGAGATTGCGCGATCTCTCGTTATTTCTCCTTCCTTCATTCTGCTCGACGAGCCGTTCGCAGGAATTGACCCCATTGCTGTTTTCGATATTCAGAGAATCATCAATCATCTTAGGTCAAAGCAGATTGGCATCTTGATCACGGATCATAACGTTCGAGAAACACTGAAAGTGACCGACAGGGCTTACATTATTAACGAGGGCCGTATTTTTCGATCAGGGACGCCCACGGCACTGGCAACCGATAAGGAAGTGAAACAGCTCTATCTCGGAGAGAGCTTTCGATTGGAATAGGGACTCATGGCTTTTCTGGAACAACGACTCAACGTCAAGCTCGCACAGAAACAAATTCTGACCCCCGGTCTCGTGCAGATGGTCAGCGTTCTGGCGCTGAACAAGCTCGAGCTCTCCGAAATGATCTCTCAGGAGTTGATGGAGAACCCAGTGCTCGAAGAGGTGGCTGAAGCCACCGCGTCACTGGAAGAGGCACGCGCCAAAGAAGAGCGTGGCAAAGAACCGGCAGACAAAGAGATCATTGCGCTGGACAAGCCTGTGGATGGGAAGCCCGCGGATCCTTTTGAACAGATCGACTACGGGAGCTACTTCAACGACTATCTCGATCCAGGGTATCGCACGCAGATGCCCACCGAGGACGTTGAACGTCCGGGGTTCGAGAGTTTCCTCGCAAAGACCACCTCGTTGTGCGACCACCTCCAGTGGCAGTTGAACCTCTCCGTCATTGAACACGGTATTGAGGATGCTGCGGTTTCGATCATTGGCAACCTCAACGAAGATGGTTATTTGACAGCCACGTTGGAAGAGATCGCCACCAGTGGCGGCCATACCGTGGAAGACGTCAGCAAAGCCCTTGAGATCGTGCAGTCCTTCGACCCAGCGGGCGTTGCCGCACGAGACTTGGGAGAATGTCTCTTCGTTCAGTTGAAGTTTTTGGGCGAAGAGAACTCCGTTGCAGCGCAAATGGTCCAGCACCATTTGAAGCAGCTTCAGAACAAACAGTACCAGGAGATTGCCCGGGCGCTGGGCCGCCCGCTGAACTTGATCCTGGCCCAACTGGAAGTCATCAAGCGACTCGATCCCCGGCCAGGCCAGCGCTACAACAAAACGGAAACGCGTGTTGTGGAGCCGGACATTCACATCGTGAAGACCGAAGATGGCTACACAGTCGTGATGAATGAAGACGACATCCCGCAGCTGAGGCTCAATGGCACCTACAAGAAGATGATCGACAAGGACGGTTCGTCGAAGGAAGTGCGGGAGTATGTGAAAGAGCGCTACTCGTCGGCCATTCAGTTCATCAAGAACATCGAGCAGCGCAAGCAGACAATCCTACGGGTTTGCGAATCCATCGTCCGGCGCCAGATCGAGTTTCTCGATCACGGCATCGACTACCTGCGCCCAATGATGATCAAGGATGTCGCCGAGGAAGTCGGGGTCCATCCCTCCACGGTCAGTCGCGCCGTAGCCAACAAGTACACTTTCACGCCTCAAGGCGTATTTGAGCTGCGTTATTTCTTCTCCGAAGCGGTGCAGGGACCGGCCGGATCCGAGATCCCGTTGCTGACTGCAAAACGCAAGGTGAAGAAATTCATTGACGACGAAAATCCTGCCAAGCCCCTCACAGACGAACAAATCACGAAGCTCTTAAATGACGAGGGTATCATGGTCACGCGCCGCACTGTTGCCAAGTACCGCGAAGACTTGAAGATTCCCAGCACCCACCAAAGACGAGTCAAGATCAAGAACTCGGAACCGCTCGACAGTCCTCCCGCAACTTGCTGACAGTCAGGAATTCTGCACGACTGTCTGTGCCATCTATTCTTGCCACACCCAGCTTGATTTTCACCAGCCTTCCGTGTTCCTATTCTCCCAGGAGGATTCAGTCATGAAAGTCGAGTACACCGGCAGATCGATCGAAGTCTCCCCCGCCATTCAGGAGTTTACTGAAGAGCACCTGAAAAAAATTCGAAAAATTCTGGGAGAAATGATTGAAGTCCACGTCATCCTCACCGTCGAGAAATACCGTCATAGCGCCGAGATTAATCTGAAGTCCAGAACATTCAAGATCAACGGCATCGAAGAGACGCATGACATGTACACGTCCATCAATGCCGTGCTGGAGAAAATTGAGCGGCAGGCTCTGAAACACAAAGGTAAGAAGATCGACAAGAAGCGCAAGTCCGCCACGACGGCGCAAGCGGCGGCGCGAGCTGAAGGGGCACCCGGAAATTCCGACGCCCGACAAGTGATACGCTCCAGTTCGTTTGCAGCCAAACCAATGACCGTCGAGGAAGCCGTCCAGGAAGTCGATACCTCGAACAGCGAGTTTATCGTTTTCCGAAATGCTGAATCTGAGCGCGTAAGCGTCGTCTACCGGCGTCGAGATGGGAATTTCGGGCTCATCGAGCCCTAGACATTCTCCCACCGGGTTGCCGGGCTCGTTGTTTGTCTGCGCTTCGGAACTCATGATTCCCCTCCCAAAATCAAGCAAGACACCGTTCGTCATCATCACCGGACTGAGCGGTTCCGGAAAAGGGACGGTCCTCAAAGCGTTCGAGGACATGGGTTACTTCTGTGTCGACAATCTTCCTGTCGAACTGGTAGTGAAGTTCGCCGAGTTAAGCAGCAGTGCGGGATCGCAAAGCAAGAAGGCCGCCATCGTCATCGACGTGAGGGAAGGCGCAGAGCTCTCGAAGTTTCCTGCCGTCTTCCGCAAGCTGAAGAAGTCGGGTCTGGCCGTTACCTTGATTTATCTGGACGCTTCCGAAGATTCTCTGATCCGGCGATACAGCGAAACCCGCCGGCCTCATCCGCTCACGCAAGACCGCCCCATTTCTGTCGCGCTTGATGAGGAGCGCCGTTGGCTGGAGCCGATTCAAAAACTCGCCGACACCATCATTGACACAACTCAGTTCAATGTTCACGAACTGAGGCGTTACATCGCAGACAAATTCCATACAGAGCAGTCGCCAGCCCCGTTGCTCATTTCTTTGATCAGCTTCGGATTCAAGAATGGAGTGCCTTTGGAGTCGGACCTGGTTTTCGACGTTCGGTTTCTCCCCAATCCGAATTTCGTCAAGTCGCTGAAGGACAAGACTGGCTTGGATCAGGAAGTCGCCGACTATGTCCGTTCGTTCCAACAAACTTCTGAATTGTTGAAGCGACTGTCTGATTTGTTGCTGTTTCTGGTCCCCAACTATGTGATCGAAGGAAAGAGCTACCTGACGATCTCCGTTGGCTGCACGGGCGGGAAGCATCGATCCGTCATGATTACCCAGGAACTCAACGCTCTTCTGTCTTCGCGCGGTTACAAAACCAAAGTCAATCATCGGGATATCAAACGATGAAACAGAGATTTCCCATTTTGACCATCACCCGTCGTGATTTTCTAAAGTCCAGTCTGCTTGCCGCTCCGCTCACCAAGCAGATTTCGCCCACGACCGCGGGAAAACAACCCAGCTCATCTCTGGCGAAATCGAGCCGGCCCAGCGACATTCGCATTCTCGATGTCCGCCACAGCTTTGAGGACTACAAATACCGCGCCCCTTACCAGTTTGGCGGAAGAACCGTCGATAACGTCACGCTGCTCAATGTTGATGTTCGTGTCGTTACCGCTTCAGGCAAGGAGGCCGCCGGTTTTGGTTCTATGCCGCTGGGGAACGCCTGGTCGTTTCTCTCCCAAGTGGTAACCTACGATCAGTCTTTGGAAGCCATGAAGCAACTGGCAGGTAATATCCGCACCATTACTGCTGGATATGCTCGGCCGGCGCATCCCATCGATATCAATTTTGAGCTTGAACCTGAATACTTGAAGGCCGCCACCGAAGTGTCCCGCACCATGAAACTGGCCGAAACAATTCCCAAGCTCTGTACGCAGGTGACGGCAAGCGCATTCGATGCGGCACTGCACGACGCCTTCGGAAAAGCCAACGGCATCAGCTGTTACCTGGGCTATGGAAGCCAGTACATGAGCCACGATCTGTCCCACTATTTGGGCCCCGAATTCCGGGGCGAGTTTCTGGATCGTTACGTTCTGAAGCAGCCCGTGCCATCCATCTTTCTTTACCATTCCGTGGGCGCATCCGATCCAATTGTCGAGCAGGATATCAAACAGCGCATCGGCGACGGACTGCCGGAAACCCTTCCAGAGTGGATCGAGCGGGATCAGATTACCCACATCAAGATCAAGTTGAACGGCGCCGATTTGAAGGCCGATGTCGAGCGCGTCGTCAGCATCGAGCGGGCTGCCGCCGAAACGCAGCGCAGACTGGGCGTCCAACAATGGAAGTATTGCTGCGATTTCAACGAACGGTGCAAGGATGTCGGGTACCTGATGTCTTTTCTGGATCAGATTAAGCAGCGGGCACCCGAAGTTCTCAGTCGTCTTCAGTACATCGAGCAACCAACTGCCAGGGATTTGAAAGCGAACCCGAACAACCGCATGCACGAAGCCGCGAAGATCGTGCCGGTCGTCATCGATGAGTCTTTGGTGGATTTGGAGAGCTTTCACCTGTCGCGCAAACTAGGCTACAGCGGTGTTGCACTAAAAGTCTGCAAGGGCCAAAGCCACGCCGTCCTGATGGCTGCCGCCGCTCAGAAATACAAGTCCTTCCTCTGCGTGCAGGATCTCACCTGCCCGGGCGCCTCGCTGGTCCATTCGGCCAGTCTCGCCTCACATGTTCCGGGTGTCTTCACCATTGAAGCTAATAGCCGTCAATACGTGCCTTCGGCCAACGCGAAGTGGAAAGAAAAGTTTCCTTCCATTTTCAAGATCAAGGGTGGAAAGCTGGGCACTGCCGGGTTGACGGGTCCTGGATTAGGCGTCGTGTGACGAATTAGCAGGGCAAGAGACTGTGGGTTAACAGTCGGCAGGCCTGTTCAGTAAGGCGTCTACTCAAGAATTACAGAACATAGTGACGACACTCTTTGTCTCGGGAAATACTCGAGGCATTTTGGTTCCCCTCTCCCCACCGCTGGAGGGAGCAGCCGATGCTTGCGACTTGTAACGCTTGCGGCCTTCGGCTTTAAGCCAGCTGCTTCAAGAATTGTAATAAACTCCAGAGATTCCGCCTTTCGGATTCAGCTTCGCCCAATCTGCCAGCCAAAATCAGTTCTTCTGAGCTGGCCGCGCAGGTCCGCCTGCGGCACTGCCTCCGAAATAGGCCTCATCGATTTTTACTCCACTTCGGCCTTTCATCTCCTGATAGAGCGTCTCGTACTTCTGTTGACGGATGGAGTTATCCACTTCCTGCCGCACCTCTTCGACTTTTGGAGATTTCCGTTCTTCCAGCTTGAAAATTTCAAATCCGAAGGGCGTCTGGATGACCTGACTGATTTCTCCGACCTTTAGGCCAAACATCGCGTCGAGCATGGGAGGTGTCAGCAAGGACCGGGGATCTTGATTTACGCGGCGCACGAACCCCAGATCGCCACCCTTCCCCGAAGTCATCGGATCGTCAGAAAACTTGGCCGCCATCTCTTCGAAATCGGCGCCTTCTGTAACCTTCTTTCGGATGTCTTCTGCCTTGGCCTTTGCCTCTTCGTCGGTGGGCAACTGGTCCGAGGGTTTGCCATCTGCATAAAACTGGCTCGTCGACGCTGAGCGCACTACAATCCGGCGCACTCTGGCTTGTTCGAATGATTTCGCATTCGCATCCAGAAATTGTTTTGCCTCTTCGTTCGTCACCTTGATCTCATTCACCAACTCCTTCTCGACCTCTCTGGACAACAAACTTTCTCGAAACAGTTTCATGCTGAGCTTTACGTCTTCCCGATCCTCCAAATGCCGTTTCTCAGCTTCTCGAACGAACAACTTGGTTCTAACCAGGAAATCTGCAAACTGGGCGCGCCCGGCAGGACTGGCAAAATACTGCCGGTTTTGAGGTGGCAAGGTGGCAACGATTTTGTCCACTTCCGCGGCCGTAATTTTCAAGTCGCCGACTGTGATCACGACGGCATCTGGTGAAGCGGCTGACTGACCCAATGCCAACACCGCAGAAACCGAAAACACGTATAAAAAGACACAGACTGGCCGTATGGCGTTACGATAGCGTGAACGAATCAAGAGATTCACCCTCCATTTGGAAAAGTCTTTAACGGCAACGCGATCTACTATAATCTTTCGGCTCGAAAATTGAAACCGCCGTAAGGCGCTCTTCCACCCGTAAGTCCGTCGCAATTGGGGATCACCTCCTGCATGCAATCCCTCGCAATCAAGCTTCGCCTCGCAGCGCGCTGGTTGACGATGCTGGGCGTCACGATGCCGCTAGTCAGCATCGCCGTGGCATCAATATTTTTGGCCTGCGCCATTCTCGCCTTTGCCGCTGAGTGGCTCATCACGCGCCGCCGACTCTGGTTTCCTCCAATTGCAGCGCCACTGCTTTTGTTCATGCTGCTTACAGCTACCTCCCTCGCTTTTTCTCCCGAGCCATATCTCGGCCGGGCAGCGCTCAGCAAGTTCTGGCTCTTTGCAATCATTCTGCTTGTAGTCAATGTCTTCGCCAGGGAACACATCATCCAATCCTACCTTGGGCTGTTCGGACTCAGCGTGATAGCGGCACTTCTGGTGATTGGTCAATTCTTCGTCGTTGGCAAGGTCAGTGTGGAAACGCGGCTCACGGGCTTTATGGGACATTGGATGACATTGAGCGGAGAACTCATGCTCGCGTTTGTCGCAGGGACTGGACGCATTGTCTTTGGCCCGCCACGTCGCTCTTGGCTCTGGCTCACAGGCTTGGCCCTCGTAGGTGTGGCGCTTTCAATGACTTTGACCCGGAGCGTCTGGCTCGCCACGCTGTTAGGCATCATCGTTCTGCTGTTGATGCGTCATTTCCACTGGAAGACTTTTGCCGTGGCCGGCCTTGCCGCAGGTCTTCTCGCAATAACCGCCCCTGATATCATCCAGAAGCGCATTGTCAGCATGTGGGATGCAAGCGACCCCTCAAACTATGCCCGCCTGGCCATTTGGAAAGCAGGCCGCGGCATGGTCGAAGCGCATCCCTGGTTCGGAGTTGGCCCACAAAGAGTCTCGCACGTTTTTTACGACTATCACCCGATCCAAAGTGACCGGAATCGTTCTGGGTTCTACCCGGTCCACATGCATAACAACCTGCTCCAGTTTGCGGCCGAACGTGGCATTCCCTGTGCCCTAGCTTGGCTTTGGCTCATGGTCAAGCTGGCTGGAGATCATTGGATGCGATTTCGGCAAACGCCAGCGAAAGACGAAATCAGGGCGGTTTCCGCTGTGGGCTTCGCAGCAGTGGTGGTTCTTTTTGTGGCGGGGTTGTTCGAATTTAACTTCGGTGATTCTGAAGTCCTGATGGTCTTTCTGTTTCTCGTTTCAGCGCCCTACGCTCTTTCTAACCCTTTTGCTCACCAATCATGGGCGACGTCGGCTACCAGGACGTGACGGTCAGCAAGGTCATAGGACCCCGTTCACTGGCTGCCACCCGGCATCGGCACGGCAACATGATCCGCAGTGGCCTGTCGGCTTGGTCCATTCGGTAGCAGTTCCTCGATCATATGAAACGCATCAACGAGCGCTTCAGTAACCCGAGAGAGCTAGACCGACGGGCCTGGCCCCGGTGAAGCCTGTTTGATCTTGTTGGCGCCAGCGTGCGCCGCCACCTTGTAGCACTCAGCCAGTGTCGGGTAATTAAACACGCTGTTGAGGAAGTAATCCAACCCCCCCCCAAACGTGAGAACGGCCTGTCCGATGTGAACCAACTCGGCTGCTCCTTCGCCGATAATGTGGACACCCAGCAATTGCCGGGTTTCGCGGTGGAACAAGAGTTTCAGCAGTCCGTTCTGGTCCCCGATAATATTGCCACGAGCGATCTCCCGATAGCGCGCAATGCCCACCTCATAAGGAATCCCCTGTTCGGTCAATTGGTCCTCGTTCTGGCCCACGTACGAAATCTCGGGAATCGTGTAGATGCCATAAGGAAAGAGGTTGGGCACACTGGTGAAGGGAACGCCAAAGGCATGGCAAATCGCAAGGCGCCCCTGCATCATGGAAACCGAAGCCAGGCTAGGAAAACCAATCACATCACCAGCGGCATAGATGTGGGGAACGCTGGTCTGGTAGTGATCGTTCACCTTGATGCGGCCGCGATCGTCGGCGTGCAGTCCCGCAGCCTCCAGGTTGAGAGTACTTGTATTTCCTTGCCTGCCCACGGTGTAGAGCAGTGCCTGGGAATGAATCTCTTTACGGCTCTTGAGTTCTGCGACAACGGTGCCCTCTCCTGTCTTCCGCACGCTGACCACTTCCTCCCGCAAGCGCAGCGTGATCCCCATGTCGCGCATGTGGTAGCGAAGCGCTTCGATAATCTCGGGATCCAAGAAATCCAGCATCTGGTCGCGTGCTTCCACCAGGGTCGTGCTGATACCGAGCGCGGCGGTCATGCAGGCATATTCGACACCAATAACACCGGCCCCAACGATCGTGATTGATCGTGGAAGACTCGCGACGCACAGGAACATGTCCGAATCAACGACCGAGGTTCCATCCAAAGGGATTCGGTCTGAATGAGCAGGCGAAGTACCGCTGGCAATGACGACAAGCGCTGCCGAGCACACTTCTTTTTCGATGCCGTTATCGACCAGAAGACGGTGATCGTCCAGGAACGAGCCCGCGCCGGTGAGCAGATCCACATGGTTCCGCTGCAATTGAGCGCGAAAAACTTCTGTTTCGGTCTTGATCACATGACTTGTCCGCAAGCGCAAGTCGTCCATCGTGATGTCGCGTTTGACCGCATAGCTCATCCCATACAAGGCTTTCTGCCGCAGTCCTGTCAGGTAAATCACGGCCTCGCGCAGCGTCTTGCTGGGTATGGTTCCCGTGTTGAGGCAGACACCACCCAGCACCTGCCGCTTTTCAACAATGGCAACCCTCTTCCCCAACTTCGCAGCCTGGATCGCTGCATAGTGTCCAGCCGGCCCACTTCCGACGACGACGACGTCATACTCTTTCATAGCCTCTCCTCAGTCTGGACTATGTCACAACCCCGGCCTAGCTGAAAGACCGTCCGCTACTCAGACTTTAGGACGTAAACGAAATCGATGCTTCCAGAGGAATTTCGTCAGGCTGCCCAGATGTTGCCACTTCGCTAACGAAGCACCTGCCTGGGCGCTGTCGCGGCGATGTTGGTGAGTCATGATTGCCGCCGGATTGTAAACCACCTTCCAGCCCGCTCGATGGAGACGCCAACATAAATCAACATCCTCGAAATACAGAAAGAATCGCTCGTCGAAGAGCTCGGCTCCTGGCACCGCCTGCCTGCGAACAAGCATCACTGCACCCAGCCCCCAGTCCACTTCGGTCAGGCTGGCATGGTCCCAATCCTGCATCAAATGCCGTCGAACGGCCGGGTGCGAGGCCAACCGCTGCCGCCAAGGACCTCGCCGCATCCACAAAGCATTCCAGGTGTAAAACCGACGGCAGGAGTATTGCAGGCTGTCATCAGGGTTTCTCAGCTGCGGAAGGGCAATTCCCACCTGTGGACGAGAGTGCATCGTTTCCAGCAGCAACTTCACAGCTCCTGGCCGAACTATGACATCCGGATTCAGCAGGAGCAGAAATTCTCCCTTCGACTGTTTGAACCCGATATTGGCTGCAGCACCGAAACCGACGTTTTCTCCATTTTGAATGGTCTGCACTCCAGGTTTGCGCAGAGTCTTGACCGAAGAGAGATCGGCCGCGCGATCATTGTTCACCACAAAAACTTCTATATCTCTCAAGTCAACGTCACGGAACAGCGCTTCCAGACAACCATTTAGCATTTCCCCCGACCGGTAGTTGACAATGACCACCGAAAGAAGCGTCATTGAAAGAGCTCAGCGTGCAGGAGTTCATAGGTTTCCGTAAATCCGCCGCAGTTAAACTCCGCTTCCACTCTGGCGCGGCCCATGCGTCCCAAAGCAGCGCGGCGCGCGGGGTCACGCAGCAAGTCGATCACATGCTGGCTGAATTCCTGGGCAGTGCCCGCAACCATCAATTCCTGCCCGTGGACAAAAGGATAGCCCTCTACGGACCGCCGTGTCGCGACCACGGCCTTGCCCATCGCCAGCGCTTCGAGAATCTTTCCGCGCAGCCCGGCACCGCTGATGATCGGAGCCACAAAGAGGGCATGCTGCTGCAGATAGGGACGCAAGTCCGGAACGAAATCGGCAAACGTCACAACATCTCTCTGGCTGTACGCCAGCACGTCCGGGGGGGCAAATCGGCCAATGATGGTAATGGTAGCCTCGGGAACAGCCTCCAGCACCCGCGGCCAGATCCGGCGGAAAAAATAGTGCAGTGCTTCGACATTCGGCGGGTGCTTGAAATATCCGACAAAGACGAGGCTCCCCGGAATCTCCTCGGAACCGGGAGATGGCTGGAAATACTCGGTATCCACCCCAGTCCGTGCCAGCCGGGGTTCAGGCACTTTCAATCGCAACTTCAAATAGGCTTGGTCCACGGTAGAGAGTGCCACAACGCTTTTAACTTTCCGGCACACACGCTTCTCATAGGCAGACATCAGCTTCCATTTGATGAACCGGGAAACCCGCTGCCCCAAGCCCCGGGAACTGCGGAAGCTTCTTTCTCGCACCAGGCTGAGCACCTCGTGATGTGTAAGCAAACTGGGAAACTGCCGAAGATTCGGAATGAAGTTCAAGGTATGCAAATACTCACACTGAATGAGATCAAAATCCTCTTTCTTCAACTGATTCAAAACTTCCTTGCGCATGAGCAGGCAGGCATGGATGGCCGCAAAAATCTTCGAAAACAGAAAGGAGCTCTTCAGTTCGTCGCTGTAAGGGTACAGCGTCACTGTCTTCACCTCTTTGCAGAACCGCTTCAAGTACTCGGCGTGCGGTTTCTCATCATCGGTTTCCATGAAGGACAGCAGGGTGATGTCGTGCTTCGCCGACAGCCCCTGAATCAGATTGACCAATATCCACGACCCGTCAAACCCGAGCTTGGGCAAGCGTTTCGAGATCAGTAGAATCTTGCGCGGTGACCGGCCCGCATGACCGTTCATCACATACTTGTGTCGATAGAGAAACCAAGTGTCGATGGCGGCCAGCGTTTCTTCGTCGGAAAGTCTTGCCAGGCTGCTGGCAGTCGCGCGATTCCACACAATGCGGGGGAGCTTGACGAAGGCACCTAAGAACGCCCGGAGAATGGCAGACCGTCCTCGACTCAAGTCCAGGAGGATACGCAGAGGCAGTTGAATCAGGTGCTTGAAAAACAGCCGTGGTGAGGTGACGTTCTGCCAGAACAACACGAACAGATTGCGCGCGATCAGATAGTCTATTTTTCGATTGCCCAACTTGGTGGCATTGGTGCTGCGGTGCTTGTGAACCACCTTGCTCGCTGGGCAAAACAACACGCGGTATCCCGCTTTCCAGGCACGATAGGACAAATCCGCGTCCTCGACGTAACCTGGATAATAGATTTCGTTGAAGCCGCCAAGATCGAGGAATTTCTCTCGATGGTAGGCACTGGAGCCACCACCCGCATAGAAAACCGGAACGTAGCCCCTTCGCTCATCGAGTTCGTTGGGCGGCGTGTGACCGACATGCATACAACCGAACACTAGCGTTCCAAATGTCTTTCCCGTCTCCTCGCGAGTCTTCGATTGGTCATAGTTGAAGATTTGCGACGTCACCGCAAAAACATCCGGCTGACTAAACCCCTCCAACAAAGGGGCAAGGAACCCTGGCTCGACGATGACGTCGTTGTTCAACAGAACCACCACTTCGTTCCGGGCGCATTTCACGGCGATGTTGTTCGCGCGGCAAAAACGGTAGTTGCGGTCGAGCTCAATGAGGCGAACTTCGGGATAGTGTGTGCGTACATAGTCCTGTGTTCCGTCGGTGCTACCGTTGTCGACCAGGATCATCTCGTGGTCGCCGCCTTCCAGAGCGACCGCTCTGAGCACAGCATCCAGACAATCGCCGAGCAATTCCTTCCTGTTCCATGAAAGGATGATAATGGAAGCCTTCGGCAGGCGGGACCCAATCGACAGCGAGATAGTCGCTCGCTTGCGGCGGGAATCAATGAGCTGGTCGTAGAGATCGTGAAGCTGCTTCAACAGATGTTTCTTGTGGAAATGGTGAAGAACCAGTAATCGCCCTTGCTGGCCCATTCGCCGGCGCTGCTCATAGTCGCCCAACAACGTAATCGCTGCGGCAGCAATCGCCCTTGAGTCAGCGGGAGGAATCAATAAACCGGTCATTTGGTGCAGCACCGCTTCAGGCGTTCCGCTGACTCTCGTGGCTATCACCGGCAATCCGACCGCCATCGCCTCCAGGATGCTGAGCGGCAATCCTTCGAATATTGAACTCAACAGAAACAGGTCCATCGCCGACAGGACGTCTGCGATATCAGATCTCTCGCCTGCGAACAGAACCTTGTCTTGCAGTCCGAGGTCCGCCACCTTTTGGACGATCTTCTCGCGTTCAGGTCCGTCGCCAACAAGCAGAAACCGGGCCTTCGGGCACGATTCCAAAATGGCGGGAATCGCTTCAACCAGGTACTCATGTCCCTTCTGAAAACTAAAGCGTGCTACTGAACCCACAAGCAGTTGCTCTTCCGTCACTCCAAACTCTTTCCGTATGTGACAGCGGCCTTCACCCGAAAACCGAAACTTCCCCGCGTCGATGCAATTGCGGATTAGTTTGATGCGGACCGGGTCGATCTTGTAGTCTCTCACCAGCAGCCGTTTGTTTGCCTGCGACACGGCAATGGTGTAGTGCAGGCAAAACGTCATGATTTTCTTCACCAACTTCTTGGTGCCTATGCCGGCGCGTTTGCCGGAAGCCAACTCAAAAGCCAGATGTTCTGTGGCGAGCCGCCAACGCACACCGGCGGTGAAGGCTGCCAGAATCGGAAAGAAGCAGCCAAAAGAGTTGTTCAAATTGAAGTGAACGATGGAAGGTCGCTGCTGAAGGAAATAGCGCAACGCTGCGAAAAAGTTATGCAGCGGCGTTGGCCCGTGCGTCTCGACGAAGTCCACCGGGATTTTCAGTTGCTGAAAGAACTCAGCCAGAGGCCGTGTGGCCGGTCGGTCGCAGAGAACGACTCTCGCCTCGTAGCGCTCGCGGTCAATCTCCGGAACCAGGAGCTTGAGGTATTCCTCGGCACCGCCAAGAAAGATGGCATCGGAAAAGTAGACTGTCTTTTGAGGCTCATCCATCCAGGGTCTTTCAATGTGAAGCAATGGAGTGGGTGTCTCTGGTCAGCTCTGTCTGAGACCGGTGGAGTATAGCGCAGCCCCTTCGGACGGGGCAACCAACGGACCGATAATACGCAGCGCTAAAGCTTGTGCAACATCGTGGCTGGTGGGGCAGGCGCTCAGGAAGAACGCGATGCCCGACGTTTCGACTGTTGTTGCCGGTCAAGCTGTTCAGACTGCTTTGAGGCTCCTTCACGACCACCCCTCGATCCGTTTCTAACTCTAACGATGAGTCTCTCTCCTCCTAGCCCGCCGGACTCGCTGAAGCCAAGTGAAGTCGAAGCCAAGACCATGCAGGGCGCATCGCTCATGGTTCTGCGCACCCTGGTCCTCTATCCGGTCGGATTCGTTGGCGAGGTTGTTTTGGCGCGTTTGCTCGCGCCCGAAGATTTCGGGGTGTATGCCCTGGCCAGTTTTGTGACTGTAACACTTGCCGCTGTGCTGGAAGTGGGATTGGCAGCGTCACTCATACAACGTCCCGACGAGCCTCGCGACGAGGAATACCAGACGTTATTCACCCTACAAATACTGGCCATCACAGCGCTAGTCGCTCTGATTTTCACCTCCTCGCCCTGGCTGTTTCCATGGTTGGGTCTCGATGCGAATATTCGTTGGACCATGCTGGCGCTGTTGCTCTGCCCGTGGATCAGCTCGTTCGGAACCATGTCGTGCGTGAAACTGGAACGCCAGCTTCGTTATGTGGTGTTTGCCAGGATGGATGTTCTGCGAGGGTTGACGTATATGGGATCGGCCGTTGCCCTCGCGTTTGCTGGGGCCAAGTCCTGGAGCTTTGCCGTCGCCATTGTCTTGAGCACGATGGTCAAAACAACGATTGCTTTTCGACAAGCACCATGGCCAGTGCGCTTTCGACTCAAACTGAAGGGGATGAGGCAAGCCCTCCATTTCGGATTCATGTTCCAGGTCTCAACGCTGACCTCTCTCTTCCGCGATCACATTGGAGTTGTGCTCGGCGGACCGCTTTTCGGCGTCCAGTCGGTGGGCTATCTCAATTGGGCGAAGAATACCACGTACTACACCAGTCAGATCTTTACCCAGGTTGTCTCCCGTGTTGCGTTCCCTTCGATCTCGCGTGTTCAACACGATGCAACAGCCGTCAGACAGATGGCCCAAACCTTGCTGAAGTATGTCAACTTGTTTACGTTTCCCGTCATCGCACTTTTCGCGGCGCTGATTCCTGAGTTCGTCGCGGTCTTCTACACAAACAAGTGGCTTCCTGCCCTCCCGGCCTTTTACTTTTACTCGATGCGCATGATCGGTTCAAACATCACGACGCTCTACGTCAGTGTGCTGAATGCAGTCGGCCGGGTACGCAAGACGCTGCAGGTCCTGATCTGGTGGACCGTCGCAGACTGGCTTTTGGCCCTGGCCCTTTGCCCGACGTTCGGTTTCACCGGAATCGCAATGGCCTATGGCTTGAGTGTTGTCCCCATCTGCGTTTGGCTTGTGGTGGAGTTGAATCGTGTGGTCCGCCTCGATCTCTCGAAGAGTCTGTTTCAGCCGTTAGGCTTCAGCCTGTTGGCGGCCGCCGTTGTATGGATGGTGAAAGGAAAATTTGCACCCTCTTGGCTCTCGCTGGTACTGCTGACCGCAGGCGGCGTTGCAGTCTTCATCCTGCCACTCGTGCTGTTGGAGGGTAACGTTCTCTGGAATGAGGGCAGGATCTTTCTGGATTCCGTGATCAAAGGCCGTGGGGGGGACGAAGTGCGAAGTTCGAAGTGCGAATGACGAACTGGGGATGTCCGGATTGCGAAGTTCGAGGTACGGAGGTCGAAGCACCCACGTTAGACTTCAGCAGACTCACTTCGTATTTCGAAATTCGAACTTCGACATTCGCAGTCGCACTTCGTCCTTAGAACTTCGCAGTTCGACATTCGCACTTCGATATTCCTCCTCGCTAGCGAAGCGCAATGGGTCTCATGGCAAATCCGGCCACAGTGCCTTTGATCTTGTTCGTGGACGCAACGTAACAGAACTCGTAGCCTCGGTCGCGCGCCAACTCTTCCAGGTTGTGAAACTCGCCAATGTGAACACCTTGTTCGACCAGCAGGTACTCATGCACGGGATTGAAACTGCGGCTCCCTGCCGGTGCCGGACCCACTTCGAGGCCCGAGGTATCTGAGCCAATGAGAATGGCACCCTTCTGCTCCACCAACCATTTGGCCGCTTCGAGATTGATCCCAGCCGAATCGTGTGCGCGCAGTTTCTCGTGGTCACTGCCGGTTGCGCCCCAATAGCGCAACGTTCCCGTGCGAATGAAGACAGCGTCTCCAGGACGAATATCGACTTTTTCCCACTCAAGAGTGTTTTTCAGGTCGTCCGCCGTAATTGTCGTGCCCCCAGCCAGAGCCTCGACCTTCTTGAAGCCGGCAACGTCTACTAGAACGGCCCGCAAAACCATAGGTGGAATCGTGGTCACGTCAGCTTTGCGAATTCCCCAGTTGCCACCCCAGTCGGCTTCTTTGAACCCGTTATACCAGTGGTTGTCTTCGCCCGAAGTAATATGTCCCAGGCCGTCAACCTGCGTGGCTACGTTGTCGCTAATGAAGAGCGCTGCGCTATGCCAGCCTAAGCCGGCCGGGTTAACGCCTGGAAGTGTGAAATCGAGGTCCTTCTGCCGCTTGACCCCTTCGGGGGTTCGAAACATTAGGATCTCGCCTGGAGAATGCCCCGGCCATTTGAAAGATGTGCGGTCATACGTCACTCCCATGTCGTAAACTTTGCCCTGCTTCACCAGCGAAACCGCCTTCACAACCATCGCCGGGGTAACGGCATTCAGCGATCCAACCTCATCGTCCTTTCCCCAAATCCAGCCCCAGCCCTGCCCTTGCTTCCAGCCACGCACCGCAGGCTCCTGTGCCATGAGCACACTCGTTTCAAAGACCGCGAGGCTTCCGGAGGTCAGGCAGGCCAATGCCATCGCAGGAAACAGCATCCTTCTCCGACTGATGTTCATCGTTTTTCTCTCCAGCGCCACAAATCCGGGTGGCAGACATTTTTAACTGACGGTGCGGAATGCTAGCACACACCGGAGTGGGAGAACATGCGACGCGTCTATAGCGATTGGCGACCGACCATTGCTTGCCGAAAATCGTCGTCGTCCCCGTGTTCGTACTCGAATAAAAAACCGAGTACGACGACGAGAACGAGGACGACCACTTAACAACTTCTGCCTCCGGCCTGCAACTCCCCTCTCCATCATTCCCGGCCTTCTCTAGACTAGCCCAGTGTATAATTCCTGCCCTTGACGAAGAAACAGGGGAGAACGAGCATGGCAAATCTGGAGGCTATTGAGCAGGAAATGCGTTCGCTGGGCTGGTGGTACCAGCATTTCGAGCTTCCCAACGGCCTGCGAACAGGAAACGGACAGGAACCGGGTTACGATGCCAAGGCGCGCTGGAACCTGATAGCGCCGCACGTGCCCGCTGACCTCAGCGGCAAGACGGTGCTGGATCTAGGCGGCAACGCTGGATTCTTCTCCATTCAAATGAAGCTTCGAGGCGCGAGCCGTTGTGTACTAGTTGATCCCTTTGTCGAGTTCAACCGTCAGGCACGATTCGCAGCAACTCAGTTTGGCCTCGAGCTTGAAATCGTCAACGAAGACGCTCATACCTATTGTCTCACCACCGACGAACGCTTCGACTATGTCATCTTCCTTGGACTTCTCTACCACTTGAAGTATCCAGGACTGGTGCTGGATCGTTTGGCGGAGATGACCAAACATCGCATCTACATCCAGTCGCATATCATTGGCACTGAGCAAGACAGCTATCAAAGCAAGACCAACTATGAGCGCTCGCTCGACGACCCGCTGCTGGACGATCCAGCCTACCCTAAGCTGATGTTTGTTGAGAATCTCTATAACGGAGACGCAACCAATTGGTGGATTCCCAACTACTCAGCCTTGGCAGCGCTGGTGCGCAGTGCAGGACTCAAGATCCTCGATCGCCCTCATCCTCAAGTCATAGTCGCCGAGCCGGAATTTCATTTCGGTAAAGTGGTTTACCCAAAGCTGGTTTTCCCACGCTACGGCAAAAAAGGCGGCGCACTCTACCCAGGAGCACAACAGTACGAAGCCGAGCTCTGGAAGGAATTGATCCGTAAGTCGGAAGGCAAATAATCCATCTCGTCACCCCACCGGATAGTAAGCCGGGGCATAATTCAAAACGTCTTTAGAGAGAACACCACGATAGTCACAACCAACACCCGCTGGATTCCGGCTCGCGCTACGCTTGGCCGGAATGACGTCGAGGACGCCTGGAACCCAATCACTCTCTGAAGTACACGGGCAAGGCTCTCCGTTATCCCACCCTTCGATCACGTAACCCGAACCCCAGCGTCGCAGACCTTCACTGCACCTGCAGCCGTCAAATCGCTCCAGTCATCACAGAACCATCTTCTAAATTGTTGATCGGTCTCGGCAGACTGAAGTGGCCACCCTTGTGCAACGGGTCTGATTGACGCCTTTCGAAGGAGCTGGAGGCTCGATCTCAATTTCATCGCTCAAATTCAATTGGAGAACTCATGTCCCCAGGAAGCATCGCTGCGATCCTTTCTCAACTTCTGGTTCTGCCTCTCCTGTTATGGGCGTCGCCTGCCTTCGGCCAACCCTTGGCCGGCGTGATGGAGTTGCGTGGAACCGTAGGCTACTCCAATTTCCTGGACGAGGCCCCGCTGCACCATCTTGTCACCGGCGGATCGGCCCGGTTCTTCCTTACAAACCGCATCGCCGTCGAGCCTGAATTCCTGGTCATGTACCGGTCGCGTCAAGACATGGACTTCCAGCTCATTCCGAACGCGGTCCTCGAATTCACAAAGCGAGAATCGCGCTTTCAACCATACGCCATCGGAGGCGTGGGGCTTCAACGCCACCGAGAACTGACTGGAACCGGATACTACTGGTCCAACAGTTGGACGGGCTCAGCAGGGATTGGGACTAAGATCTTTCTCAGCGATCGTCTCTATCTCGCGCCAGAGTTCCGCTTGGGGCTGGAACCGATTGTGCGGATCACGGCGAGTGTTGGGTATGTGTTCTGAAGTGAAGCGGAGGGACTGGAATGCTGCAAGCAACACAAAGGGGAAAAAGGGTCACGCCAGACTCAGTACTACAGATTTATGGTGTGACCATACTTCGAGTCTCTCAGAACACTCGATCGAGTTTGTTTCCCCTCTCCCCAGCGCGAGAGCCGGGAGAATAGCTGGTTTGATCCTCAAGGGTCGAGCGTTCTCTGAGCGGCTAAAACTCCTCTGAGCTGTTCCACCTTCCCAGACTCTTTGGCGGCTAGGTTGGTTTTCTCCACAGCGTCCCGGGCGAGATCATAGAGTTCGGCGGCGTTGGGGTCCTGCTGGCGGACGATCAGCTTCCAGTTTTCCTGAAGCACGGCAGCCGAGTCACCCACGTTCCAATAGAGCGTCGGCGCTGGGGGTTCTGCGCCCTGACCTGACAGCAGCGACCAGACGTTGCGGCCTTCCAGCTTCGACTGATCAGAAACGCGAGCACTCGCCAGATGTGCCAACGTAGGGCGCCAATCGAGGTAACTGACTGGTGCCTGAAGCACCTTGGGCTTGAGACGGTCTCTCCAGTAAACAAACGCCGGCACCCGTACTCCTCCCTCGTAAAGGTCCGTCTTCCAGCCGCGCAATGGTCGATTATCGCCAAGGACCGGATTAGGTCCGTGCTTGCCTCCATAGTCCACTTCGGAGTGGTACTCCTGCTGGCCACCGTTGTCGCTCGTAAAGAAGATCAGGGTTTCAGAAAGCTTCCCAGTCTTTTCCAGTGCGCCAGTAATGCGGCCGATGCCCGCGTCCATGTGCGTCACACTCGCCGCGTAGAGACGACGTGAGGGATCCTGGATCGAGGACAAATAAGGCGCTACCCATTGGTCTTCTTCCTGGAGGGGAAAGTGAGGAACACTGAAGGCAACCCACAAGAAGAACGGCTTGCTTCGCTGTGTCGTAATGAAACGGACCGCTTCGCCCGCAATCAAGTCAGTGGCATGGCCCGTCTCCTCGACAAACGAGTCGTTGCGGTGCCAACTTCGATCTCCGTTCTTATACAGGTGGGAGTACTGGTCAAGCTGCCCATGCAGGTAACCGTAGGTTTGATCGAAACCATACTGGCGCGGCCCCACCTCGGGTCGAAGCCCAAGATGCCATTTCCCCAGAAGGGCGGTCGTGTAACCGCAGGTTCTGAGAATGCTGGCCAGCGTGGGCGTGCCGGACGGGAGGCTTTGTTCGCTTCGTCCTGCGATGGGAGCATGGATTCCAAACCGACTCGGATTGCCGCCCGTCAATAATCCCGCGCGCGTCGGAGAGCAAGTCGGGTACACATAGTGGCGTTCCAGCTTGACTCCCGCCGCGGCAAGTTTGTCAATGTGCGGTGTACGAATCTCCGACCCATGGTATCCGACATCCCTCCACCCAAGGTCATCCGCAACGATCACAACAATATTGGGCGGACGGCCCGCCGCTGCAGCCGCGGCGGGCAGGCAGACCCACCAAGTCATCCAGCCGCACACCAGGCAATGCCAAAGACGACTGCAGCAAAACCCTGTACGGATCGACATTGAGACGGCTTCCATGAGCCTCTTTCCTCTACGCCAAAACCTTCTCCAAGATCCTTAGGGCCAATTCTCCATTCCATCGGTGGCCACCTTCAAAGCGGTCGACCCGCAGTTCCTGCTCGGCCCCATAAGCTCCATAGGCACGCCGAATCCGCTCAAGTGCTTGCTCCACCCATTCGGGCGGAAGCAGTTTGTCCTGGCTTCCGACTTCCCAGAGACACGAACGCGGCGCTATGAGCGAAGCAATCTCCGGGGTGTCTCCGAACTGCAGCAATCCGGGAATAACCTGGGCTCCGCAACTGTAGGGACCGCTGATGCGCTCCTGCATCGCGTTCAACGCGCCTGAAATCACCGCAACACGGATGCGGGGCTCCAGCGCGGCCATCAACATGGTCATACGCCCGCCATACGACAACCCCACACAGCCCAGCCTCTTCGAATCAACCCGCCGGTCTCTGGCAAGCAGTTCGAGCGCCCATCGGCAATCACGCAGATTCTCGGCAATCAACAGCCTGCCCAGGAGCTGCAGTCGAATAAACGTGTCAGCGCAAGGATCCTGACCTTCGTAGCCATCCCGCTTCCCCAGGCGCAGCCCGAAGGGCGTCAGGCAAGGGACCGCCACAACGTATCCCTTGCGGACAAGCTGGCGTCCATAGTCGTAGTTGGCAGTGCGAATGGCCTCCGCAACTCCAGCGATGTCGTCGCGTCCTGCAACGGGGTGGTGACCGGAGTCGCCATGCCCATGAAGGGCCAGAATACCTGGCCGAGTTTTCCCTTCCCCTCGCGGAACGAGCCGGTAGACCGGAAGCGGAGAGTGTCCCTCTGCCGTCAGCGTCAGTTCCTCTCGACGATGGTCCTCCAGTTCCGTAACTTGCCTGACAATTGTTTTCCACTCTTGCGGCGGCTGGTGTGGACCCAGGAGGGAACGAAGCTTGGTGCCGAACGCTTCTTGCCATGTGCGACAGTCGCGAAGCGACGTCCCATGGAATTTCATCGTGAGTGGGGCCCCTGCCGCAAGTTGCCGAATGCGTTCCTCGATAGTCTGGGACGCAGACATTTCCTGTCCGCGGAGTCGGCGGCTAGCCAGAGGTAGCATCGACAGAGTCAACAGAAATTCCCGGCGGCACAGGGCGATTGCCGACGACGATCCGCCGATTCGCTCCTGTGGTCTCGTCTGAAAAGCTTTGTGAATAGGAGTGGAGGAAACCAGGCAGCCTGGCATCACGCGGTGCGCATTACTTCTTTGACGACTTCACCATCATTGACGGTCGGGCGCTCGAAACGGCCGTTGTGGAAGTAGGTCAATTCGACGTGATTCAAACCCAGTAGATGAAGGATGGTGGCGTGGATATCGTGGACATGGGCCCGTCGCTCGACGGCGCGCAGGCCGATTTCGTCCGTGGTTCCGATGGTCTGGCCGCCCTTTACTCCGCCTCCCGCCATCCAGATCGTAAATCCCCACGGATTGTGATCCCGCCCTTTGCCCTTCTCATTGAACGGCGTCCGGCCAAACTCACCGCCCCAGACCACCAGAGTTGTTTCCAGCAGCCCGCGAGCCTTCAAATCCGTGAGCAGCCCGGCTATCGGCCGATCTGAAATCCGGCACATTTTGGAATGATTGCCTTCCAGATCCGTGTGAGCATCCCAGCCACTGCCACTGCCGCAGTAGAGATCGATGAAACGAACACCCCGCTCCACCAGGCGGCGAGCCAGCAGGCAGTTGGCGCCGAAACGGCTCGTTGCTGGGTCGTCGAGGCCATAGAGCTGGCGCGTCGGTTCGCTTTCTTTAGAAAGCTCCACGGCTTCAGGAGCAGCAGACTGCATGCGGTAGGCCAGCTCGTACGACTGCGTGCGTGCTTCCAGGTCGGAGTCTTCCAGCTTGTCGGCTGAGAAGCGCCGGTTCAAAGCTGTCAGAAAGTCCAGCTTGCTGCGCTGCTGTTGTTCGCTGATAGTCTCGGGAGGTGCAAGATGAAAGATGGGCGTTCCATCGTTGCGGAACTGGGTACCCTGATAGGTCGCAGGGAGAAACCCTGAACTCCAGTTCTTCGGCCCGCCAAGAACCTCGGCTGCGTCGGTCAGGACGACGAAGGTGGGCAGATTATCGTTAGCCGATCCCAACCCGTAAGTCGTCCAGGCCCCCAGCGAAGGGCGCCCGGCCAGGATCGAGCCTGTGTTCATCTGACATACAGAGCCGACGTGGTTCAGCCCGTCAGCCCAACAGGAACGAATGACGGCGATGTCGTCCACGTGCGCCGCAATCTGTGAATACCAGTCAGAAACCCAGATGCCGCTCTGGCCATACTGCTTGAACGTCCGCTGTGAGGGCATGAGCGCATTGGCCCCCGTGCCCATAGCCGTGATGGGACGACCAAAGGAGGCAGGCATGGGCTGGCCAGCCAGCTTCTCTAATGACGGCTTGGGGTCGAACAGGTCGAGGTGACTCGGCCCGCCCTCCATGAACAGCCAGATGACCGACTTGGCGCTGGCCGGGTGATGCCCCGGCTTCGGACTCAGCGGGTTCAAACTGGGCTTGGCCGTGTCGGCCAAAAGAGCCGAGGGGCTTTCCTGCCGCAGGAGGTAGTTCAAAGCCAGGGCGCCTAGTCCAGTGCTGCCTCGAGTTAGGAACTGACGTCGTGTTGGATTGGAAATTGGGTCAGACATGGAACCTCACGTCATGGCTGTAACTAGAGCAGGCCGTCTCTGCTATCCACGACCCCCTCTGTATCTCCCCCTTATACGCGCTGCGCTCAAGGGGGAGAGCCACACGCAATCTGCTGCTTCGTCATTCGGACGTTGGGCCTTCGTTCGTCATTCGTGCTTAGACATTCGCCATTCCGTCCCCGAGGGACTAGTTCCGGTACACAAACTCGTTGGAGTTCATCAGCATGTGACACAGATCCACGAGGGCTGCAGCCGCGGGCCGGTCGCTCGGTTCCGGCGCCGGCGTGGGAAGAGCCAGAACGGCAACCTGGCGCGCAGCGATGATACCTCGCTGCCGCTCCAAAAATCCGAGTGCAGTTTGCAGTTCCATGGCGTCGGGTTTCCGCGAGTAGGCCAGTTGATAAGCAGCTTCCACCTGCTGGCTCGCCACATCCCCGGCGGTGTTCATGACTCGCGCGGCAAAGGCCTGCGCCCATTCCAGGGTCAGCTTGCTATTTAGCAGTGTGAGCGCTTGAGGTGCCGTAGTGGTCAGGTTCCGGCGTCCGCAGCTTTCGTGAGTGTCGGGCATGTCGAGCGATTCCAGCATCGGGTAACGGGTGTTGCGCCGCACAAAAATATAGACGCTGCGCCGATTGCGTTCAGCCGGATCTTCGTTCACCTTCCAGCCGCCTCGGGACTCCATGCCGGGAGGCAGCTCCGGAAAAACGCTAGGGCCGCCCATCTTCGTGTTTAAGAGCCCGGCAACAGCGAGCCCGGCATCTCGGATCACCTCACCTTCGAGCCGTTGCCTGGGAAAGTGCCAAAGCAGCCGATTCTGCGGATCCACTTTTGCCGTCGCTTCGTTGTAGCCGGACGATTGCCGATAGGTGTTCGAGATCACTAGCAACTTGTGCATCGCCTTGATGCTCCAACCTTGCCTTACAAACTCCGCCGCAAGCCAGTCCAGCAACTGCGGATGCGTAGGCCGCTCGCCCATACTCCCAAAATCGCTCGGTGTGGCCACGATGCCGCGGCCGAAGTGGTGATGCCAGAGCCGGTTGACCATCACGCGCGCCGGCAGTGGATTCTTTGGGTCCGCCAGCCAGTTCGCCAGCGCCGCACGTCTGCCTGTTGAGTCCTGGCCCTGTAGCGGTTCAATCTTTGCGGGTGCTGGATTCAGGATGGTGAGAAACCCAGGCTCGACCTCCTGCAGCGGAGCATCGTAGACACCCACGGAAAGCACATGGGTTTTGGGCGCGGTCCGGTTCGCATCCACCATCGCAACCCCGACTGGAAGCTCGCCCGGATACCACTCGGCAAACTTCTCCAGCTCGGCTTTCAGTGTTGCATACTGGGTACGTGCGTCGCCTTTTAGAGTCTTCGCCACCTCTTCCACGTCAGGATTCATGTACGGCTTGGCCTTGTAGAACATCTGCCATTCGATCGGCGTCCGTTCAGCGTCCGGTTTCAGAATAGCCGCTTGAATCTCCGGCGGATACTTCACAAACAGATCATCGACAAGCTCTTTCCGGCGTGGCTCAAGAAGGGCAGTCATGGCCGAGCGCACATCGCGGGTCTTCTCTTCCCAGACGGTCAACCGTTTCTGGTACCCCTCCAAGGCACCGGACGCTGTCAGCAGCACGTCGTCCGCGGCGCGGGTGTTGGCGA
>Ga0075418_10000509_pt1 | contig 41426 bp, 34 predicted proteins | sample SoiMetdeltSBSDD2_FD_81776 | JGI IMG/M metagenome (GOLD analysis project Ga0075418, IMG submission 81776) | Bulk soil microbial communities from a Populus tree surrounding site in Tennessee, USA - Soil MetaG P. deltoides SBSDD2 | ecosystem: Environmental > Terrestrial > Soil > Tree plantation...
GTTGCCGCCAAGCTGAGCGGGCAGCAGCCACCACCCGCGAGCGTCTCGGAGCGGCACTAGCATATGGGCTTGTGGCTGAACACGGAAGGCTCGGTGTACGTGGCAGTCGCTCGCGAGCGGCTGGTACTGCGGGTGAATTCCGACGGCAAGACGGAAGTCGTGGCTCGTTCGGTTGAGCCTTGGTCGCCGTCAGGCGGCATGTTCGACCGCGAGGGCAATCTGTGGCTGCTGGAGTACGACTCCGCCACCGCGGTTCGCGCCTGTTGCCTCGACCACGACGGGAAGGAACGCATCTACGCTAGCGGCAGGCTCAGCGGAATAGGGCCTTGACGCCGCCCCAGGTTTGGGCGGTGGCGGGGACGGTGCCGTCGCGGAGCCAGATGGTCTGGCCGAGCGTGGCCGGCATGGCGGCCTGGAGGATCCCGGAGGAAGTCTCGGTGGTGAGGAGTTCGAAGCGGTCCCACAAGGTTTCCGTGTGCACGTAGTAGTCGATGGTGCAGCGGTAGTCCAGGTAGAGGGCGGACGATTCGGCGGTGAGGTCGAAACCCGTGTCCAGGGCCGGAGCCAGCCAGTCGGCGCCCCAGACGATGTCGCCGTTTTCAATCTCGAGAACGCGATGGTGGCCGGGCGGTACCAGATTCGTGGCCGCACCGAAGTTGCCCCGCACGGCGAAGATGGAAACGCTGGCCACGACGTCCCCTTGCGGCACGGGAACCGCTCCGATCCACGATGGTGCGTGCACTTCGAGGGAGACGTGCACCGTGCCGCCATCGACGCGGGTGACGCCAGCCCGGATCCAAGGAGTCATTGCCGCGGCGACGCCGGCATGGCAAAGGAGCAACACAGCAGCCAGAGATGGCGCGAACCGTGAAGAATGGGATGTCACCAAGTACGACCTCGTTGGTCTCTCGCTCCAATGAGCTTACCTGTCATGGGAGGCTGCAGTCAATCCGGCGTCCCCCGACGGGACGAGCGGGCAGCGCGGTGCGGCGAGAGGCGGGGTCAATCGGCTCGAACCCCTCGTGCGTTGTTGCCGTCGCGCAAGGTTATTTGACGCTCCTTCAAGGTGATGTGGCTCGTGGTGGTGAGGCCGCCGGTGGTTGTGCAGCGGCTTGTTGTTCCAGGTGCTGCCTCAAGCGTTCCAAGGCCTTCCCGTAAGCAGCCCAGTCCCCGGCCCTGGATGCTGTCTCGGCTTCGCGCAGGAGCTCCAACCCCTTCCCCGCCACAGCGCGCCCATCTGCAGTGAGCACAGACGTCGAGGCCCCTGCCCCAGCCGCTGGCACACCGCCGCGGGCCGCCGCCGGGAGAGCGCTCACCTGGGCACCCAGGACGCGGGCGAGCGCAGTTTCCAGACTCACGTCCATGGCGATGCGGTTGCCGAGGGCGACGATGACGCGCTTCAGCTCCGGTAGCGCGCCGCTCTCAGCCCGCAGGTAGAGCGGCTCCACGTAGAGCACCGAGCCCCCGAGGGGGATGACGAGGAGGTTGCCACGGATGACGTTGGAGCCGCGCTGGCTCCACAACGTCAGCTGCTGGGAGATGTCTGCATCCTGGTCGATGCGGGCTTCGATCTGGCGCGGGCCGTAGACGAGCTCCTGTTTCGGGAACTGGAAGACCACCCGCCGGCCCAGGGCCTCGCCGTCGCAGCGCGCCGCCAGCCAGGCGATCATGTTGTCCTTGCGGGACGGCGTGAAGGGCAACATGAGGATCATTTCGGCAGCGTCGCCGCCAGGCAGACGCATGATCGTGTAGTACGGCTCCATGACGATCTCCCGGCCTTCGAAGCTCTCGATGGGGATCTGCCACAGGTCTTCGCGGTTGTAGAAGACCTGGGGATCTTCCATGTGGAAGGTGGCGAAGGTCTCGGCCTGCACGCTGAAGAGATCGACGGGGTAGCGCAGGTGTGCGCGGATCCCGTCCGGCAGGTCGGCGAGCGGCCGGAAGAGGCTCGGGAACACGGCGCGGTAGACGGCCAGCAAGGGATCTTTCGCGTCGGCGATGTAGAAGGTCGTCGTGCCGTGGTAGGCGTCGACCACCACCTTGACCGCGTTGCGGATGTAGTTGATCCCGCCGTGAGGCTGCGAGTACGGGAAGCGATCGCTCACCGTGTAGGCGTCGATCACCCAGAAGAGCCGCCCGTCGTGGATGACGAGGTAGGGATCGCGGTCGTAGCGCAGGAAGGGCGCCAGCCGCCGCAGGCGGGCGTCGAGGGTCCGGTAGAGGAGGACACGGCTCTCCGGCTGGATCGCCCCGGTGAAGAGCAGCTCCCGGGAGCGCAGGTGCCAGGCGAGGAGGAGCCGGCGGGCGAAGGAGCCGAGCCGAATGCCACCCTCGCCGCTGTAGCGCACGAACTGATTCGCCTCCCCTGCCGGGTAGTCGAACTCGTCCTCCGTCGTTCCGGTGAGCACGAACTCCGTCGTCTGCTCGCCGTAGTAGATCTCCGGGCGCGTCACCTGGATCTCCACCACCGAGACCGGAGGGATGTCGCGGATGTAGAGCGACGGCAGGCCCTCGCCGCTGATCTCGTTCACCGGGCTCATGCAGAGCCCGTAGCCGTGGGTGTACTTGAGGTGCAGGTTCACCCAGGTGCGAGCGTCTTCGTTCAGCTGGTCATAGGCCAGCTCGCGCGCCGAGAGCATGACCTGCCGTTGCCGGCCGCCGATCTGGTAACGGTCCACGTCCACGTCGCCGAAGTTGTAATAGGGGCGGATCTCCTGGATCTGCCGGTAGGTGGCGAGCAGCGGCCGCCAGTCCCAGAGACGCACGTTCTCCAGCGTCGGCTCGTGCCCCTGCAGGATATCCGCAGGAGTGCCGGCGACGATCTGGAAGGGGCGCGACTCGATGTCCTCGAGGCCGTAGGCCTCGCGGGTAAAGCGCAACGCGTTCTCGATGTAGGGCCGTTCCCGCATCAGCTCGTTCGGTTCGACGACGAGCTTCTGCACCGCCGACGGCACGATGACGGCGCTGAGCACGTACGCCGCCGCCACCGCTGCCGGGCCGGCCGCGATATAGAGCCAGCGGCCGCGGAGAACACCAGCGAGCAGGATCCCGGCGCCGGCGAGCGTCACCCCCACCATGAGGCGCAGACCGAGAAGGCCGGCCTTGGCATCGGTGTAGCAAGCGCCGTAAACGGCCCCCTGGCGCGAATGCAGGATGTCGTACTGAGCGAGCACGAAGTGGAAGGAGAGGAGGCCGAGGAAAAGAGCCGCGATCCAGCCGAGGTGTGTACGTGCCGCTCGCGTCGGGCCGCGCGCATCCACGAGACCGCCGCGCACGCCGTAGACCACCAGCGTTCCTAGGCCGGTGAGGATGGTGACGAGGAGCAGCCAGCCGTGGATCGTCCGGAAGGCGGGCAGCGTGAAGAGGTGGAAGCCGAGATCGCGGCTGAAAATAGGGTCGGTGAGGCCGTACGGCTGGCGGTGCAGGAAGGTCTGCAACACGAGCCACTGGCGAGCAAGCGAGGCGGCGAGCCCCAAGGCGAGGGCCGCGGCCGCCGCGCCCACGAGCAGAGGCAGCCGCTGTTCGAGGCGGAGCATGACGAGATCCACTTGCGCTCGGGGGCCGAGGCCGAGAGAAGGGCTGCGCCGCAGCGCGGCCCGAAAAGAGAAGAGGAGCGGCGGGAAGGCCAAGACCCAACCCACCAGCCCGAGGAGGATCTGGTTCCCGAGGCGGGTACGGAAGACGTCGGCGTAGCCGAGCTCTCCGAACCAGAGGTTCTCCACCCAAAGCGCGGCGCCGAGTCGGGCCACGACGACGAGCAGGAAGAATCCAGCGATCCAGGGGCCGATACGGCGCCGCCGGGCGCGGGGAAGCCTAGGCAACACCACCAGGGGACCTCCAGGGGTTCAGGCCGCTTGGTCGCGGAACTGCAGCTCGTAGAGCCGGGCGTAGATGCCGCCTGCACGCAGCAGCTCGGCGTGGGAACCTGCTTCGCGCAGGCGGCCGCGGTGCAGCACCAGGATGCGGTCGCAGTCCTGGATGGTGGAGAGCCGGTGCGCCACCACGAGCGAGGTGCGTCCGGCGAGCACGCGGTGCACGGCGTCGCGGATCTCGAGCTCCGTCTCCGTGTCGACGCTCGAAGTCGCTTCGTCGAGGACGAGGACGGCGGGGTCGAACGCCAGCACCCGCGCCAGCGCCAGGAGCTGGCGCTGGCCGACGGAGAGGGTGGAGCCCCGTTCGCTCACCTCGGTGGTGTAGCCCTCGGGCAGCTTGGCGATGAAGCGCTCGGCGTGGACGAGACGCGCCGCTTCCTGCACCTGCTCGCTCGTGATGCGCGCTTCCCCGAGGCGGATGTTGCTCTCGATGCTGCCGGCGAAGAGGAAGGGATCCTGCAGCACGACTCCCACCTGGCGGCGTAGGTCGGTGAGGTCGAGGCTGCGGACGTCGATGCCGTCCAGCAGGATGCGGCCGCGCTGGATGTCGTAGAGGCGGGTGAGGACGGAGAGGACCGAAGTCTTGCCGGCGCCGGTGGCGCCGACGAGGGCGACGCGCTCCCCGGGCTGCACCTCGAAGGAGAGTCCTTCGAGCACCGGCTCCCCCGGCTTGTACTCGAAGTGGACGTCGTCGAAGACCACGTGGCCGCGGGCGCGTTCGAGACGCCGCGCCGAAGGCGGGCTCTGCAGGCGCGGCTCCCGGTCCAGGAGGCGGAAGAGCCGCTCTGACGACGCCATGGCGGACTGGAAGGTGTTGTACTTCTCCGCCAGGTCGCTGATGGGGCGGAAGAAGCGCTCCGCGTACTGCAGGAAAGCGACGAGAACGCCCAGTTCCAAGGAGTTCTGCACCACCCTTCCACCGCCGTACCAGACGATGAGGGCAGTCGCTGCCGCCGAAACGAGTTCCACCGCCGGATAGAAGAGCGCGTAGTAGAGGATGGTGCGCAGGTGCGCCTCCCGGTGCGCGCCGTTGAGGCCGGCGAACTTCTGCAGGCTCGCGCCCTCGCGACCGAAGAGCTGCACCACCCGCATTCCCGTCAGGTGCTCCTGCAGGAAGGCATTCATCGCCGCCACCCGACCGCGGACGATGCGGTACGAGGTCCGCACCCGGGCCCGGAAGAGAAGGCTGATGAGGAAGAGCGCCGGCAGCACTAGGTTGGCGACGAGCGCCAGCCGCCAGTCCAGGAGGAACATGGCGATGACGATGCCGACCAGGGTGAGGAAATCGCCGAAGATGGCCACCACACCGGTGGTGAAGAGCTCGTGCAGCGTCCCCACGTCTCCCATGACGCGGGTCATCAGCCGGCCCACGGGGTTGTGGTCGTAGAAGCCGAGCTCGAGGCGGACGAGGTGGCGCATGATGCGGCTGCGCAGATCGAACATGATCTGCTGCCCCACCCACTGCATGACGTAGAACTGGGCGTACTCCAAGGTGAAGTCCAGGAGGACGACGCCGAGGTAGAGGAGCGCCAGACGCCCGAGGCCATGCAGGTCGCCGACGCGGATGTGGTCGTCGATGGCGATCTTGGTGAGGTAGGGCCCGACGAGTTGCAGCAGCGAGTTGCAGAAAAGCAGCAGCACCGCAAGCCACACCCAGCGGGCGTAGGGGCGCAGGTGCGCGAGCAGCCGCCGCGCCAGGACGCGATCGAAGGGGCGCCCGGCGCCGTCCTCTTCCTGCGGTTCCCCGCTCACCGATTCTCCTCCTGCAGATCCTGCTCGAGCTCTTCCCGCAGCATCTGCTTCCGCACCAGCCGGGCGTAGTAACCGCCGCGCTGCAGGAGCTCCTCGTGCGTCCCCTGCTCGACGATGCGCCCCTCGTCGAGGACGACGACCCGATCGGCGCTGCGTACGGTGGAAACGCGGTGCGCCACCACGAGGGTGGTACGGCTCCGCATGATGTCGCGCAGCTGGGCCAGGATACGCTCTTCCGTGTCGGTGTCCACGCTGGAGAGGCAGTCGTCGAGGAGCAGGATCGCCGGATCGCGGAGCAGCGCCCGGGCGATGGCGGTGCGCTGCTTCTGGCCGCCGGACAGGGTGATGCCGCGTTCGCCGAGGATGGTCTCGAGGCCCTGCGGGAAGCGTTGCACCGCCTCGCTGAGCTGGGCGACGTCGGCTGCCGCGGTCAGGCGCGTGGCGAGGTCGCCGCGCCCGTCCTGCGGCGCGCCGTCCGCCACACCGAAGGCGATGTTGGCGCGCAGCGTATCGCTGAAGAGGAAGGTTTCCTGCGGCACCATGCCGATGCCCTGGCGCAGCCAGGCAGCCGGCAAGCGGCGCACGTCGTGGCCGTCGACCCGGACCACGCCCTGCTCCGTTTCGTAGAGACGCGCCACGAGCGCGAGCAGCGTGCTCTTGCCGGCTCCGGTGGGACCGACGAGGGCGACGGTCTCCCCGGCGCGCACGTGCAGGTCGATCTCGCACAGCACCGGCGTACCGTCGACGTAGGCGAAGCTCACCTGCTCCAGCGCGATCTCGCCGCGCATGGGCACCTCGGGCGGCAGGGCGCCGTCGGTGCTGCTCGCCGGCGGCTGCTGCAGGAGGAAGTTGATGCGGCTCATGCTCGCGGCGCCGCGTTCCACCAGGTTCATCACCCAGCCGATGGAGATCATGGGCCAGGTGAGACGGCCGAGGTAGGCGTTGAAGGCGACGAACTCCCCCACCGTGATGGCGTTGCGCACGATCTGCTGGCCGCCGATCCAGAGGGTGAGGATGGCGCCGGCGCCGACGATGAGCGCCATGGAGGGAAAGAAGAGTCCCCAGGCACGCACCAGCTTCAGGTTGCGGTGGACGAGCTCGCGTGCCTCGACCTGAAAGCTCTCGAGCTCGCTCTCTTCCTGGGCATAGGACTGCACCACCCGGATCCCGGCCAGCGTCTCCTGCACCCGCGCCGAGAGGCGCGACTCCTGATCCTGGGCGTAGAGGGTGCGCTCGTGCACCTTCCTCCCGAGGGTGCGGACGACGATGGCGAGGGTGGCCATGGGCAAGATGGCGAAGAGGGTGAGCCGGACGTCGATGAGGCTCATGAGGACCAAGCTCGAGGTCACGGTGATGAAGGTGTTCGCGCTGTACATGAAGGCTGGTCCCACAACCGACCGTACCGCCTCGAGATCCGAGCTCGCCCGGGTCATCAGGTCACCGGTGCGGGAGCGGTCGTAGAAACGCGGCGGCAGGCGGAGGAGGTGGGCGAAGAGATCCTGGCGCAGCTCGTACTCGATGTGGCGCGAGGCGCCGATGAGGTCGCGGCGCATGCGGAAACGGAAGTAGCCCTGCACGAAGGAAGCGGCGACGATGACCAGGCAGTAGGGGCCGAGGAGATGGTGGCGCGCCGCGTCGCGCAGCACGTCCACCGCCGCACCGAGAAGCCAGGGAATCACCTGGCCGATGCCGGCGGTGCAGACGATCCACACCGAACCGAACAGAAAGGTGCGCCGGTGCCGCGCGAGGTAGGGTTTCAGGGTGGAGAAGGCGCGGATTGTTCTCACCTCCGGCAGCGAGCCGTATCGTAGCACGCGTGCCGGGGTTCTGGTCCGCGGTTCGGGGGGAGAGCGGGGTCGAGTCGCTTTTCAGAGGCCTCGCCGCTGCAGGAGGAAGATCCAGGCGTGTCGCTCGAGCCAGGGTTGCAAGCGCCGGAGTGCCTCGAGCACGGCCGGATCGAAGCGGCCGGCGGCGGACGCGGCGAGGGCGGCGATGGCGGTGCGGAGCGTGCGCGGGCGGCGGGGCGGATCGGCGGCGAGAAGGATGTCGAGGGCGTCGGCGACGGCGAGGCAGCGGGCGCCGAGGGGGACCTCGCCGGGCTCCTTCCAGCGGTCGCGCTGGTGCCGGAGGATCGCCTGCATGCCCTCGCAGCCCGAAGGATCGTGCAGACTTCGCCAGGTGGCCTCGATGCGTTCCTCCACGCTCGAACCGCCCGCGGCATCGAGTGCGCAGACCTCGCCATCCGTAGGACCGGCGCTGCCGAGCGCTCCCGCACCGTGCAGCAGTGCGGCCCAGTGCAGCGCTTCCAACTCGCCCGTGGGGAGAGCGAGCTCGCGGCCGAGGAGGAGCGCCAGGAGCCGCACGCGGAGTGCGTGGCCTCGCTGCGCCGGGCGCCTGCTCTCGAGGCCGGTGACCAAGGCAGCGACGAGCTCGGCGGTGCGGGCATCGGCGGGCGCCACCGCCGGGGCGAGCCACGGAAGCTTGCCGCGCGCCGCTTCGAAGAGGGCGAGAATCTCGCTGTGCTCCCCTTCCCCGCGCGCGGTCTCCGGATTGTCGCGGCCCGAGGCCAGGTGTCCGCGCAGGTCGTGGAGGAAGGCCTGGATCGCTGTGTCCGTGTCGTTCGACGGTTCGGCGGCGGCGTAGCCGAAGGCGAAGAGCGTGGGACCGGTGTCCGAGCCGTTTGGCGCGCTGCGCGCCAGGCGCACTTTGCGCGGACACTTCTCGGCCAGCTGCGCCGGCAGATCGACCTCGGGTCGCGTGAGGTAGGCACGGCGCTTCCGGCAGCGGTCGAAGGTGCGGACGTCCTCACGCTCGCAGAGAGCGCAGACGGGACCGAGGAGGAGGCGAACACCGTGGTGGCCGGGGGCATTCCAGAGTTCGAGAGAGATTCCCAGGTCCTGCGCCACGCGGAGGGCAGGATCGTCTTTGAGCGTCGGGAGGGTGGCGCGGCTGGTGCGGGTCTCGGTCTTCACCGGATCTCCTTCTCGCCCTGCCGTCGCCGCGTGGATCACGCGTCGCCGGCAGGCCCACTCGGCATCCGGGGCGAACGGCAAAGACTGTGCAAATAAGGCGCCAGGCTGGAAGGTTGGCGGCCCGGGATGCTGTTTCTTCGCGGCCGGAGACACCCTTGGACCGTGAGTCTCGAGCTGCGTTCGTCTGGAGGTAGCGTGCGCCTGTGCCTGTGCATCGCTGCGCTTCTCTGCGCCGCGGCGCCGGCTGCGTGGAGTCGAGAAGCTCGCTGGGAAAGCTGGCGGGGCCTGCCGGTCGTTGCCGTCGCAATCGAAGCCGGTGAAGTCTTCGACACGACGCGCCCGGAAGAGAACCACTGGCCTTTTCGCTGGGTGAACGCGCTGCACATCCGCACCCGCGAGGGCGTCATCCGCCGCGAACTCCTCTGCAGTCAGGGTTCCGCCTTCGATCCCCTGCTCGTCGAAGAGAGCGAGCGCAACCTCCGCGCCCTCGGGATCTTCCAGGATGTCCGCATCGAAGCCGAGGCGGTGGAAGGCGGTGTGCGCCTCCTCGTGCACACCGAGGATCGGTGGTCCATGCGGGTGCTCGCGGACGTCGCCAAGGAAGGAGATATCTACCGTGTGCGGCTGGGGCTGGAGAACATCAACTTCCTCGGCCGCGGCAGCGTCTTCGGCGGCAACGTGGTGGCCTCCAACGACGTGGATGCGTTGCAGCTCTTCGCGGGCGAGCGCCGGCTCTTCGGCAGCCGCTGGAATGCGGCCTATGGCTACGGCAGCGACGACCTCGTGGTGGCCAACGAGGCGACCTTGGTGCGCCCCTATTTCTCCGAGCTCGTGCACTGGACGGCGGATCTCCGCTTTCGCTCCATCCACGGCGACCGGCGCTTCTTTTTCGACGGCGCCCTGGCGGACACCTTGGATCTGGACGAGAGCATCGCCGAGGGCTTCGGTGCCGGGCACGCGCACGGCGAGGTGCGCACCCGTCTCGGCCTGCTCTACTCCCGCCGTGATGTGAGCCGCGTGCTGGACGCGCACCAGGCGGCGGTGGGCCTGTGCTGGGGGGCGATGCAGCGTCGCTTCCGGCAGGTCCGGAACGTGGATCGCTACGGCACCAGCGAGGACATCGCCAGCGGTTGGAGCGTGCAAGCCGGCGCCGGCGCCGATCTCCGCGCTCTCGGAGCCGATGACGACCGGCCGCTCTGGCGCCTGGATGCCACCTACGCCCGCTTCCTCGGTGACCGCGGTCTCCTCGGCCTACAGTTCCGCCACCACAGCTTCTACGACGCTGGCGAGATCGAGAACGGCCGCATCGAGCTCGATCTCTACGGCTTCCAGCAGTGGCCGCCACGGCAGAGCCTGGCCTGGAACCTCGGCGCCGCCGCGCTGCTCCGCGAACCCGAATACCTGCGCTTCGCCATCGGTGGCGACAACCAGGTGCGCGGCTATCCGGCGCGCTTCGACACCGGAACGCGCCTCTGCTACGCCCATCTGGAGCACCGGGTGTTCACGCCGGTCCGCTTTCTCTTCCTGGGCTTCGGCGCCGCCGTCTTCGTGGACGCGGCGCAGGCCTGGGAGATCGACGAGCCCTTCCGGCTGGCGGGCACGCACCTCGGTGGCGGTGCCGGTCTCAGGATCGGCAATCCCAAGTCGGGGGCCAGCGTATTTCGTCTGGATTTCGCCTTTGGCCGCGATTCCTTCGAGGTCTCGGTGGCCAGCGGCAGCTTTTTCCGTGCGGCCCGCAGCTTCGAATTCCCCGAACCCAGCCTGTACCGCTGAGACCATGCCTACGGCCAGCGCGCCCGCGCTCCGGCCCCCGTGGCACCGGTGCATCAAGGGTAATCGCGCTGCGAGAAGATGAAGATCGAGAGGGTGAGCAGCACGGCGCTGCCGGCGACGAGCCAGAGCAGGGCGGACGGCACCGACGGCGCCGCCAGTGCGCCGAGCGCGCCGAGGGGTAGGCCGGCATCGGGCACGAGCGCCACCAGGTGATAGCGGACGGTGAAGCTGCGAATGAGGCCCGGCAGGTAAGGGATCGCCGATTCCCAGCCGAAGGCCAGGAACAAGCCGACGAGGCCGGGCCGGCGCGAGGTGAGGCCGACGAGGGTGAAGATGGCGCCATAGGCCAGGCTGCCGAGCCAGAGCGAGACGAGGTAGGAGGGCAGCTGTCGCAGGCTCGGCCCAGCCTCGGCAAAGCCATCGGCGCCGAGGAGGAGCAGCGCAGCGAGCAGGAAGGAAACGCCGAGGAGAACGCTGGCGACGAGCCAGGCCCCCAGGCATTTGCCGAGAAGGAGCGAAGCGCGCGAGAGAGGCCGGACGAGGAGATAGGCCAACGTTCCCGCCTCCACCTCACGCGCCACCAGGCTGGCACCGAGCAGCAGCGGCAGCACGACCAGGAGCACACGCAGATAGGCGACGACGAAGAAGAGCGGCAGGATGTCCACGCCCCGCGGCAGGATCGGCTGCAGCCACTCGAGGTTCACGGTCTTGAGCAGAGCAATCAAGAGGGCGAGGAGCACGGGCAACGCCGCGAGGAGCGCGGTGCCGCGCAGGCGCCGGCGACGCCAGAAGAGTCGCCACTCGAAGCCGGTGGCGGCGCGGAGATCGATCCAGCGCGGCCGTATGCCGCCGAACCCTGCTGCGAGCGCTGCCATCACACCTTCCCCTTCAGCGCACCAGGTACTCGAAGACCGAGTGCAGGTCGTCGTCGAGGGGCTGCACTTCTTCGATGCCGAGGCCGTCCTCGAGCCCGAGCTGAGTCAGGCGGGCGAAGAACAGATCGGCGTGCCCGGTCTCGACCACGAGGACATCGGGCTCGTCGGTGAAGCGGATCCCGCTCACGGCTCCCATCTCCATCAGGCGTCCCGCCAAGCGATGGGGTTCCCGGCAACGGAGCCGGACGCTGCGGGCCCGGTCCTCGATGAGGTCGCGGATCTCGTGCACGTCCCCATGGGCGAGGACGCGGCCCTGGTGCAGGAGGAGGATGTGCGGCGTCATCTGCTCCACCTCGTGCAGGATGTGGCTCGAGACCAGCACCGTGTGCCCTTCCCTTCCGAGCTGCACGACGAGGTCGATGGTCTCCTTCCGCCCCACGGGATCCATGCCGTTGAGCGGCTCGTCGAGGAGGAGGATTTCCGGCGCGAGCGCCAGCGCCTGCGCCAGCTTGGTGCGTTGCCGCATGCCTTTGGAGAATGCCGCCATGGGTTTGCGGAGCTCCGGGTCGAGTCCGGTGCGCGTCAGGGCCTCTCCGGCCTTCTGCGTCGCCTCGCTGGCGGAGAGGCCCGCGAGGCGCAGCATGGCCGCGATGAACTCCCGGGCACCGAGCTCGGGATAGATGCTGTCGGTCTCGGGACAATAGCCCACGCGGTGGAAGAGGTCCGGATTGCCCCAGGGCACCTCGCCCAAGATGCGAACGCCGCCGCGGCTCGGGCGGATCTGGCCGGTGAGAACCTTGAGCAGTGTCGACTTGCCGGCGCCGTTCGGGCCGAGGAGACCCGTCACGCCTGGCTCTAGCGCGAAGCTCGCCCCGGAAAGACCGATGACCTCGCCGTACCAGCGGGAAAGGTCCTGCACCTCGAGGGTCGGCATCAGGAGCCTCCTACGACATCGACGGCGCGCACGCGCCGCAGCAAGATCGCGATACCTGCGGCGGTGAGAGCGAGCAGCATCGCCAGCGTCGCCCAGGGCGAGAGCTCGTAGGGTAGCTCCCGACGGAAGAACCAGCTGCACACCTGATCCAGATTCGCGTTCAGCGAGAGGAGCTGCCAGGCATCGTCGTGGGTGAGCGCGGCGAGGATGTCGCCGGCAGCGCTGGGAAAGAGCAGCACCGCCACTAGCTGGCCGCTGGCGAGGCGCGGGCTGCTGGTGAGGCTGGAGACCGCGAGGGTGATCGAGGTCAGGCAAAGGATGAGCAGAGTCGAGTAAGCCACGATGGCAAAAGGAAGATGCGGCTCCTGCCGTAACCATTCGAAGCTGGCCGTGGTGGCGCTCTTGAGGACGAGGAGCAAGAGAGCGGGCACCCAGGTGCAGAGCGAGAGGAGGAGCAGCAACGGCAGCGCCTTTCCCACCAGGTAGTCCGGCACCCGGAGCGGCCGCGCCAGATAGATTTGTAGGGTACGGAAGCGCCGATCGAGGGCGATCACCTCGGCCCCGGCGGCGAGGCAGATCAGGTAGTGCAGGAGCCGCTGGCGGTCGAGGAAGATCTGCAGCGTTCTTCCGTCCAGCTTCACCAGAGGGATGTTGCGCAAGAAGCCGAGGAGACCGTCACGGGGCATGGTCTCCACGTAGAGGATGCCGAGATAGGCGATGACGAAGAGGCCGGAGACGAGGAGGAGCAGCTTCACGGCGCGCCGCTGCAAGGCGACGCGGATCTGGGCGCTGCCGAGCACGAGCGCCGGCGGTCGCTCCGAGCGCTCTCCTTCCCAATGCCGATAAGAGAAATCATGGATGGGCATGGGTTCTCCCGGCGACCGTGTGGGCGAACATCTCTCCCAGGGATTGCCGCGCCGGCGTGAGCTGGCGGATCTGGCAGCGGCTCTCCTGGGCGGCCTCGAAGAGGAGCCTTACGCCCCGTCCGGGGATCTGCACCAGCAAGAGCCCGCGCGGTGTCGCCTCACAGGTGCCCCCACGGCTCACGAGGGCCGCCTCGAAAGCTTCGCGCTCCCCCTTGACGCGGACCTCGTAGGCCGCATGCGCGGCGCGCAACAGGTCCTCCATCCGCCCGGAAGCGAGGATCCTCCCTTGATCGAGGAGCACGACCTGATCGCACACGGCTTCGACGTCCGGGAGGAGATGGGACGAGAGCACCAGGTGGATGCCTTTGGCGACGGCCAGATCGCGGATGAGCTTCAGCATCTCCGCCCTTCCCGTCGGGTCCAGACCGTTGGTGGGCTCGTCCAGGATGAGGAGCTCTGGGTCATGCACGAGGGCCTGAGCCAGCTTGAGACGTTGCCGCATTCCCTGGGAGTAGGTGGTGGCTTGCCGGTAGCGGACCTCCCCCAAACCGACGAAGTAGAGGATCTCGTGGGCCCGCTGCAGTGCGTCGCTGTGCTTCAACCCTGCCAACTGGCCGCAGAGCGCCACCGAGCCCACCGCATTCATCCCGGGGATGAGAACGTCGTCTTCCGGGTGGTAGCCGATGCGACGGCGAAGCAGGTACGCGTCGCGTCCTATGGGCTGCCCGAGCACTTGTACCGTCCCCTGTACCGGAGTGACGAAGCCGAGGAGCGTGCGGAGCAGCGAGCTCTTCCCCGCGCCGTTGGGCCCGAGCAAGCCGAGGGCGCCGGTGTCGAAGCGCAAACTCACGTCCTGCAAGGCCCACTGGGGGCCGTAGCGCACGCTCAGCTGCTCGACGTGGAAGCCCATGCTCGCACTCCCGGGTGGCGATCGGCGGCGGCGCCGCATGCGTCCAGAGGACGAGGCACACGGACGCCGTGTTGCCGTCGTCGCGGAATCCTGAGATGGCGCTGCGTGGGATGCAAGCCCGGAAGCATTCGCCCGCGGCGGCAGGGCAGACAGTGGGCACGTGGAGACGCGGCGCGAGGTCGGGGCCCGATGGGGGCCAAAAAATGCCCGAAAAAAGTCGGGGCGCCCCTCGTGGAGCGCCCCGAACTTGCGTTACCGCAAGAACTTACATCGCTGGCATCATTGGCGCCGCGGTCTTCCTGCGACGGGCCTTACGACGGCCCTTCTTGCGGCCAGCCTTTTTGCGGGTCCCCTTCTTGCGGCCACCCTTCTTGCGGCGGGTGCCCTTCTTGCGGGTTCCCTTCTTGCGCCCGGCCTTCTTTCGTCCAGCCTTCTTGCGACCGGCGCGCTTCTTCCTTGCTGGCATCGTTCCTTACCACCTTTCTCTAAACGAGGATCGTCGCTCCTCGCGTCCTCGTCTCGATCCTGTTGCCGCCACGAGCCGTGCTCACGGCGCGCATTGCTCCCCCGCGGAGGAGCAGCCTATGGAGGACCGAGAGCGTGAGCACGAGGGCAACGCTTCCAGTCAACTTCGCAGGATAGGAGGAGCGAAAAAATGGCGTCAACAAAAAATTGACGGCTGGCACGTTTTTTCGGCGTCTCCTGGTCCTAGAACGAGTCTCACATGCGTCTCTACGTGCATCTCTGCGTCGTACTGCAGCGTCTCGAAGCGCCGCTGCAGGCCGCACGCTCGGGCTGCAGACATCAAGAAGCGTGCCCTGCAGCGCGTACGCGCCGCTCGAGCGCGCCTCAGAACGCCGCTGTGCAGCTCGCAGCGTTTCGTTTGCCCCACGGCGCCGCACCGCATCGTCGGCGCAGCGGTCGATAACCACAAAGCTCGTAACGAGTTGTGCAGACGACACGGTGGTGCACCGAGCCTCTTGCGATGTCGGTGAGCACGCCTCGCGCATGCGCAACGGCGCTCAACACAGCAGGAGGAAAACCTCGTGCACTGCGAGGCGCTGCCACCTGCTGCCGCGAGCGGCACCGCTCGCCGGACGAGATTCGACCGCAGGGAACCTTGCGACGCTCGCAGTGCGGAAGGACGTGCGGCTGGCAGGGAGAGCGGCGAGCGCCATGGCGCTCGGGAGGAGAATGGAGGCGGCACCCAGATTCGAACTGGGGATGACGGTTTTGCAAACCGTTGCCTTACCACTTGGCGATGCCGCCGGATCCATGGAGCGGAAGAGAGGGATGGAGCGGGAAACGGGATTCGAACCCGCGACGTCCACCTTGGCAAGGTGGTGCTCTACCAACTGAGCTATTCCCGCTCGACCGGACCAGATGTTACCCATCCCGGGATCCCTGTCAATGCCCCTGGCGCCCCAGAATGGCGTTCAGCGCCGGCTCCCGGCGAGTCCCTGCCGCCTCTGCGTCGCCGCGAGATCGTAGACCTGGCGATAGCGGCGCGCCGAACGCCGCCAGGAGAAATCCTGCTGCATGCCGGCGCGACGCAGGGCCGCCAAATGCACCGGGTTCTGGAAGGCGCGGCAGGCGCGGCGGACGCTCTCGAGCAGCGCTGGCGCGGTGTAAGGAGCGAAGACGAAACCGGTGCCGTTCTGCCCGTCCCAGTCCTGCACCGTGTCTGCCAGTCCCCCGGTGCGGCGGACCACGGGAATAGTGCCGTAGCGCATGCTGTACATCTGATTCAAGCCACAAGGCTCGTAGCGCGACGGCATGAGGAAGAAATCACTGCCGGCTTCGATCCAGTGCGCCAGGGCGTCGTCGTAGTCGAGGTGCACCGCCAGACGTTCGGGCCGGGCCCGGGCGCGCTCCCGCAGCCGCGCCTCGAAGGCGGGGTCACCGCGACCGAGGAGCACGAGCTGCAGCGGTAGCTCCAGAATCGGGTCGAGGCCGTCGAGGAGCAAGTCCACGCCTTTTTGCTCCACCAGCCGCGACACCATCCCGAAGAGCGGTGTCGCCGTCGACACGGGCAGGCCGCTCTTCTCCTGCAGGGTGCGCTTGCAGGTGGCCTTGCCGGAGAGAGCATTCAGACCGTAGGTCGCGGGCAGGTGCGGATCCCGCGTTGGGTCCCAGATCCGCTCGTCGATGCCGTTCAGGATCCCGTGCACGGCGTCGCCGCGGCTGCGCAGCACCCCTTCCAGGCCGTGGCCGTACTCGGCGCTTTCCTGGATCTCCCGCGCGTACGTAGGGCTCACGGTAATCACGGCGTCGGCGAACACCAGGCCGGCCTTGAGCGTGTTCATGCGTCCCCAGAACTCGACCGGGCCGAAGGGTGCCATGAATGCGCCGGGAAGCCCGGTGAGGGCGAATTGGCTCGCGTCGTACGCGCCCTGGTAGCCGAGGTTATGGAGGCCGAGAACGATGGCTGTCTGCGCCAGCGTGCCGTCGTCGCCCGCGGCGCGGTAGGCAGCTGCCAGGGCGCAGTGGTGATCGTTCAGATGCAGCACATCGGGCGCCGGGCCGAGCCGCGGCAGCGCGGCGAGCAGTGCCCGGCTGAAGAAGATCCAGCGCGCCGCCGCATCGGGGTACTCCTGCCCCGTGCCGGGATCGCCGTAGATGCCGGCGCGGTGGAAGAAGCCCGGGTGCTCGACGAGGACGACGAGCGCCGCCGTGGCGGGGAACCTGCCGGCGAGGAGCGAGAAGCTTTCCACGCGATCACCGAGCGGCACCTGCATGCTGCCCGGCAGACGGCGGAGACCGTGTCGTTCCGGGCCGATGCTGCCGTACGCCGGCAGCACCACGGTGACCTCGAGGCCGGTGTCGGCAAGAGCCGCCGCCAGGGCGCCGACGGCATCGCCCAGGCCCCCGGTCTTGGCGAAAGGCACTGCCTCGGCGGCGGCGAGGACGACGCGGTGCACGGGTGGCAAGCTCTCGCCTCCTTGGCGTCCCAGGCGTGGCGCGGGAAGAAATCGATCCCGGCGGTGTGCGGCGCTTCAGTCGACCCGCGCCTGGCGCAGCACCAGCGCCGCTTCTTCCGGCGGCGTCGGATTGATGTAGAAATCGCTGCCCCACTCGAAGCCCGCCACCTTGGTGAGCTTGGGCATGATCTCCAGGTGCCAGTGGTAGTACTCGGCCACCTCGTGGCCGTTGCTCGGCGAGGTGTGCAGGACGTAGTTGTAGGGGGCGCGCTCCAGGGTGACGTCGAGGCGGCGCAGCGTCTCGCGCAGGATCTCGCTCAAGCGTTCCAGGGCCGGGCGGCTCAGGGATTCGAAGTGCGGGGCGTGGGCCCGCGGCAGAATCCAGGTCTCGTAGGGAAAGCGGGAAGCGAAGGGCTCGAGGGCGACGAAGGTCTCGTTCTCCGCCACGATCCGCACCCCGGCCCGGGTCTCTTCGCTCAGAATGTCGCAGAAGACGCAACGCTCGTGCAGGTCGAAGTGGCGGCGGGCGCCTTCGATCTCCTCGCTGACCCGCTTCGGCACCACCGGCGTGGCGATGATCTGGGTATGTGCATGCTCCAGGGTGGCACCCGCTTCCGCGCCTTGGTTCTTGAAGACGAGGATGTAGCGGAAACGTCGGTCCTGCTTGAGGTCTTGCACACGCTGCACGTAGGCATCGAGAACGCAGGTCACCTGCTCCAGCGGCAGGTCGGCGAGCTGCACCTGGTGCAGCGGCGACTCGATCACCACTTCATGGGCGCCGATGGCGTTCATCATGTCGTACATGCCCACGGCGCGCCGGCCGAGCTCGCCCTCGATGCGCAGCGCCGGATACTTGTTGGGCACCACCCGCACCTGCCAGCCCGGAGCGTTGGGGAACGGCTGCCCCGGGCGGAAAGCGAGGACCTCCGGCGGCGTGTGACTCTCGCTGCCGTAACAGAACGGACAGACCCCGCCCACGGGCAGTTCGCGGTGGACCGCGAGGTCCGTGGGGCGGTTGTTGCGTTCGGAGGCGATGATGACCCAACGCCCGAGGATGGGGTCCTTGCGAATCTCCTGCATAGGAACGAGGTCCGCCTCGCGTTCTAGGGAGAGACGATCCGTGCCGGTACGGTGAAAGCCGAGGCGTAGCCGGCGCCGCGCAACTCTTCCTGCAAGGCCTGGCAGGCGGCCTCGCTCTCGCAGTCCCCGACGCGGACCTTGAAGAAGGGCGGCTCGGAGTCGAGGTAGACGGGGCTCTGGGTTTGGGTCGTGAGCTCGTCGCGCAGCGTCTCCGCCGCCTCCCGCGCCCGGCTGGCGAACACCTGGATGCGGTACCCCGGCACACCGCCGCTGTTCGCCGGCGTCGCCACCGTGCCCCGCGCCGGCAACGACTCGACGCTGAACGACGCGTCGCTGCTCAAGCCCGCCGTCGGCGGGATCTCATAGGTCGGTCCGGGCTCCGACGGGCTCGCGTCCGCACTGGCTGCTGCGGGCTCGACCGGCGGCGGTGCCGGGAACTGCCCTTCTTGCTGCCACGAATACGTCGACGGCTGCGGCGGCGGCGCCGCCGAGGTCGTCCCGTGCTGCCGGAGAGTCCAGGACCCGCAGCCGGCGAGGCTCACGCACACGCAAGCGAGGGTCCACCCGCTCCACCCACGTCCCCATCCCATCGGACACCTCCTGGAAACGAAGCCGCACCGGGCGTAGGCGCGCCCGAGCCGCGAAGCCGCCGGAGCCTTCTCAAACGAGAGCGAGGTAGAGCCGCTCCGTGGCCCCGGCGATGTCGTCCCAATTGTAAGACGAAAGGACCCGAGCGCGCGCCTGAAGACCGAGGGATTCGGCCTGCTCGGGGTGGGCCAGGAGCTGCGCCAGGACCGCCTGGAGAGCGTCTGGATTCCCGACCGGGAAGGTGATCCCGGTCGAGCCCACCGCTTCGAGGTTCTCGGCGATATCGCTCACCACCACCGGACGGGCATGCGCCATGGCTTCGAGAACAGCGAGCGGCAGGCCCTCCACCTCGGAGGGATGCACCAGCGCCGTGGCATGGGCGTAGAGCTGCTGCAGCGGCTCGTCCTGCAGATAGCCGGTGAAGACGACGCGCCCATCGGCCCCGCGTTGCAGCGCTTGCATCGCTTCGGGCGAGACGTGCACATCGCCGACGACGACGAGGCGCTGTGGCGTGTCCAAGGCGGTGAAGGCTTCGAGCAAAGTACCCAGGCCGCGGTCCGGCAGGATGCGGCCGACGAAGAGGAAGTAGCCTCGCGCCGAGAGCTGCCAGCGCCGCAGCGCCGCATCGCCGGGCTGGTCGCGGAAGGTGGCACCGTTCGGGATGTAATGGGCGCTGCGCCCGTAAGTCTGCCGGATGTATTCCTGCAGCAATCGTGACACGGCGATGACGGCGTCGGCATGCCGGAGCGCCGTGCGCTCCCCTTGCCGGAGCGACCAGCGCGCCACCCTTCCCCACTTGCGTTGCCGCCAGTCCTGCGCGTGGTAGGTGAAGACGGTGCGCACGCGCCGGCCCGCCCAGGGGAGGAAGAGGCCTGGTCCGATGCCGTGCAGGTGCAGGATGTCGTAGCGTGGGCGCAGAGCCACTTCCAGGGCACAGAGCGCCGTGTGCGAGGCGGCGTCGAGGTGCTTGGTGTTCAGGCTCGGCCGCCGCTGCAAGCGCACGCCTTCCCAGGTGCGCTCGCGGCTCGGATGGTGGCCGCGGGTGAAGACGTCGACGGTGTGGCCGCGACGCACGAGGCGCGCCGCGATTTCCTCCACGTGCCTCTCGATTCCACCATGCTGCGCCGGGATGCCCTTGCTCCCCAGCATGGCGATGCGCAGCGGCCGGAACGCGGCCGCTTCGGACGCGCCCGGCTCGCTCTCGTCCTTCACCCGCAAACCTCCGTGTAGATGCGCTCCACAGCCTCGACGTGTTGCGTCAGACCGTGCCGGTGCTCCACGGCGCGGCGTGCGCCGAGGCCCAGCTGCCGCCAGCGTTCCGGTTGCGCGATCGCCACCTCTAGGCCACGCCTCCAGGCCTCGACATCCCCCGGCGGCAAGAGCTCGCCGGTTTCGCCGGGCCGCACCAGCTCGGGGACACCGCCGACTTGGGAAGCCAAGACCGCGCGTCCGAGCGCCATCGCCTCGAGCACGGCGAAGGGAGCGTTCTCCAGGCACTCGGAGGGCAGAACGACGAAGCTCGCTGCCCGCATTTCTTGCCAGAGCGCCGCCGCCGAGAGCTGACCGCAGAACACCACGCGGCCTGGCGGTGCGGCCGCCGCCAACTCGCGGAGCTCGGGCTCGAGCGGCCCGCTGCCGCAGAGAACCAAGCTGCCGGCCGGGAGGCGAGACGCAGCCCGCACCAAGGTGCGCAAGCCCTTCTCCGGACTCAGGCGCCCGGCGTAAACGAAGCGCTGCGGCACCGGGGTCTCGGGACCGGCGCTCACCGCCGGAGCGAAGTTGGGCAGGTACTGCAAGCGCTCTGCCTCGATACCGCCGCGCTGCAGCATGGCTTGCATGAAACGGCTCGGCACCAGGAAGCGCTGCACCACGGCGTAGCTCCGACGTGCCTGGTGCAGGAGCGCTTCCGCGGCGAGCCAGGCGCTCGCCGCCCAGGAGCCACCACAACGAAAGCGCAGGCAAGCGAGGAAACCCTCGTGCATGCAGGCGTCGCAGGGCACCCCGTGGCGCAGCAGGTCGTAGCGCGGGCAGACGAGCTTGTAGTCGTGCACGGTCATCACCACGGGCACGCCCGCAGCGGCGGCGGCATCGAGGATGGAGGGAGTGAGCTGGTGGTAGATGTTGTGGACGTGCACGACCTGCGCCTGACTGCGTTGCAACAGCGTCGCGAACTTCCGGCGTGCCTCGAAGGAGTAGAGCATGGCAGCGCCGTCGCGCAGGGGTTGCGTGCCCGAGCCGCGGTACTCCCGCCGGCGGACCAAGGCGACGTCGGCGCCCGAGACGGCATTCTGCGGATGCTGCATGCCGAACCACGCCACCCGATGGCCGCGCGCCTGGAGCGCCGCGCCCAGATCGAGGACGGCGCGCTCGGCACCGCCGCGGGGGTTCAGGAACTTGTTGGCCAGGAGTATGCGCATAAGGACGATCGAACCGGCGTCAGCGTCTTCGTGCCGGCGCTGCCGACAGGGGCTCAGGGGGCATTATAGGCGCCCCGCGGCCCGGTCCTGCTTGGTGGCGCGGGGCCGGGAGGCTTCCCGGCGCGGCGGCTCAGGTTTCGAGCACAGGGTAGGCGATGTCGACCGTCTTGCCCTCGCGGTGGAGGGAGTCGCAGGCGGCCTCCAGGACCCGCACCACCGCCAGGCCTTCCTCGGAGTTGGAGCGCGGGTGCTGGCCGCTCTCGATGCAGTCGACGAAGTGACGGCATTCGACCTTGAGCGGCTCCGAGTCGTCGAGGCGCGGGGTCAAGATGTCGCCGAAACGGTAGCTGAGGGAGAATTCGCCGAAGTTATCGTAATGGGGTGGCACGTTCACGCCCTTGTCGTAGACGCGGATCTTCTCCAGCGCCGAGACGTCGTCGTACACCAGCATCTTCCGCGACCCGACCACGGTGGTGCGGCGGATCTTGCACGGATCGAGCCAGCTGACGTGGATGTTGGCGATGACGCCGCTCGGATACTCGAGATCGATGAAGGCCACGTCCTCGATGCCCGGCCGGACCGAGCTCTTGCCATGGGCGGCGACGCGCTCGGGTCGACAGCCCAGGATATGGTTCATGATCGAGATGTCGTGGGGGGCCAGGTCCCAGATCACGTTGATATCCGGCTGGAACACCCCCAGGTTCACCCGGGTGCTGTTGAGGTAGTAGATCGTCCCCAGCTCGCCCTGGGCGATGAGGTCGCGGATCTTCGTCACCGCGGCGGTGTACACGAAGGTGTGCCCCACCATCAGGGTGCGGCGGCGTAGGCTGGCTTCCGCCGCCATTTCCATGCACTGCTCGCTGGATTGCGCCAGGGGCTTCTCGACGAAGACGTGCTTGCCCGCACGCAGGGCTTCCATGGCGATCGCATGGTGGGTGGACACCGGAGTGGCGATGGCGACGGCGCCGATCTGCGGGTCCTCGAGGATCTCGCGGGCGTCCTGGGTGGCGCGGAGCAGCGGGTAGAGGTCGCGCATGTGCTCGAGGCGGCCGGCATCGAGGTCGGCGCACATGGTGACCCGAGAGCGCTGGGGGATCTGGAAGTTGCGGATGAGGTTGGGTCCCCAGTAACCGCAACCGATGACGCCGATGTGGAGCACGCTGCCTTCACCTCGAGTCGGCCTGGAGAACCCTAGTACGCTCCATCCCCTTTGATCATGACCGGCAGGGTCCGCGCCATGATCCACAGGTCCATGAGCGTGCTGCGATGATCGATGTAGTAGAGATCGAGCTGCACCATCTCGTCGAAAGGAACGCTGCTGCGGCCGCTCACCTGCCACAGGCCGGTGATCCCCGGCTTGGCGGAGAGCCGCCGCTTGTGCCAATCCTGGTAGTCGTCGAGCTCGTAAGGCACGGGCGGGCGTGGTCCCACCAGGCTCATCTCGCCGCGCAGGACATTGAGGATCTGCGGCAGCTCGTCCAGGCTGGTGCGCCGTAGCAACTGCCCCACCCGGGTGATGCGCGGATCTTTGGTCAGCTTGTAGACGGTGGCGCTGGCACCGTTGCGGCCGTGCCCGTTGCCGTTGCTGCCGTTGACGTTGCTCCCATGGCCGTTCTTCCCGTGGCCGTTGCCATGGCCGTTGCCGTGCGCCTCGCTGGGACCGCCACGGATGAAGTTGCGGGCGAATTCCCGGTGCAGCCCGTCATCGGAGTTGTGCTTCATGGTGCGGAACTTGTAACAGCGGAAGCTCCGCCCACCGCGCCCGAGGCGCTGCTGCACGAAGAACACGGGACCCGCGGAGGTCAGCTTGATGGCCAGGGCAGCGAGGAAGAAAAGCGGCGAAGAGACGATGAGAACGAGGGCGGCGCCGCCGAAATCCACCGCCTGCTTGAGCGCCAAGCTGGCGCCCTGCCGGCGTGCGGTACGGACGGGGATCGCCGGGGCGCCGACGGCGAAGCCGTCGCCCACGGTGGCCGCGGTGTGAGGTGCTGCTGCGGGAGACCGGTCCTTGCCCTTGGCTGTGATCAGCGAAGTCGGTGTCATGGTCGGTTGTCTCCGTCATCCGCTTGTGAAGGCGGCTTGTGTCATCACCTCGCACACCTGCTCGATGTGCGTGTCGGTCAGCTCCGGGTACATCGGCAGGGAAAGGATTTCCCCTGCCAGGAGTTCGGCGTTCGGGTAGCTGCCCGGACCCAACCCCAGCCCGGCGTAGGCCGCCGTCCGGTGGATGGGAACCGGATAGTGCAGCCCGAAGCCGATCCCGTTTTCACGCAACGCATGCACAACGGCGGAACGTCGTCGATGTCGCACCACGTAGAGGTGGTGGACATGATCTTCAAAAGGAGCGAGCGGCGCCGGGGTGAGGCACTCGGAGTCGCGCAGGAGCGCCTCGTACTGCGAGGCCACCCGGCGGCGCTGGGCATTCCAGGAATCGAGGTGCGGCAGCTTGACCCGCAGCACCGCAGCCTGCAACGAGTCGAGCCGGGCATTGGTGCCGAGGAGTACGTGGTCGTACTTGGCTCGCTGACCGTGATCGCGCAGCTGGCGCAGCGTCTCGGCCAGAGCCGCGTCCCGGGTGAGGATGGCGCCCGCGTCGCCAAAGGCGCCGAGGTTTTTCCCCGGGTAGAAGCTGAAGGCGGCGGCGATGCCGAAGCCACCCACGTGCCGTCCCTGGTAGCGCGCTCCGTGCGCCTGGCAGGCGTCCTCGAGGAGATGAACTCCCCGGGCGCGGGTGAGGGCGAGGAGGGCGGCGAGCGGCGCGGTGCGGCCGAAGAGGTGCACCGCGATCACGGCGCGGGTGCGCGCGGTGAGCGCCGCCTCGACCTTCTCCGGGTCGAGCTGCTGCGTCGCCAGGTCCACGTCGGCGAAGACCGGCGTGGCGCCGACGAGGGAGATGCTTTCGGCGGTGGCGATGAAGGTGTTGGGCGGGAGAATGACCTCGTCGCCCGGACCGATCCTCAGGGCGCGCAGGATGAGAAGGAGCGCCGAAGTGCCGGAATCCACGCCGATGGCGTGGTCGACGCCGCAATAGGCGGCGAACTCCTGCTCGAAGTCCTGAACCTCGCGCCCCAGAATGAAGCCACAGGAATCGACGACGCGGCGGATCGCCGCGTCCAGGTCGTTCCGTAGGGGCAGTATCTGGCTGTGCAAGTCCAGGAACGGCACCTGTGACGGCATGGCGGGCATTATAGCATCCGCCTCCCTTCCCGGACCACTCGAGAACCATGCAGGTGAAGACCCGAAAGCGTTGTCCCCGCAAAGTCTGCGAGGCCATCTCCGGAAAGGCGCGGAGCCCCCACCATTCCCCCTCGCCTCATCGCTCCTCCCAGGTCTCGAGCGCCCGGCCCGGCACCCTGACCGCGGTGGCGTAGGCGAAGCGCCGTTCCTCCAAGGCGACACGGGCGAAGTCCCCCGCCTCCCGGGCGTCGGCGAAGTCGCCGAGGAAGACGCGCACCCAGCGCGCCTCCTGGTCCTCGGTGCTCTGCAGATAGAGCTTGCGCCCTGGGGGCAGCAAGGCGCGGCGGGCGAAGGCCTCGGCCTGGGCGCGCTCGTGGAAGGACGCCAGGTGGACCAGGATCCTCTCCGCATTGGCGCTGGGGGCCCCCGTGCCCGGGGCGACCGCGGCGGCCTGCGGCGCCGGGCTGCCGGGCAGGCTCGTGCCGTGTCGGCCGGTGTCCACGGCGAGCATCAAGGCGGCGGCGGCGGCGACTGCGCTGGCGCCGATCCAGAGTCGTTGCCACGGGCCCAGGAATCGGACGCCGCGCAGTCGCAAACTCACTCCTTGGCCGTCGATGGTGCGCACGGCCTCGCGTACGTGCCTCGTCGTCACCGTCCCGGTTTCCTCGACGAAGGCGATCAGCAGCGACGCGTCGCAGACCTTGTTGATGTCCCGCGGCACGCCGCGGGCGATACGGTGGATCAGCTGGCAGGCGTCGCTGGTGAAATTCACCGGGCGCGACGGGTTGGCGACGCGCAAGCGGTGGGCGATGTAGAGGCCGGTTTCGCTGCCGCTCATGGGCTCGACCTGGATGAAGAGCTCGACGCGCTGGCGCAGCTGCCGCAGCGCGTGGGACTCCAGGGTGGCGAGCAGCTCGGGCTGGCCGACGAGAACGATGTGCAGCAGCTTTTCGTGCCGCGTTTCCAGGTTGGTGAGGAGCCGCAGCTCCTCCAACGTCTCGAGCGGCAGCGCCTGGGCTTCGTCGACGAAGAGCACCGTGCGCCGTCCGGCGCCGCGTTCGTGCAACAAGTGCTCGTAGAGGGCGCGGGCGAGCTCCCCCTTGCTCGTCGCCTGGGAGCCGAGCCCCAGCTCGTCGGCCAGAGCGCGCAGCAACTGCTCCCCGGAAAGGGTGGGGTTGAAGATGTAGGCGGTGCGCAATCCTGGCCGGGCCTGATCGAGATAGCGATTCACCAGGGTGGTCTTACCCGTCCCGACTTCCCCGGTCATCACCGCAATGCCCTTGCCGTCGCGGACCGCGTACTCCAGGCGCGACAGCCCTTCGCGCGCACTCTCGGAGACGAAGAGCATGCTCGGGTCGGCGACGAGCCGGAAGGGCGGTTTGGTGAAGCGGTAGTAGCTTTCGTACATCATTGGCCCCGGCTCAATAGGCGCCCTTGCGGGCGATGACTGCGGGCAACGTGTGCAGCACGATCCACAGGTCCAGCTGCAAGCTGCGGCGCCGCAGGTACTCCAGGTCGAGACGCATCCACTCGTCGAAGCCGATGTGGCTCCGTCCGGCGATCTGCCAGAGGCAGGTGATGCCCGGCTTGACCTCCAGCCGGCGACGGTGCCAGGGCTCGTACAGCTCGACCTCGGTGGGAATCTGCGGCCGCGGCCCGACGATGGACATCTGCCCGCGCAGCACGTTGAGGAGCTGCGGCACCTCGTCCAGGCTGCTCCGGCGCAGGAAAGCCCCCACCCGGGTGATGCGCGGATCGTCGCGGATCTTGAACGCCGGTCCTGAGGCCTCGTTGAGCTCCGCCAGCGTCGACTTCATCGCTTCGGCGCCGGCCACCATGGAGCGGAACTTGTAGCAGGTGAACTGGCGGCCCCGCTGGCCGACGCGGCGCTGCGCGAAGATCACCGGCCCGGGTGAATCGAGCCGGATGAGGAGCACCACCACCGGGAGCAAGGGCAGGAGCAGCGCCAGACCGCAGAGGGAGAAGGCGACATCGATCAGGCGCTTGAGGATCCGGTAAGCCCAAGAATCCGGCAGGGCGAATTGCCAATCCGGCGCCACCTGGTACACGGGGGCCGGACGGCGTTCCGCGTCGAGCGGCAGGGGCTGCAATCTCGAAACCGACAACCTCGAAACGGAGGACACGCGCCCTTCTTCCTTCGCAGTGGCTGTTGAATCCGACGCGATGTCACACCGCGACACAAGGTTCGGGGGCCCCACGAGACCGGGCTCGGGGGGAACCTGGCACGGCGATCAGCAAACGGTAGCGAAGTCCGGAGCAGAAACCTCCTGCGGGCGCTTGAAGCTCTTTCGCGGGGCAGTATAGCAACGGAAGTTCAAATCTGTCAAACGACTCCATGCCCGGTGGTGGCCGCCGGTCACGTGGCGCCATCCACCAGGAGGGCATGGAGGAGGGGAACCAGGATCTCGTGTTGCCCGATGAGCGGTAAGGCTTTGCCGGAGCGCTGGGTGGGGCGACGGAGCACGTTTTCCCCTGGGCGGTAGTGCTGCAGCATGTCCAGGTTGGCGGTGGTAAATGTTTCGACGCTGCCGAGGACGTTGCGAGCCACCGTCAAGGCCTTGAGGAAGACCTCGGGCATCACCACGGCGGAGCCCAGATTCAGCACCACCCCTCCCTCCCCTAGCGTCCCCAGTCCGGCGGCCAGGATGCGGAAGTCGCGCAACGACAGTTCTCCCAGGACCGCGCCGTCGGCGCCCGGGTGCTGATGCAGGATGTCCCCGCCGAGGGAGACGTGCACGGTGAACGGCACCCCCGCCGCGTGGGCCTGCGCCAGCAAACTGACCTCGGCGTGGGGCGCCCGGGCGGCGAGGAGGGCCCTCCCGAGGCACTCCCCCATGCCTTCCCGGCGCTCGCTGCCTTCCCGGAAGGCGGCGAACATGAACTCCGGCGTCTCCCGCACCATGCCGAAGACGCCGCGCTCCAGGGTGTCCGCCACGTCCTCCGAAGTGCGACCGAAAAGCGAGGTCTCCACGTCGTGGATGCTGAAGGAGCCGTTGCTGGCGAAGTGGGAGATGAAGCCGCGGCGCATGAGATCGACGAGATACGGCGAGACACCGGTCTTCATCACGTGACCCCCGAGCATGAACAGCCGCATCCTGCCCTGCCGACGCGCTTCCTGCAGCGCCGCCACCAGCGCCTGCAGGTTCTCTGCCGCCAGCAGCGAGGGCAGCCGCCGCAGCCAGGCGCTGGCACCGGGCCAAGTTTCGGCGCGGCCGAACTGTTCCACCTGCACCTTGCTGTGACGTTCGTGGATACTCACCGTCCGCACCTTGTGCAGGTCGATCTCGGGGTAGCGCGACATCCTCTCACCTCGTGTTCTGGACCATGGCGGGCGGGGCCGGGGAGCCGTCGCCGAGGCGGAATTCGGCCAGCACCGCGGCGATGGCGCCGACCAGCACCTGACTCTTCATCAACACCGGCATGTGCACCGGGTCGTCGGTGACCCAGACCTCCAAGCGACCTTTCTGTTTGAAGACCGCTTCGCCCAACAGCACCGGCTCGAGCACCAAGCAGTCGAAGGTGCCGGCGTCGACGCTGACGCGCTCGCGCCGGTGTACCTTCACCTCCATGGCGTAGTTCTTGCCGTTGTCGTGGTTGGGAATGAAGATGGACTGCCCCACGGCGAGCTCCAGGGTGCGAATGTAGTAGAAAGACGAGAGCACGTCCTGCACGTGCTCGAGCACGTCGCAGCGGCGCTTGCCGTCGATGGAGGCAGTGTGCTTCTCCTGATCGAACACCACCCAGAGATCGTGGACGTAACGACCTTCGCGCAGGTGCTTTTCGAAGCGCACCGAGTGCAGCTCCAGCGTGTCCAGGTAGGACTCGACGCGATCGTTGACGTCGAAGACTTTGGCGAACACCTTGCTCGAGCGCGCCGAGGTGACCAGGTGGTAGGTGGGCCGGCCTTCTCGCTGGCGGATGGCGGCATCGATGCTCATGGTGGCGCGGCCGGCGGTGACGAGGCCGTACTGGACCGAGAACTCCAGCTGCTCGCCGGGATGGAAGCGCACCCGGCTCGGCAGGCGCGGCGGCATCGGATCGGGGATGCTGCCGACGGTCTGGCAGTCCTCCTCCGGGTCCTCCCCGGGAGCGGCACGGGGCAGGAAGCAACAAAGCGGTAAGAGCAGCAACACCCACCGCTTGACGGTCACCGTGCTCCTCCCGGCCGACGCTCCTCGACTTGGACTCCCCCTGCCCATCGCTGGTTCCACGTTAACCGGGTGGTGGCTGCAGTTCCACGCCGAAGGGAACCTGGAGGAGCGCCAAGGCCCGTTCCGCCACCGCCTGTGGCGCGAGCAGGCGCATGCAGAGATGGTGGGTGCAGCGGGTCAGGTTGCACTCCAGGCACGGCAGGCGTGCCCGCACCCAGGCATGTGGGCCCGCGGGGGGCATCCAGGCCCGGGGGCTCGTGGGGCCGAAGACGGTGAGCGAGGGCGTACCCCGGGCCACCGCCAGGTGCTTCACGCCGGAGTCGGTGCTGAGAAGCAGATCGAGATGACCGAGGAGAGCTGCCAGCTCCTCGAGGTCGGTCGCAGGGGCGAGGGGTGCAGGGACGCGCATGTTGCGCTGCACCGCCTCCGCCGTCCCCCGCTCCCCCGGTCCCCAGAGGAGGACGAGGTGGCAGCCAGCGGCGGCGAGGCGGTCCGCGACCTCGGCCCAAGCGGCAGCTGGGTAGGTCTTTGCTTGCCAAGTGCCGGCAGGAGCCAGGCCGACCCGCGGCCGCCCCGGGAAGGTTGACTCGAGGTCTCGACGAAGGCGCTCTTCCACGGCGGGATCGGGAACGAAAACGAGAGAAGCATCGTCCGTGGTGGCGGCGGCGACGCCGCAGCGGGCGACGATGTCGAGGTTCACGCGGGCCCCATACTGCAGGGCGCGCTTGCCGCTGCGGTCGCTGTCCCGCGGCACCGGCAGGTTGTACAACCGCCCGCGCCCGCGCAGTGCGTAGCCGACGCGGTTGCGGGCGCCGGTCAGACGGGCCAGCAGCGCCGTGCGCGGCGAGCCGTGCAGGTCGAGGACGAGATCGAAACGCACCAGCGCCAGCTGCCAGGCGAGGCTCCACCAATCCCGGCGCCGCACCGGCCGCTGGCGTGGCAGGAGCCAGAGCCGATCCACGTGCGGGTTGCGGCGCAGCACCGGTGCGAGGATGTCGTCCACCGCCACGTGCAACGCCGCGGCGGGGAACCCGGCCTTCAAGGCCCGCAGCGCCGGCGTCACGAGCAGCACGTCGCCGAGGGCGCGGGGTCGCAAGACGAGAATGCGCTGCACCGGGCCGCGGAGCGGCAGCAGGGCCACTCCCTCGCTGCCGGAGACAGCGCCGGGATTCCCCTGCCGGTCGTCCCGCCTGCCGGCACGGTGTGGCGCGCGCACGGTCATGACACGCCGACTCCCGGTGCGATTTCCCGGAGCTGCTGCTCGACGCTGTCCACCTCCAGCGCCGCCATGCAGGCCCGCGTCGGGCAGAAGTCCCGATCGCAGTGGCTGCAATCGACGCCGGCGTGGAGGACGCGGAAGGGACCGAAGGCCGCGTAGGGGAACCAAATCTGCGGCACCGTGGGTCCGAAGAGCGCCAGCGTCGGCCGGCCGAGAGCGACGCTGCAGTGGGCGATGCCGCCGTCCACGGCGACCACCGCATCGGCGGCGGCCACCCAGGCGAGGAGCGCGCGCAAGGGCAACACCGGCAAACGCTGCACTGCCGGCAAGGCGGCCGCGAGGCTGGCGCTCAAGGCGGTTCGATGCGGTGCGGTGCTCAACACCACGTGGACATCCCGCCCCAGCAGACGCCGCGCGAGCTCGTGCGTGCGTTCCTCCGGCCATTCCTTCGCTCGCTGCGTCGCCCCCCAGTGCAAGAGCACGGTGGGTCGCCCGCGCGCTGCGGCGGCCAGCGCCGTTGCCGGCCCGGCCTTCTCCTCGCGGCTGAGATGGAGCTGCGGTCGTTCGGGCACCAGCGCCTCGACACCGAGCCAGGCGGCCGCGTCGAGGTGGTGTTCGAGGGCGCTCCGCCCGGTGGCTAGCACGCGCGCGTGGGTGTACAGGTGGCGGCGGCTGCGTCGCGCTTCGCCGATGCGGACCGGGGCGCCGCTGGCGCGGACGAGGAGGGCGCTCCTCGGGTTGGCGAACAGATCGATGACCGCGGCGAAGCGCTCGCGGCGCAGTGCGGTGACGGTGTTCCAGGTGCCGCGGCGGCCGCGCGCGGCGCACCAGAGCCGATCGAGGTCGGGATGGCGGCGCAGGATTTCGAGGGGAACGGGTTCGGCGAGGTAGTGGATCGCGGCGCGAGGGAAAGCGCGGCGCAGCACCTGCACCAGGGGCAGGGACAAGACCACGTCGCCGATGTAACGGAGCCGTGTCACCAGGAGCTTGCCGCCGTCGTCGAGCCGCGCCGCCGCCGCCGCCAGCTTCGCATCGTTCATAGGCGCCGTTCGGGACCGAGGTCGCGGCTCGAATGCGCCTTGGGATCGCCGACGATCACCGTGCGCACGCCGAGCCGCTGGGCCACCGCGTACTCCGGGACGGTTTCCACGCTGTAGTCGGTGCCCTTGGCGTGGAACGCCGGGCGGAGCACCTCAAGCACCCGGCTCACGTCGAGTTCCTCGAAACGGGCGACGTAGTCCACGGCGCGCAGCGCCAGCAACAGCTCGGCGCGCTCGCCTTCCGGCATTCGCGGGCGCCCGGGGCCCTTGAGGGCGCGGACCGAGGCGTCGCTGTTCAAGCCCACGACGAGAACGTTGCCGAGGGCGCGCGCCGCCTCCAGGTAGCGCACGTGGCCCACGTGCAGGAGATCGAAGCAGCCGTTCGCCAGCACGATCCGCTCGCTGCCCAGGGCGTGCAGGTGGCGGGCGAGAGGTTCGACCGCCTCGAAGTAGCGCTCGAGCTTCATCGCGGTGCGGCGTCGTGACGTAGGCAGTCGAGCACGCCGCTCCGTTCGGTCACCGCGGTGCCACGCTGCCGCACCACCCTGGAGGCGGCATAGTTGGCGAGACGGGCGGCGTCGCCGACGCTGCTGCCGGCGGCGAGGGCGAGGACGACCGCGGCGGCGACGGTGTCCCCGGCGCCGGCCACGTCCACCGCTTCGTCGCCGTAGGCCGGCAGATGCAACGGCGCCGTGCCGTCGAAGACGGTCATGCCGAGCCGACCCCGGGTGATGACGAGGGCTGGACAGCGGAGCCGTCGCTGCAGCTCGAGACCGGCGGCTTCGACGTCGGCGTCGTTGGCCAGGGCGCGCCCGAGGATGGGTTCGATCTCGGTCTCGTTCGGTGTGGCGCAGGTCACGCCGGCGAAGCTGTCCAAGGCATAACGCGAATCCGCCAGCACTGGCACGCCGCGGCGCCGGCAGAGCTCGAGCACTAGGGGACGGGTGCTGGCGTCGAGGACACCGCCGCCGTAATCGCAAAGCAGGATCCCCGTGGCGCGCTGCAGCGCTGCTTCCACCGCCGCGAGCAAGGCCCCGCGCCAGAGATCCGGCGACCCGTACTCGGGTTCGTGGTCGAGGCGCATCACCTGCTGTTGCACCGTGTGCAGGTCCCCGGCGGTGAAGCGCGTCTTCCTCCAGGTGCGACCCTGCGGCAGTCGGACCACGCCGGCGGTGTCGACGCCGCAGTCGCGCAGCAACTCTGCCAGCGCCGTTCCCGCCTCGTCCTCCCCGAGCAGACCGACGGCGAACGCTGCGCCGCCCAAGGCGGCGACGTTGCGCGCCGCGTTGCCCGCACAACCGGGGAGGCGATCGGTGCTCTCGTGGCGCAGGATGAGCACGGGAGCCTCGCGGGAGACGCGAGCGGTGCGACCGTGCACGAACTCGTCCAGCGCCAGATCGCCGATGACGGCGATGCGCTGGCGCGGAAACGCTTCCAGGCAAGACTCCAGTCGGGCTCGCGGCGCGGCGGTGGACATGCTGCGCATCATACCCGAGAGATGGCCTCGGCCACACCGGGCCGTGCCGCTGCGAGCAGGCGGCGGAGCGTCGCCACCACGTGCTCCGGTGCGATGCCGTGCATGCAGGGAAAGTCGATGGGACAACGCCGCAGATAACAAGGCGCGCAGGGCACCGGGTGCACCACGACCGCGGCGCGCGGTCCGAGGGGCCGCGTCCATTCCGGGTTGGTGGAACCGAAGATGCCCACCACGGGAGCGCCGAGGGCGGCGGCGAGATGCATCACGCCGCTGTCGTTGGAGAGAACGCCCCGAGCGCCGGCGAGCAATCCGAGGAGCGTGGGCAATGGCGTGCGCCCAGCGAGGTCCACCGCCGCGGGCAAGGCGGCGTGGACGGCAGCGGTGGCGTTGGCATCCTCGCGCCCGCCGACGAGAACGACTGGGGCCTCGAGGAACGTTGCCGCTTGGGCGGCGGCAGCGGCGAAGCGTTCCGCCGGCCAGCGCTTCGCCGCGCCGTAGCGCGCCCCCGGTGCGACCACGAGGGCGGCGGCCTCGGGGGGCAACGCGTGGCTGCGGAGCAAGGTGGCGGCGGCGGCGCGCTCCTCGCTCGTCGCTTGCAGTCGAGGCCACGGCGACGCCGGCGGGGGCGCTGCCTCGGCACCGCCGCGCCCGAGGACCTGCAAGGCGGCGCGGGCCAGGCGCAAGTAGCCTTCGGCGAGATGCACCGAGCGTCCCACAGGCTGCACACCGTGGGTGAGCAGCCAGCTGCGGCCGCTCTGGCGAGCGCCGAGACGCACCGGCGCACCGCTCGCGCCGGCGAGGAGGGCGGCGGAAAACGAGGGCGGGAGGACGACGGCCGCAGCGTAGCCGCGCCGGCGCAAGCCGAGCACGCTCCTTAGGCGCCGCCACCGGCTCGTGGACGACACGGGATGCACCTGAGCTGCGGGCACGGTGTCGGCGAAGACGCGTTCCGTCCCCTGCCGCGCCAACACCTCGACCTCGACGCCGGCGGACTGCAGCAGCGCGAGGGCGGGCAGGGCCAGCACCGCATCGCCGAGCCAGCTCGGCGCTACAGCCAAGAGCCGGGGCGGCGGCGACATCAGTGACCCTGCAGCTGGTGCAAGCGGGCGTACGAGCCGGCGGCGGCGAGCAATTCCCCGTGCGTGCCGCTCTCGACGATGCGGCCTTTCTCCACCACCAGGATGACGTCGGCCCGGTGCACCGTGGAGAGACGGTGGGCGACGACGAAGGTGGTGCGCCCGCGCACCAGACGCTCCATCGCCTCCTGGATGAGTTGTTCGCTGCGAGCATCGAGATTGGAGGTGGCCTCGTCGAAGATGAGGATGCGCGGATCCCGCAGGATGGCGCGGGCGATGGCGAGCCGCTGGCGCTCGCCGCCGGAGAACATGATGCCCCGTTCCCCCACCGGAGTGTCGTAGCCGCGGGGCAAGCGGGCGATGAAGTCGTGGGCGTTGGCGGCGCGCGCCGCCGCCACCAGGGCCTCCTCGTCCACCTCGGGCATGCCGTAGGCGATGTTGGCGCGCACGGTGTCGTTGAAGAGGATGACCTCCTGGGTCACCATGCCGAGCAGGGCGCGCAGCGAATCGAGCGACAGCTCGCGGACATCGACGCCGTCGAGCAACACCCGGCCGCTCGTCGGCTCGATGAAGCGTGGCACCAGGTCCATGAAGGTGGATTTACCCGCGCCGCTCGGACCGACTAGCGCCACCACCTGTCCCGGGCGGACGACGAGGTCGACCTCCTGCAGGACCAGGCGCCCGGGCTCGTAGGCGAAGCTCACCTTCTCGAAGCGCAGCTCGGTCTCGAAGCGCGCCGCTCGGCCGCGGTGCCGCGGCGGCTCCAGCGGCAGATCGAAGAGCTGGTAGACGCGTTCCGCCGCGGCGAGGCCCTCCTGCATGGTGTTGTGCACCCCGATGAGCGCCTTCACCGGTTCCGCCAGCCACAGCATCGCGGTGAGGAAGAGGAAGAGGCGGTCTGCCGCCAGCTCGCCGGTGAGCACGAGCCGGCCGCCGAACCAGAGGATCGCCACGAGGGCCAAGACGGCGACCATTTCCGAGAGCGGCGACGCCATGGACTGCAGGCGCCGCACCTTCATGTAGGACTTGAAATAATCGTTGCTGTGCTTTGCGAAACGAGCCACTTCGAAGGCGTGCATTCCGAAGGCCTTGAGGATGCGGGCGCCGGCGACGCTTTCCTGCACCACGCTCGCCATGTCGGACATGCGCTCCTGCGCGTGGCCGCTGCGGCGCCGCAGCCGCTTCCCCAGCCGCGCGATGAGGAAGGCGTTGGGGGGCAGCACCAGGAAGGCGAGGAGAGCCAGCTTCCACGACGCCGACACCAAGATGGCGAGGGCGACGCCGAGCATGAGGATGTTGCGGAACAAGGACAGGGCGCCACCGGCGAGAGCGATGCGCATCAAGCTCACGTCGTTCACCAGGCGAGAGATGAAGGTGCCGGAGCGTTCCCGGGCGAAAACCCCGAGAGGCATCTCGATGATGTGGCGGAAGAGCTGCAGCCGCAGGTCCCGCAGCGTGCTCTGCTCCAGATGATTGGTCAGATAGGTCTGGGCGTAATGGAAGAAGTTCTTGAGCAAGAAGAGACCGAGGAGCACGAGGCAGAAGCGCCCGAGGGCGTGCACCCGGTCTCCCGCCAGGAGGAAAGCTTCGGCGCGGTGCCGCAGGGCGCCGAGGAGCGCCTGCCCCGTCGCCGGCAAGCCCGGCAAGCTTCCTGGAGCGGCCGGAGCACTCACCCCGGCGGGCGGCTGGGCCGGGTGCTCCAGGAGGATGCGGACGAAGGGCGAAACCGCCAGCACCGAGACCCCGGAAAGGAGGGCGTAAACGCCGATGCAACAAGCGGTCAGCGTCAGGCTCTTCCAGTAGGGTCGGAGGGCTCCGAGGAGCCGGAGGGAGGTCGACATCGAAGCCAGGATAGCCTCCGGCCCCGAGCGGAGCCAGGGGTTTCGGCCGCCGGGCCTTGAGAGGCAGCGCCGGGTTGGGGCCCTCTCCCCCCCGTGGCCTCGGGCTCAGCGCCGGGCAGGAAGGGAGAGCAGGCGCTCCACCTGGGCGAGGAAGGTCTCGAGGGAGAGCCGCGTCCCCCGCTGGCCCTGGAGGACGGAGAAATGCCCGGCCTCGGGAGGCGTCCAGCGCGGGTCGTCTCGCTCGGTGAAGAGCCCGAGGGTGGGGACGCCGAAGGCGACGGCGAAATGCAGCAGGTTGGTGTTGCCGGCGAGGAAGAGGTCGCACTGGGAAAGCAGCGCCACGACGTCCTTCACGTTGTGCCGCGGCAGCTCGATGCGCTCGCACTGCAGTCCTTGCTCGAAGCGCTGCGCCGCTTCGTCTTCCTCCGGGGTGGCGAGAACGATGACCTTGGAGCGGTAGCGCTGGTAGATCGCGTGCAAGAGGTAGGCGAGGGTGCGATCCAAGACGCGGGTGTTGGCTTTGCCCTTCCCCGGATCGACGCCGATGAGGAGCTGGTCGGCCCGGGGCTTGCGGAAGTGCACGAGCTGCCGGGCGAAGCGCAGGTCCTGCTCGGTGAGCACGGCGGTGCGCAGGTCTTCCTCCGGCTGCACCCCGAGGAGCCCGCACACTTCCGCCAGACGCCGGCCCTCGTAACCCGATTTCTCCGGGTTCCAGCGCAGCTCGCAGTTCACGTAGGGATAGCTTCGTTCCCGTGCTGGCCCGAGACGCACCGGGGCGCCGCTCAGGTAGCCCAAGACCTCGTGCGACGGCGGGGGCGACTCCCCCATGTGGATGATCATGTCGTAGGCGCGCCGGCGCAGCTGGCGCACCAGACGGAAGAAGGCCGGATGGGCGAGACGCATCTGCCCGGGGCGGTAGAGGAGCATGTCGTGCACGTGCGGGTGGTGGCGGATCAGCTCGCTCGCATCCTCTTGCACGAGGACGCCGACGCGGCAGCGCGGGTAGGTCCGCTGCAGGCCGGTGAGGACAGGGGCGGCGAACAGCAGATCCGTGAGGTCGCCGCTCTGCACGAAGAGCACCCTTCCCCCCTCTGGACCCACGAGGGGGAGGTGGAAAGACTGGGTACTCGGCACCAGCCGCAGCCAGCGCGAGAGAGGTTGTACGATTTGTGCCTTGTAGGCCGGTTCGCCCACCGGATCCCCCTCACGTGCGCGTCGCGGCGCGCCGTTCCCCCACCTTGGGCGCCGAGCCCCGGGCCCTGGGCGGAGGCTGCACCAGGGCCTGATCGAGCACTTCGTCGACCCCTTCGACGTAGTGGATCTCGAGCTTCTCCAGCACCTCCTGCGGCACTTCCTCGAGATCTTTCTCGTTCTGCCGCGGCAAAACGATCTCGCGGATGCCGGCCCGGAAGGCCGCGAGCAGCTTCAGACGCACTCCCCCTACGGGCAGCACCTTGCCGGTGAGAGTCACCTCGCCGGTCATCGCCACGGTGCTCCGCACGGGGATACCATACACGAGAGAAGCCAAGGCCGTAGCGATGGTGATCCCTGCCGAGGGACCGTCCTTGGGAGTCGCCCCGGCGGGGATGTGGATATGGAAGTCGTTGCGGGCGAAGAATTCGTGACCGACGCGGGCGGCGCCGGCACGGGAGCGCAGGAAAGAAAGCGCCGCTTCGGCGGATTCACGCATCACCTGGCCCAGCGAACCGGTGAGCTTGAGAGCGCCCTTGCCGGGCATCTTCACCGCTTCGATGAAGAGGATCTCGCCCCCGGTTTGCGTCCACGCCATCCCCGTGGCCACCCCCACCTCGCTGCGGCGGAGTGCCGCCGGCGACAGGTAGGCGGGCGCCCCGAGGAAGTCGTGGACGTTGTCCCGGCGCAGCTTCCGCAACGACTTCCTCCCGGCGGCGACGCCCCGCGCCACCCGCCGGCACACCGTACCGACGCAGCGCTCCAGCTGGCGGACACCGGCCTCGCGGGTGTAGTCGGCGATCACCGTCATCAAGCCCGCGTCGGTGAAGCGCAAGTGGGCGGCCACGATGCCGTGCGCCTGCATCTGCCGCGGCACCAGGTAGCGCTTGGCGATCTCCAGCTTCTCGCCGTTGGTGTAGCCCGGGATCTCGAGCACCTCGAGCCGGTCGCGCAGCACGTGCGGGATGGTGTCCAAGGTGTTGGCGGTGGCCACGAACAGCACCTTGGAGAGATCGAAGGGCAGGTTGAGATAGTGGTCGGAGAAAGCATGGTTCTGCGCCGGGTCGAGCACCTCGAGCAAGGCGGCCGAGGGATCGCCGCGGAAATCCGCGCCCACCTTGTCGATCTCGTCCAGCATGAACACCGGGTTGTTGGACTTCGCCGTCTTCAGGCCCTGGATGATCCGCCCCGGCATGGCCCCGACGTAGGTGCGCCGGTGGCCGCGGATCTCGGCTTCGTCGCGCACGCCGCCCAAGGCGACGCGGACGAACTCGCGGCCCAGACTGCGGGCGACGCTGCGTCCCAGGCTGGTTTTCCCCACTCCCGGCGGGCCGAGCAGGCAGAGGATCGGCCCCTGCATGTCCTTCTTCAGCTTCTTCACCGCCAGGAACTCGAGGATTCTCTCCTTCACCTTGTGCAAATCGTAATGATCCTCGTCGAGGATGCGGGCCGCCCGGCGTAAATCGTGGTGATCCTCCGTGGCCTGGCTCCACGGCAGGTCCAGGATCCAGTCGATGTAGGTCTTGGCCACGGTGTATTCGGCGGAAGCAGGCGACATCCGCGCCAGCCGCTCCAGCTCCTTGAGGGAGACCTCCCGCGCCTCGTCGGGCATGGCGTGGGACTGGATGCGAGAGCGCAGCTCGTCGATCTCCGAGGTGCCATCCTCGGGATCCCCGAGCTCCTTGCGGATCGCCTTCATCTGTTGGCGCAGGTAGTACTCGCGCTGCTCCTTGTCCATCTCCTCGCGGATGTCGCTCTGCAGCTTCTCGCCGATCTTGAGCACCTGCAGCTCGTGCGCCAGCATCTGCGCCAGCTTCTCCAAGCGCTCGCCCACGTTCAGGGCTTCCAGCAGTTGCTGCTTCTCGGCAACGCGGAAATCCACGTTCGCCGCCACCAGATCCGCCAGCGCCCCGGCGTCGGTGGTGCGTGCCGCCAGCGACTTCATCTCCCCCGGCAAGTTCTCCGAACCATCCACGAGCTTGGTGAACGAGCGCAGCACCTGGCTCATCAGCGGCCGCAGCCGCCGCGGCGTTCCGGCGGCGTCGGCATGACAGCGCAGCTGCACCGTGAGGTACGGGTCGCTGGAAGCGAGACCCTGGATCTCGGCGCGGCAGATGCCCTTGCCGAGGATGCGCATGGAGCCGTCGGCAAAGCGCATGGTCTTGCTCACCGCCACGATCGTGCCCACGCGATGGATGCTCTCCAGCTCCTCGCCGCCCTCGAGCATCTCGGGCGGCCGCTGGGTGAAGGCGCCGAAGAGCTTCGGCCCGGCGAGGACGTCCTCCGCCAGGAGGATGAGCTTGCGGTCCGAGACCACGAGGGGCACCAGCATGTGGGGGAAGATGACGGCGTCGCTCACGGGCAGCGCCGGAAGCGTCTCCGGCACCTCTGCCACCCGCACGGAATCGGCGTCGAGTTCGTCGGAGAGCATGGAATCCGTTCCTTCCGGGCGCGGCGCCGTGTGGTGGCGCGGTGCAGGGACGCTGGCAGCAGGGTGGCCGCGGCGACCCTCGAACCTCCGGACGCCGGCGTGGAAAGCGGGACAAGGCGTTCCCCGCCGTCCCGGCTAGAAGTTGACCGGGACGGGCGCCGCGTCGGCCTCTGTCGCCGAGTACAGCAAGATGCATTCACAGGGAAATGCGGTCCCCAGGCGGGGAAGGCCGAGGCGCGCCGGGGTGTGTCCCGCAGTCGGCAGCCGCGGCGGCGCTGTCCGCGCGCTCGCCGGGCGGCAAGAGGTGACCCCCAGGCGGCCGGCCTGGCGTGGTCAGATGTTGGCCTCGTGCTCGTCGCCCCGCGGATGATAGGGCGCCGTCAGCGCACGGATCTCCCGGACCACGTTGCCCAGGAGCTCCTTCTTGCGCAAGAGCGGCAGGAAGGCGCTCTTGAAGCCGTAGAGGACGATGTCCTCGATGTCGTGCAGCGTCAGGCCGCAGTGTTCCACGGCCAGGAGGAATTCCTGGGTCACCGAGGTGTTGCTCATGAGCCGGTTGTCGGTGTTCAGCGTCACCCGCAAGCCGGCGTCCAGGTACTCCTTGATCGGGTGGTCGGCGAGGCTCTGGATGGCGCCGGTGTGCACGTTGCTCGACAGGCACATCTCCAAGGCGACGCGATGGTCGTTGACGTAGGCCATGAGATCCGGGTCCTCGCGCAGCCGGGTGCCGTGGCCGATGCGGTGGGCGCCGCAGTAGTGCACGGCCTGGGCGATGGAGGAAGGCCCGAAGGCTTCGCCGGCGTGCACGGTGCAGTTGATGTTGTTGTTGAGGATGAGGAAGAAGGCCTCGCGGTGCTTCTTGGCGGGGAAATGCTCCTCCGCGCCGGCGAGGTCGTAACCCACCACGCCGGCCCCCTTGTACTCCAAGGCCAGCTGCGCCAGGACGAGGGAGCTCTCCGGGTTGATGTGGCGGATGCCGCAGATGATGATCCCGGTCTGGATGCCGAGCTCGCGTTCAGCACGCCACAAGCCTTCACGCACGGCCTCGACGGAATCCTTCAACGACAGGCCGTGGCGGGTGTGCAGGATCGGGGAGAAACGCACCTCGATGTAGCGCACGTTCTCGGCGGCGCAGTCCGCGGCGAGCTCGTAGGCGCAGCGCTCGATCGCTTCCTTCTCCTGCAGCACCGCGAGAGTGTAGTCGAAGGCGGCGAGATAGCGCTCCAGGCTGCGTTCCCCTGCTCCCATCCGCACCAGCCGGGCGAGGGACTCGGGTTCCGTGGCGGGCAGGCGGATGCCTTGCTCCCGGGCCAGGGCGAGCATGGTCTCCAGGCGGAGCGAGCCGTCCAAGTGGAGGTGCAGGTCGGTCTTCGGCAGGGCCCGCACCAATTCCTCGGGGATCTTCGTCATCGGTGCGCGCTCACGAGGTGCGGCGCAAGCGCTTGCGCTTGGTGGCGGCTTCGGTGTCGCCGATGTTTTCCCCGTCGGACTTGGCCACCTTACCGCTACGGAACTCGATGACCGCTTTCTTGAGGTTGGCGGTGTTGTATTCCCAGCGCTCGTCTTGGCCGCGCTTGGTAGGAACTACCTTGGTCGGCGCTCCCCAGGACAGGTAGGCGACCACGATCGGCATGTCCGGCAGGATCTTGTGGTCCCGCACCGCGTCGGCGATGCGGGCGCCGTATTTCTCCTTGTTGGCGGCGTAACGGGTCTCGGGGGAGTCGAGCCAGAGGGCGTCGAGCAGGGCCCGTTCGTAGTGTTCCAGCGACAGCGGCCGGTCGAGGTTGAAGGGAAAGACGACCCGGATCTTGCCATCCAGCGTTTCGATGGTGACCGAGCCGGCGCGGTGTAGTCCGAGCTCGGTGATCAGTACCTCCTGATCCTGCTCGATCTTCACGTTTTTCTTCTCGTGCTGCATGGTGAGACGGGTCCAGGCGTGTTTGCCCACGTACTTCTCCTCCAGGAGCTGATGGAACTCCATCGGGATGTCCGTGGCGAAACGATCGACACAGCCCGTGAGGCAGAGAAGCACGACGAGGAGGCAGCCCCGGCGCGCGCCGAGGAAGTGCGAAGCTCCTGGCAAGGAAGGTCTCCCCGGATGCAGACGAACACTCCGGCCGCAGACGGTTCCGGAGCACGGCCGGCGCGATGCGGGCGTCAGCGTACCAGGACGACCTTGCCGGTTTCCAGGCCGCCCGCCCAGAGCAGGCGATAGTAATAAACACCCGCGGCGGCGGCGAGGCCAGCGGCATCCCGGCCATCCCAGCGCAGCCGGTGCTCCCCGGCCGGCAGCGGCGCGTCCAGGAGGCGGCGGAGCACGCGGCCCCGGGCATCGAGGACTTCGAGTTGCAGACGCCCCAGCTGCGGCGGCACTTGCACCTGGAAGTTGAGACTCGGGTGGAAGGGATTGGGCCCGACCTGCAGCTGCAGCCGGGAAGGCAGAGCCTCCTCGGCGTCGGTGGGGTCCACGGCACCGGGCACGACGACGAAGTCGTCGAGCAGCCAGCCGCGATGCGCGGTCGCCGCGACGCTGGCATCGCTCCCGAAGAGGAAGCGCAGGCGCACGCGCTGTCCGTTCCACGGGGTGAGATCGAAGTGCAGCTGCCGCCAGGCACTCTCGCGGCCGGAGAGGCAGGCGGCGCCCGGGCCGAGCGGGTTGGTGTTGTCTTCGGCGGCGAAGGCATGGGAATAGCCACCTTCCGGCAGCAGTGCGCTCCAAGCGCTCTCGCCCTCCGCTTGGATCTCGATCCTCCCGCCATCGCGGGCGCTCCCATCTTCGGCCACTTCCGCCTCCATCCACGACCAGATGCTGGCGTGGCCACCGTTGCCGAGCCGGAGCCAA
>Ga0075418_10000510_pt1 | contig 41361 bp, 44 predicted proteins | sample SoiMetdeltSBSDD2_FD_81776 | JGI IMG/M metagenome (GOLD analysis project Ga0075418, IMG submission 81776) | Bulk soil microbial communities from a Populus tree surrounding site in Tennessee, USA - Soil MetaG P. deltoides SBSDD2 | ecosystem: Environmental > Terrestrial > Soil > Tree plantation...
CGAATCATCGGTCGCCCGCCTGGCGCAGCGCGAGGCCGACGGCAACCGCACCCGTGGAGGCCGCTTCGGCGATGTTGGCTTCGAGCTTCTGGTCCCAGGCGATCGTCTTGAACGGATCGAATTCCTCGACCGGCGTGCCGAAACGCTCCGCGAGCATTTCGTAGAACCCTTCCACGCGGGATGCACCGCCGCTGACGACGATCTTGTCGATGTGATCCGACGAAGCGGTCGCCTTGAAGAAATCGAACGTCTTCTGAACTTCGAGCAGCACGTTGTCGGTGATGGCCCGGATGACGTGGCGTGCGTCCTCGACCGTCGCGCCGTCGACCGGAATCCCCTTCTTGAGCTGCTCCGCCGCTTCGTACGGCAGATCCAGGTCCTTCTGCAGCGCTTCGGTGTAGGCATTGCCGCCGATCGAGACGTCGCGTGTGAACACCGACTGGTCGCCGTGGATGATATTGACGTTGATGGCGCTGGCGCCGGCGTTCAGCAGCACGACGACCTGGCCAGGCTCGAGGCCGTAGTTGGTCTCGTAGGCGTTCTGCAGGGCGAACGCATCGACGTCGACGACGACGGCGTTGCGGCCCGCCTGCGCGATCACGCCGGTGTAGTCGCCTATCTTGTCTTTCTTCGCGGCGACGAGCAGCACTTCCATGCTGCCGCGCGATTCGGGACCGGTGCCCGGATCCAGGATCTGATAGTCGAGATTCACGTCCTGGACGTCGAACGGGATGTACTGCTCCGCTTCCCAGTAGATCGACTCGTCCAGTTCCGCCTGCGTCATCACCGGCAGCGTGATTTTCTTGACGATGACGGCGTTGCCCGACAGCGACGCGCAGACGTCCTTCGCCTTGAATGCCTTGTTGCCCTCGAACAGACGGCGGATGGCGTCGGCCACCGCTCCGGCGTCAATGATGGCGCCGTCGACGATGGAATCCGGCGGGACGGGCTGAGAGCCGAAGGCGGCGACGCGATAGTTCTTCCCTGCGGCCTTCAGCTCGACGGCCTTTACCGCGCTCGACCCGATGTCGAGGCCGACGACACTCTTCGATTTCCCAATACCAAACACGGGCACCCTCGCTGAGAAACGGCCCTTGCAGAAAGCGACAACTGTGGGCCGGTCTAAGACACTTGTGGGTCGGTGTAGAACACCTGTCGAGTCTGTTTATCGGACGCTGGGGCGAAGACAATACACAGTCAGCAGGCGCGTCGGGTGGCCGGAGAGCACGCGCAGGACAGCGCAAGACAGGGAACAGGACAAGCGGTTGAAGAGGTGTCGCCCAGGGTGTCGCGGGCTGTCGATAACTTGACAGTAGCCACAACCGTCCGTAGAATTGGGGTTTGCGGTTGTAGGTCTATTTCTGCACAGATCGGGATGTCCCCCGGTCGGGACCCACCCGCGAAGGATTCCCTCTTTCATGCGGACGTTTATAGCGAGCGCGAAGAGCGCGGACAGCCGGTGGCACGTCATCGACGCCCAGGGCCAGGTACTCGGGCGGGTGGCGACTCTTGCGGCCAAACTGTTGCAGGGCAAGCACAAGGCGATTTACACCCCGTTCATCGACACCGGCGATCATGTCGTCGTCGTGAACGCGGCGACGGTCAAGCTGACCGGACGCAAGGAAGATCAGAAGATCTATCGTCGGCACAGCGGCTTCGAAGGCGGCCTGCGCGAGGAACGGGCGACCGTGGTGCGCAAGCGCCAGCCGATCCGCCTGGTGGAGGAAGCCATCCGCGGCATGCTGCCGAAAACCAAGATGGGGGACGCGATGTATCGGAAACTGAAGGTCTACGCCGGACCGGATCATCCACATACTGCGCAGCAGCCCAGGAAGACCGAGGTCGCGTAATTTGGCCAGCATCGAATACTACGCAACAGGACGCCGCAAGACATCCACCGCTCGCGTTTTCCTTCGCCCCGGCAAGGGCCTCATCACCGTCAACCACCGCGCCTTTGAGAATTTCTTCCCCACCGACGCGCTCCGGACGCAGGTCCGCCGTCCGCTGCTGCTGACGGAGACGGGCGAGAAGTTCGATATTCTGGCCACGGTCGCCGGCGGCGGAGTCAACGGCCAGGCCGGCGCGGTGAGGCTCGGCATTGCGCGCGCGCTGGTCGAATTCAACGCCGAACTGCGCCGCCAGCTGAAGAAGGACGGCCTGCTCACGTCGGATTCACGCGTCAAGGAACGCAAGAAGTACGGACTTGCTGGAGCGCGCAAGCGGTTCCAGTTCAGCAAACGCTAGAGGAAGGGAGGTCGCTTGGCCGGTATTGCGATGAAGGATCTGCTGGAAGCCGGAGTGCACTTCGGCCACCAGACGAAGCGGTGGAACCCGAAGATGAAGGAATTCATCTTTGGAGAGCGGAACGGCATCTACATCATCGACTTGAATAAGACGGTGAAGAAGTTCCGCGACGCCGAAGAGTTCGTCTCCAACCTGGCGGCAGACGGCAGAACCATCCTCTTCGTCGGCACCAAGCGACAGGCGCAGGACGTCATCTCCGAGGAAGCGCAGCGCTGCGGGATGTTCTACATCAACCAGCGCTGGCTGGGCGGCCTGCTCACCAACTTCACCACCATTCAGCGCAGCCTGGGCCGCCTCCGCGATCTCGAGGCGATGGTCACCGACGGCCGCTACGACACGCTCTCGAAGAAGGAAATCGCCCGCAACGAGAAAGAGAAGCGGAAGCTGCTGAAGAATCTCGAGGGCATCCGGCAGATGTCGCGGCTGCCCGACGCCATCTTCGTCGTCGACACGCGCAAGGAAAAGATCGCCGTCGACGAAGCGCGGAAGCTCAAGATCCCGGTGATCGGCATCGTCGACACCAACTGCGACCCGGACGAAGTCGATTTCGTGATCCCCGGCAATGACGACGCGCTGCGCGCGATCCGGCTGTTTGCGTCGAAGATCGCCGAAGCGGTGACCGCCGGCCGCGGGATGCGGGAATCGCGGATCGCGGAGGAAGCCAGCGCCCAGGCCGAGGAAGCGGCTGCGGCCGACGCCGCTGCCCGGCTCACGCGCACCACGCGGCCCCAGCGCCGCGCCGAACCGACGCCCGCAGGCGCCTGACTTTCCCGGTCCGGCTGAAGCCGGACACTACGAGTAGGTAGTGCGAGTACGTAGTGTCCGCCTTCAGGCGGACTTACCCGGCGCCGGCATTCTGGCCGGCGCTTTGTCTGTACAGAGAGAATTTCAATCATGGCCACAGCAACGATTACGGCAGATCAGGTCAAGCAGCTTCGCGACAAGACCGGCGCGGGGATGATGGAATGCAAGGCGGCGCTGAGCGAAGCAAACGGCAACATGGAGGATGCGATCACCCTGCTCCGCAAGCGGGGACTCGCCCAGGCGGCCAAGCGCGCCGGCCGCACGACCGCGCAGGGGCTGATCGGCAGCTACATTCACATGGGCGGCAAGATCGGCGTCCTCGTCGAGGTGAACTGCGAGTCCGACTTCGTCGCGCGGACCGAGGCGTTCCAGAACCTGGTGAAGGAAGTCGCCATGCACATCGCCGCCGCGGATCCGAAATGGGTCCGGCGCGAGGACGTGTCGCCGGAGGCGATCGAGAAGGAAAAGAGCATCTACCGGGCTCAGATGGAGAACTCAGGCAAGCCGGCCAACGTCCTCGACAAGATCGTCGAGGGCAAGCTGGGCAGCTTCTACTCCCAGTTCGTGCTGCTCGACCAGCCGTTCGTGCGCGACGACAAGATGACCGTCTCCCAGCTCGTCGCGGAGACCTCGGCAAAGACCGGCGAAAACATCACGATCGGCCGCTTCACCCGGTTCCGCGTCGGCGAAGGCAACGAATAGCCGACATATAATCACCAGTCGATGTCCGACTCGGCCCCGCAGTATCAGCGCGTTCTTCTGAAGTTGTCGGGCGAAGCGCTGATGGGCGATCAGCAGTTCGGGGTCGACCCGGCGGTCACCGACCGCATCGCCCGGGACGTTGGCGACATCCAGGGTCTCGGCGTCCAGACGGCGATCGTGATCGGCGGCGGCAACATCTTCCGCGGGCTGGCCGCCAGTGCGCGCGGGATGGACCGGGCCACGGCCGACTACATGGGGATGCTGGCCACCGTGATCAACGGCCTGGCGCTGCAGGACGCCCTCGAACGCCACGGCGTTCTCACCCGCGTCGTCACCGCCATCGAAATGCGCGCGGTCGCCGAACCCTTTATTCGGCGCCGCGCCATCCGCCACCTGGAAAAGGGACGCGTCGTCATCTTTGCCGCCGGCACCGGCAATCCCTACTTCACGACCGACACGGCGGCGGCGCTGCGCGCCATGGAAATCAAGGCTGAGGTGATCCTCAAGGGCACCAAGGTGGACGGCGTCTACACGGCAGATCCGATGCTCGACCCGGCGGCGACGAAATACCCGTCAATCTCGTACCTGCAGGTGCTCGAGCGGCAGCTCAAGGTCATGGACGCCACCGCGATTTCCCTCTGCATGGACAACAAGCTGCCGATTGTCGTGTTCAACCTCCGCGAGCCGGGAAACATCCGCCGCGTGATACTTGGGGAACCTGTCGGGACGACAGTCGGCGTATAGCGACGGTGACATATGGACTTCAGTGATCTGAAAGGCATGTTTTCAGAGTGCAAGACGCGCATGGACGGCGCCATCGACCGCGTGCGCAAGGACATGGCGGGCGTTCGGACGGGCCGGGCAACGGTCAGCCTGCTCGACGGTGTGCACGTCGAGGCCTACGGGTCGAAGGTCCCGATCAATCAGGTCGCATCGCTGTCGGTGCCTGAGCCGGCGTTGATCGTGGCGCAGCCATTCGACCCGTCGCTGCTGAAGACGATCGAGAAGGCGATCGGCGCCTCCGATCTGGGGCTGAATCCATCGAATGACGGTAAGATCGTGCGCATCCCGATTCCCGCGCTGACCGATGACCGGCGGAAGGAGCTCTCCCGGCACGTCCACAAGCAGGCAGAAGAAGGGCGCAACGTCGTCCGGCAGGTGCGGCGCGACGCCAACGAGCGGCTCAAGAAGCTCCTCAAGGAGCATAAGATTTCAGAAGACGATGAACGGAAGGGCCTCGAGCAGGTCCAGAAGATGACCGACGATCACGTCAAGTTGATCGACGAGCTGCAAAAGAAGAAGGACCAGGAACTACTGGTGCATTAGTCCCCGAACGACACGCCGAGAGCCCGGGCCGTTGCGACGAGGTCGGAGTCGAGCGGCACGGTCTTGGTCTTCCCCACCACATCGCCGAGCGGAATCGGCACCAGGTCGGGCGGATGGTTCGCAACCATCTTGCCGTACTGCCCGTGCATCAGCAGTTCCACCGCCTTGCCGCCAAACCGGGTCGCCAGCGTGCGGTCGAAGGCAGTCGGCATGCCGCCGCGCTGCAGGTGCCCGAGGATGACGTAACGTGCCTGCTTCTTGGTGCGCGCCTCGAGCTCACGGGCGCACACGGCTCCGGCGCCGCCCAGCCGCTCGGCGTGGCCATGATGCGCCTCCTCGAGCAGGGTGACGCTGCCGCCCTTCGGCTTCGCCCCTTCCGCAATCACGACGATGCTGAACCGGGCACCCCACTTATCACGATCGAGGATGCACCGGGCCACCCTGTCGAGGTCGTACGGAATCTCCGGCATCAGGATCACGTCTGCGCCGCCCGCCACGCCGGCGTGCAGCGCAATCCAGCCCGCGTACCGGCCCATCACCTCCACGACCATGACGCGGCGATGCGCTTCGGCCGTCGTGTGCAGCCGATCGATCGCGTCGGTCGCAAAGCTCACCGCGGTGTCGAAGCCGAAACAGCTGGTGGTCCCGACGATGTCGTTGTCGATCGTTTTCGGAACGCCGACGAGCGGGATCCCTTTCTTGTAGAACTCGTACGAGATCGCGAGTGTTCCATCGCCGCCGATGCACACGAGCGCATCGAGGCCGGTCTTCTGGAACATTTCCATGACGCGATCGGCATAGTTGAACGTCCCCTCCGGCGTGATGATGGGTTCGGCAAAGGGATCGCCGCGGTTAACCGTACCGAGGATCGTGCCGCCGAGTCGGAGGATCCCTGTCACGTCCCGCGGCGTGAGGATGCGCGACCTTTCCGGATAAATCAGGCCGTCGAAGCTGTCTTCGAGGCCGATGACCTGGACGCCCGCGTTATGCGCCGCCTTGACGACCGCGCGGATGACGGCGTTGAGGCCGGGGGCATCTCCACCGCCGGTCAGTACGCCGATTTTTTTTACAGAGGACATGAATCCGGGAGTGGCCGCGCCGACGTGGGCTACATGTTACACTGAGGATCCTTCAGGAATTTCACGAATCGGGCGGCTAGCTCAGCTGGGAGAGCGCTGCGTTCGCAATGCAGAGGTCAGGGGTTCGATCCCCCTGCCGTCCACCAACCTTCGCTCGCTTGCTCTACCGCTCGGCGCGAGCTTCGGCTGGCAAGCCACCCGAGGGCTGTCCACCGACGCGACAGCAGCGCGAAGGTGGACCATTCACTTGTTCCTCGGCCTTCAAGTTGCAAACCTTTCCCGAAGTGCAATTGCTGGGAGGCAACTGATGGGCATTCTGGGATGGATTCTGTTCGGTCTGATCGTCGGCGCACTCGCGAAGCTCGTGATGCCGGGACGTGATCCGGGCGGCATCATCGTGACAATGCTGCTGGGCATCGCCGGTGCGGTGCTGGGCGGTTTCGCGGGGCGGGCGATGGGCTTCTACGGCGAAGGTGAAGCCGCCGGCTTCCTGATGTCGTTCCTCGGCGCGGTGGTGTTGCTGGTGATCTACCGGATGTTTGTGGGCCGCAGGGTCGCACGTCCGTAGATTGTTTTTGAACAAGGCACTCTTTAGCTGGTAGCTTGTAGCTGGTAGCTGGTAGCGCTACCAGCTGCCGGCTACCACCTACCGACTGAGTGCCTTGAACAATTCGCGAATTCCTCTCGGGCGGGCGCATATGCTCGCCTCTTCCGTCATGCGCGAGGCGCGTCGGGCCGGCATCGGCACCGACGCGATCACCGCCGTCGGGAGCATTCGCCGCTACGCACCGGACATTGGTGACGTCGCCCTGCTCGGCGTCGTGCCCATGGCGCGCCACCGGCAGGTAATGAAGGCGTTTACCCGCCTTCCGCTCGTCGTCGACGTCAAATCCGAAAGCGACTCAACCGTCGTCGCCGGCACCGACCGCGGCCCGGTGACGTTGCATCTGACGACGCCGGAGCAGGCAGGCGCCGCGCTCGTCTGGCACACCGGTGCGCGAGCGCATGTGGATCAGCTCCAGGCGCGGGCATCACGGCTTGGGCTGCGGTTCGACGCGGGCGCTGTGTCCCGGACCGGTGGCGCCGAGATCGCCTGCGCCTCCGAAGACGAGCTGTATGCCAAGCTCGAGCTCCCCTACATCGCACCCGAGCTCCGCAGCGGCGACAGTGAGGTCGTCGCTGCCGAGCGGGGCGAGCTGCCGCACCTTGTGTCCGCCGAACACATCCGGGGCGACCTCCACATGCACAGCACGTGGAGTGACGGCCGCAACACCGTGGCTGACATGGTGAGCGCGTCGAGACAGCTCGGCTACGAGTACGTCGCGATTACCGATCATTCGGAGCGTGCGTGGTCGTCGCGCACGCTTTCCGCGAGCGACGTCGGGAAACAGCGCGACGAGATCGATGCGCTCCGCGCAAAGTTTCGCGGGATCGAGATTCTTCACGGCGTCGAAGTCGACATCATGGCGAACGGCAGCCTCGATTTCGAAGACGATTTGCTCGAAGGCTTCGACATCGTGCTGGCGTCGCTGCACGACGCCGGCGGCGACGACGAGCAGCGGCTGAGCGAGAGGTACCTGCGCGCGATCCGTCATCCCCTGGTCAACGTCATCACACATCCGGCCAATCGCGCGCCGGGCCGGTCGAACGGCTACCGGCTCGACTTCGACCGGCTATTTGCCGCGGCAGCCGAGACTGGCACGGCGATGGAGGTTGACGGCGCACCCGGGCACCTCGACATGGACGGCGAGCTTGCGCGCAGGGCTGCGGCAGCGGGCGTGACCATCGCCATCGACAGCGACTGCCACCGCATCGACGGGCTTGCCCGCCAGATGCAGTTCGGCATCGGCACGGCGCGTCGCGGATGGATCGAACCGGCACATGTGCTGAACACACGGCCAATCGACGACGTCCGGGCGTTCGTCGCGCGCAAGCGCGGCCGTGGCTAATCGCGTCGCGCTCTCCTGCCTCGTCGCGACCCTCGCGTTCTGGGCCTATACCCGGACACTGCTACCGGGTGTGGATCCCGGAGACACGGGCGGGTTCCAGGCGGCGGTGCTCTGGCCGCAAGTGAGCGCGCGGCAGGCGTACCCGCTGTATTACAACCTCGCGCGGCCGTTCGTCCTCGCCACCGCGCCGCTGGATCCCGCGCGGGCGCTGAATCTGTTCTCGGCGCTCTGGGCCGCCGCAGCCGTGGGGCTGCTCGTCTTCGTCTGCGCGGCGGTCAGCAGATCGCTGGCAGCGGGCGCGATCGCCGGCTGCCTGCTGGCGTTCTCCTACACGTTCTGGACGCAGGCGATCATCGCCGAGGTCTACACGCTTCACCTTGCATTAATCGCGCTCTGCTGCGTCCTCCTGTACGCGTACGCGGCCAGGCCTACTTTTTTGCCGCTGACTGTCTTCTTCGTTGTTTACGCAATCGCCTTCGGCAACCACTTCTCGATGATTCTGCTGATCGTGCCGTTTGCCGTCTTCCTGCTTCAATCCACGCCGGTGCCTGCCAGCCTGTTCAGGCCCCCCGTTCTCCTGATCGCGCTGGCCGCTGCTGTCGTCGGCGCGCTGCAGTACACGCCAAATTTCCTGTCGGTCGCGAGCGCGTTCGACGCGCCGGAGGGCTGGTCGGACCGCGCCGCCGGATTCTGGTTCGACACGACCAAGCAGGACTGGCGCGATACGATGGTTTTCGGCATCCAGGCCAGTCAAGCCTCCGATCGACTGGCCATGTGGTGGTTCGACGCCCGGCAACAGTTCGGCGCCGCCGGCCTCGCGCTCGCGGTCGCGGGGATCGTCGGGCTGTGGTGGACATCACGTCGATGGGCTGTGCTCGTCGTTTCGGCGCTGGCGATCAATACGGCCTTCGCGCTCACCTACAACGTCGGCGACTCGCATGTGTTCTTCCTGCCCGGTCACTTCATGACCGCATTCCTGGCGGGCGCGGCCGTCGCATGGATTGCAGGCGCGCGCGCCATGACAGCACCCGCTCGCGTACTCCTCGTCCTGGTCGCGGCGCTCTACATCGGGTGGCGTGGGTGGTCCAGCTGGCCCGCGGTCGACCGCCATACCGATCGCCGCGCCGAGCAATTGATCGGCAGGCTGTCATTCGGGATCAACGAACGGGATGCCCTGCTCGTCTCAGCGATGAACTGGCAGCTGGAAAACGTCCTGCTTTACAGCCAGCGGCACCTCCATCCTGACCTTGCCTGGGTCCGGCTCGGCGACGTGATGGCGCATTGGCCGTTTCTCGTCGAGGATAACCACCGTATCGGCCGCGACCTGGTCCTGACGCCGCAGGCGGCCGCGGACGTCGTCGCAGCGTACGGCCCGGCGTATGCCGTCATTCCTGATCCAGCTCTCCCGGTGCGAACGCTCGAGCAGGCGGCCGACGCCGTGCCTCGCGGAATGCCGTATGTGCTCAGCGTGCTGACGCCGCCCCGGGAAGAACATCTCGATCCGCAGGCGCTGGCGACTGCGCTGGGTGCCCTGACCGGAGGCGAGGCCAGCCCGGCCGCAGGTGCGGCGTTCGAACTGTTTGCGGGTGTCGCAGGCGAGCGTGCGCAGGTGCATCGCGTGTCGAACCGGCCGTTCACCGATCGCTTTCAGATTCTCGAGGAGTCGATCACTGTACGATTGGACTCCTGGCTGCCCTTCGATACGTTCCGACGCGCCGGGTTCGGGCACGTCCTTCGGGGGCGCGAGCACGTCATGATCATTGAGCGGGGGGTGAACCTGGTGTGGTTCGGCCGTGACGGGTCGCCGTCTCAGCCGTTCTACTGGGCGAGCCTGTATGCGGCGCAGCCACGGTTCCGTCTCCCGGCAACCACACTCCAGCTCGCCCGTTTCGGCCTGCTGAGGCCGGGACGCTGAGCCCAGGCGCTTGCAGTTCTTGGCGCGAAGCTTGAAGGAGTCGGAGGATCCGATGATGTTTCGCCCGGCGGTCGTCCTGCTCGCATTCTGCCTCATGCCGGCGCTGACCGGCGCCCAGTCGCGGCCGGCCCCCGGGGCCCTGGCACGCTCGCTTCAGCAGCGGTATCAGGGGGTTCGAGACTTCGCCGCCGACTTCGTCCACACCTACCGTGGCGGCGTGCTGCGCACCCAGACCACCGAGCGCGGCAACGTGAAAATCAAAAAGCCGGGTCGGATGCGCTGGGTGTACACGGCACCCGAGAAGAAAGAGTTCATTTCCGACGGCCAGAAGGTCTATTCCTATCTGCCGCAGGACAAACAGGTCATCGTCGCGTCGATGCCGTCCGACGATCAGGCGACGACGCCGGCGCTGTTTCTGGCTGGTAAGGGGGATATTGCGCGCGATTTCACGGCGACCTACGCCGAATCGGCGCCAGCCGGAGCCGCGGCGCCGGCGAAAACGACGAGCCTGAAGCTGACGCCGCGACGGTCGGAACCCGAATACGAGTACCTGGTGGTGGCGATCGACCCGGCGACGTTTCAGATCCGCGCCCTGACCACGCGCGACCGGCAGGGGGGCGACTCGACCCTGACTTTCACGAATCTGAAGGAAAACCAGGGAATATCCGATAAGGAGTTTGCGTTCCGCGTACCGCGCGGCGTCGACGTCATCACTGATGGCACACGCAACTAAGCGACTTCTCCTCCTCCTCGCGACTATCACACTCGCAGGCTGCGCGACGACCTCGGCGCTCCGATCCGGAGAGAACGCTGAAGCCGCGCAGGACTACGACCGCGCCATTGTCGAGTACACCCGGGCGCTGCAGGCCAATCCCGACAACCGATCGGCGCGCCAGGGCCTCGAACGATCGACCCTGCGGGCCGCGCAGGAGCATTACACGCGGGGCCGGCGGTTCCACGCCGGCGGCAGGCTGAACGAAGCGCTGGTCGAGCTTCAGCTGGCCGCGGAGCTGAACCCCAACGACGCCTCCGTCCTGCAACTGCTCGAGACCGTGCGCGCCGAAGTCCGGGCCGGGGTCGCGATCGCCCAAGCCGGCAAGACGCAGCTCGAAACGCTGATCGAGCGTTCGCAGAACCTGCAGCCGCCAGGATTTGACCTCCCGGCCGACCTCAGGCTGCCGACCGCGCTCACCTTCCGCGACGCCAGTTCGCGCGATGTCTACACCGCGCTGGCGCGGATGGCGAACGTCAACATCGTCTTCGATCCGCAGTTCCGCGACCAGCCCGTCACCATCGACCTGCGGAATGCGCTCTTCACCGACGCACTGGCGTCGCTGTCCACGGCGACGCGCAACTTCTATCGTGTGACGGCGCAGCGGACCATCACCGTGATTCCTGACACCCCGGCGAAGCGCACCGAGTACGAAGAAGAGATCGTCCGGACCTTCTACCTGAGCAACGCCGACGTCAAAGAGACGCTCGACCTCCTGCGCATCGTCATTGATAACCGCCGGCTCGCGCCGATTACCGCGACCAATGCCCTGTCGATCAAGGATACCCCGGAACGTGTCGCGGCCGCCGGCAGCCTGATTGCGGCTATCGACAAGGCGCGTCCCGAAGTCGTCATCGACGTCGAGCTGCTCGAGTTCGACCGCATGCGTCTGCGTGAATACGGGCTGCAGCTTGCCTCACCCGGTTCGCCGGGCATCGATGGTCAGGCTGACGTCAACCGCGAGGGTTTGACGCTGCGCGATCTCGGCAACCTCAGCACCTCTGACGTCTTCCTGACGAACGTCCCGGGCCTCTTCTACCGCCTGCTGAAGTCCGACAGCAACACGCGGACGCTGGCCAACACCCAGTTACGGACGTCGGAAGGCATGCCGGCGCAGGCGCGATTCGGCGAACGCGTGCCGGTGCCGGTGACCACGTTCTCGCCGATCGCCACGGGCGGCGTCGCGCAGCAGCCGATCACGTCGTTCAACTACGAGAACATCGGCGTAAACATCGACATCACGCCGCGCACGCACCACGACGGGCAGGTCTCGCTCGCGCTGAGAATCCTCGTCAGCAGCATTTCCGGCACCGGGTTCGGTGGGTTACCCACCTTCGGCAATCGCGAGATCAATACCGTGATTCGCCTGCAGGATGGCGAGACGAACCTGCTGGCGGGCCTGATCCGCGACAACGAGCGCCGCGTGCTCGACGGCATCCCGGGATTGAGCGACATTCCGCTGGTGGGTCGGATGTTCGCGCACAACCGCCGCGAGACCCAGGAGTCGGACATCGTCCTGACGCTGACGCCCCGGATCGTCCGGATACTGAACCTGACCGAGGAAGACTTGCGGCCCTTCCGCGTCGGCCGCGCGGGAGCAGGCGGCGCGGGCGGCGTGATCGACCTGCCGGTCATACTCGATACGGCCCCGCCGCTCGCTCCACCGCCGCAGCAGCAGCCGCAGCCGCAGCCGCAACCCGGCACTGCTCCGCCGGCTGATGCCCCGCTGCCCCCGGCGACGCCGATCCAGCCGCCGCAGCCAGCACCGGCTCCGCCGCCGCGGTGAACTGCGAGGACCGCACAGTCCGCCTAAAGGCGAAGACTGCGACGGCCCGGCTAAAGGCGACACTACGACGGTCCGCCTAAAGGCGGACACTACGTACGCATACCTACACTACGTACGCGTACGTAGTGTCCGGCTTTAGCCGGACCCCGAGGGCCCGCACCACCGCTACTCCACCTTCGCGACGCGCGCGCCGAGTGCCTGAAGCCGCTCGACGAGCTGGCTGTATCCACGCTCGACGGTTTCAAGCGGCAGCACCCGTGATTGCCCTTCCGCCGCCAGCCCGGCGGCGATCAACGACATTCCCGACCGCAGATCGCGGCTATCGAGCATACGGCCGCCGCGAAGACGGGTTGGCCCCGTCACGATGATGCGGTGGGCGTCGGCCAGGAAGAGATCGGCGCCCATACCGCTCATCTGTTCGAGGGCGAAGAGGCGCAACTCGTACATCCAGTCGTGGACCAGCGTCCGGCCTTCCGCCTGCGTGGCGAGGACGGTCACAAGGCTCACCAGATCGCTCGGGAACGCGGGCCACAGGCCGGTCGTAATCCGACGGACGGCGGTCGGCTTCGACGGCTTGACCTGGAACACTCCGTCGCGCATTCCGCACCGGACGTTCATCCGTTTCATGACCGCGGCCACCACTTCGATGTCTTCTTCCCTCGCACCTTCGATGTCGATCTCGCCGCCCGTGGCAGCACCGACCACTGCCCAGCTGCCGGCTTCGATGTAATCGCCGCCAAGGCGATGCTCGGCGCCGCGGAGCTTCGGGACGCCTTCGACGCGAATCTTCGTACTGCCGATCCCGGAGACGCCGGCGCCCATCTTCTGGAGGAATTCGCAGAGCTCCACGACGTGCGGTTCCGCGGCGGCGTGCCTGATCTCGGTAAGGCCTCTCGCGCTCGCGGCTGCAAGCAGCGCCGTCTCGGTGCCCGTGACGGACGCTTCGTAGAGGTACATCGACGCGCCGGTTAACCCATCCGGCGCTTCCAGCACGTGATCGGCCGCGGCGCCCTGGCGCGCGCCCATCGCGACAAGCGCGTCGAGGTGCGTCGAAATCGAGCGCCGCGCCGGGAAATCTCCGCCCGGAGGGGCTATGTGAGCGCGACCCACGCGCGCCAGCAGCGGTCCGAGGAGCAGCACCGAGCCGCGCAGCCGGCCAACCAGCGCACGATCCGGAATGTGGCTGCGAACTTCTGGCGCCCGGATGCGAAGCGTCGTGCTGCCGATGCCGTCCACTTCCGCTCCGAGATCGAGCAGCAGCCGCGCCATCACCTCGACGTCGCCGATCCGCGGCACGTTGGTGAGCACGCACTCCTCTTCCGTCAGCAGGCAGGCGGCGAGCAGCGGGAGCGCCGCATTCTTGTTGCCTTCGACCGCCACGCGCCCCTGTAACCGGTGTCCGCCTTCAATCAGCAGTGTCGACATTCAGCTTCGCAGCTCCTGCAGAAACGCCACGTCCGGATCATCGCCAAATCCGATGAATACCGGCTCCGGCCGAAGCCAGATACCACAGTGGTCGGCGACCTGCCGCTTGATCCGCACCGCGAGCGTCAGCACGTCGCGTGCCGTGGCGTCTCCCCGGTTCACGATCGCCAGCGGATGCTTGGAGGATATGCCGGCGCCGCCTGATCGTGATCCCCGTGGGACACCCGACTGCTCGATCAACCAGGCCGCCGGAATCTTGACGTGTCCATCAGGTAATTCGTAAGCGGGGACACGACCACCGGCCTGCGCCGTCAGCCGCTCGTGATGAGCCGCGTCGACGACTGGATTCATGAAGAACGATCCGACGCTGCGGGTGTCAGTATCCGCCGGATCAATGACCATCCCTTTCCGCCGCCGAATGGCCAGAACGGCGTCCCTGACCTCGGCAACCGCAGGCGAGGCAATCCCCCGGCGCTCGAACTCTGCGACGACGTCGGGATACGCGAGCGTCGGCGGACCCACGGCGAGGTGGAATGTGACATCACAGACAAGAAACCGACCCGCATCCTCCGCTTTGAACCGGCTGGTTCGATACCCGAACCGGCAGTCCGCGCCCGTCAGTACAGTTGCGGTGCCGATCGTTCGATCGAGCACCGTCACGGCCGTAATGGTGCGTGAAACGTCCTGCCCATACGCCCCGACGTTCTGAATCGGCGTTCCGCCGGCGGTGCCGGGAATGCCCGACAGGCATTCGAGGCCGGCGAGCCCGCGCGACACAGCGGCGGCGACGACGTCATCCCAGCGTTCGCCCGCTCCCACGCGCACTGCCGTCACATTCCCCGCAGCGCGGAAGTCGAGACCGTCGAACGCAACCTGCAGGACCAGCCCCTCGAATCCCGCGTCGGCGATCACAAGGTTGCTGCCGCCGCCGAGCACGAACAGCGGCACGCGCTCGTCTCCACTCCATCTAATCGCGGCGGCTGCCTCTTCTACCGACGCCGCGCGCACGAACCACCGGGCCGGGCCGCCGACACCGAGAGTCGTCAACGGCGCCAGCGGCACACCAGCCTGCAGCGCGATCGAATCAGCCAAAGGCGAGGATCTTCCCTTCGGCCGCGACCAGGGCGGCAATCGCGTCTGCTCTGCGGCACACCTCGAACTCGATCCAGTCGCCTGGCCCGAGCTGCGCGGCCAGAGGCAGGTCGGCGGTTATCACCACGGCCAGCTGCGGGTAGCCCCCGGTCGTCTGTCGATCGGCCATCAGGAGAATCGGCTGTCCCGACGGAGGAATCTGCACGCCCCCCATGAGCATGACGTCGGAGATCATGTCGCCGAGCCTGTGTCCCGCGATCGCGGCCTCGAGCAGCCTGTAGCCCATGCGGTCGGATTGCGCGGAGATCGTGAAGCGCTTGCGTTGGAGCGCATCAAGAGCGGAGCCGTCGAAGTAATCGGCCTGCGGACCGGGGAGGACGCGTAGTCGCGCGCCGCCCTGCGAACGCGGCGCCGAGAACGGCCTCGTCTTCGCGCGCGCCGTGGCAGGCCCGAGCGCGACGCGATCGCCCGCTCTCAACGCGCGTCCCTGGACACCGCCCATCCGGCTCATCACGTGCGTCGCGCGGCTGCCAAGGACCGCCTCCACGTCGACACCGCCGTCAAACGCGACGTAGGCGCGCGCCCCCGATCGGCGATCGCCAAATCGGAGGACGCTGCCACTCGGACAGCGAAGAGGCGCGCCGATCGGCACTTCCGCGCCATCGAGCATCGGCCAGAGATCTCCGCCCGCAATCGCGACGACCGTTTCCTGCCCAAACCTGAGGTCGGGACCGACGAGGGTGGTTTCAAGCGTTGCGGCATCGACCGGATTGCCGACGAGTGCGTTGGCGACCCGATGCGCCACAGAGTCCATGGGACCAGCGACAGGAACGCCGAGTCCCTGATGCCCCCAGCGGCCAAGGTCCTGCACCGTCGTCAGCAGGCCGGGCCGAAGGATGCTGACGAAACGGTCAACAGTTCCCTTCGCCGTGCCCGCCTTCAGAGTGCCCCCGGTCGGGTTGAAGCCGGCCAGCGCGGACTCCGGCGTCGGAACAAATCGCACCCTGTCACCGGGCGCGAGCAGTGCGGGCGGGAGCTGCGCCTGATCAAAGAGCGTCGATGCCGTACGCCCGATGATCTGCCAGCCGCCCGGAGATTCGCGGGGGTAGATCCCGGTCTGCGCGCCCGCGATGCCCACCGAACCGGCGGTCACACGCAGGCGCGGAATCGCCCGTCGCGGGGCGGCGATGGTGGCGTCGACGTGCGCCATGTAGGCGAACCCCGGAAGGAATCCAAGCATGTACACGCGATAGACCGTCCCGGTATGCCGCTCGATGACGGCCTCGGGCGCGCACCGCGCGAAGGCTGCCACTTCAGCCAGGTCCGGACCGGATTCGCCGCCGTAGACGACAGGAATGTCGACCGTCCGCCCGGCCACGCTCGTCGGCGCTGCATTTTCCGCATCATGAAGTGCCGCCGCCACCGCCGCGACGTCGGCTGAAAGAGGATCGAAAAATACCGCGACCGAGCGGAACGTCGAGACAACGTCGCGTACGCCCGGTATGGCCTGCTCTCTGACCGCCCGCGCGACTGCGATCGCGCGCGCGTTCAGCTCCGCGTCGATGACCGGTTCACCCAGCTCGAGCAGCAGCGCCGAGTCGCCCGCTTCGCGAATCACGCAGCCAGTGCCTGCAGGAGTTTCTGATGAATGCCGCCAAAGCCGCCGTTCGACATCAGGACCACGACATCCCCCTCGCGGTGCTCGGTCACGATGGTTCGAATAATGTCGTCGACCGCGGGAATGTGGCGGGCGCGCTGTCCCTGGCGGCGCAGATCGTCGACCAGCTGCTCGGCTGAGAGGCGCTCGGATTCAGGGAGTGACGAGCGAAACACGCCGGCGATCACGACTTCATCCGCACTGCCGAACGCGGCGGCGAAATCCTGCTGGAACACGCGCCGGCACGACGAGGCCGAGCGCGGCTCGAAGACCGCCCACACGCGCCGCGACGGATAACCGGTCCGCAGTGCTGCCAGGGTTTCATGCACGGCGGTCGGATGATGCGCGAAGTCGTCCAGCACCGTGACGTCTCTCCGGACGCCAACCACCTCCAGCCGCCGTTTGATGCCCTTGAAGCCCCGCAAGCCGGCGGCAAGCTCCGCTGCGCCGAGGCCGACGTGGCTGCCCACGGCAATCGCCGCCAGCGCATTCCTGACGTTATGCAGTCCGAGCAGCGGCGACTCGAAGCGGCCGAACGTGCTGCCGGCGCGACTCACCTCGAACCGCGTCAGCCCGTCCGCGTGCGTGATGCCCGACGCCTGCCAGGTCGCGCCCTCGACGGTCCCGAACGTTTCAACCGGACCTACCGCGCTTGGACGCAGCGCCGCGGCATGTGAACTGTCTGCGCCCAGCAGCAGGAGACCGTTCCTGGGCACAAGGTTGACGAGCCGTCGGAACGCCAGGCGGACCGCGTCGAGATCGGCGTAAATGTCCGCGTGATCGAACTCGATGTTGTTGACGACGGCAACATCCGGAAGATACTTCAGGAATTTCGCAGTCTTGTCGAAGTAGGCGCTGTCGTATTCGTCCCCTTCGATCACGAAATCACGACCGGCGCCGAGCCGATAGCTCGAACCGGCGTTCCCGAAGTTCAGCGCGATGCCGCCGACCAGCACCGTGGGATCCAGCCTGGCGTGCGTCAACAGCCACCCGGTCAGCGACGTCGTCGTGGTCTTGCCGTGCGTCCCCGCGACCACGATCGACCGCGACCCCCACAGAAAATGGTCGCGCACCACCTCTGGCAGCGAGCAGTAGCGAATCTTCTTTTCCAGCACGGTCTCGAGCTCGATGTTGCCGCGCGAAATCGCGTTGCCTACCACGACCAGGTCGATGTCAGACGTGATGTGTTCGGCCGCAAAACCCGTGAGCGTCCGGATCCCTTCCGCGACGAGAAAATCGCTCATCGGCGGATAGACGTTCTGATCGGATCCGCGGACGTCGTGCCCGCGTTGCTTGAGAAGGGCCGCGGCGGTGGCCATGGCCGTTCCGCAAATCCCGATGAAGTGGATGCGCCGCGCGTCAGTCAACCGGTGATTCCTCGACGATGACGACCGGGGCCGGAGCAGTTCGGACTCGCACGCGCACGCCGAGCGGCAGCGTCCAGCACGGCCCGGCGGTGTGGCCGGCGGGGAACCCGAATATCACCGGGCCCGGCACGTCGGCTGCGAAATTCGCCGCGACGTCACGTGCGGTCGGGGTCCCCGAGGCCTCATCGCAGGCGCGCATCTCCCCGAACACGATCGCCTTCGCGCGCGCCAGCCGCCCCGCCAGGCGCAGCTGCATCAACATGCGGTCGAGCCGGTACGGCCGTTCGCTCACGTCCTCGAGGAACAGAATGTAGTCGCCAGGCGGATCGAATCCGTAAGGAGTGCCCATTGACGCCGCGAGCTGCGTCAGCGTGCCGCCGAACAGCGGGCCGGTGGCCTCTCCCGGTTGGATCACCGACAGCCCCTCCGGCCTCAGCTCGAAATCCGCACCTTTCCCCTGCGCGAGGCGCACGAAGGACTGTTCGTCATATCCCAGGGCGCCGCGTGCCAGCCGCCCCTCGATCATCGGCCCGAACAGGGCCGTAATGCCGCATTGACAGTTCAGCCACGACAACAGCGACGTGTTGTCGCTGTATCCAATGAACAGCTTAGGACGGCGTTCCGGATGCCATCCGGCCAGCTCCGGCAGCAGTTGGACGCTGCCATACCCGCCTCGAACGGCCAGCAGAGCCGCTACCGCCGGATCATCCCAGGCGCGCTTGAAGGCCTCGGCCCGAACCGCCGGCGATCCGGACGTGAACATGGCCGTCTCGAATACCGAGTCGTCGTACACCGGCTCGAATCCCAGACGCCGAATCTCCGCGATGCCCAGGTCGAATTGAGCGCGGTCGAATGAGCTGGCCGGCGACACGACGGCGATCCGGTCGCCAGCTTTCAGGGCGGGCGGCTTGATCACACGTAGCGGGCCATCTCGTCGGCAATGCGGCGATGCGCATCGCAGCCGACGACGCTTCGGAGATTCTTGGCGCTGGATGTCACACCTGCGGCGAGGAATTGTTCCTTGGCCCGGCGATTCCGGCTAAGCGCGTCCTCGAGCCGTTTGTACGGGATCTGTCCGTCCTCGACCGCGTGAACCAGTGCTTCAAGCGCCGCCACCTGTGCGTCGACATGGCCGGCGCAGATAAGCAGGGCGTCGCAGCCGGCAGCAATCGCCTGCACGGCCGCATCCGGCACGGAGTAGGTCGCGGCGATCGCCTTCATTTCGAGATCGTCGCTGAGGATGACGCCACCGAAACCCAGCTCATCGCGCAGCAGGTCGTAGACGATGCGGCGCGACAGCGTCGCCGGCTTCTCGTCGTCAATCGACGGCACCAGGACGTGGGCAGTCATGATGAAAGCCACCCGGGCCGCAATCGCCTCGCGGAACGGGACTGACTCGACCCGGCGGATGCGATCGGGAGGATGCTCGACGAGCGGAAGCTCGAAATGCGAGTCAACCGACGTGTCCCCATGCCCCGGAAAGTGCTTCCCGCAGGCGGCGACGCCGTTGTCCTGCAGACCGCGAACAATGGCAGCGCCCAGCTTCCCCACCACCGCGGCATCGTCGGCGAGCGCGCGATCGCCAATCACAGGGTTCTTCGGGTTGGTGTGAATGTCGAGGACAGGCGCGTAGTCGAGCGTGATGCCGACGGCCTTGAGTTCCGCGGCGAGCGCCGCAGCGAACTTCGACGCCAGCGTCACGTCGCCTGCCCGTCCCAGCGCCGCCATCGGCGGCCACTCGGTGAACGGCGCGCGCAGGCGCGCCACGCGTCCCCCTTCCTGGTCGACGCTGACCCACAGCGGCGTTTCTGAGGCGAGCGACTGGATGTCGTGCGAAAGCTCGGCGACCTGCTCGGGCGCTTCGATATTGCGCGCGAACAGGATCACGCCGCCGAGCTGAAACTCACGCGCAAGCGACCGCAGCTCCGGCGGAATGGTGGCGCCTGGAAAGCTGCCGATCAGGAGTTGGCCTATGGTTCGGCGGATACCGGAGGGCACGTCGTCATTATCACGCCAACAGGTCGTTTTTCAGGGCGTGACCACCACCTTCACCATCGCGGTCGTCCAGCAGCACACTTCGCCGCCGCCCCCCTCGCCGGAATAGTCGAGTGCAGTGACGTGAAGGACGTACTCGCCTGGTTCACTGAATCTCGCCGTCGTCATCGACTTGCCGCTGAAGGGCGTATTGACGCCGCCACCGGAGAGCACGTCCAGCGGCGGTTGCGGGTTGTCAAACGTCACGCGGCCGGGGCCGCGATACTTCGACCAGGCCAGCCGCACCGGCGGCGGCGGCTTGACGGGCAGCGCCATGGTGCCGCTCGCGTACTTCGCATCGTCGCTGGCGAAAACAGGGAGCGATAACGGCGAGCCAATCGCGGTAGTGCGCGTCGCGGCCCCCGACAACAGCGCGACTGGCCCCTGCATCGACCGCCCGTTCTCCTCGAACCGCACAACCGGCGGCGTGTTCTTGACGGCGACGTCAACGAACGGACTGACGAGGTAATCGGGGTGCAGGCGAATTGGAATAACGGTGGTCTGGCCGTTCGCGACGATGGTCCAGGTCAGACGCTGGTCAGGCGAGGTGAAGTCCCTGGGCACGGTGATGGAGAACACGCCGTGCCGCCGGCCCGGGAGAAAGTGCGTCGGCTGTCCCAGATCCGGGCCGCCAGGTTCGATCCGATTGTTGGGTCCGATCGGTACGTCGAGCGGCTGATCGGCGTTCCGATTCAGATATCCGACAAGAAACGTGCGGCTGCCGTCCGGATTGGGGTACCACCCCTCGAACGCACCGGTGATGCTGGCGCCGAACCCTCGCTGGGGTTCGCTCGGCAGTTGTTGAGCCGAGATGACCGTCCCGGTGATGCCCAGGACAACTGCGATGTACCGCGCGACCACGGTCCCCGCACCGTTACCGGGCCTGACTGAGCTTCGTCGGCTCCGCCCCGGCCTTCCGCTCGGCAAGAATCGCGTTGTATTCCTCGTCGGTCAGGTAGACGACGTTCATCCAGGCGTGCGCCATTTCATCGACGGTCCGGTCGCCGTAGCCGACCCACTGGTCCGGATCGGGATTGAACGGGTTCGCCCTCGTGTTGTCATGCCACGCCGTCACGTGGATGATCGTGCCCTTGGGGAAGACCGGCGCGTCCGCATCCTCGTAGATGTAGTTCGTCATCCAATTGAAGTTGAAGCGGCCGACGTAGCTGACGATTTGCGTGCCTCCTGTCGGCAGAATCGCTTCAACCTGCATCGCCTTGCCACGCAGGTGGAAGTGCGGCTGGAAGTTGGTGATGAGTGTGTTCTCCTTCAGCACCGTGAAGCCTTCGGTATGGGACACGCTGTTGGGCGGAATATCCAGATACTCCCGCTGTCTCAGCCCGGTGAAGGCAATCAGATAGCTTCGCTTCTTCGGCTCCTGGCCTTTCGGGTACAGCCAGATGCCGATTTCGGAGCCGGCCGTGATTTCCTCGCCAACCGCGTGCAGGTGCTGATCCCACGAAATCTTCTCGCCTGGCAGGAGTAACTTGCCGGTGCCCTCGCGGAACAGGTCATAGCCCTTGCCGATCGCCCATTCCATCAGTTGGGGGCGCCTCACGGAAATGTCGTCGAGCCCGGCACTGCCGCCGCCGTTGTTCACGGCGTTCAGAGTTCCGGTGTTCACCGCATCCGGGTCGTTGTTCAACACCAGATAGGCGATCGAATGATGAACAATCCGCCGGCCCTTCAGGCTGGTCGGTCGAATTTCCACCATCTTCGCCCAGCGCGGTTCGGTGATCGGAAGGTCGCTCATGGGGCGGTACCAGACGTCCTGGTGCTTCGCCGGCATGGTGTATTCGGACGACCGGATGATCAGATCCGGCGGACCGAAGCCATCTCGCACCCCCTGCCATTCGTTGTCGGTGACCAGCGGCACGGGCGGCGGCAGTTCCTTTGGATCGCCTTCCGGCGCGCCGGCATCAACCCAGCGGACGATGGTGTCGATCTGCTCGTCGGTCAGCGACATGTCGTTCTTGAAGTGCCGGACGCCGACGCTCTGATCGATGTGCCAGGGCGGCATCTGGCGCGTAATGACACGCTGCCGGATCGAACGCGCCCATGGCCGGGCGTCCTGGAACGTGATGAGCGACATCGGCGCGATCGAATTCGGCTGATGGCACTGCTGGCACTTCTGCTGGAGAATCCGCGACACGTCCTTCGAGAACGTCGGCGGGGTGGCCGGGTCGGCGGCCAGCGCGGGCGCCGAGATCGCAAGAGCAGCGCCCATCGTGACCAGGGAGCGTCGCGCCATACGGAACCGAAGCAATTGAAGGGCAGCCATGGTGCCTCCTGCTGGTTTCCGGCCTATGAGTATCTCGAACGTAATGCTAGCCCAAAGACAAGCGGAACGGGCAGCAAAATCTCAATGTTCTGCGTTCCGGGTTCTGGGTTCCGAGTCCGTGTTCGGGGTTCCAATCAGTTCGATCCCTGTTGCGCTGCGTGAGCCTGTGCAATCACGTAGGCTCGAATGGCCTCGGCCTCGCTTCCGTCGAGCACCGGCGCGAATGACGCCATGCCATTGGCCTTCATCAGCCCTTTGAGCACGACGGCGGCCCACGCCTCGCTCGAGTGCAGCGCCGCGCTGTAGCGCAGATCCGGAAGGATGCCGAAGTTCGTGGCACCCTCCGGCCCGTGACATCGTCCGCAGTACGTCCGGTATTCGGTCTCCCCGCGCGCGACGATCGCCGGACTGGAAGTGGCCGGCGGCGGCGCGAGCCTCCGCGCTGGTCGTGGCTCGGCCGGGGGAAGCTCTGCGGCGCCTCCAAGCGCGTAGACGAGCAGGCGGGAGACATTGGGCAGACTGTTTCCTTTGGCATTCGTCTGCGAGCCGGACATGGCCCACGACCCGCCCGTGCCGACGGTGATTGCGACATATTGCTTGCCGTTGACCATGTAGGAGATGGGTGCGGCGATCACGCCCGTCTGCGTCTGAGCCGACCAGCGCTGCGTACCAGCCCTGGCGTCCAGGGCCACGAACTCGCCCATGCCGGTCCCCTGGAATACCAGCCCACCCGCCGTGGACAGTACACCGCCATTCGCAGCGCCCTCGCGCTCCACCCGCCACACCTCGCGCTGCATGACGGGGTCCCACGCGATGAGCCGGCCACCGACGCTCGCCAGCGTGGCCTGAGTCGCCGCCGCTCGCGCACCGGGCTCCGCCGGCGCGCCTGCCCGGCGGATGCCTAGATTCGTGGTCAGCGGCGAGGGCGTGAAGGTGGCGTCATGCGTGAACGTGTAGTTCCCTTTGTGCACGGGAATGTAGACGAGGCCGGTATTGGGACTGAACGACATCGGGTGCCAGGTGTGTGCGCCATTGGGATTCTGCAACGAGACAAAGGGCCTGCCGGTTCTGTAGAAACGCGCGTCCGGGGTTTCCACGGGCCGACCGGTCTCCATGTCGACGTGGGTGGCCCAGCTGATGTCGGTGAAGTTCTTTGCCGAAATGAGCTCGCCGGTCTTCGCGTCGAGCACGTAGAAGAACCCGTTCTTCGGCGCCTGCATCACCACCCGGCGCGCCGCGCCGTTCAGACGCAGGTCGGCGACGATGATGTGTTGCGTCGCGGTGTGGTCCCAGGTTTCGCCCGGCGAGGTCTGGTAGTGCCACACGTAGGAGCCGTCGTCGGGGTCGAGCGCGACGATGGAGGCGAGGAACAGGTTGTCGCCCTTGCCCTCACTGCGGAGCAGGTGGTTCCAGGGCGAGCCGTTGCCGACGCCGACATAGAGCAGGTCGAGTTCGGGATCGTAGGCCATGGAGTCCCACACGGTCCCCCCGCCGCCCAACCGCCACCATTCGCCGCTCCACGTCCTGGCGGCCATCTCCAGGGCGGGGCTCTCGAAGCCGTTGGCGGGATTGCCGGGCACCGTGTAAAACCGCCACGCCAGCGCCCCGGTCTCCGCGTCATAGGCCGAGAGGTATCCGCGCACGCCGAATTCCGCGCCGCCATTGCCGATGAGGACCTTGCCCTTCACCACGCGCGGCGCGCCGGTGATGGTGTAGGGCTTGGTGCGGTCAATAGTGTTGACGTCCCAGAGCTCGCGGCCGGTAGCGGCGTCGAGGGCAATGAGGCGGCCGTCGAAGGAGCCCACGAATACCTTGCCCTCCCACACGGCCACGCCGCGATTGACGACGTCACAGCAGGCGTTGACCGCCCATTCGCCAGGTACTTCGGGATCGTAGGCCCACAGTGGCTTGCCGGTGGCCGCGTCGTAGGCCCTCACTCTGCTCCACGCCGTGGAGACGTAGAGCACACCGTCGACGACCAGAGGGGTGGCCTCCTGACCGCGACGAGCCTCGAGATCCGCGAACCACGCCAGGCCGAGCTTCCCGACACTCTCTGGGGTGATCTGGTCGAGCGGGCTGAACCGCTGCTCGCCATATGTTCGGCCGTGCGACATCCACTGGCCAGGCTCGGCGTCGGCCGCCGTGAGCCGAGCCGTGGTGACGGCGGCAGGAGCTGTCGCGGCCAGGGCGTCAGCGCGGGGATTACCGGGAGCGCTGCAGCCGATCGCCGCAAGCACGGTCAGCACCAGTCCGAGAAGGACACCGCTCCACTTCATATCCGCCTCCCTCTCTTCGCGATGCCCTTATACACCCATCGGCTCTCCGGCGCGCCGAGAACCCGGAACTGCAGGGTTCGTATAATCGCGTGGTGCGAATCGTCACTTCAGCGCCGACCCGCATCGATCTGGCGGGAGGAACCCTTGATATCTGGCCTTTGTATCTGTTCCATCCCGGCGCGCAGACGGTCAATGCCGCCATCAGCCTTCGCGCCCGCGCGACACTCGAAACCCGGAACGACTCGCGCATCGTCATTCACTCAGAGGATACCGGGGCGACGGTCGAAGCCGACGACTGGCGCGAGTTGCGCGACCGCCCGCAGCTCAGGCTGCTGTCGCTGCTCGCGCATTTCTTCGAGGCTCGCGCCATCACGCTGACAACGTCGTGCGAATCGCCCGCCGGGGCAGGCATTGCGGGATCCTCCGCCCTGAATGTCGCCGTCTGCGCGGCGCTGGCCGAATGGCAGCGCACTCACTACGAGCCGGAGGCGCTGCTGCAGGTGGCCATGAACGTGGAGGCGCAGGCCATCGGGGTGCCGACGGGCCTGCAGGATTATCGGCCCGCGCTGTACGGCGGCATCGCGGCGCTCGAGCTCGAGGTGGACGGCATTCGCCGCGTGCCGCTCGATGTCGACATCCCGGATCTCGAATCGCGTCTGGTGCTCTGCTACACGGGGGAGCCGCGCAATTCGGGGACGAACAACTGGGAAATCACCAAGAAGCATATCGACGGCGACCGCCATGTCTTTGATTGCTTCGAGCGGATCCGCGACGCCGCAGGCGCGATGCGCGACGCGATCGCGCGAAAGGACTGGGACGGCGTCGGAACCGCCATCCTCGCGGAGTGGGAAACCCGCAAACAGCTGGCGCCCGGCGTGTCGACTCCAGCGATCGACGACCTGATCGCGCGCGCGCGTCGTGCGGGTGCGACGGCCGCAAAGGTCTGCGGCGCTGGCGGCGGCGGATGCTTGTTCTGCTACGGTCCCCCGGATCGCCGCGGTGCCATTCGCGACGCGTTGGCCGGCGGCGGCGCCCGAATCCTCGACTTCCGCATCGAACGCCACGGGCTCGCGCGTGGATAACCGGCAGGTCGCGCAGGTCTTTGCCGAAATTGCCGATCTGCTCGAAATCAAGGGAGAAAACGCCTTCAAGATTCGTGCGTACCGCACCGGGGCCGACACGCTCGCCGCATGGGCGGACCCGGTGGCGCGGATGGACGAAGCGCAACTCCGAGCCCTCCCCGGCATCGGCAAGGACCTCGCCGCCAAGATTCGTGAACTCTCGACGTCGGGGACCTGCCTCTATCACCAGGAACTGCTGCAGGAATTTCCGCCGACCATTCTCGATCTGCTGCGCCTGCAGGGCGTCGGACCGAAGACCGTGGCCCTGCTCTACTCGTCTCTGAACATCACCACGATCGACGAGCTCGATCGGGCAGCGCGCACCGGGCGGCTGCGCGACCTGAAGGGGATGGGCGCGAAGAAAGAAGCGCTGATCCTCAAGGCCGTCGAGGAGCGTCAACAAGACACGGGCCGGCATCTGCTGTCCGACACGGCGTCCATTTCGGCGGAACTGGTCGGCTACCTGCGCGAACGGGCGCCCGATGTGGACTTCATTCCTGTCGGCAGCCTCCGGCGCGGATGCGAAACGTGCGGCGACCTCGACATCCTGGCGGCAGGCGGCCCGCCGACTTTGCTCGGCACAGGGAACGCCGGGTTCATGGACGGGTTTCTCGCCTTCCCCAGCGTCGAGCGCGTACTCGGGCATGGCGACACCAAGTCAAGCGTCCGACTGCGCGGCGGCTACCAGGCAGACCTCCGCGTGGTGCCCGCGGAAAGCCGCGGCGCGGCAATGCAGTACTTCACCGGTTCCAAGGCGCACAACATCGTGCTCCGCGATCGGGCGATCCAGCAGGGCTACAAACTGAACGAGTACGGGCTCTATCGAATTGCCGACGACTCGTGCGTGGCCGGAGAGACCGAGGAGTCGATTTACGAGGCGCTCGGGATGGCATGGGTAGAGCCCGAGCTGCGGGAGAATCGCGGAGAAATCGAAGCCGCGATCGAACGGCGGCTCCCGCGGCTCGTATCGGCGGCCGACATCCGCGGCGACCTGCACATGCACACCACCGCTACAGACGGCCGCGACGACCTCGCGGCGATGGCGGCTGGCGCTCACCGGTTTGGCCACAGCTATATCGCGATCACCGATCACAGTAAGGCGCTTGCCATGGCCAACGGGCTGGACGAGCATCGCGCACTCGAGCACGCGAGCAGGGTGCGAGCCCTCAACGGGAGATTCGAAGGGCTGACGCTCCTCGCCGGGATCGAGTGCGATATCCTCGCCGACGGACAGCTCGATCTCGCCGACGATTGCCTGGCGGAGCTGGATCTCGTCGTCGCGTCCGTCCACTCGCATTTCAGCCAGGACAGCCAGCAGATGACCGACCGCGTCCTGCGGGCGCTCGAATCGCCATGGGTCGACGTGCTCGGCCATCCGACGGGCCGGCTGCTGCTCAAACGCGACGGGCTGCGTCTCGACGTCGACCAGGTCATTACCGCGGCGGTGCGGTACGGCGTCGCGCTCGAGATCAACTGCCAGGTCGATCGCCTGGATCTCAACGACGCACACGCCCGTCTCGCGCAGGAACGGGGCGCGCGGCTGGTCGTGTCCACGGATGCGCACTCGGTGACCGCGCTCGGCAACCTGCGCTGGGGCGTCCAGGTGGCCCGCCGCGCCTGGGCGACGCCCGAGGCGGTGCTCAACACCCGAACACTCGACGAGCTGCGGCCCCTGCTTCGCCGTCACCGGGCGCGCGGCTGACGACCATGGCGTTCGTGCCCCTGACGTCGCTGAAGCCCGGCGAGCCGCGGGACCCGAAGGCGGTGCTGGCCGAGATTCGCACCATCTATTTCAAGACGACGAAGAAGACGATCGATCACGACTTCGACCATGCGATCGAGCTCCTCAAGAGCCTGGCGTCCGAGGAGGACCGCGAGAAGGCGACCGTCTACATGGAAGGGATTGCGCAGATGCGGCGCGAATGGGACCGGCGACGAAAATAGCTATTTGACGGGCGAGAGTTTCTTGCGGGCGGCGGTCCGCACCACGTCCGGGATGTTGCGGTCGCTCGTCAGCATCTTCAGGTCCTTCTCGTTGAGGCGCTGCAACAGGTTCATCGACACCGCGATCGGGGTCTTCGGGTTCTTCACCAGCGCGCTCGTCACGGTATAGCTCTTCATCCAGGCGCGGGTGTTGCCGATGATGCGCAGGATCTCTTCAGAGATACTGGCCATCTTGGCGATGCTGGTCACTTCGGTCTCGGTGATCTTCGGGCTGCTCAGCACGGCCACGGCGACGATCTTGTTGGGATCGCGAATCAGGACGGCGCGCTCTTCGCGAGTGCCTTTCATCGCCAGCGCCAGCCGCTGGGCGGGGTTGAGCGCAGCAATCTTCTGCAGCGTCGACTGTTTCTTCTTCTCCTTCTCCTCGGGGGTCAGGTTCTCTTCCGGCTCGGGATCGGGCTCGGGAGGAACGTAGGGCTGCGCGGCGGCCGCGTCGCCCGCGCGCACGGCGAGCAGTGTAGCCTCCGCCGTGTGCGCGATCTCGGGGTCGGGGTCGGTCAGCAAGTACTCGAGCGTCAACCGCAGCTCCTCGGCTCGCAGGCCGAGCGCGCCCTCGGCCACCATCATCCGGATGTCGCGATCGACGCCGCCCTGCTTGAAGATGTCGAGAAATGGAGTACGGAACAGTGTGTCCATGAAGAAACGGCAGAACCTAGGGGCGCGCCGCGAGGGTGAAGAACAGGATCACTCCAATCAGCACTGATAACGCGACCAGGGCGACGACTGTCGTCGGCCCGCCGCGCCGGCGCCGCCAGGGTTCGTCCAGATCGTACATCGGCTTGGGTGCGTGCGGACTGCCCGCGGTCACGGAGTCGTCGGGAAACTGCACCATGAACTCGCGAACGGTCTCTTCGGGGTTGAGACCGACTTCCGTCGCATAGGACCTGACGAAGGCGCGCGAAAAAATGCCGCCCGGCAGCCGCGAGATGTCGTTCCGCTCGAGTGCCTCGAGTGCGCCGATGGAGATCTTCGTCGCGCCCGCGATCTGGCGCAGCGAGACGCCGCGCTCCTCGCGCAGGCGTCGCATCTTCGCTCCGAAATCAGGCCGGGCGGAGTCGGCGAGCGCCACTTTGGCCCTCATGTTAGGGAAGGCCCCCAGGGGTGTCAAACGCGGAGATTGCGGCCGCCAGCAGATGCGGCAGCGCCTCCGTTGCGGCGCCGGAGAACAGACCGATGGCCGCAAACCCCGCCGCGCCGGTACGGGCAACCGGCGGCAACGAGGAAACGGTCATGCCGCCGATGCCGAGCACTGGCAACAACGTGGACGCGCAGACCGCCGCCAGCCGCTCGACGCCGGCTGGTTCAACGCCCGGCTTCGAGCCGGTCGCAAACACCGTCCCGAAGAGCAGGTAGTCGAGGCCGCCATCGCGTTCCACCGCCACAGCCTCTTCCAAACCGTGCACCGAACGGCCGATGACGAACCCCGCGGGCACGATCTGGCGCACGCGCGCCGCCGGCATCGACTCGCTTCTGAGGTGAACACCGTGCGCGCCAGCCGACAACGCCACGTCCACGCGATCGTTGACCAGCACTCGCGCGGCGGTGCCGGCGACTGCCAGACGCGCGCGCTCGACCAGACGCGTGAGGGCGAGCGCCTCGTAGTGCGGTTGCCGGATCTGTATCAGGTGCGCACCCGCGCGGGCCGCCGACCCGGTTCGCTGGACGAGGGCGTCTTCCTCGGCCGGCGAGCCGATCGGCGCGGTGATCATGCAGACGACCGGCCTCACGCACGAAGCCCACGACGATTACGAAGCGCGCGAAGAAACGCCGACGCCTTTTTCGTGTCCTTCGCTCTCTTCGTGAACGTCGTGCTTTCAGTCTTCGACAAATTGAGTTGGCTTGATGGAGGCCGGCCGTTCGGACGAGCGCGCCAGCACCAGCGAGACCAGGTCCGCCAGCCCTGCAACGATGTTGATCAGGCCTAGCCCGGACACTGCGCCGCGGAAGAAGTTGTTCGTGATGACCGTCCCCACGGCCGGCGCCATCTGGGCGAAGTAGTTGCGATCCCAGAATGCCGACCACGGAATGACGATCAGCACGAAGCCGATTTCGAAAAAGAAGGCGATCAGCAGGAGGCGCTTCACTGGTCCGAACCCATGTCGGCCAGCGCGTCGCTGAGATCGACCTCCACCACCGGCGCTGGCGCCGACGCCGGCGAGGCGCTCGCGGCAGCGTCGACCGCCTGCAGACGTTTGCGGCACTCGCCGAGCCCTGCCTCGTCGCCCCGCAGCGTTCGTAAGTCGATCAAGTGCATCAGGTATTGCCGGGCCTCGTTGACGCGCCCGAGCCGGGCCGAGATATCGGCGAGCTGCCAGAGCGTATGGTCGTGGTTGTGATCCGCCTCGAGCGCCTTCTTATAAACGGCGGAGGCTTCCGCGTACTTCTCCTCGAGCCAGTAGTCATCCGCCAGCTGGACATAGGTCCGGACCGCTTCATCGAGCTGTCCCTGCTGGAGCAGGTCATGCGCGTTCCGAAGGTCGGTATCGGGATCCGTGGGCACCGTGACTCGCCTGGGGTGGGTTACTCGATGGTATCAAACAGCGACGGCGGCCTGAATGAGCGCCTGTGCAGAGTTGAGTAACCGTGACGCGCCACGGCGGCAAGGTGATCGGCGGTGGCATAGCCCTTGTGCCGGTCATAGCCGTAGCGCGGGTCCGCGGCATGGTGCACCAGCATCTCGCGATCGCGCGTGACCTTGGCGATGATCGACGCCGCCGCGATGGCGCTGCATCGCCGATCGCCGTGCAGCACGGGACGCTGCGCGATCGGCAGCTCCGGAATCCGGAACGCGTCCACCAGGACGAGGTCGGGCAGCGGCGCCATCGAGAGCACGGCACGCCGCATCGCCTGCAGCGACGCCTGGTGGATGTTGAGGTCGTCGATTTCGCCTGGCGCCGCCGACGCCACCGCCCACGCGAGCGCCTTGCGCGTGATCACGCCGTAGAGGCGCTCCCGCTCGGCCGCCGTAATCATCTTGGAATCGCAGACACCGGAAATGTAGCAGTCGGGATCGAGAATGACGGCCGCGGCGACGACCGGGCCGGCCAGGCAGCCGCGCCCCACTTCGTCGCATCCCGCCACGCGATAGAACCCCCAGCGCCGCATCGCGTTCTCGAGGGTCCGCATCGCACGGGTTCGAACCATTGGAATAGACCAACTCCCAACTCCCAAAATCCCAATTCCCAGCAACTCCCAAACGCTTGGGAGTTGGGCGTTGGGACGGTGGGAATTTACTGCGTCTTCCTGGCGGTCTCCTTCATCCGGGCCGCCTTGCCTTTCAGATTGCGCAGGAAGTACAGCTTGGCGCGGCGCACGCGGGCCGATCGCACCAGGTCCACCTTGGCGATCGTCGGCGAGTGCAGCGGAAAAATGCGCTCGACACCCTGGCCGAACGACACCTTGCGCACCGTGAACGAGGCGCGCGACCCGCCGCGGTGCAGCCCGATCACGATCCCCTCGAAGATCTGGATGCGCTCCTTGTCGCCTTCGCGCACTTTGACGTGCACGCGGACCGTGTCGCCCGACTTCATGTCGGGGCGCGCGGCCGTGATCTGCGACTTCTCAACCAGTTCCATAGCGGTCATTGTTCCGTCTCCTGTTCCTTCCGAATCTCGTCCAGCAGCGCCCGTTCCTCGTCGTCCAGCGCCGCCAGGTCCAGCAGCTCGGGCCGGCGCTCGAGCGTCCGCTGAATCGCCGTCTTCTTCCGCCACCGCCGGACCTGTTCGTGGTGGCCCGACATCAGCACGTCGGGCACCTTCTCACCGGAAAACTCCGACGGTCGCGTGTAGTGCGGGTAATCGAGCAGCCCGCGCGAAAACGAGTCCTCTTCCACCGACCGGGCGTCGCCGACCACCCCCGGCACCAGCCGGCTGATGACGTCGACGATTACGAGGGCCGGGAGCTCGCCGCCGCTCAGCACGTAGTCGCCAATCGAGAGCTCCTCGGTGGCAACCAGCGTACGAACCCGTTCGTCCATCCCTTCGTATCGGCCGCAGAGCAGCGCCACGTGCCGCAGCGCGCTCATCCTGACCGCTTCAGCCTGCGTGAACCGCCGCCCCTGTGGCGACAGCAGGACGACGGTATCGGGATTCCCACGCCGGGCCCGGATATCCTCCACCGCCCTGGCCAGCGGCTCCGGCTTCATCACCATCCCCGGCCCGCCGCCATACGGCACATCGTCCACGCTGCGGTGCCGATCGATCGTGTATTCCCGCAGGTCGTGGACCTTGATGTCCAGCAGCCCGCGCTCAACGCCGCGGCTGATCACCCCTTCGGCGAGGCCGGCCTCCACCATCCGGGGAAAGATCGTGACGATGTCGAACTTCATTCAGCTCGAGCAGTCCCTCGGGCGGTTCGATCCGGATCCTGCGGCCCGCGATGTCGATCTCGACGCAGATGTCGACAGCCAGCGGGACCAGTATTTCACCACGCGCACCATCGATCACCAACCGGCTTCCGCCAGCGCCGCGGTCCACTCGGACCACTGTTCCTACCGGGCCGTCGGCGGTCCTTACCGAGCAGCCGACGAGCTGATGCTCGTAGTACTGCCCGGCCTCGAGCGGCTGCAGCGACTCTTCCGGGACTCTCAGCTCCAGGCCCGCGAGCCGCTCGACCGCTTCGATGCTCGACAAGCCCTCGAAGCCGACCACCGCCCTCCCGTTCTGCACCCTTGCCGACGCGATCGTGAGCTGCTCCTCGCGGCCCGCGAGTCGTGTCCACACCGTCGCCCCGGGCCGGAACCGCTCGGCGACGAAATCCGTCTCCGGCTTCACGAGGACATCGCCGCGGAGGCCGTGGGGCCTCGCCACCCGGCCAACCACCGCCATGTCATCCCAGTTAGCCATTCGCTGAGGCGGGTCCGCTTCGCGGAACCCGCCCTACGGAGGTCGATTTAACGCATCTACCAATCGCACGTAGGCCGGGTTCCGCGAAGCGGACCCGGCTAATCCTTGATATCCAGCTGCGCGCGCTTTCCGTGCTTCTCCGCCGTGACGGCGAGCAGCGTCCGCAGCGCCGCCGCGGTTCGACCCTGCCGGCCGATGATCTTGCCCATGTCGCCCGGCGCCGTCTTCAGTTCCAGCACGCTCATTCCGCGCCGCTCGGTCTCGGTGACCTTCACCGCGTCAGGGTGATCCACCAGTGCCCGCACAACCACTTCGATCACCGCCCGAAGCGGGCTCGACGGGGCGCCAGCATCGCCAGCCATTTACTGCGCCGCTGGCGCCTCGGCCTTCGGCGCCGACAGATCGCGGGAGAGGTGCTTTGCAAGGAGCGTCTTCACCGAGCTGGACGGCCGCGCGCCGTTCTTCAGCCAGTACTCGATGCGTTCTTTGTTGATGTTGACGGCCGCGGGCTTGGTTCGCGGGTTGTAGGTCCCGAGGTTCTCCACCACGTCGCCCTGGAGCCCCGACCGCGCTTCGCTCAGCACCACGCGGAAATGCGGCTTCTTCTTCGAGCCCACCCGCGTCATTCGAATCGACAGCATTCTTCCTCCGGAACTTCCAACTCCCAACTCCCAACTCCCAAGTCTTGGAGGTTGGGAATTGGGCGTTGGGAATTATCGCGTCTTGATGAGCCCCCAGGGCCCACCCTTCTTCCGCTTCTTCCCGCCCGGCGCCTTGAATCCGCCTCCCTGCATGGCCTGCTTCGCCATTTTGGGGAGCTTCATTCCCTTCATGCCCTTGCCGAGGCCGGCCATGCCGCCCTGCCCGATCATCTGCATCACGCGGCGCATCTCGGTGAACTGTTTGAGGAGCCGATTGACCTCCTCCACCGTGGTGCCGCTGCCGTTGGCGATCCGCTTGCGGCGGCTCCCGTTCATCACCGACTGGTCGCGCCGCTCTTCCGGCGTCATCGAGCAGATGATCGCTTCGATCCGCCCCATCTGCTTCTCGTCCGGCTTGTTCTCGGCAAGCTGCTTCAGATTGCCGAGCCCCGGGATCATCCCGAGCACGCTTTCGAGCGGCCCCATGCGCCGGATCGTCTTGAGCTGCGTGCGGAAGTCGTCGAGCGTGAACTCGTTTTTCCGCAGCTTCTCTTCGAGCTCGGCCGCCTCGTCTTCGTCGATCGCCTGCTCGGCCTTCTCGATGAGCGACAGCACGTCGCCCATACCGAGCATCCGCGAGACGATGCGATCGGGGTGGAACAGCTCGAGGTCCTCGAGCCGCTCGCCGCTCCCGACGAACGCAATCGGCACGCCGACGACCGAGACGACCGACAGCGCCGCGCCGCCGCGTGCGTCGCCATCGAGCTTCGTCAGCACGACGCCGGTGACGCCGATGCGGCGATTGAACTCGCCGGCGCTCTTGATCGCGTCCTGCCCCGTCATCGCGTCGGCGACGTAGAGCAGGTCGGACGGCTGCACCGCGTCTTTGATCGCCTGCAGTTCGTCCATCAGGTCGTCGTCGATGTGGAGGCGCCCCGCCGTATCGACGATGACCGTGTCAAATCCCGTGGCCTTTGCTTCAGCCACTGCGCCCTTCGCGCGCGCCACCGGATCCATCGTCGCCGGCGCGTGCACGCGAATCTCCGCCTGCTGCCCCAGGACCGAAAGCTGCTCGATCGCGGCGGGCCGGCGAACGTCGGTCGACACCATCAACGGATGCCGGCCCTGACGGATCAGCCACTTCCCCAGCTTGCCCGACGTCGTCGTCTTCCCCGAACCCTGGAGGCCGAGCAACAGAACCACCCGGGGCGTCGACGCGTCCTTCCGCAGGCCGCCTTCCGTGTCACCGAACAGCGCCAGCAGCTCGTCACGAACGATGCTGATGACCTGCTGGCCGGGCGTCAGGCTGCGCAGGACGGCCTGATCGGTCGCGCGGTCCCGCACCCGGTCGATGAACGCCTTGACGACTTTGAAGTTGACGTCCGCTTCGAGCAGCGCCAGCCGGATCTCGCGCAGCGCCGTCTCGACGTGCTCGGGCGTCAGCCGAACTTCACCGCGCAGCGACTTGAAGGCGTCCTGGATGCGGGTGCTGAGCGAATCGAACATGGGAGATGGGACCCTGTGGCGCTAAACCCAATCAGCGCAAACTCTTATCTTAGGCGAGCTGGTGGTGACTGGGCAAGCCGTGGCGGGTCCGCTCCGCGGAACCCGCCCTACCGCGCTCGGGTGTCGTAGGCCGGGTTCCGCGCAGCGGACCCGGCTAGACCGACGACAGCCGGTGGCCGAGTTTGTCCTTCTTGGTTTTGAGGTACCTGCGCGTGGAATCGGAGGCCGGAATTTCCAGCGGAACCGCTTCGGAAATCGCCAGGCCGTAGCCCTGGAGGCCGACAAACTTGCGCGGGTTATTGGTCAGGAGCCGCATCGTCTTCACGCCGAGGTCGCTCAGAATCTGCGCGCCGATGCCGTAGTCGCGCTGGTCGGCCTTGAACCCCAGGCGTTCATTCGCCTCAACCGTATCGAGCCCCTGATCCTGCAACTCGTACGCGCGGATCTTGTTCGCGAGCCCAATCCCCCGCCCTTCCTGATTGAGATAGAGGAGGACGCCGCGGCCTTCCGTGGCGATGCGCGCGAGCGCCGTTTCCAGCTGCGCACCGCAGTCACAGCGGCCCGAGTGAAACACGTCGCCGGTCAGGCACTTGGAATGGACGCGGACGAGGACGTCTTTGCCATCGCCGATCTCGCCTCGCACCAGGGCAATGTGCGTCTCGTTATCGATCTGGTTCTCATAGGCGAAGATGCGGAACGCCCCCTGCTCGGTCGGCAATTCCGCAGACGCGACGCGCCTCACCAGCCGCTCGGTCCGCATGCGGTACTTGATCAGATCCGCGATGGTGACCATCAGCAAGCCGTGCTTTTTCGCAAACTTCGTCAGCTCCGGCACGCGCGCCATCGTGCCGTCGTCATTCATGATTTCGCAGATGACGCCCGCGGATTCGAGACCGGCGATACGTGCCAGGTCGACGGCAGCCTCAGTATGGCCCGCGCGTACCATGACGCCGCCGTCGCGCGCGCGCAGCGGAAAGACATGACCCGGTCGCGCCAGATCCTGCGGCCTGGTGTCAGGGGCGATCGCGATCTTCACGGTGCGGGCGCGGTCAGCGGCCGAGATGCCCGTGCTCGTTCCATGGTGCGCGTCGATCGAGACACAGAACGCAGTGTCGCGGCGCGCGGCGTTATTGGTGGCCTCGAGCGGAATCTCGAGCGCCTTCAATCGATCGGGCATCAAGGCCAGACAAATCAAGCCGCGGCCGTATCTGGCCATGAAATTGACCGCGTCCGCCGTGATCGCGGAGGCCGCCATCGTCAGATCGCCCTCGTTCTCGCGATCCTCGTCGTCGACCACGATGATCATCTGACCGGCACCGATGGCCTCGATGGCCTCCTCGATGGAGGCAAACGGACCCTTGCGGCGGGCTATACGTATCTTCGGGTTCTTCGTCGTCATCTCGGTGCCAGAGCGAGCTGCGCGGCGCGGGCCACGTATTTGCCGACCATATCGCACTCAAGGTTAACGCGGTCGCGGGCCGCGCGCGCATGCAGATTTGTGTGCTCCCACGTAAACGGGATGATCATCACGTCGAATTCGGCGTCCCGCAGTGCGGCGATCGTCAAACTGACGCCGTCGATGGCAATCGACCCCTTCGGGATCAGGTAGGCAGCGAGCGCCTCCTCGAAGGTGACCGTCAGCCAGTGCGCATCGCTCTCGTCCCGGATGGCCTTGACCGTGCCGGTCGCGTCGACGTGCCCCTGCACGAAGTGCCCGCCAAACCGGCTGTCGGCTCGCAGGGCACGTTCGAGATTCACCTGGTGGCCCGTCCTGAGCCCTCCGAGCGTGGTCACGCGAGCGGTTTCAGGGCCGATATCGAACTGGGCGCCGCCGTTGGCGGTTGACACCACTGTCAGGCAGACTCCGTTCACCGCCAGGCTGTCGCCCGGTCGCAGCTCGGACGCAAGCGGCGTGGTGAGCCGCAGCCGTACGCCAGGCGCTGCCGGCGCAACCTCCGTGACGATGCCGACCGATTCAATCAGGCCGGTGAACATATCCTTCAATCAACACGTCTGGACCGAGCGTGCGGACGCGCTGCTCGTGAAGCGCCGTCAGCGCAAATGTGTGTCCCTCCAGAAGCGCGGGCCCCTGAGTTCCGAGGGTCACCGGCGCCACGTACAGCTGCACGTAGTCGACGAGGTCTTCTTCCCATGCGGACTGATGCACCGCCGCACCCCCTTCGAGCAGCACACTCTGAATGTCGTGCGCGGCCAGCACCCGGACGGCGGCGGTCAGGCTGGGATCATCAACCTCGATCAACATGGCTCCTGCGCCCTCGAGCGCGTGCGCCCGGTCCACGTGGAGGCTCCTGGCCTCCGGCGACGTCATTATTATCACCGGCCCCGCCGCGAGCGTTGAAAGAAGGCGTGCGCTCGGCGACGCCCGCAATCCGCGATCGAACACCACGCGTGTCAACGGCCGTTCGCGGTAGACCAGGCGTGCGGTCAGCAGTGGATCGTCGGCGAGCAGCGTGCCGGATCCGATGGCAACCGCATCGACTTGAGCGCGGTGGTAATGTGCGTGTCGGGCCGACGCCTCCGACGTGAGCTGGGTACGCTCGCCGGGAGCCGCCGCCAGCCGGCCATCCAGGCTCGTCGCCGCCTTGAGAATCACAAACGGCCGTTTCTCGCGGAGCGACGTCAGAAACGGCTGGTTCAATCGGATCGCTTCGTCGCGCGCCACCCCCGCCTCGACCATGATCCCGTGCTGTCGGAGCGATTCGAACCCGCGGCCGCGGACGAGCGGGAACGGATCTTCCATCGCCGCCACGACGCGGGCGATCCCGGCAGCAATGATGCGTTCGGTGCACGGCCCGGTGCGGCCAGTGTGCACGCACGGCTCGAGCGTGCAGTACAACGTCGAGCCGCGGGCGCGCTCCCCGGCCTCCTCGAGGGCATTCACTTCCGCGTGGGGATCCCCCGCGCGCTCGTGACACCCGTCGCCGACAACGATGCCTTCAGGCGTGACGACACACGCGCCGACGATCGGGTTCGGTGTGGTGCGGCCGATGCCGCGGCGCGCATGCTCCAGCGCCCGCCGCATCCACCGCAGATCCGCCCCGGCCACCGCTTCGGCGCGACCAGTCTCTACCACTTTTGCTGGAACAGCGCGTCGACGTAATCCTGGGCCGAGAACGGAATGAGGTCGTCAATGCCTTCGCCGACGCCAACGTAGCGGATGGGCAGTTTCAGATCGTGGGCGATGGCGACGGCAATGCCGCCCTTCGCTGTTCCGTCGAGCTTGGTCAGGACGATGCCCGTCACGCCCGCAACACTCGTGAACTCGCGCGCCTGGGCGAGACCGTTTTGTCCTACCGTCGCGTCGAGCACGAGCAGCACTTCGTGCGGCGCGCCGTCTGCCGCGCGGCCGGCTACCCGGCGGATCTTGTCGAGCTCGCTCATCAGGTTCGCTCGGGTATGCAGGCGGCCAGCTGTGTCCACGAGGATCGGATCGCGCCCCCTCGCCTTCCCCGATTGAATCGCGTCGAACACGACCGCCGCGGGGTCCGATCCTTCCTTCGCCCGGACGATATCGACATGCGCGCGCTCCGCCCAGATCGCGAGCTGTTCGACGGCTGCGGCGCGGAAGGTGTCGGCCGCGCAGACCAGCGGCTGCTTTCCCGCCGCCTTCAACAGATTGGCGAGCTTGCCAATCGTCGTCGTTTTGCCGGTGCCGTTGACGCCGACGATGAGCGTGACGTGTGGTGAATGGCCATTGGAGGACGCCAGGCCCTGGACGCCCTCGCGGCCGTCGACCGCGTCGAAGATCCCCCGGATTTCGTTCTTCACCAGCTCGCGCAGGCTTTCGCCGCGGCGCGCGCGGCTGCGGACCGCGGTCACGATCTGCTCTGTGGCGGCGACGCCGACGTCTGCGGAAATCAGCAGCTCCTCGAGCGCCTCGACCGTATCGACGTCGATCTCTCTGGCCTCCGGCCCGCGCGCATCGGCGCGCTCGACGATCTCGTCGAACCGGTCGACAATCTGCTGCTTTGTGCGTGTGAGTCCGTCACGAAGCCGATCAAGAAATCCCATCTCCCGATTATCTATCCCGCCTCGGCGCGCTGCGGCCGGAGCATCAGGTCGTACAACGCTGTACGGGCGTCCTTCCGGCCGGCAAGCAGCTCGGCCACCTGGGCGGTAATCGGGAGCTCGACGCCGTGACGCACGCCGAGCGCCAGCGCGGCGTCGGTCGTCCGCACGCCCTCGGCCACCATCTTCATGCCCGACAGCACATCGTCCAATGACCGGCCGCGCGCGAGTTCAACGCCGACGTGACGGTTGCGGCTGAGCGAACCCGTGCAGGTGAGGACCAGGTCGCCCAGCCCTGCCAACCCTGCGAGTGTCTCGCGTTGCGCGCCTGCGGCACACGCCAGGCGCGTGATCTCGGCGAGACCGCGGGTGATGAGTCCTGCCAGCGCGTTATGCCCGAGAGACAGACCTTCGGCAACGCCGGCCGCGATCGCGATGACGTTTTTCAGCGCGCCGCCAACTTCGACGCCGACAACGTCGCTGGTTCCGTATAACCGGAGGTAGCCCGCGCGAAAATCCGCCTGCACCTGTTCGACCACCGTCGCATCGCGCGAAGCGACCGAAACCGCCGTCGGCAGCTGGCGCGCCACCTCCGCGGCAAAGCTCGGGCCCGAGAGCACCGCGACGTGGACGCCCCGGCCAAGTTCCTGATCGATCACTTCGGACATCCGGAAGAGCGTGTCTTGCTCGAGGCCCTTGGTTGCGCTGACGACGGTGGCACCCTGGCGAATGAGCGGCGCCGCTCGCTTCAGGATGTGGCGCGTGCCGTGGGAGGGCACCGCTGCCACCACCAGTTCGACGCCGTGAAGCGCTTCCGCCAGGTCGGCCGTCACACGCAGCCCCGGCGGAAAACGCATGTCCGGGAGGTAGACGGCATTGGCGCGGCGCTCGGCCATGTCGGCCACGAGCCCCGCGTCGCGGGCCCACAAACAGCTGTCGTGTCCGGCGCGCGCCAGGTGCACAGCCAGCGCGGTTCCCCACCCTCCAGCGCCGAGTATCGCAACCTGACGGATATGCGCCTCCTCCAATGGGGGTCTGACCCTTGGTCTGGCCCTACAACCGTTGACCGACGCGGCGCTCGGTGCCCGCGATCAGCCGGGCGAGATTCTCCCGATGCCGGTGGACGATGATCACAGCCGTAATCACAGGGCCGACGGTAACCGCGGCAGGCATATCCATCGCCGCGGTCGTGACTGCCAGCGTGACGGCGGCGGCCATCGATCCGACCGAGACATACCGCGTCACCCAGATCGCCAGCACGAAGACGGCGGCCGCGATGCCCAACGCCACAGGCGTCAGGACCGCGAACACGCCGCCGGCAGTCGCGACGCCCTTGCCTCCGCGAAAGCCCAGCCAGACTGGATAGATATGGCCGATGATCGACGCGAGCCCACCGGCGACCGGCGTCGCCGGTTCCGCCGACAGTCGCTGTGCCACCAACACGGCGACAGCGCCTTTCGCGGCATCCAGCACGAACGCGATCACTCCGTTCGGCACGCCGCTGGTCCGAAGCGCGTTGGCGGCGCCGACATTTCCGCTGCCCGCATGGCGCAGATCGATCCCGCGCCGCCGCGCCAGCAGGAACGAGAACGGGATCGAGCCCGCAAGATACCCGAATGCGACGACAGCAAGTTCGTTCATCGGCTACTGACGCAACCGCGTCCGGTGGAGCGGCGTGTAGACCGCGCCCTTTGACGAGGTCCGGCTCTGAAACAGTGTAATCGCCTCTACGCGCGACGTGCCGAAGCGTCGGTCCGCCAGCGTCTCGAATAGCACCGACGATCGCAGCCCTGCAGGCTCGCGCACTCGCGCCAGCGTCACATGCGGGCGATACGGGCGCTCTTCGCGCGCGACGCCGCATACGGCGAGCCGCCCGCTCACCTGTGCTTCAACCGCGGTCAACCCGTCGATGCCGGCGGCGATGCCCGCCCACAGCACCCGCGGGGCGCCCCGTTCCGGAAAGGCGCCCGCGCCCGCGACGGCGAGCTCGAATGGATCGACCTCGAGTGGCTCTAACAGCGCACCGGCGATCGCTGCCGCCTTCTCGTCGTCGACTTCGCCGACGAACCGCGACGTGACGTGGAGTTGTTCGGGATTCACCCAGCCAATCCGCGCGGATGGCGCCAGCGTCTGCGCCTTGCGCCGGAGCGTCGCGCTGAACTCCGCCAGAGCCTGCGTGACCGAGGGATCGATCTCGATCGCGACGAACAGTCTCACGGACGCGGAGACGCCGGGTCCGGCGCCACGGTGAACAGCATCCGCCGCACCATGTCGAGGGCGGCCTGCGACGCCTGGAACTTCACGAGCTCCCGATCGCCGACGAACCGGAACACGCGCGACCGCGACAGATCCGGGCCGATAGCCGCCACGGCGACGGTGCCGACCGGCTTTTCCGGGCTCCCGCCTGCAGGCCCGGCGATGCCCGTGACGCCGACGCCAACCTCGAC
>Ga0075418_10000513_pt1 | contig 41332 bp, 44 predicted proteins | sample SoiMetdeltSBSDD2_FD_81776 | JGI IMG/M metagenome (GOLD analysis project Ga0075418, IMG submission 81776) | Bulk soil microbial communities from a Populus tree surrounding site in Tennessee, USA - Soil MetaG P. deltoides SBSDD2 | ecosystem: Environmental > Terrestrial > Soil > Tree plantation...
ACCAAGTTCGACAAGGCCCACTTCGCCCAGGCCGAGGCGGAGTCGATCCGCAAGATGATCGTCGCGGCCAGCCAGGACATCCGGGTGCTCGTCATCAAGATCGCCGACCGCCTGCACAACATGGAGACCCTTGACGCGCGTTCCCCCGCCTCCCGCGCCCGCATCGCCAAGGCCACCTATGAGGTGCTGGTGCCGCTGTGCGACCGGCTCGGCATCCAGGTGCTCAAGGGCCCGTTCGAGGACGTGGTGCTGCGCTACGTCGAGCCCGATGACTACCAGCGCATCCAAGAGATGGTGGAGCGTGAGCGTCCACAGTGGAATGCCTATGTCGCCCGCATCGTGCGCAAGGGCAACGAGGCGCTCAAAAAGGAGAAGCTGGCCGGGCACGTGATCCCCCGGCCTCGCCACTATTACACGATCTGGAAGGACACCAAGCAGGCCGGCAGCCCCGCCCCGATCAACCTCCCCCGAGTGGTCGTGATCCTCGATGGGGAGGAGGCGGATTGCTATGCCGCCCTTGGGGCCATCCACGCGCACTGGCTTCCGATCCCGGGACGCTTCAAGGACTACATCGCCGCGCCCAAGAACAACCTCTACCGCTCGCTGCACACCACGGTCCTCGGCCCCGACGACCAGATGGTCGAGGTGCTGATCCGCACCGAGCAGATGCACCGCGAGGTGGAGTTCGGCGTGATCGCGAAGTACCGCTATCCGCCCAAGCCGGGCCGGTTCGGCCGGCGTCCCGACGAGGCGCCGTCGCACGCCGACCACGCCTGGCTCAAGCGCGCCCTCGAGATCGAGCAGGCCGCGCCCGACGCGGTGCAGTTCGTCCAATCCCTACGCTGCGACCTGGCCGAACAGCAGATCCAGGTGTTCTCCCGGGGGCGTCAGATGCTGCTGCCCGCCGGCGCGACCCCGGTCGACGTGGCCTACGAGATCAGCTCCCGCACCGGCGACCGGTGCGTGGCGGCGACCGTCAACGGCGTGCTCACCCCGCTCAACGCCCAGCTGGTCGACGGCGACGTGGTCGAGGTGCTGGTCAGCCGCGATCGCCACCACCCCGGCCCGCGCGCCGAGTGGCTCGAGTTCGTCAAGTCGCCCAACGCCCAGCTGCGCCTGAGCCGCCGCTTCAGCGAGCCCGCGGCCCCGGCGGGCACGGTCAGCGATCGGCTGCAGATCGGGCGGGCCGCGATCGGCCTGGCCCTGCGGCGGCGCGACCGGGCGCTCTCGGATGAGCAGCGCTTGGCCGATCTGGCGCAGTCGCTCGGGTATCCCGACCTCGACTCGCTGCTGATCGCCGTCGCCGAGCACCGGGTGCGGGCGGATGTGATCGTCGACCAGCTGATCGCCAGCGTCGACGACCGGGTCACCTTCTCGCGCGCCAAGCAACGCGCGGCATCGCCGCCCGTGGCCGCCGACGACCACGCCTGATCGATCTTGCGCGGTCGCCCCGCCTTGATCAATTCTGCCTTGATCAATGTGATGCTCACAGCGGTCTCGCACCGGACTTCCGCTGTGAGCATCACATTGATCAAGGGGTCCCGTCGCCGCCCTGAGGCAGTGATGCGACAGTTCGGGTCAGCCCGTCATCCACTAGCCTGGCTAGGTGATCCGTAGGCGCTCCAAGATCCGCACCCGATTGGTTGCCATCGGATACGGCATCTTCTACATGATCCCGCATCCGTGGCGGTCGCGCCTGGTCCGGCTGGTGTGGCACAAGTATGTGGTGGGTTCGGTCGTGCTCGCGTTCGACTCGGAGGCGCCGGAGGGCAAGGACAGGCTGCTGATGCTGCGCCAGCCGCCGGGGCGGGGATGGACCCTGCCCGCCGGGCTGCTCGAGCGGGGTGAGACGCCGATCGCCGGGGCGTGCCGCGAGGCCGCGGAGGAGACCGGCATCCAGTTCGCCGAGGAGGACCTCACCCCGGCCACGCCCAGCGCCATGGTGCACACCAAGGGGAGGTGGGTCGACATGGTGTTCACCGCGCGGGTGCCGGCCTCGACCACCGAGCTCAGCGTCGACGGAGCCGAGGTGTGGGAGGCGGCCTGGTATCCGGTGGACGAGCTGCCCACGCTCACCCACGCGACGGCCCGGCTGCTTGGTCATTACGGAATCGGACCCGAGGCCGAGCCGCGGTGAAAGGGGTTTGCGTGGTCGTTTTGGCGGCGGGGCTGGGTACACGATTAATGCCTTTGACCGCGACGTGCCCCAAGGCGCTTGTCCCGGTCGGCAACGTGCCGCTGCTCGACCGCGGCCTGCAACGCCTTGCGGCGTCCGGGTTCTCAGGCCAGGCCGAGGTCGCGGTCAACGCGCACCACCACTTCGAGAAGGTGGTCGAGCACGTCGGCGAGCGGGCGCATCTGTCCATTGAGGAGAGTGCGCCGCTGGCGTCGGCCGGGGCACTGGGCCACCTGCGCGAGTGGATCGACGGCCGGGCCGTGCTCGTGCTCAACGCGGACGCGTATGTGTCCGCGCCGCCAGGCGACCTGCGGCGGCTGCTCGACGGCTGGGATGGCGAGCGGGTGCGGATACTGGGGCGCCGCGAGCACGACGGGCATCCGCCCTTCGGCGGGCTGTCGTTCGCCGGCGCGTCGTTGATCCCGGCGGCCGAGGCGGCGCGGCTCAAGGACGAATACTCGCACCTGGTGCTGACGACCTGGCGGCCCGCGGCGCGGGAGGGGCGCCTGGACGCCATCGAGCTTGACGGGACCTACATCGACTGCGGGTCGCCCGCGGACTATCTGGCCGCCAACATGCACGCCGCGCGCGGGTCGAACCTGATCGATCCCAGCGCCGTGGTGCAGGGCCCGGTCAGCGAGTGCGTGATCGGGGCGCGGGCCCGGGTCCGGGGCAGCGTCAGCCGCAGCGTGCTGTGGCCGGGCGCGTCGGTGGGCGAGGGTGAGGTGCTCGAGCAGGTGATCCGCACCGCATCGGGGCTGACGGTAGAGGCCACCGCCGGATAACATTCGCGAAATGCGGCTCGAGCGGCTTGACGTGAAGCGTGGCACCGACCGGCTCTCGGTGTGGGTGGAGCGCCACCCGACCGCGAACACCGTGGTCGTCGTCTTCCCCGCCATGGGCGTGCCCGGCGGCTACTACCGGCGCTTCGCGAGCGTGCTCGTCGAGGCGGGCATGACGGTGGCCATCGCCGATCTGCGCGGCACCGGCGAGAGCGCTCCGCCGCCGAGCCGTAAAAGCGATTACGGCTACGGCGATCTGGCCGGCGACGTGGGTGCGGTGCTGTCGGCGCTGGCGCCGATGACGCGTAACCGGCGTGTGGTCCTATTAGGACACTCACTGGGCGGGCAGGCGTGCCTGATACACCTCGCCCGCTCGCAGAAAGGGGTCGACGGCCTGATCCTGATCGCGGTGGCGATGCCCTACTGGCGGCTCTACGGGCCGAAAAGGCTTGGGGTGTATGGGTTCACGCAGGGCATCAACGCCGTGAGCAAGGTGCTCGGGGTGTGGCCCGGCTGGGGCTTCGGCGGGCGGCAGGCCCGCGGCGTCATCCGGGACTGGGCCTACACCGCGCGGCACGGGCGCTTCCCCGCTTCCGTTGGCGCCGAGGAGAAGCTGGGCGGCATCAGCCTGCCGGTGCTGGCGATCAGCGTCGACGCCGACCAGTACACTCCGCGTGGTACCATGGATTTCCTGGTGTCCAAATTGGAGTCCGCCAAGGTCAGGCGGGAGCACTTGACTCGGGCCGCCGCCGGATACGACATCGACCACTTCAAATGGGTGCGCGCCGGCGGGCCCATCGCCGAGCTGATCCGGGACTGGGCTTAGCAGGCTCCCAGATCGATCGCCTCCACCGTCTCCGAGACGAACAACCCGGGCTTCGGTCCGCCAGCCAGCGTGTAAAGCACGGACCCCACCGAGACCACCCCGAGACCGTGCCGCGGCGTGGGCAGTTTGGGCAGCGCCTGCCACGCACCGGTCTTGACGTCGAACGCCTCGGCCTCGGCGAACGTGGCGGCGGCCTCGCCGCCGACCGCGATGATCCGGCCGTGGCAGGTGGCCGCGGCCGACAAGCCGCCCCGCGCTGTGGGCAACAAAGGCTTTGAAGACCATTTTCTGGTACCGACATCGAACGCCTCAAACGCGGAGAGGTTGCCTTTCGCCGCCGTCCGCCCGCCGACCGTGTACACCTGACCGTCAAACCCCGCGCCGCCAAGGTGTTCCCTCGGCGTGGGCGGACCGGTCTCGGTGGACCAGCGGTCGCCGCCGGCGTCGTAGACGAGCATCCGTTCGGCCAGGGCGCCACCCGCCCCGATGCCCCCGGCCAGGTAAACGCGGCCGGCCACCACGGCCGCGGTCCCCGCCGCCCGCGGCTCGGGGAGCCCGGAGACGGACCGCCAGCCGCTGTCGGCCAACCGGAACGCGCCCGCGAATGCCTGGCCGCCACCGTCATAACCACCGAAGACATACACCGCGCCGCCCACCGTGGCGGCCATGGCGTGGTTCACCGGCACCGGCAGGTCCGGTCCGCGCGCCCACTGACCGCTGCCGGTATCGAAGATCTCGACGGTCGCCACCGTAGCGCCGTCGCCGCGGTAACCGCCCGCCACATAGATCTGGCCGTCCAGGACCGTCGCCGCGACCTCGGTGCGCGCCGACGGGGCCGACGCCAGCGTCTTCCAGCTCAGCTCCCCACCGATCGGGGGCGCGGGTTTCGGTGCCGGCGCGGCATCGCACGCGGCACCAACACCCGCGACGATCAGCACCGTCAATGCCCGCAGAGCCCGCATAGGACCGAGCCTATCGTTCTAGACCGGGCGGTCCAGACGGCGGCGCATCTCCTTGAGCGCAAGCTCGGCGTCGCGCCCGGCGAACGGGTCGTCGAGCAGGTCCCGCACGGCCTTGGCATGCTCGGCCTCACCGATGAACGCCAGGGCTCTCACGGCCGCCTTGCGGACCCGCTCCACCTCGTCGGCGGCCAGATCCGCCGCGACGCGCCGATCTACGCTGCCCTGACCGGGCAGGAGCGGTGGGAATTCTTGGCCTTGCTCGCCGCCCTGCCCGGATGAGTGGGGTTTGGTTTCTTCAGGCGCGGCCGTGCTTTTGGGCGTCGCCTGGGTTGATCACGAAGTGTTCAACCCAGGCGGCTGCCTTGGAAATAGAGACTTATCGGGCCTGGAGCGCGTCGAGCGCCACCGACATCGCGATGACCAGGCGCCGGTCGAGCTGCGGGTCGTCGATGGTCACCACATACTTGTCGCGCAGGCCGAACTTCTTGGTCACCGAGAACGCCGGCTGACCGTTGCGCGTGAAATCGAAGTGATAGGGCCAGAAGGTCAGGTCCGCGAACCGCCGCAGCAGCGCGACCGCCATGCTGCGCTCCTGCCCCATGGTCGCGCCCAAACCCGGCTGGTCAAGGTGCCAGGTGCTGCGCAGCAGCGAGGCGGCGAAATCCTTCTTGAAAAACCCTATGGGCGTACCCGTTTCGTCCGTCACGTCATAGGTGGCGCCAAGATCGATGACGCTGCGGGCCTTGAACGCCGCGACCACACCGGTCTTGGAGTCATCCCGGTACAGCGTGACCTGCTCCTTGAGCGCCATGCGCTTCTGCTGGGCGAAGGCGACCATCTGGCCCATGGTGCCGTCGTTGTTGGCCAGCCTCACCTCGTACTGATTGACCATGAGGGTGATGCGTTGCTTCACAAAGAAGGTCTGCTGCGCCTGAAGGGTGGCGATGTCCACGTTGTCAAAGCCTCTCGGGGGGTTGGGGCTTGCCTTGTCAGCCAGACAGTTTGCCACGCCCGTTCCACCCCGTGGGGACGGGTGCACCCGCCGAGGGCTGCTCGCCCGCGGCGGGTGCGATCTCCCAAGGTCAGCGGTCGCGAGACTTCGCCCGTGCCTCTTCCTGACCGCTGTGTGTGGAGTGCGCGACGTCGCGGTCGAACCGGTCCGCCGCCGCGTTGCGGGACTTGTTGTCAAGGCTCGCGCCCGCGTCTTCCTTGCGCTCATTCCCCTTGGACGACCCTTGTTGTCGGGTCTTCTTGGCGTTGTTGCCGCTGTTGCCGCTGTTGTTTCGCTTGTTGCCCATCACTTTTGCCCCCATGACGCCTCCCCCGTGGTGGCGTCCTGATCCGGAGCCTAATCAGCCCGGACCTCGGGAAATGCGAGAATCACTCCACATCTATCCTCGCGTGCGCTTGGCGGCGCTCAAAAGAAGCGGTGAAACAATCCGGGCTATGTCCGGTCAGACCTTCTCTTTCTCCTTTTGCGGCCCGCGTGTGATCTCTTTGGCGGCCTCGGGGGCGGGCGGCGGCGCCGGCTGCTCGATCGGTACGAAGAAGCCCTTGATGGCCGGGCCCAACGCCCCCAAGCGGTTCATCTTCTTGGGGACCGGCGTGCCGACATAGGGCAGCTCACCATGGCCGTGGTCGTCCGGCGGCCCGAGCGGTTGGTGAATCTCCACGAACCGGCCGTCGGGCAGCAGCCGGATGATGCCGGTCTCCACCCCGTGCGCCAGCACCTCACGGTCGTGCTGCTGCAGACCGAGGCATATGCGCCGGGTGACGAAGTAGGCAAGCGGCGGCAGCACCAGCAGACCGATGCGGCCTGCCCACGTCATCGCGTTGAGGCTGATGGCGAACTTGTCGGCGATGATGTCGTTGCCGCCGGAGATCGCCAACACCAGGTAGAAGGTGATGCCCGCGGCGCCCAGACCGGTGCGGTCCGGCACGTCACGCGGCCGGTCCAGCAGGTTGTGCGCGGCCTTGTCCTTTCGCAACCGTGCCTCGATCCACGGGTAGAACATGGGGAGCACGGTGAGCAGGCCGGGCAGCACCACCGTCGGCCAGAACAGCGCCGGCACGGTATATCCGAAAGCTCTTATCTCCCAAGCGGGCATGAGCCGGGTCGAGCCGTCGAGGAACATGACGTACCAGTCGGGCTGGCTTCCCGCCGACACCACCGCCGCCTCGTAGGGGCCGAACAACCAGATCGGGTTGATCTGGAACAGGCCGCCCATCAAGGCGATCACGCCGAAGCAGAGCATGAAGAAGCCGCCCTGCTTGATGACGTAACGCGGGAACCACCGCTCCCCGACCACGTTGTGGTTGGTGCGGCCGGGGCCCTTCCACTGCGTGTGCTTCTGCACGATCACGAGTCCTACGTGGACGGTGATTATGGCGAGCAGCAGAAGCGGCAGCAGGAAGACGTGCAGGATGTAGAGGCGGTCGAGGATGACCTCGCCCGGGAACTCGCCACCGAAAAACGACGTGGTCAGCCAGGAGCCGATCAGCGGGATCGACAGAATGATCGCCGAGGCGATCCGCAGGCCCGTGCCGGACAGAGCGTCGTCGGGCAGCGAGTAGCCGGCAAAGCCCTCGGTGAAGCCCAGCCAGAACAGGGTCAGACCCAGGATCCAGTTGAGCTCACGCGGCTTGCGGAACGCGCCGGTGAAGAAGACGCGAGACATGTGGATGACGATCGCGGCCATGAACAGCAACGCCGCCCAGTGGTGCATCTGCCGCATGATGAGACCACCACGCACGTCGAACGACAGCTCCAGCGCGGTCTCATAGGCCCGCGACATCGGCACGTCGCGCAGCGGCACATAAGACCCCTGGTAGGTGACCTCCTGCATCGATGGGTCGAAGAACAGCGCCAGGAACGTGCCGGTCAGCAACAGGATGATGAACGAGAACAGCGCGATCTCACCCAGCAGGAACGTCCAGTGGTCGGGGAAGACCTTGTTGAGGAGGCCCCGCAGCGGGGTGGCCACCTTGTAACGGTCGTCGACCCCTCCCGCGAAGTTCGCCGGGAGCTGCTTCATGTCGAACTTGCGTCGTTGTTTCATGCTTCAGGCTTCTCCCAGAACGCGGGGCCGACGGGTACGCCGTTGAAATCGTTCTTGGCTCTTAGGAAGCCCTCTTCGTCCTGCTCGATCGGCAGCATGGGCAGGCGCCGAGTCGCCGGGCCGAAGATGGGCTTGGCGTTGTCGGTGATGAGGAACTGCGACTGGTGGCACGGGCACAGCAGACGGTTGGTCTGCTGCTCGTAGAGGCTGGCCGGGCAACCGGCGTGGGTGCAGATCTTCGAGTACGCGACCAGGTTGCCGGCCATGCCACCCTCGTTGATCGGGTAGTTCACGGCGCTGGCCCGCAACTTGTCGGCGTCATCCTGGCGCAGATGGATCAGCAGCACCGGCGAGTCCGCATACTTGTTGGTGACGCCGCCCGGAATGCCGGGGAACGCGGTGATCTGGCCGCCGACGCTGATGTCCTCGGGCCGAATCTTGGTGACGCCATCCTCGCGCACCATGTGAACAAGCTTGCCACCGTTGGTCTCCGGGCTCCAACCCGTCTGGAACAGGATGTTCGGGTGGCGCGGATCCTTGATCATCATGCCGACCGGGAGCGCCAAGGCCGCCAGGCCCAGGCCGCCCAGCGGGGCCAGCAGCGAGACCTTCAGCAGCGGCCGCCGCTTCAGGCCCATCTCCTCACCCATGAACTGCAGCGTGGCGCCGGTGAGCTTGCGCTCCTCCGGGTCGGAGGCGCCGTCGTGCCGGTCCTGGATCACGATCTCGTGCGGCAGCAGCTTCTTGCCCCAGGCCAGCACGGCCAGGCCCACCACCATGAGGGCGCCGCCCGAGGTCAGGCCGAGGATCGGGGTAAACCCCTTGCTCCAGCTGTTGCCCGGCTCGTACTCCCAACCCGTGACGTCCGGGAAGTCGGTGAACGGCCACCAGATGTAACAGGCGACGAAGATGAAACCCAACAGGCCGCTCACGATGAACAGGAACGAGACGATGCGCACCATCCGGTCCTCCTGCTTGGAGCCGGGCGCGAACTGCGGCGCGTAGTGGACGATCTCGACGTCGTCGCGCTGCTTGGCGCCCCGCCGAACCAGCTCGAAACGATCCATGTCGCTCATGACTTACCCGCAATCCACAGCGCCGCGAACGTCAGCACCACCATGCCGAACAGGAAGATCGCCACCGCTTCGGTCACCGGACCGAACCGGCCCAGGCCCCAACCGCCCGAATCGGTGTCGCTGCTGAGGTTCTCGACATACGCGATAATGTCGAACTTCTCCTGCGGCGAGAGCTGGTTGTCGCCGAAGACCGGCATGTTCTGCGGGCCGGTCAGCATCGCCGCGTACATCTGGCGGTCGGTGCTGCCTTCCAGACTCGGAGCATACTTGCCGCTGGAGAGGGCTCCGCCGCCGGCGGAGAAGGCGTGGCAGGCGGAGCAGTTGACCCGGAACAGCTCACCGCCGTGGGCGATGTTGCCCTCCGCCGGGGTCTGCTCGCCGGTGAACGGGATCTGCGGCCCGCCGCCCAGCTCCTGAATGTACTGCCCGATCTGGCGCGCCTGGTCGGGCTTGAGAATCGGCGGCTTCTCCCCGAGCTGGGCGCCCTGTGACGCCGCCGGCATCCGCCCGGTCTCGACCTGGAACTCCACCGCCGCCGAGCCCGCGCCGATCAGGCTCGGGCCGCGGCCCTCCACACCTTGGGCGTTGTTGCCATGGCAGGTGATGCAGTAGTTGTTGAACAGCGCCCGGCCCTCCTGCGCGGCGGCGCTCAACGACCCCGGCTGGTTGGCCTGGGCGCCCGGCGAAACGAGGGCATAGATGCCGCCCGCGAGCACAAGGGCCGCAAGCATCCGCAGGGCCGCTATCGCCCGCCGCTTGGTGCGGCGGCTAGCCGAGACCATTCATCGCCTCCAGCAGATAGATGATGAAGAACAGCCCGATCCACACCACATCCACGAAGTGCCAGTAGTACGAGACCACGATGGCCGAGGTCGCCTGCGCGGGCGTGAAGCGGCCCATGGTGGTGCGGATCAGATAGATGATGAAGGCGATGAGACCGCCGGTGACGTGCAGGCCGTGGAAGCCGGTGGTGAGGTAGAACATCGACCCGTAGCCGTCGGCGTTGATCCTGACGCCCTCTTCCACCAGGTTGCGGTACTCATTCACCTGGCCCAGAACGAAGAGGAGACCCATCACGAAGGTCAGCGCGAACCAGCGCCGAAGCGAGTGCACATTGCCCCGCTCCGCCCGCAGCACGCCGATCTGGCAGGTCACGGAGGACAGCACGAGGATGGTCGTGAACACCAAGGCATAGGGCAGGTTCAGGATCGGATAGTGCAGCTCCCACTGCCTGTAGTCCGCCGAACGGATCGCGAAGAACATCGCGAACAGCGCCGCGAAGAACATGAGCTCGCTGGAGAGCCAGACGATCGTCCCGACACTGACCATGTTTGGCCTGGTCAGGGAGTGAATTCTGCTCTTGTCGATAATGGCTGAGGCCGCAGTCACGCGATGATTATTGCCCTCAGCCTGCGAGCATGAGCATCCGGGGTACCGCTTGGGGCCTGTGTCGCCTGACGGCGGGATGGCATAGCCTGGCTTTCGTGCCCCCGTTCTCGGTAACTGCCCTGTTCAGCGAGGTTCGGCTCGACTCGTGGCTGGCCGTCGTGCTGCTGCTCGTGGGTGGGCTGTACCTGTACGGCGTCCACCGGTTGCGGACCCGCGGGGACAAGTGGCCTGTATCACGCACGCTCACTTTCGTCGGGCTCGGCCTGGGAACCATCGCCTTCATGACGCTGAGCGGCCTGGGCGCCTACGACACCACTCTCCTGAGTGTGCACATGGTGCAGCACATGGGACTGTCGATGGTGGCGCCGATTTTTCTGGCCCTGGGCGCCCCGGTGACGCTGGCTTTGCGCGCGCTCGACAAACGGCCACGCCGAGTGCTGGTCAAAATCCTGCACAGCCGGGTCGCCAAGGTGCTCGCCAACCCCCTGTTCTCCTTCGGCATCTTCGTGCTCAACCCGTTCGCGCTCTACTTCAGCGGCCTCTATGAGCTCTCGCTGCGCAACGAGCTCGTGCACGAGTGGGTGCACGCGCACTTCCTGGTCACCGGGTGCCTGTTCTTCTGGCCGCTGGTCGGGCGCGATCCGCTGCCCGGGCGCTGGCCCTACCCGGCCCGTGCCCTGTTGATGATTCTCAGCGTGCCGTTCCACACCGTGCTCGGCCTGACGATCATGCAGTCCAAGACCTTGCTGGGCGGGGATTGGTACCCAAGCCTGGGTTTGAATTGGATCGATCCGAAGGCGGACCAGGTCACCGCGGGCGGTGTGCTCTGGGCCGGTGGAGAGTTGGTCTCCGTCGTCATGCTCGCCGTCCTTGTGGCCCAATGGGTCAAACACGCGCGGCTCGAGGCGGCGCGCATAGACCGGGAATTGGACCGCGAGGAGGAAAGGCTACGATCGGCGGCATGAGTTCGACCGTGCTGCTCTATAGCGACGACCCGCAGGTCCGCGAGCGGATGAGGCTCGCCATCGGCACCCGCCCCCGCCAGGATCTGGAGATCGAGTTCGTCGAGGCCTCGACATATGACGAGTGCGTGCGGCTGGTCGACGAGTACGAGATCGACCTGCTGGTCCTCGACGGCGAGGCGGCGCCCGCGGGCGGCCTGGGCATCGCACGCCAGCTCAAGGACGAGATCTCGGACTGCCCGCCGACCTGCGTGGTGATCGCCCGCTCCGCCGACCGATGGCTTGCGGCATATGCCAAAGTCGATGCTACGCTGCTGCATCCCCTTGACCCGGTGACCACGGCCGGCGCCGTTGCCGGCCTGCTCGACGCCGGGGTCGCGGCCGTCTGAAGGAGGCCACATGGCCTGGAAAGACATTCTTGGCGCACTCGTGCGCCGGCAGGAGCTCGCCGAAGCCGAAGCCGCCTGGGCCATGGAACAGATCGTCACCGGTGAGGCCAGCCCGGCACTGATCGCGGGGTTCGCGCTGCTGTTGCGGGCCAAGGGCGAGACCGCCGCTGAGATCACCGGCCTGGTCGCCAGCGCGCTGAAGCACGCCCTGCAGATGGAGCAGACCGAGGAGCAGCGCCGCTCCACGGTCGACGTCGTCGGCACCGGCGGCGACCAGTCGCACACCGTCAACATCTCCACCATGGCGGCGCTGATCGTCGCGGGCTGCGGGGTGCGGGTCATCAAGCACGGCAACCGGGCGGCCTCGTCGTCCTGCGGCACGGCCGATGTGCTTGAGCACCTTGGCATTCCGCTGGATCTCGGCCCGGAGCAGGTGGCCGCCGTGGCCGACAGCGCCGGGATCGGCTTCTGCTTCGCCCAGCGCTTCCATCCGGGTGCCCGCCACGCCGGTCCGGTGCGCAAAGAGCTTGGTGTGCCAACGTTTTTCAACTTCCTCGGCCCGCTGACCAATCCGGCCCGGCCGCGCGCCGGCGCCATCGGCTGTGCCGACCTCCGCATGGCCCCGCTGATGGCCCAGGTCTATGCCGACCGCGGCGACTCGGTGTTCGTGATGCGCGGGGAGGACGGGCTCGACGAGTTCACCACCGCGGCGCCGACCCGCGTGTGGATTGCCCAGGGCGGCAACGTTTCCGAGACCGTGCTCGACGCGGCCGACTTCGGCATCGCGCGCTGCGCCGCTGACGGCCTGCGCGGTGCCGACGCCGCTTTCAACGCCGGCATCATCCGCTCGACGCTTGCCGGAGGCGACGGCCCGGTGCGCGACGCCGTGCTGATCAACGCGGCGGTGGCGTTGACCGCGCACGAGTGGGCGGTGACGGGTGTGGCCGGTGACCTCAAGAGCGCGATCCAGGCGAACATCGCCCGGGCCGCCGCCGCGGTCGACGACGGCTCGGCAGCGTCCACATTAGACCGTTGGATAGAGACGGCGGCCCGGAGCTGACACGTTGATTGTTGTGACGCTGGCAGCGCGAAATTGACCAGGAAGCGCTGCCAGCGTCGCAACGATCAGGTTTTCTTGGGCTTGAGCGCCAGCCCGCGGACGGCGAGGTAGGCGGCGACCACCGAGCCCGCCACGATCAAAGTTATGAACGACCAGTGCGGCTTGTGCGACCAGTCGGTTTCGGTCGAGATGAACTCCATCCCGCCGCTCAAGGGAATCGCCGCGAACGGCGCCACCAGCAGCGCCCACCAGATCCGCATCCGGTAGAAGATGAGCGCTGACAGCCAGCCGCTGCACATGAACCCCAGATAGCCCAGCACCTCGGTGAGCGCGCCACCCGCCGTCGGCCAGGGATAGGGCTCGGCGATCTCCTCCATGATGCCGAACATGTTGTACGCCAAAGCTTCCAGCAGCTGACCGGCGATCTTCATCAGCTCGAAGAGGACGGAAGTGGCGACCGCGAACAGCCCCGCGCCGATGGCGAAGTCTCGCCGGGTGATGCCGTGTGCGATGCCCACCGGCAGGTACACCGAGGCCAGGATGATGCCGATGACGAAGACGAACCATCCCGGCGCCACGTTGGCCGCCAGCGCCCAGGCACTGGCCCGCTCCGCCTCGACGATCCACAGCCCGAACACCTTCAGGCTTGTGACGAGCGCGGCGAGCACCAAAAGCATGATGCCCCAGTAGATGCCGAAGATCAGCCTGTGCCGACGCAGCAGATACCTGGCGAGGCTCATCGGTTCACCCCCGTGGTCAGGTGGACGAACAGGTCCTGCAGGGAGACCGGCCCCAGGTCGAGCCCGGCCAGCCGGGCCGCGCTGAGCTGGGTCTCGTTAAGCTCCCCGAACACGGTGGCCGACTTCGTCCCGCCAAGCCGTTGCGTGCCAAGCACTGTGAGCCCCGCCGTGAAGGTGTCGACCACCTCCTGCGGGCCGGTCACGGCCACGCCCCGGGAGCGGAGCATGTCGGCCTCGTCGTGCGCCACGAGCCTTCCCCGGTCGATGATGATGACCTCCTCGAACAGCGACGACACCTCCTCGATGAGGTGCGTCGAGACGATGACGGTGCGGGGCTGGTCGCTGTAATCGGCGAGCAGCTCGTCATAGAAGGCGTACCGCGACGGCGCGTCCATGCCCAGGTAGGACTCATCGAAGATGGTCAGCGGGGCGCGGCTGGCCAGGCCCAGGGTGCACCCGAGGGCCGACTTCTGCCCGCGCGACAACGCTTGCACCCGTTTGCGGGTCGGGATCTGAAAGCGCTCGACCAGGCGGTCGGCGTAGTCACGGTCGAACGAGGGGCGCAGGTCGCCGGCGGTCCGCACGACGCAGGACACCTTCTCCTGGTCGTACACGTCCCCGCTCTCCCGGATGAGGCAGATCTGGCGCACCAAAGGGGCGTTCTCCCAAGGGTTCTCGCCGTCGATACGGATGGTCCCGGCGGTGGGCCGGCGGAACGCCGCCAGCAACGACAGCAGGCTGGTCTTGCCGGAGCCGTTGCGTCCGAGCAGGCCATAGATCTTCCCGCCGCCCAGCCGGAACGACATGCCGTCGAGCGCTTTGGTGTCGCCGAACGACAACCGCAGGTCGTCAACTTCAATCGTGAACATGCCCGTCCTTGCCGTTGAGGTGATGGATGATCTCTTCGAGGGGGATGCCGAGGGCGCGTGCCTCGACCACCATGGGCGCGACCACGTCGCTGAAGAAGCGCTCGCGCCGCTGGGTGCGCAGCCGCTCCTGCGCGTCGGGGCTGACGAACATGCCAATGCCCCGGCGCTTGTAGAGGTACCCCTCGTCGAGGAGCTGGTGGAAGCCTTTGGCGGCGGTCGCCGGGTTGATCCGGTAGAACGCCGCGTACTGGTTGGTGGACATGACCTGGTCGTCGGCGCGCAGGTCGCCGTGGAGGATGTCCCGCTTGATCTTGTCAGCGATCTGCTGGTAGATGGGCGAGCGGTCGTCGAAGCTCATCGCTTCGCCGGTTCACTACTCATGTAATGAACCATAGGGCTAAAGAAGCCCCGGCACAAGTGCCGGGGTTCCCAGAAGCAACCTCAGTGCTCGGCGGTGCGCCTCGTGCCGGTGTAGTACTCGAAGAGCAGGGCGCAGCTGGCGAGAAGCACGCCGACGATGCCGACGCCGATCAGCCACCACATCCAATACACGATTCCGAACCCGGTCACCACCACCGCCACCGCGATGCCAAACGGCCAGTAGCTGCCCGGGGAGAAGAAGCCCACCTCGCCCGCGGCGTCGGCGATCTCGGCGTCGACGCGGTCCTCGGGGCGCGGCTCGATGCGGCGGGACACGAACCAGAAGTAGCCGCCGCACATCAGCAGCAGCAGCCCGGTCAGGACCAGCGCGACCGTGCCGATGGGCTCGTAGCTCTGCGGGGTCGCGCCGGTCCAGAACCAGTACACCACCGCCGCCCCGAACAGGAACAGGGCGAGCCCAAGGAATAGACGAAATTCGTTCTTCACAGTCCTGCCCCTGGTAGGTCTGAGGTGCGCTCGGTGGGGAACGGCCGGGTCCTGACCGCATATGCCTGGTCGCCGGTGAAGCCGATGGCCGCCATCGCCTCCGGCTGGGTCTTACCCGATTTGAGCGCGTCCACGTATTGCTGGTACCGCTCCGGGGAGACCGTGACCACCTCGAAGTTCATCATCGAGTGGTAGGTGCCGCACAGCTCGGCGCAGCGGCCGACGAAGCGCCCCTCCTGGATGATGGTGATCTGGAATTCGTTGCCCGTGCTGCCGGGGAAGGCGTCGCGCTTGAACAGCATCTCGGGCACCCAGAAGGAGTGGATCACGTCCTTGCCGTGCTCCTCTATCCGGATCGTGCGGCCGACCGGCAGGACCAGGATCGGGATCAGGTTGGAGTTGCCGACGGTGGAGGCGACGGTCTGCGCCTCGGGACCCGGGCCGCTGCGATAGTTGAACTGCCAGTTCCACTTGAACGGCACCACCTCGACGGTGACGTCCGGGTTCTTGGAGACCTTGTTGACATCGGTCTGGATGACGGCGGTGTAGTAGAACAGCACCGAGATCACCAGGAATGGCAGGACGGTGTAGAGCACCTCGATCGGCAGGTTGAACCGGGTCTGCACGGGAAGCTCCTGGCCGCGCTTGCGATAGCGGAACACGCACCAGAGAATCAGGCCCCAGACGAAGAAACCGACCGCCAGCGCCGCCACCACGGAGCCGATCCACAGGTCATACATCCGCTTCGACTGCTCGGTGATGCCGCCCTGCGGCCATCCGAACCCGTCGAAGGTCTTGCCGATATCGCAGCCCGCGAGCAGGGCGGTCATGCCTGCCACGGTGAAGAAGCCGCCGATCCTCCTAAGCACGACTCGCACAGTACTTCACGAGGTGTTTGACGTTGGTCTTGGGGTGGCTATGTGGCACTAGGGATAACCTGACTGCTGTGCAGCCTGCGTACTTCGATGCCGCGACAACGATGCCCTTGCATCCAGCCGGCCGCGAGGCGTTGCTGGCGGCGCTGGAGGACGGCTGGGCCGACCCGCAAAGGCTTTATTCGCAGGCCCGTCGGGCCCGCCAGCTTCTCGACGCGGCGCGGGGTTTCTTCTCCGATTTTTTGGGGGTACCCGCAAGCCAGGTCACCTTCACCGCCAACGGCACCGCCGCCGTGCAGGCCGCCGTGCTGGGCGCGCTCGCGGCGCGCCGCCGGTTCGGGGCGACGCTGGTGCACTCCACGATCGAGCACTCCAGCGTGCTTCACTGCGCCGCGCAGCATGTGCGCGGCGGCGGCAAGGCGGTCCCGGTCGGGGTGGATCGCCTGGGCCGCATAGATCTTGACGAGTGGACGGAGACGGTGAAGGAACCCGGGGTGGCGCTGGCGGCTCTGATCAGCGCCAGCCACGAGGTCGGCACGGTGCAACCGGTGGAACTGGCGGCCGATGCCTGCGGGGAGGTGCCCCTGCTGGTGGACGCCTCGATGTCGGCCGGGCTGGGCGAGGTACCCGGGAAATGGTCTTATTTGACGGCAAGCGCCAGAAAATGGGGAGGGCCGGCCGGCGTCGGGGTTTTGGCGATCCGCAAGGGTGCGCGCTGGGTCTCGCCCTGGCCCGACGGGGCCCGCGAGGCCGATCTGCCAAGCGTTGTCGCGGCGGCGGCGGCGCTGCACGCCGTGCGCGAGGAGGCCGCGGAGCAGGCCAAGCGGTTGTCGGCGCTGATCGACCGGATCCGCGTCGGGGTGGCGCGGAACGTGCCCGATGTGGAGGTCGTCGGCGATCCGGTGGACCGCCTGCCGCATCTGGTCACCTTCTCTTGCCTCTATGTGGACGGTGAGGCGCTGCTGCACGCCCTCGACCGGCGCGGCTTCGCCGTCTCCTCCGGCTCGTCGTGCACCTCGTCCACGCTGCAACCCAGCCACGTGCTCGCCGCGATGGGCGCCCTGACCCACGGCAACATCCGGATCTGTCTGCACCGCGACACTCTGGAGTCGGATGTGGATCGCTTCCTGGCCGAGCTGCCGGGGATCGTCCGCGAGTTGAGAGCGGAGGTCGGAATGTGATCGAGCTTGACTGCCGGGGCCAGCGCTGCCCGCTGCCCGTGATCGAGCTGGCGCGAAGCATCGGCTCGGTCGAAATCGGCGGCGTAGTAAGGATTCTGGCCGACGATCCGGCCGCTGCGGTCGACATCCCGGCCTGGTGCCGCATGCGCGGCCATGAGTACGCGGGGTCGCCCGCAGCGGCCACATATGACGTCAAGCGCCTGGCGTAGCCGGAAAATGAAGGAGGCTTCCCTCTCCTACCAGAGGGAAGCCTCCTTCTGTGGAGGGGGCGATTAAAGCCGTTCGAGCCGGGTGCCGCAATCGACGGCGAACAGGGCGGCGGGGCACCTGATGCACCGGTGAACGGGGTCCGGGTTCACCGGTGGCATAGCGACACCGGCGCCCGCGGTCCACCGCCGGCGCCGGGAGGGATGCCCCGGATTCACTGATCTGCCTCCTATATGAGGAGCGAGCACCTTGCTCACAGATCTAGCGACGGCCGGGGGTTGCGCGTCACACCGGCTGGAGGAACGGCCTCACCGTGGTGGCGGCGTCGTCGCCGTAGGACTCGGCGAGCCGCTTGAGGAAGATGTCGGCATCCACTTGGTACTCCTGCGTGCCGATGGTTTCGAGCACCAGCGTGGCGAGCAGCGCCCCCACCTGGGCACAGTTACGCAGGTCGAGCCCCCACGAGCGGGCGGCGAAGAAGCCGGCGCGGAAACCGTCGCCGACACCGGTCGGGTCATAGGCCTTGACCTCGCGGGCGACCGGCACGTGGATGCGCTCCATGCTCCGCCCGGTGATCTCCACACCGTTCTTGCCCAGAGTCGTCACCCTGATCTTCACCCGCTCCAGCACCTCGGCGTCGCTCAGGCCGGTCTTGGACTCCAGCAGGGACTTCTCGTACTCGTTGGTGAGCAGGAAGTCGGCGCCCTCGATGAGGTGGTGCACCTCTTCGCCGGGCATCCGGGCCAGCTGCTGCGACGGGTCGGCGGCAAAGGCGTAACCGCGCTCGCGGCACTCCTGCGAGTGGCGGATCATGGCCTCCGGGTCGTTAGCCCCGATGATCACCAGGTCGAGGCCTCCGGCCCGCTCGTGCACCGGGTGCAGCTCGATGTTGCGCGCCTCCGACATGGCACCGGCATAGAACGAGGCCACCTGGCACTGGTCGGCGTCGGTGGTGCAAACGAACCGGGCGGTGTGGGCGACCTCGGAGATGTGCACCGAGTCGCAGTCGACGCCGTGGCGCTCGAGCCAGGAGCGATAGTCGGCGAAGTCCGGGCCGACCGCCCCGACCAGCAGCGGGCGCAGGCCCAGCTGGCCCATGCCGAAGGCGATGTTGGCGGCGACGCCGCCGCGCCGGATCACCAGGTCGTCCACGAGGAACGACAGCGAGACCTTGTCGAGCTGGTCGGCGAGAAACTGCTCGGCGAACCGGCCGGGGAAGTGCATCAAGTGATCGGTAGCGATCGAGCCTGTAACGGCGATCCTCATGGCGTGCCCTTGGTGTTTGGGGGACAGTCAACCGGGCCACCCTAGCAAGGGCGACGCCACAACCCAGTCAAGCAAACGGCGGGCAGCCCTGGGTAGACCGTCTGGCCACTTGGGCATGGAGCATAGGTCACCCAGCTGTCGCGAAAGCCGACAAAAACGCGCAAACGGCGAGCCACCTACGTCCGGTGGCTCGCCGAGCAGATCAGAGGATCAGTGGAACGAGTCGCCGCAAGCGCAGGAGCCCTGCGCGTTGGGGTTGTCGATGGTGAAGCCCTGCGCGTCGATGCGGTCCGCGAAGTCGATCGTGGCGCCGGACAGGTACGGCGCGCTCATGCGATCGACGACGACGGACACCCCGCTGAAGTCCTTGATGATGTCGCCGTCGAGGTCGCGCTCGTCGAAGAATAGGTTGTAGCGCAGGCCGGAGCAGCCACCCGGCTGCACAGCGATCCGGAGCTTAAGGTCGTCGCGGCCTTCCTGCTCGAGCAGGGCCTTGACCTTGACAGCGGCCACCTCGGTGAGGTTGATGCCGGTCGTGTCGGTGGTTTCCGTGGTCACTTATCGCTCCCAGCTGAGTGTGCCTTACTTCCGTCGTACCCGATAACGCTAGCTCACTCACACCGGATTCCCGACCTTCGCGGCCATCTGTTCGCCGGGTGCCCGGTCAACCGCCCGTGTGATCTCTGTCATGCCCGGGTGAATACCGGCGGGCCAGCTTGGCCGCCAGCTCGCGCAGGCCCTGAGCGGGTTCGGCCATGGCCCGCTCCACCGATCCGAAGTGATCAACCAGCGCATACGCCTCGGAGATGCCCGCCGCGCCCTGCTCCCGCCGGCCCGTGGTCACCCGCCCGGCGAGCACCACGCAGGGAACCCCCTGCTCAGCCGCGGCCTGGGCCACGCCAGAGATCACTTTCCCGCGCAGCGACTGCTGGTCGAACGACCCCTCCCCGGTGATCACCAGATCCGCCCCTTCCAGGGCGCGGTTGAGGCCGGTCTGGTCGAGCACGAGGTCGATGCCGGAGATGATCCGGCCGCCCAGGGCCAGGATGGCCGCGCCCAGCCCGCCCGCCGCTCCCCCGCCGGGCAGTCGCGCCAGCTCGGGAGGGCAGCCCGGCAGGTCCCGCTCCACGATCGACGCCCACTGCGCCAGCGCCGCGTCGAGCAACCCGACGTCCTCGGGGGTGGCCCCTTTCTGCGGGCCGAAGACCGCCGAGGCGCCGTGCGGCCCGGTCAGCGGATTGTCCACATCGGACGCTCCGATCAGCTCGCCGCTAGGTTCGTCTTGTAAGCCGCCGGTGATCCGCAACCCGGCGCATCCCAGCAGAGCCGCACCGCCGCGCGGCAGCGGGCGGCCGTCCGCGTCGACCGGCGTGATGCCAAGGGCCTCAAACCATCCGGAACCGGCGTCGTTGGTGCCCGACCCGCCCAGACCCACGACCACCCGGCCCGCCGGGGCGGCCCGGACAAGCGACCCTAGACCGAAAGACGTTGTCAGCTTTGGATTTCTTTCCTTTGGTACCAGATAAGCCAGACCGCAGGCCTGAGCGCTCTCCACATAGGCCGTTTCGTGGATGATCAGCACGTGCCCGGTGACGGGACGGTCCAGCGGGTCGGTGGTCGGCACCTCCACGAGATCGCCGCCAAGCGAGGCGTGCAGCACCCGCAGAAAGCCCGGCCCGCCATCGGCCACCGGACGCGTCACCAGCTCGTCGCCGGACGCCACGCCGCGCCAGCCCTCCGCGATCGCCTCCGCCGCCGCGACCGCGCTCAACGTCCCCTCAAACTTGTCCGGGCAGATCACGACCTTCATAAGGCCGCATTATGCGCGATTATGCGCGGGGCACAGGTCTGTCTGCCGGTGCACCCGGTGCCTTGCCTGAGCCTCGTGCCTCGGCTCCAGACGATGTGCCCGCCGCGTCGGCCAGGGCTTGCTACATGGCGGCGTGCGCCCTGGCCGGTAAGGGACACAGTGTTTCAGGCCACAGTTCGGGATCGAGAGGGGAGGGGCATGATTATCACGTGACTGCTCCAGTCTTGTTGCTCCTGGGCCGCGGGAAGGACTCCGGCTCGGAGCGCGGGGTCGAGTGCCCGGGCGACCTGCCCGCACCCAGCGATCCCGGCCTTGTCGAGCGGGCCCGCGCGGCCAAAGCCGCCCTGGGCGAGCGGGTCTTCGTGCTCGGCCACCACTACCAGCGCGACGAGGTGATCCAGTTCGCCGACGTCACCGGCGACTCGTTCAAGCTGGCACGGGAGGCGGCGGCGCGCCCGGACGCCGAGTTCATCGTGTTCTGCGGCGTGCACTTCATGGCCGAGTCGGCCGACATCCTCACCTCTGACGCGCAAAAGGTGGTCCTGCCCGACCTCGCGGCCGGTTGCTCGATGGCGGACATGGCCGTGCTCGAACAGGTGGAGCAGGCCTGGGATCTGCTGACCGACCTCGGGATAGCGGAGTCGACCATCCCGGTCACCTACATGAACTCCTCCGCCGACATCAAGGGCTTCGTGGGGCGCAACAAGGGCGTCGTCTGCACGTCGTCCAATGCGAAGCGGGCACTGACCTGGGCGTTCGAGCGCGGTGAGAAGGTTCTGTTCCTGCCCGACCAGCACCTCGGGCGCAACACCGCCGTGCTGGAGATGGGTTTCTCGCTGGACGACTGCGTGCTCTATGACCCGCACAAGCCCGACGGCGGCCTGACCGACGACCAGTTCCGCCGGGCCAAGATGATCCTTTGGCGGGGGCATTGCTCGGTGCACGGGCGCTTCACGCTGGAGTGCGTCAACGAGGTCCGCGAGCGGGTGCCCGGGGTGAACGTGCTGGTGCACCCGGAGTGCCGCCATGAGGTGGTCACCGCCGCCGACTACGTGGGCTCGACCGAGTACATCATCAAGACCCTCGACGCGGCTCCGGCCGGATCGAAGTGGGCTGTCGGCACCGAGCTGAACCTGGTGCGGCGCTTGGCCAACGCGCACCCCGACAAGGAGATCATGTTCCTCGACCGGACGGTCTGCTACTGCTCGACGATGAACCGCATCGACCTGCCCCACCTGGTGTGGGCGTTGGAGGAGCTGGTCGCCGGGCGGGTGCCCAACCGCATCACGGTCGACGCCGACACGGCGCATCATGCGAGGTCAGCACTCGATCAGATGCTCGCGTTGCCGTAACTCTGGACGCACGGAGTGTGACGAAAGGCCGCCCTTTTCGCCGCACCCGTGCACTTTTACGCGACGTGCCTCCCGTCACAGGTCACGCACGGCTATGCTTCCTCCGTTCGCCCGCTCATCACGTTTCATTCACCTCGGAGGGACGCATGTCCGACATGCTCGTCGTCAACGGTGGAGCCCCACTCAAAGGTGAAGTGAAGGTCCGCGGCGCCAAGAACCTCGTCTCCAAGGCGATGGTGGCCACCGTTCTCGGCGAGACGCGCAGCAGCATGTTCGACGTGCCCCGCATCCGCGACGTGGAGATCGTGCGCGGCCTGCTCGGGCTGCACGGCGTCAAGGTGACCGAGGGCCCGGCCGAGGGCGAGCTGGTCTTCGACCCCTCCAACGTCGAGCGGGCCGGCATCGACGAGATCAACGTGCACGCCGCGTCGAGCCGCATCCCGATCCTGCTGTGCGGGCCGCTGCTGCACCGCCTCGGCCACGCGTTCATCCCCGAGCTGGGCGGGTGCAACATCGGCGGCCGCCCGATCGACATGCACCTGGAGGCGCTGCGCCGCTTCGGCGCCATCGTCGACAAGGCCCCCGAGGGCCTGCACCTGTCCGCCCCGGACGGCCTGCACGGCATCAAATACCGCCTCGACTACCCCTCCGTCGGCGCCACCGAGCAGGTGCTGCTCGCCGCGGTGCGCGCCAAGGGCGTCACCGAGTTGGTCAACGCCGCCGTCGAGCCGGAGATCATCGACCTGATCTGCGTGCTGCAGAAGATGGGCGCCATCATCAAGGTGCACACCAACCGGATCATCGAGATCGAGGGCGTGCCGCGCCTGGGCGGCTTCAGCCACCGGCCGATCCCCGACCGTATCGAGGCGGCGAGCTGGGCCTCGGCGGCGCTGGCGACCAAGGGCGACATCACGGTGCGCGGGGCCAAGCAGGCCGACATGATGACGTACCTCAATATCTTCCGCTCTATCGGCGGCGAGTTCGAGGTCGACGACTCCCCAGTCAACGGCGGCATCCGCTTCTGGCACCCGGGCGGTGATCTGCGCGCGGTGGCGCTCGAGACCGACGTGCACCCCGGGTTCATGACCGACTGGCAGCAGCCCATCGTGGTGGCGCTCAGCCAGGCCAACGGGCTGTCGGTGGTGCACGAGACGGTGTACGAGAACAGGTTCGGCTACACCGTGGCGCTCAACCAGATGGGCGCCAACATCCAGGTGTACCAGGACTGCCTGGGCGGCACCCCGTGCCGGTTCGGGCGCATGGGTTTCCGCCACAGCGCGGTCATCGCCGGCCCGGCCAAACTGCACGCCCACGACCTGGTCATCCCCGACCTGCGCGCCGGTTTCAGCCACCTGATCGCGGCGCTGGCCGCCGAGGGCCGGTCCCGCGTCCACGGCGTGGAGCTGATCAACCGGGGTTACGAGAACTTTGAGGGCAAGCTCAGTGCCCTCGGCGCGGATATCGCTCGATAAGCTGTCCCACCGCGTGCCGCGGGGCCGACGGCCGTGCGTGGCCGGGGCGATCACAATCACCCGCCGCCGTTATGAGCCGTGCTTCGCGCGGCTTATCCTTGGCTCGTGGCTTTGTTCTCCAAGAAACCAGCTGAGACGTCCCCCGAGCCTGAGCAGGCCCCGGAGACCGACATCATTCACGCTTCCCGGTCGCACACCCCGAAGAAGGACAAGGCCACTCCGAAGCGGACGGTCGCCCAGCGCCGACGGGCCGAGCCGCCACCCGCCAACCGCCGCGAGGCGCTCAAGCGTGCCCGCGAGAAGGGCCGCGAGGACCGCCGCCAGGACCGCCGCGAGTCCTACGAGGGCATGAAGGCCGGCGACGAGCGTTACCTGCTCACGCGGGACAAGGGGCCGGAGAGGGCGCTGGTGCGCGACGTCGTCGACTCGCGCCGCAACGCCGGCACGTGGTTCTTCGGCGGCGCGTTCATCCTGCTGGCGCTGTCGATGGTGCGCGATTACCGGGCGGTGATGGCCGCCAACCTGATCTGGTACCTGCTGGCCCTGGCCGTGGTGGTCGACACCTTCCTGATCAGCCGCAAGATCAAGAAGATGATCACCGGGCGCTTCCCGAAGACCAAAGAGAGGCTGCCCTCGCTTTACTTCTACGGTTTCACCCGGTCGATCATGTTCCGCCGGCTGCGCATGCCGCGCCCGCGGGTCAAGGTCGGCGAGGCTATCTGAGCAGGTCGGTCACGCGCGCCAGGCCTTCACGCAGAGCGCGCTCGGGCAGGTTGCCGAAGCCGAGCACCAGCTGCGGGGGCTTGGCCGCATTGCTTGAGCGGTAGCGACTCATGCCGGTGAACCCTACTGACCTGCGTGCCCCCGCCTCGATCACGGCTCGTTCCGAGGCGCCCGCGGGCAGGTGTGCCACGGCGTGGAAGCCAGCCGCGAGACCGGTGACGGGCACGCCGTGGAGCGATTCGACGAGGGCTTCGCGGCGTGCCGAATAGACCGCGCGCATGCGGCGCAGGTGGCGGTCGAACCGCCCCGCCTCGATCAGCCGCGCCAACGCCAGCTGGTCGAGGCCGGGCGAACCGCGGTCGTCGCGCGACTTCTCCGCCGCCATCTCCTTCAAAACCGTTGCCGGGCAAAGGATCCAGCCCAACCTCAGGGCGGGCGCGAGCGACTTGCTCACCGTGCCGAGCAGGAATACCCGATCCGGGCCGAGGCCTTGGAGGCAGCCAACGGGTTCGCGGTCGTACCGGAACTCCGCGTCGTAGTCGTCCTCGATCAGGTAGACGTCGTTCGCTTCGGCCCACGCGACGAGTTCGCGCCGCCGTGACGGCGCCAGCACGACTCCGGTGGGCCACTGGTGTGCGGGCGTGAGCACCACCGCCTGGGCACCGGATTTCGCCAGCGCATTGACTTTGATTCCCTTTTCATCAACGGGTACCGGTACCGTCCGCACGCCCGCCCACTGAGCCGCAACGGCACTCGTGTCGTCGTAGCCCGGATCCTCGAACGCCACCGTGCTCACGCCCGATCGGGCCAGCACCCGCAGTACCACGTTGAGCCCCTGGGCGAAGCCGTTGCAGACCACGAGGCGATGCGGCTGCGCCGCCGCGCCGCGTACGCGGCCGAGGTAGGCGGCGAGGACCTCGCGGAAAACGGGGTTGCCGCACGGGTCGCCGTAGTCGAGGGCGGCGGTGGGTGCGGTGCGGGCGGTCTCGCGCTGGGCCCAAAGCCAGTCGCCGCGCGGGAAGCTCGCGAGGTCGGGTACGCCGGGCCGGAAGTCCCACTTCGGCGCGGGTTTCGGTTGCGGCGCAGGGGGTTTCTCCGTTCGGGCGACGGCGCACGGCGCGACGGTGGTCGCCGAGCCGATCCGGGTCTCCAGATACCCCTCGGCCTGCAGCTGGCCGTAGCACTCCTGCACCAGCCCGCGGGAGACGCCCAGCTCGCGCGCCAGCTCCCGGGAGGAGGGCAGCCGTTCGCCAGCGGCCAGGCGCCCGCCGCGGATCGCCTGGCGCAGCCCGCCCTCGATCTGGCCGCGCAGCGGTAGGGAGCGGTCCAGGGGCATGAGCAGGGCGGGGCTCAAACCGGCCCACCGGATTGCCATGGAATTGGAGCTTAGCGGCGGCCGGTTGCGTCCCTAGTCTCGATCTCATGAAGGTCTTCCTGAGCCGCACGCTGATCCTGTTCTACGTCGCCACCCTGGGTACGGCGACGAGCTTCTACGCGCTGCTGACCGCGGTGCCGATCCGCGCCATGGCCACCGGTGGCGGGGTGGGCGCGGGCATGGCCACGGGCGCGCTGATGCTGTCGACGGTCGCCGCCGAGGTGCTCTCGCCGTGGCTCATCACGCGGTACGGGTACAGGTCGGTCTTCGCGTGGGGGGCGGTGCTGCTGGGGCTGCCTGCGCTGGCACTGTCGCTTTCGGACAGTCTGGCCGCGATCCTCGCCGTGTGCCTGGTGCGCGGGCTGGGCTTCGGCCTCGTGGTGGTGGTCGGCTCGGCGCTCGTGGCCACGCTCGTCCCGGCCGAGCGGCGCGGTGAAGGACTTGGGGTGTATGGGATCGTCTTCGGCGTCCCGTCGATTGTGATGCTGCCGCTCGGCGTCTGGCTCGCGGACCGGGTCGGCTATGACGCGGTGGTGGTGGCGGGCGCGCTGGCGGGGTTGGTAGGCCTTGTGGTGCTTAGGATTCCACGCGTGCCGCCGGCCGCCGATGCGAGTCGCCAGCAGCCGGGCCGCATGGGGCAGTGGATCCGTTATGCGATCGCGTTCGCGACGACCGCGATGGCGTGTGGCATCGTCGTTACCTTCCTGCCCGCGGTGAGCGACATCGTCGAGGTGGCCCTGCTGGTGCAGGCGGCGACCGCGACCCTGGCGCGGTGGGCGGCCGGGCGTGTGGGCGACAAGTATGGCGTGTCGCGGCTGCTGATCCCGGGCGCGGTGCTGTCGGCGGCCGGCATGGCGGCGCTCATCATGGCGAGCGATCCGTTCGCGACGCTGGCGGGCATGGCCCTGTTCGGCGCCGGTTTCGGCATCAGCCAGAACGCCAGCCTCACCGCGATGTACCAGCATGCCCCGATGTCCAGTTACGGCACGGTCAGCGCGGTGTGGAACTTCGCCTACGACGCCGGGATCGGCGCGGGCGCGGCCGGTTTCGGGATCCTCGTGACGGCAACCGGCTTCCCGCTCGCGTTCGGCATCACGGCCGCTTTCATGCTGGCTGTGACTGCAGCGGCACTGGTGCGTCGGACTGGTACAGCCGAGCGATCACATCCTCTATCTCCGGCTCGGCAATCGTGAGGTCCCGCAGCCGGCCCGAGGCGGCCAGGTGCGAGACGAGCGGGCCGACCGAGGTGGAGCCGTCGATGGTGAAGGTTAGGCGCAGGGCAAGGCTGGATTCGAGGCTGGACTCGAGCCGGACCCCGGGCAGGTCGACCTCGGCGGTGAGGGGCTCGTCGAGGTCGGCGATGACGCGCCGGCGGGAGCCATACCGCGCGTGCAGCGCCTCGATCGAGCCGTCGTGCACCACCCGGCCGTGGTCGATGACGACGATGCGCCGGCATAGGCGCTCGATGTCGGCCAGGTCGTGGGTGGTGAGCACGATCGTGGTGTCGCCGCGCCCGCCCAGCTCGGCCAGGAACTCCCGCACGGCCTGCTTGCTGACCACGTCCAGGCCGATCGTCGGCTCGTCGAGGAACAGGATCTCCGGCCCGTGCAGCAGGGCGGCGGTCAGCTCGCCGCGCATCCGCTGGCCCAGGGAGAGCTGGCGCACGGGCGTGTCGAGGAACTCGTCGAGTTCGAGCATGGCGCGGCACTTGGCCAGGCGGGCCTCGTGCTCGGCGGGCGGCACCCGGTAGATGTGGCGCAGCAGCTCGAAGGAGTCGCGCAGGGGCAGGTCCCACCAGAGCGTCGACCTCTGTCCAAACACGACACCGATGCGCCGGGCCAGCTTGAGCCGCTGCGGCACGGGTTTGAACCCGCACACCGCGACCTCACCGGAGGACGGCGTCAGCACGCCGGTGAGCATCTTGAGCGTGGTGGACTTGCCGGCCCCGTTGGGACCCAGGTAGCCCACTATCTCCCCGCGCTGGATGGCCAGGCTGACGCCGTCGACGGCGGCGACGGTCCGGCGGGAGCGGCGAAGCTTGCCCGTCTTGACGCTGACGGTGAACTCCTTGCGGAGGTCACGGGTTTCGATGATGTTCATGACCCGGTGCTCCTGTAGTGCCGGACGCCGAAGCGCCAGATGAGGGCCGACAGCCCCAGGACCGCGGCGGAGACGAGCGGGCTCAGCCAGCCTAGCCAGGCCGGCGCGCCCAGGGGATCCGCCTTGCCCAGCAGGAAGAGGCCCGGGTAGTACGCCACGAACGCGAACCCGAGGGCGAAGGCGAAGATCTTGCGGAACCAGCCGCCGTAGATGGTGATGGGGTACGAGGTGAAGTCGCGCCCGCCGTAGGTGAACGAGTTGGCGACCTCACCGGACTCGATCCACCAGAACGCGACCGTCGAGGTCGCGATGAAGAAACCGCAGAAGAAGGCCGCACCCGCCAGCGGGGCGACGACCAGCATGGCGAGCTTGGCCGGCGTCCAGTGGACCTCGGCCGCCCACAGGGCGACGCCAAGCAGCGTGGCCCCGTAGACGACCCGGCCGACGCGGCGGAACCCGACGTCGAGGACGAGCAACTGGCCCAGCACGCTCAGCGGTCTGATCATGACCGTGTCCAGCGTGCCCAGCCTTACATAGGCACGGATCTTCTCGATGTTGCCGACGAGCAGGTCGGCTAGGGAGAACCCGGTGGCCGCCAGCCCGAACAGGACGATGGTCTCCTTCAGGCTGAAGCCGGCGAGAAGGGGTACCCGGGAAAAAATAACGAGGATCGCGATCAGATCCGCACCCACCAAAATCGTGGTGCCGGTCAGGTCCAGCCAGAAACTCACCCGGTAAGACGCCTGGCCGCGGCCCTGAGCGCCGATCAGCTTGACATAGGCACCAAGGGTTTCACCCACCCTGGATCACCAGCTTTCGTTCCGCGCGCCGCTGGACGACGTAGCACAGCCAGAGCAGGAGCACCGCCCAGAGCACCTGGATACCGATCATGCCCAGGCGGATGGGCAGCGGGTCGCGTTCCACCAGGATGTCCATCGGCGCCTGAAGGAACGACGGCCCCGGGGTGCCAAACCACAGCAGCGCGGCGGCCCAGTCGGGAAGGAACCGGATCGGGAAGTAGAGGCCGGACATCAGGCCGGACAGGAACAACCAGGCCTGGTTCACGCCCCTGATGTCCAGCAGCCAGTAGGCGGCGGCGTTGAGCAGGTAGCGGCAGCCGAAGCAGACGACGACCGCGAGCAGGACGGAGATCGCGAAGAGCGGGTAGGTGATCGTGTCGGCGGGCAGGTAGAGGTCGAAGAAGAGGGCTCCGGCCAGGATCGGCGGGAAAAACCGGAAGATTATCGCGTACCCCGCCCGGCCGGCGTCGGCGGCGAGGTAGTTGACGACGGGGTGGAGCGGGCGCAGCAGATCAGTGACGATATCGCCCGTTCGGATGCGGTCCGACAGGTCCGTCCAGCCCCAGAGCATGACGACGCCGATCAGCCCCTGCCCGGTCCAGACATAGGTCAGCAGCTGAGATCCGTCGTAGCCGGCCACCGCCGCGCCGCCCGCGACGGCGAGCAGAACGTAGGTTCGCAGAAAGCCGAACATGATGTTCGTGCTGAACGCCGCGACCGTGGCCTGCCGATAAGTGGCGAACCGGCGGAAGCCGGATGCCGCAATTGCCCCGATTAGTGCCAACAGTTCGGTGACGTTTCGGATTGTGGAGCGATCCGCAGTGGCGGTGACTGAGCCCACGCCGTTACCCTCCTGTCGCACCCATTCTCTGCAGCCGAAGTTCACCCGGGCCCGGTGACCCTACCGGCCGGCTTTGGCGAGGGGAAAGTCAGTTTCAACTTCAGCGAGGCTAGCGTGGCGGACGAGCGCACTGATGAGCGGCGACGTGGTGCGCCGGCGTGGGCTGACACGCCGACGGCCCCTCGCGCCAAGGTGCAGGGAGCGAGGACTCCCCAGGAGGACCCACACCCCTCGTCGCCGCCCGCGCCCCCACCGGCGCGGCCCGGACCCTTCCCTCCCCAGATGCAGCCGCCCGCCCGCCCACCCCAGCCCGGGCCGCCTCAGGGCTGGCAGGGTGGGCCACCACCTCAGGCACCTCAGGGCTGGCAAGGGCAACCACCGCATGGCGGGCCGCCGCCACCGAACCAGCGTCAAGGAGGGCAGTTCGGCCCACCGCCGCCGCAGCGCATGGGCGCCCCGGGCATGGCCGGGCAGCAACCCCGGCAGCAGCACGGTGGCGGACATGGTCCCGGTCAAGGCCCTAATCAAGGTCCTAATCAAGGTCCTAGTCACGGTCCCAATCAAGGTCCTAGTCACGGTCCTAGTCACGGTCCCGGGCAAGGTCCCGGGCAAGGTCCGGTGCCGGGTCACCGCCAGGGTCCGCCGCCGCAGGGCTGGCCGGAAGGCCAGCCGCAGCAGGGATGGCAGGCTCCGCCGCAGGGCTGGCAGGCTCCGCCGCAGGGCTGGCAAGGGCAACCACCACACGGTGGGCCGGCGCAAGGTTGGCCGGGTGGACCGCCGCCGCAGGGTGGCCGGCCGCAGCGGCCGATGATGCCGGAGAACGCACCGGTCACGGCAATGCCGTCGAACGCCCCGGTCACGTCGCCGCGCGGACCGGTCTCGCCGCCCTATGCCCCGGGCGTGCCGCAATCGCCGGCGCCGCATTCGCCCGGCATGGCGCCGTTCGCACCCGCCGCCAGCGCGCCGGTCTCCGCGCATCCAGTGTCGGCCCACCCGATCTCGCCGGCGATCCCGACGTCACCGGCCGTGGCAACCCCGGACACGGTGATGCCGGTGCACGGCAGCGCCGCCGGAGCCGCGACCGCGCTCACCGCGCCGACGATGATGACCCCGATCGTGGTCAAGCTCGGCGCCTCCGCGCCCGAAGCGCCCGCCATGGTGACCTCGACGGAGGAAGAGGCCGCCGAGCCCGACGACGGCACGCCCGACCCGGAGCAGGTGCTGGCGGCCAAGGAGTGGCGCTTCCACCCCGAGACCCTGCGCGAGCTGGTCGACAACGCCGACGAGCTGCGCGAGATACGCGACCAGCTAACCGAGAAACTCACCCCGGCCACCGACAACCCCACGCGCGCAAGGCTTTTGAGCCTTCGCGCGGTGGTCTCGCGCATCCTGGGCGACCTCACCAAGGCCCTCTCCGACGGCAAGATGGCGCTCGTACACGCCGAGGCCACCGGTGAGCTGCGGCGCATCGCCATCGCCAAGGCGCGGCTGGCGCACGTGCTGCAGTGGCGCGGCGACTTCGCCGAGGCCGATCGGCTCTTCGCCGAGGCCAACTCCAGCGAGCTGCCGGATCGCCTGCGCGCCACCATGCACGAGCACGCCGGGCGTTCCTGCCTCGACCAGGGCCGCTACATGGAGGCGTTCAACCACTTCGAGGCCGCGCTCGAGTTGCGCAAGGTCGAGGACCCCGAGCTGATCGCCCGCACGGAGATGGCCCTCGACGCGGTCTCCCTCAAGATCGCCGAGAACGGCATGGGGCCGTACCCGCGCTCCAAGGAGGAGATCCTCCAGATCAAGAAGCCGCCGACGCCCAAGTTCGACGAACGCGCCCAGTGCTGGGGGTTTGTCGACAGCGAGGGCAAGACGATGATCAAGGCGGCCTTCGCCGACGTGCAGCCCTTCCGCGACGGGGTGGGCTGGGTGCGCCGGCGCGAGACGGCGGCGTGGGAGCTGATCGACGAGGCCGGCTCGCGGCTGATCAGCGCCGAAGTCGGCCTGCACGGCGTTGGCTCGTTCTCCGAGGGCCTGGCCTGGGTGTCCAAGGACGGCACGGCCGGCTGGATCGCCATCGACAAGTACGGCAAGGTCTCCATCTCCACCGGCTTCGAGGATGTGCGCCCGTTCCGGCGCGGCCTGGCCGCGGTGCGGCGCGGCGGGTGGGGCGCGGTCGACAAGCACGGCCGGGTGATCGTCCCGTTCCAGTTCACCGGTTTCGCCACGGCGCTGACCGACGGGCGTTATGTGGACGGGTTCTCCGATGAGGGACTGGCCATTGTGGACGCCGGTGGGCGCAAGGGAGTCGTCGACCGGACCGGAAAGATGATCGTGCCGCCGGTCCACCCGGCGCTGGTCATCCACCCGGTGGCGTTCCTTGTCTCCTCGGCCGAGGGGCGTTGGGGCGCATTGGATCGCAAGGGCCGCCCGTTCATCGACCCGCTGCTGCCCAGCCGCCAGTCGGTGATGGAGGAGCTCGACCGGCTGCTCGCCGATACAAAACCCGTGCTCTAGTGTCTTGTTCATGGAATTCAGGCACCTTGGCCGATCGGGCATGCTCATCAGCGAAATCTCCTACGGGAACTGGATCACCCACGGTTCCCAGGTGGAGGAGGACGCGGCGCACGCGTGTGTCCGGGCGGCGCTCGACAGCGGCATCACCACCTTCGATACCGCCGACGTGTATGCCGGCACGCGCGCCGAGGCGGTGCTGGGCCGGGCGTTGAAGGGCGAGCGGCGGGAAGGGCTGGAGATCTTCACCAAGGTCTTCTGGCCGGTGGGGCCCGGGCGCAACGACAACGGCTTGTCCCGCAAGCACATCATGGAGTCGATCAACAACTCCCTGAGTCGCCTCCAGACCGACTATGTGGACCTGTACCAGGCCCACCGCTACGACAACTCGACGCCGCTCGAGGAGACGATGACCGCCTTCGCCGACATCGTCCACGGCGGCAAGGCCCACTACATCGGCGTCTCGGAATGGACCGCCGACCAGATCCGCGCCGGGCACGCGCTCGCGCAGGAGCTCAAGATTCCCTTTGTCTCCAACCAGCCGCAGTACTCGATGCTGTGGCGGGTCATCGAGGCCGAAGTGGTACCGGTCAGCGAGGAGCTGGGCATCGGCCAGATCGTGTGGTCGCCGATCGCGCAGGGCGTGCTCACCGGCAAGTACCTGCCCGGCCAGCCGCCGCCCGAGGGCTCGCGGGCGACCGACGAGAAGTCGGGCGCCGGGTTCGTGGCGGGCTGGCTCAGGGACGATGTCCTGACCCGGGTGCAGCGCCTCAAGCCGCTCGCCGACCAGGCCGGGCTGTCCATGGCTCAGCTGGCGATCGCGTGGGTGCTGCAGAACGCCAACGTCTCCTCGGCGATCGTCGGGGCGACCCGGCCCGAGCAGGTGCTCGACAACGTCAAGGCGAGCGGCGTGAAGCTCGATGCCGACCTGCTGAAGGCGATCGACGAGATCGTCGATCCGGTGACCGAGCGCAACCCGGCCAAGACCGTCTCCCCGAGCAAGCGCCCGGGCAGCTAAGCAGCGACTTGCTTTAGCAGGAGCAAAGTTACACAGTCAGGCCCATGCGGTACTCGACACGGTCATCCTCCATGAGGATGGCCGTGACCGCGCCCGACGGGAGCAGATCCTTCCAGTTCTGGCCCAGCCACGACTCGGCGTCGGCCTGGCTGGTGAACTCATCTCGCGGGCCCTCGACCGACTTGCCGTTCTCGGTCTCATACCGCCAGCGCCATGTCATGGCGATCAGCTTAGCCGTTAGGGTTACCGCATGGTCGGTGGAAAGGTCTTGGTACTGGGCGGGATTCGCTCGGGAAAGAGCGCCTATGCCGAGTCACTGCTCGATGGGGCGGATTCGGTGCGCTATGTCGCCACTTCAGCGGTGCCCGAGGGCGATGACGCCTTCGCGTCCCGGATAGAGGCGCACAGGTTCCGCCGGCCCGCCTCCTGGGAGACGCTCGAGACCGGCGATGACCCGGCGCGGCTGGTGGAGACGGTGCGCGAGGCGCCGGCGGGCTCGGCGATGCTGGTGGACGATCTCGGTGGCTGGGTGACCGCCCTGCTCGGCCGGGACGACGCGGCGGAGCTGGTCTCGCGCCTGGCCGGCGCGGTTCACGACTGCGCCGCCAATCTGGTGATCGTGAGCCCGGAGGTGGGTCTGTCGGTGGTGCCGCCGACCGAGGCCGGGGTGGCCTTCGCCGATCTGCTGGGCGATCTGAACCGGGGCGTGGCCGACGCTTGTGACAGCGTGGCTCTCGTGGTGGCGGGCCAGTCCACCTGGCTGAAGAACGGTTTCCGCCGGTTCCGGCCGGCGGTCAAGGCGCCGGCGCCGCAAGTGGCCGCCCTCACCGAGTCGACGACGGCGCTGCCCATCGTGACGACCGGCTTCACCGTGATGGCCGGCATGGACCTGCCGATCCACGACGACGAAGCCCGCACCCAGGCGCAGGAGCATCTGTCCAATCTGGACATCGAGGGCGGCGGTCTGGGCGAGCTGGCCTCCACCGTCGTCTTCGCCGCCGGGACGCAGGGCGTGACCATCCCGGTCCCCTGGCAGCAGCCGCACATGTTCCTGCTGCACGGCATGCACGAGGGCGACATCGCCGCCGGCGACTCGGCCGAGGCGTCGGCGCGCCTCGCCGATGGCGCTTCCCGCGGCGAGGGGGCGATCGGCCTGCTGACCACCTGGAACGGCGTGAGCCTCAAGGTCGTCGCGACCGAGCCGGCGGAGGACATCGTCTATGGCCGCGCCACCCCACCCGAGGAGATCGAGGCCATGCTGACCAAGGGTTGGAGCCTGGCCGACGAGGCGGTGGACGGCGGCTCCGACCTGATCGTGCTCGGCTCGTGCGGCGCGGGCGGCGACGGGGCGGCCGCGGCGATCGTGTCCCGCCTCACCGGCGCCGAGATCGCCACGCTGCTGGCCCGGATCGTCGGCCCGGCCGGGACCATCGACGACACTTCATGGATGTTGCGCTGCGCGGCCGCGCGCGACGCCCTGCACCGCGTGCGCAACCTCGACCTGCTGGCCAAGACGCTGCTGTCGGAGCTGGCCGGGCCGGACATCGCGCTGGCCTGCGGCGTGATCCTCGGCGCCACGGCCCGCCGCATCGCCGTGCTGCTCGACGGCCCGCTCGCGGCCGCGGCGGCCCTGCTCGCCCGCGACCTCGGCAGCCAGTCACGGCTGTGGTTGCTGTTGCCCGACAACGGAAACCACCCCACCACCAAGTCCGCCGCCGACGTGCTCGGCCTGGAACCGTTGCTGGACTTGAAGACCGGCCTGGGCGAGGGGTCGGCGGCGCTGCTTGCCCTGCCGCTGCTGCGCTCCGCACTGCACCTGTCGCAGTCGCTGCCGGTCAAGCCGCCCATCCTCAAGGTGCCGCCCGGCTTTGACGAGGTTTAAGGACGGTCTTCGCCTGGCGCTGACGACCTTCACCGTCGCGCCGGTGCGCGGGCCCGAGGCGATCGACCGTGCCGCCGCGGGCTGGGCTATGCGCCTGGCTCCGGCGATGGGGGCACTGCTGGGGCTGGTGCTCGCGGGCGGGCTGTGGCTGCTGCGCCAGGCCGAGGCCCCGCCGCTGCTTTCCGGGGTGATCCTCACCGGCCTGGCCGCCCTGCTGACCCGCGGGTTCCACCTCGATGGGCTGGCCGACACGGTTGATGCGCTTGGCTCTTACCGCCCGCGGGAGGAGGCGCTGCGCATCATGAAGTCACCGGAGGTGGGCCCGTTCGGCGTGGTGGCGATCGTGCTGGTGCTGCTGGTGCAGGCGACCACCTTGGGCGGATTGGCGCTGCCGGAGGTGGTGGGTGCGATGGCGGTGGGCAGGCTTTCTGCCTCCCTTGCTTGTTTCTCGGGGGTACCCGCGGCGCGTGCCGGAGGTCTGGGGGCGCTTGTCGCGGGCACTGTGGGGCCGGCGGCCGTGGTGGTCAACGCGGTGTGGATCGCGGTGATCGCCGGGGTGGTGCCCGTGCTGGCGGCGCTCGTGGTCGCGGCGGTGGTGGTGCCCCACGCCGTGCGGCGCCTGGGCGGGATCACCGGTGATGTGCTTGGGTTTCTCATCGAGGCCGGCACCGCGGCCGCGCTCATGGCGCTCGCATTGATCTAAGCTGTTCTAATGTCCCGATGGAGTTCTCTCTCGATCTAGGCGATCTCACCACCCCGGCCACGTTGGACGCTCCGGACGGTCCGTGCCGCGGGGGCGTGGTGGTCACGCATGGCGGCCAGGCGCCGCAGCGCGATTACTTCCTGTACGAGCATCTGGCGAAAGTCCTTCCGCCGCAAGGCTTCGCGGTGTTGCGCTATGAGCGGCGGCCATCACCGGTCGGCGACGACGTACCCTTCGACCGGCAGGCGGCCGACGCTGTGGTGGCGCTGCGCCACCTGCGGTCCCACATAGGGGCCGGGCTCGCGGTGGGATTGTGGGGCGTGAGCCAGGGCGGTTGGGCGGCGCCGTTCACCGCGGCGACCTACCCGGATGAGGTGGATTTCGTTGTCGCCTGCTCCGCACCCGGGGTCAGCCCGGGGCAGCAGATGCGGTACGGCACCGAGCGGCAGCTGCGCCGGCACGGCTTCGGCGACGCGGAGGTCGCCGAGCTGTTGCGGGTGCGCTCGGCCGCGGAGGAGTTCTTGCGCGGCAACGGCGACCGGGACACGGCGCAGGGGCTGATCGACTCGGTCACCGACCGGCCGTGGTTCCAGTACGCGTACCTGCCGCCGGAGCTGCCGCCCGAGCCGGGCGCGTGGGTGGACATGGACCACGACCCGGCGCCGATCTTCGAGCGGGTCACCTGCCCGGTCCTGGCGGTCTATGGCGAAACCGACGCGTGGGTCCCGATCGACGAGTCGATCGGGGTGTGGCGGCGCGCCCTGCCGTCGGTCGAGATTTTCCGGGTACCCGGCTGTGACCACCTCTTGTCCTTCGAGGACCGGGAGGAGGTCGAGGCGGTCAGCCCGGACTACACCAAGGCGCTCATCGCTTGGCTTGAGCGTCGTACTCCTTGACCAGCTTCTTGGGAGCTGTGCGGCGCCAGGCCTCGATGACCAGTTCGTGCAGCTCCCGCTTGTCCACCTTGGACAGATCCACCTGGACCCAGCCGAAGCGGCCGACATAGGCGGCGAAGCTGTAGACCTCGGGCGCGCTCGCGATCAGTTCCGCCTGCTCCTCCTTGGAGGTCTTGACCGTCATGGTCTTGCTGCCGGTCATGCCGCTGGCGAACATCTTTTTGTTCACCCGCAGGGTGGGATGGTCCCACTGCTCGACCATGATCTCCTCGCCGCCGGGCAGCGCCAGCACCCAGTCGCGGACCTGCTCGTATTTGACCGGCACGGCTACTTCACCGAGGGGGTGACGAAGGGCGGCTTGGTGACGGTCATGCCCGCCCGGCGGCCGCGCACGTCGACCTCGACCTGCGAACCCTCGCCGAGGCCGGCGGCCGTGTCCAGCAACGCCAGGGCGATGCCGATCTTGCGCGTCGGTGAGAACGTGCCGCTGGTGATCTCCCCCACGCGGGCGTCGCCCACCAGGACCTCCATGTGGGCCCGCGGGATGCCGCGATCATTGGCGACCAGCCCCCACAGCGTGCGGCGGGGACCCCCGGCCTTCTCCCGGGTCAGCACGTCCTTGCCCCAGAACGCGGGCTTGTTCCACCCCACCGCCCAGCCGGACCTGGCCTGGACCGGCGTGATCTCCAGCGAAAGATCTTGACCGTGCAAGGGGTACCCCATCTCGGTCCTGAGGGTGTCCCTGGCCCCGAGCCCGCAGGCTCGCGGTTGTTCACCGCCGGCGAACAGGCGATCCCACACCCGCACGGCGTCGGCCGCGGGCACGACCAGCTCGTAGCCGTGCTCGCCGGTATAGCCGGTGCGGCAGACGGTCAACTCGACGTCGTCCAGCCGCGCCGTCTCGAAGCTCATGTACTCGTGCTCGGTCGGCAGGCCCAGCTCGGCAAGAAGATCGGTGGAGCGCGGACCCTGCACCGCCAGCACCGCGAAGTCCCGGTGCTCGTTGGTGATCGTCAGATCGGCCGGCGCCCGCTCCTTGAGGCGGCGCACGACCTCCGCGGTGTTGGCCGCGTTGGGGATCAGGAACACGTGCTCGTCGCCGTAGAGGTAGGCGATGATGTCGTCCACCACGCCGCCGGTCGCGTCGTCACAGCAGAGCGTGTACTGCGCCTTGCCCGGCTTGATCCTGGCCAGATCGTTGGTCAGGCAGGAGTTGACGAAATCCGCAGCTCCGGGCCCGGTGACGCGAGCCTTACCCAAATGTGACACATCGAAGATCCCCACCGCTTCGCGCACTGAGGCATGCTCTTTGAGCACACCTCCACCCGCGTACTCAAGCGGCATCTCCCAGCCGCCGAAGGGAGCGAACTTGGCCCCGAGGGCAACATGCCGCTCGTGCAGCGGCGACCTGAGCGGTGACTCGGTGAACGCGGTCATGGACGCAACTTACCGCGAGCCCCGTCAGCGTTTACGGTTGGCTAGCATCGCGGGAGCAGACCACGGACAACAGGAGATGCAGTGACGACGCCCACCACAGTGTTGCCAACACTCAAGCTCGCCGACACCGACCCGGCGGATCTCACGGTCGACGCCATCGTGATCGGCGTGCACAGCCAGGAGGGCGATGGTGGTGACCTGCTGCTCGCATCGGGCGCCGAAAGCATCGCGGCCGCCTTCGACGGCAAGCTGACCGCCACCCTTGCCCTGCTCGGCGCCACCGGCGCCGCGGGTGAGGTCACCAAGATCGCCACCATGGGCACGATCGCCGCGCCGGTGCTTGTCGCTGTTGGCCTGGGTCCCGAGCCCACGGGTGCCGCCCCCGCCGCCGAAACCCTGCGCCGCAGCTCGGCGGCGGCGGTCCGTTCGCTGGCCGGGACAAAGACGGTCGCGCTCGCCCTGCCTCTGTCGGACGACACCGAGGACAGCGGGGCACACGCGCTGCGAGCCGTGACCGAGGGTGCCGCGCTCGGCGCCTACCGGTTCACCGGCTACAAGGGCAAGCCGCAGCCCACCCGCAAGGACCCGGTCGAGACGGTGTCGGTGCTGGTGCCCGACGCCCACGAGGAGGCCGCCCTCGGCGAGCTGCGCCGGGCGGGCGTGGTCACCTCCGCGGTGGCCCGCACGCGGGACTGGGTCAACACCCCGGCCAACATGCTGCGCCCGCCGGGCTTCGCCGACGAGATCTCCGAGGCCGCGGCCAAGGCCGGCCTCGATGTCGAGGTGCTCGACGAGGTGGCGCTGGCCAAGGGCAACTTCGGCGGTATCCTCGCCGTCGGCATGGGCTCGGAGGCCAAGCCGCGCCTGGTGAGGCTGAGCTACACACCGCCGGAGACCGTGGCCCCGACCAAGAGGCTGGCGCTGATCGGCAAGGGCATCACGTTCGACAGCGGCGGTGTGTCGATCAAGCCGGCGCAGGGCATGTGGGAGATGAAGTCCGACATGTCCGGGGCGGCGGCCGTGGCCAGCGTGATGATCGCCCTGACCGAGCTGAAGCCGCTGGTGCAGGTGTCGGCGTACATCCCGATCGCGGAGAACATGCTCTCCGGCGCGTCATACCGCCCCGGCGACGTGGTCTCCATGCGCAACGGCAAGCGGGTCGAGGTGCTCAACACGGACGCCGAAGGCCGCATGATCCTGGGCGACGCGATCGCCCGGGCTTGCGAGGACAACCCCGACTACCTGGTCGAGACCTCGACGCTCACCGGTGGGCAGGTGATCGCGCTCGGCAAGAAGATCGCCGGGGTGATGGGCGCGGAGGAGCTTTGCCTGCGGGCCAAGGCGGCCGGCGAGTCGGTGGGCGAGCCCACCTGGCCGATGCCGCTGCCCGACGAGATCCGCAAGTCGATGGAGTCCGATGTCGCCGACATCCTCCAGGTCAGCGCGGGCATGGAGCGCGCCGGGCACATGCTGCAGGGCGGCGTGTTCCTGCGCGAGTTCGTGACCGAGGGCCTGCCGTGGGTGCACATCGACATCGCCGGGCCGTCGTTCCACTCCGGAGAGCCGATCGGCTACTGGAGCAAGGGCGGCACGGGAGTGCCGGTGCGCACCCTGCTCGCCCTCATCGACGACATCGCGAGCAATGGTTGACTCCGTTCAGGCGAAGCCGTATTGCCAAGGCCGCGAGCCCTAAACCACGGCTTCGCCTGAAAGAACCAAACCGCTAGGAGTTTCCGTTTTTCTTGCGCTCGTTGAAGTCGCGCATCCGCTTCGGGTAGCCGACGAGCTGCACGTCGTAGACGGGAATGGACAGGCGCTGCGCGAACTGCCGGACCACCACCGGGTTGGGCATCCGGCGCCTGGTCCACTCGCCATCGTGGGCGATGAGGATGACCGTCGTGTCGGTGACGGTGGTGCGCGGCTCGATGAAAGCCTCGACCCCGCGACGTGACTTTACAAACTGCTCAAGGTGGGCGATATCGCTCGCATCTGGTCCTCTTTCCGCCGGGGAGCCGCTACGACGACGCCGGAACCAGCCCACGCCCATCTCCTCTCAGCCGATCTCAGCCGACACATCCGAAACCTCATCGCGTAGTAGCGCCAAGAGTAGAGCAGAGTGTCGTTCGGCACCTCCCCGAGCGGCGCTCGAATGAGAGTGACAAGATGACCGTGGCAGCCTTTGAGCGCCGGCGGTCACCCCGGCCGGTGCGCGACCTCCCAGGGAGTGATCGTGAGCGACACCTTCGACGTAGTAATCCTCGGCGGCGGCAGTGGCGGCTATGCCACCGCCCTGCGGGCGGCCCAGCTGGGGCTCTCCGTTGCGCTGATCGAGAAGGACAAGCTGGGAGGCACCTGCCTGCACCGCGGATGCATCCCTACCAAGGCCTTGCTGCACGCCGGTGAGGTCGCCGACCAGACCCGCGAGGCCGCGCACTTCGGCATCAGCGCCGAACTGACCGGTGTGGACATGAAGGGTGTCAACGCCTATAAGGACGGCGTCGTGGCCGGGCTCTACAAAGGACTTCAAGGCCTGATCAAGGCGGCCAAGGTGACCTATGTGGAGGGCACCGGAAAGCTGGTCGGTCCCAACGCGGTCGAGGTCAACGGCCAGGAACTGATCGGGCGCAACATGGTGCTGGCGACTGGGTCATACTCGAAGACCTTGCCCGGCCTGGAGATCGACGGGGAGCGCGTGCTGGCCAGCGAGGAGGCGCTCACCCTCGACCGCGTCCCGGCCAGCGCCATCGTGCTCGGCGGCGGCGTCATCGGCGTCGAGTTCGCCAGCGCGTGGAAGTCGCTCGGCGCCGACGTCACCATCATCGAGGCCCTGCCCCGGCTCGTGCCGGTGGAGGATCAGGACCTGTCCAAGCAGCTGGAGCGGGCGTTCCGCAAGCGCGGGATCAATTTCAAGGTCGGCAAGGCTTTCGAGCGGTACGAGAAAACCGAAAGCGGCGTCAAGGTGACGATCGCGGGTGGGGAGGTCCTCGAGGCCGAGGTGCTGCTGGTGGCGGTCGGCCGCGGCCCGGTGACGGCCAACTGCGGCTTTGAGGAACAGGGCGTCAAGATGGAGCGCGGCTTCGTGCTCACAGACGAGCGGCTGCACACCAACCTGCCCAACGTCTACGCCGTGGGCGACATAGTCCCCGGCCTTCAGCTCGCCCATCGCGGCTTCCAGCAGGGCATCTTCGTCGCGGAGGAGATCGCCGGCCGCAACCCTGCACCGATCGTCGAGTCCGGCATCCCCCGGGTCACCTACTGTGACCCCGAGGTCGCGTCGGTCGGCATCACCGAGGCGCAGGCGAAGGAGAAGTTCGGTGAGGGCAACGTCGAGACATACAACTACAACCTCGGCGGCAACGGCAAGAGCAAGATCCTTGCCACGCAGGGGTTTGTGAAGCTCGTGCGGCAGAAGGACGGTCCGGTCGTGGGCGTTCACATGATCGGCGCCCGCATGGGCGAGCAGGTCGGAGAGGCCTCGCTGATCGTTAACTGGGAGGCGTTCCCCGCCGAGGTGGCTCAGCTGGTCCACGCGCACCCGACGCAGAACGAGGCCCTGGGCGAAGCGCACCTGGCGTTGGCGGGCAAGCCCCTGCACGCGCACAACTGAGCACATAGGCTCGATACATCTAGACAGTCCACATAAGGAGATTCGGAGCAATGCCGGTATCGGTCACCATGCCGCGGCTGGGCGAGAGCGTCACCGAGGGCACAGTCACCCGATGGCTCAAGCAG
>Ga0075418_10000514_pt1 | contig 41287 bp, 40 predicted proteins | sample SoiMetdeltSBSDD2_FD_81776 | JGI IMG/M metagenome (GOLD analysis project Ga0075418, IMG submission 81776) | Bulk soil microbial communities from a Populus tree surrounding site in Tennessee, USA - Soil MetaG P. deltoides SBSDD2 | ecosystem: Environmental > Terrestrial > Soil > Tree plantation...
CTGCCGCGGCGGCCCGAGGCACGCGGCGAGCTTGCGCTGCATTCCGCACGCGAGGCGGTCTATGCAGCACTGTTTCTCGGGCTCGGCTGGTTTGCCTGGCAGGGCGCCCTTGCATTCGTGATCGGCGCGCTACTGGTCGCAGAGGTTGCGATCACCGTAAACGACGAGCTGGTCGAGAACCGCATCCGGGTGCTGCCCCAGAACGAGCGCGCCCTGCACGTCTTCCTGACCCTCAACTTCGGCGCCCTCGTCGCGCTCCTTGTGCCGGTGCTCGCGGACTGGATGGCGAATCCCACCGCGCTTGCGCCGTCGTACTCCGGCTGGATGTCTTGGGCGCTCACCGCGCTCGGCCTCGCGGCGGCGGGATGGTCGGTGCGCGACCTCGTCGCGTCGCGAAGACTTAAACTGCAGGCGTGAGGCTCGGCGGCACCTCGTTCAAAACCTTCGTCTTCTATCCGCTTCTGGTGGTGGCGTTCGAGCTTTGGCTGAACGACGGCCGGCTGCGGCTCGAGGCCTGGGCCCTGCCGCTCCTCGCGTGGGGATACCTGCAATATCGCCTGGCGGGCCGCTACCGTTTGCGGCTCGGCGGCGGCGGGCCCGGGATGGAGACGCCGCCCGAAAGACTGGTGACTAGCGGCCCCTTCGCGCTCTGCCGCAATCCTATGTACCTTGGCCACCTGATCTTCCTCGCCGGCCTCGCCTTCAGCCTGCGCTCGTGGCTCGGCGCGGCCTTCGCGCTCGCTGCCGCGGTGTCGCTGCAGCTTCGGGTCCGGCGCGACGAGCGGCGCCTGGGCGAGCGCTTCGGCGAGCCCTACTTGCAGTATTGTTCGCGGGTGAAGCGCTGGATTCCGGCGGTTTTCTAGGAGGGACACGGCATGGCGGACCCTGCGAAGCTGGATGAAGAATTCGACGTCGGCGGTGTGCGCCTGCCGCGCCCCTTCAAGCTCCTGCGCCTGGGGCATTTCGGGGTCAATGCCGCCGACCCCGAAGCGGCGCGGGACTTCTACTGCCGGATGCTCGGTTTCCGCGTCTCCGACCCGATCGACTTCGGGATGCGTCTGCCGCCGGAAGAACGCGGCAAGCACGGTCCCGGCGTCGGCTACTTCACGCGCCACGGCGGCGACCACCATTCGCTCGTGCTGTTCCCGCGCCGCGTGATGTCGCAGGTGAATCCGCATTACCGGAAGTACCCCGAGCTCACGGTCAACCAGATGACCTGGCAGGTGTCGAGCCTGCGCGAGGTGGTCGACGGGTTCGAATGGTTCAAGCGCCGCGGCAACCCGGTGCTGCGGCAGGGGCGCGACCTGCCCGGCTCGAACTGGCACTTCTATCCGCCCGATCCCGACGGCCACATCAACGAGCTGTACTACGGCATCGAGCAGATCGGCTGGGACGGCTATTCCAAGCCGCACGCGCTGCATCGCCAGCGCTACGACAAGCCGCCGGGCCTGCCCCATCGCTCCGAATACGCCGAGATCGCCGAGGCGCTGAAGGAAGGCCTCGACGTGCGCGCCGGCTGGCGCGCCGAAGAGGCCGCAGAGACCTTCGACGTCGGCGGCATCCTCCTGGCGCGGCCGTTCAAGGTGGCGCGCATCGGTCCGATCCGGCTCTTCGTGCACGACCTCGACGTGGCCCTGCGCTTCTACCGCGACGAGCTCGGCTTCACCCTCACCGAGGAGATCAGCTACCGGGGGCATCGCTGCGTGTTCCTCCGCGTGAACACCGAGCACCATTCGCTGGCACTCTACCCGCGCGCCCTGCGTGCGGAGCTCGAGCTGAGCGAGGGCACCTCGCTCATGTCGTTCGGCCTGCAGGTCGCCAACTACCGCCAGCTGCGCGATGCGGTGCCCTTCCTGCAGCGCGCGGGCGTGCGCGTGCGTTACCTGCCCTCCGAGCTCTCACCGGGCATCGACTACTCGGCCTTCGCCATCGATCCGGACGGCCACGCGCTCCAGCTCTATTACTACATGGAGCAGATCGGCTGGGACGGAAAACCGCGCCCCGCGCAGCTGCGCCCGAAAGTCGACCCCGCCGACTGGCCGCAGAGCGTGCCCGCGGCGAGCGACGCGTTCAACGGCGAGATCTACCTCGGGCCCTGGAGTTGAATTACTGCTTCTCGATATTGCGTGCCGCGACCACCTTCTTCCACTTCTCGATTTCGGCGGCGATGAAGCCGCGCATCTCTTCCGGGCTCGAGGCGAGCGGCTCGCCGCCGAGCTCGATGAAGCGCTTGTGGCTGTCGGGCTGCTCCAGCGCCTTGCGCACCGCGGCGTTCAGCCGCTCGACGAGCGGGCCGGGCGTGCCGCCGGTGACGCCGAGGCCGATGAACGAGTTCACCTCGTAGCCCGGCAGCGTTTCCTGCGCGGTGGGCGTCTCGGGCAGCGCCTTCCAGCGCTCGCGCGAGGTGACGGCGAGCGCGCGCAGCTTGCCCGCCTGGACCTGCCCGATCGACAGCGTCATGGCCTCGAACAGCACATCGGCGCGCCCCGCGAGGATTTCGGTAAGCGGCGCGTTTCCGCCGCGGTAGGGAACATGCACGATGTAGGTCCCGGCAAGCGCATTGAAGAGCTCGCCCGAAAGGTGGTGAACCGTCCCGATCCCCGAGGAGGGATAGTTGAGCTTGCCCGGATTCGCCTTGGCGCGCGCGATCAGGTCGCCCAAGCTTCTGAGCGGCGAGTCGGGCACCACGCTGATCACGAACGGATAGGAGGTGAGCATCGACACCATCGCGACGTCCTTCAGCGGGTCGAACGGCATCGACTTCAGCATCGCCGGGTACACCGGGTAGGCGCCGGAAATCAGGATCAAGGTGTACCCGTCGGGCGCCTGCTTCGCCCCGTAGTCGGTGCCGGTCACGCCGCCCGCGCCGGCCCGGTTCTCCACGACCACCGGCTGCCCCAGCACCTCGTTCAGGCCCTGCGCCGTGACGCGAGCGATGATGTCGGCCGACCCGCCCGGCGGGAACGGCGTCACCAGCCTGAGCGGCTTGGACGGGAAAGCCTGGGCGAGCGCCTGCCCCGATACCAGCATCCAGACCAGGAACGCGAACCCCGCGTACCGCATGAAGCCTCCTCCACGTATCCTGTGCACGAGTTGACCACAGCGGACGGGATCATGGAAGAGCGCGTTCATTGGAGTTCGGGGCAGCTGAAGATCTCGGGTGTCGTCGAATTCCCCGACGGCATGAAGCGCGGCGAGCGCCGCGCCGCCCTCCTCGTGCTGCACGGCTTCGGCAGCAACAAGGATTCGCCCATGGTGCGCAGCGTTACGCGCATGTTCACTTCACTCGGCTATGTCGCGCTGCGCTTCGACATGCGCGGCTGCGGCGAGAGCGAAGGCGAACGCGGGCGCGTCATCTGCCTCGAGCAGGTCGCCGACACGAGAAGCGCCTTCGACTTCCTCGCCGCGACCGATTACGCCGATCCGAAGCGCATCGCGGTGTTCGGCCACAGCTTCGGCGCCGCGGTCGCGGTCTACGCGGCCGGCAGCGACCCGCGCATCGCGGCGTGCATCTCCTCGGGGGGGTGGGGCCACGGCGAGAAGAAGTTCCGCAAGCAGCACGCTTCGCCCGAGGCGTGGCGGCGCTTCAGCGCGATGCTGGAGGAAGGCCGGCGTCGCGCCGCGCGCGGCGAGCGCATGATGGTGCCACGCTACGACATCGTGCCGATCCGCCCCGGGCTGCGCGGCAACCTCGCCGCCGGCTCGATCCTGGAATTTCCCTTCGAGGTGGTCGAGAGCATGTACGCCTTCACGGCCAACGAGGTCGTCGGCAGCATCGCGCCTCGCCCGCTCCTCCTCCTGCATCCCGCCAACGACAGCGTGACGCCGACCGAGCAGTCGATCGACCTCTTCGCCCACGCCGGCCAGCCCACCGATCTGCATCTGTTCGCCGACGTCGACCACTTCCTCTTCAGCGACGACAACCCGATGGTGCAAGCGGTGGTGCGCGACTGGCTCAAGCGCTATTTCCCCGCATGAAGCGATGACGATTTCGGTCGAGCGGCTCGAGCGTTGGGTCGCAGCCATCTTCCGCGCCGAAGGGCTCTGCGAAGAGCACGCCGGGACCGTAGCGAAGGTGCTGGTCTTTGCCAACCTGCGGGGAATGGATACGCACGGCGTGCTGCGGGTGCCCTCCTACGTGCGGTTCATCCGGGTGGGCGACCTCAATCCGCGTCCGGCGATGGTGGTGCGCAACGAAACGGCCGCGTGCGTGCTGCTCGAGGCAGACCGCGCCGCAGGACCGGTTGCCATGCAAAAGGCCATGGAGCTGGCGACGGACAGGGCGCGGCAGGCGGGAGCCGGCGTCTGCCTCGTTCGCGCCACCACGCACACGGGTGCGCTCGGCTACTACACGCACATGGCGGCGGAGCGCGGCATGGCGGCGATCGCTTTTTCGTCGTCCACGGCGAACATGGCCTACCACGGGGCGCGGGCGGCGGGCGTTTCCACCGCCCCGCTCGCGCTGGCGGTTCCCGGCGAGCACGGGCCGATCGCGCTCGACATGGCTTCGAGCATCGTCTCCATGGGAAAGCTCAGGCAGGCCAAGCGGAGCGGGACCCCGCTGGAAGAAGGCCAGGCGCTCGACAAGGACGGCAATCCGACGCTCGACGCCGAAGCGGCCGCGATCCTGCTGCCGCTCGGCGGCGCAAAGGGCTCGGGGCTCTCGCTCCTGATCGAGTGCATGACGAGCCTCATCGCGGGCAACCCGCTTCTCGCCGAGGCGCTCGAGCGGACCGCGCTTGGCGCGCGCCATCGCCAGAACGGGACCGTGATCGCGCTCGACCTCGGCCGCTTCGTCGATCCGCAGGAGTTCCGCCGCCAGGCTGGACGACTCGCCCGCGCAATCAAGGCCTTGCCGCCGCAGCCGGGAATGGAGATCCTCATCCCTGGCGAGCGCGGCGCGCGAACCGCCGAGCAGCGCCGCCGCGCCGGCATTCCGGTTCCCGACGCGGTGCTCGAGGAACTGCGCAACCTGATGGAGGAGCCTGCATGAAGCTTGTCAACTTTTCCCTCGGCAACGGCGCGCCGCGCGCCGGGCTGCTTGCGGACGGCCAGGTCTTCGAAGCGCCGCGCCCCACCGTTCAGGAGCTACTAGCGGATCTGAGCTCGCTCCGAACAACGGGAAAAGGAATTCCGGTGAGCGAGGTGACGCTGCACGCACCGCTGCTTTATCCCGGAGCCATCTACTGCGCCGGCGCGAACTACGCCGACCACGTCGCCGAGATGGCGCGCGCGCAGAATCTGCCGCCGCCGCAGGATCCGCGCACGCTCGGGCTGAAGCCCTGGTTCTTCATGAAGCCCGCGCGCGCCTGCGTGGTCGGGCCGCGCTCCCGGGTGGCGCGGCCGCGCGGCTCGCAGAAGCTCGACTGGGAAGCCGAGCTGGTTGCCGTGATCGGCAAATCGGCGCGCAACGTTCCGCTCGAGAAAGCGCTCGATTACGTGGCGGGCTACACCATCGCGGACGACCTCTCGGCGCGCGATCTGTCGCGGCGCAATGCCCTGCCGCCGGGCAACCCGTTCCACTTCGACTGGACCGCGCACAAGGGCTTCGAGGGCAGCTGCCCCCTCGGGCCGTGGATCACGCCTGCCGCGGAGGTCCCGGACCCGCAGCGCCTCGCGATCCGGCTCTGGGTGAACGGCGCACTCAAGCAGGACTCGAACACCCGCCAGATGATCTTTTCCACCGCCGAGCAGGTCGCGCACCTGTCCAGCCTGGCGACGCTGCACCCCGGCGACCTCGTGCTCACCGGCACCCCCGCCGGCGTCGGCGCCGGGCGCAACGAATTCCTCCAGCCCGGCGACCGGGTCGAGATCGAGATCGAGGGACTCGGGCGCCTCGAGCACTGGATCGACGACGAGCGGTAAAGCGTCACCGCGTTTTCCGAGCGGCGCGCCTAGAATCGGCGGCACAAGAACTCGGGGACAACCCATGGCGACAAAGAAGGTGCTGATCGTCCTGGCGGTGGCAGTCGCGCTCGGCCAGGCGGCTTTCGCGAAGCACGATCGGGACGACGACGACGAGCGCCATCCGGGCAAGGGCTGGGCGAAGGGCTGGGACCATAAGGGCGGGCCGCACGAATCCGGCCCCTACACCCGATTCGAGAACAGCGCCGAGCGCTATGTCTACGAATTCCGCGACGCGAGCTGCCGCTACAAATACGAGTACAACTACCGCAGCGGCCGCGCCAAGGTCGAACAGAGGGGCGACTGCAGCGGCATCGCCTCCCCGCAGCGTGTGGTGCAGGGCCGCGAGCCGCTGCCGCGCGCGATCCCGCCGGAGCCGCAGTCGCGCGAGATCGAGTGCAACCGGGAGGTCATCGGCACAGTGCTTGGAGGCGCGGTCGGCGCCGTGGTGGGATCGAAGGTCGGCAAGGGCGACGAGCGTGTCGTCACCACCGTGGGCGGCGCGGTCATCGGTGCGGTGGTGGGCGGAGCGGTCGGCAAGTCGATGGACGACGCCGACCAGGCCTGCGCCGCCCAGGCGATGGAATACGCGAGCTTCAAGCAGTCGGTGAGGTGGCACAACCCGCAGCGCGGCGCCAACTACACGATGACGCCCGTCGGGCTCGTGCCCGCCGCCGGAAGAGGCGTCGAGTGCCGCCGCTACAGCATCCTCACCGAGCACGGCAGCATGAAGGAAGCGACCCAGGGAACGGCGTGCCGCCAGCGCGACGGATCCTGGAGGCTTTCAAGCTGACGTAGCGCCATGCTCTAATCCTCGCAATCGGGCCCGCCCCGGTTTCGAGGAGAGAGGTGGATGCTTCGCGCACTGCTTGGCTGCGCCGCAGTTCTTTGGGTCCTGTCCGGGGCGGCGCAGCCCTACCCGAGCAAGCCCGTGCGGATCGTGGTCCCGGCGAGCCCGGGCGGCGCGAGCGACCTGGTGGCGCGCCTCGTCGCCGCACAGCTCTCCGAAACGCTGGGCCAGCCCTTCATCGTCGAGAACCGGGTCACCTCGGGCGGGATCGTCGGCACCCAGCAGGTCGCGGAATCGCCGCCCGACGGCCATACGCTTCTCGCCACCTTCGACACCTTCGCGAGCAACGCGCTGCTCTTCAAGAACCTGAAGTGGGACCCGATCCGCGATTTCGCGCCGGTGATGCAGCTCTGCCGCTATCCGCAGGTGCTGCTGGTGCATCCGAGCCTCGGCGTGCACAACGTCAAGGATTTCGTGGCGCTCGCCAAGCAGCGCGGCGCGCAGCTCAACTACGCCTCCGCCGGCCCGGCGTCCTCCAGCCGACTCGCCTACGAGCTGTTCAAGGACGTCGCCGGCATCGACACCGTTCCGGTCCACTACAAGGGCGGCGGGCCCGCGCTGCAGGACCTGCTCTCGGGCCAGGTGCAGGTGATGCTGATCCAGGGCGGCGGCCCGATCCCGCAATACGTGAAAAGCGGCAAGCTGGTCGCGCTCGGCATCAGCTCGCTTTCGCCGTCGAAGTTCTACCCCGGGCTGCCAACGATCGCCGACACCTACGCGGGCTTCGCGACCGAGTCGTGGGTAGCGATGCTGGCGCCGGCGGCAACGCCGAAGCCGGCCATCGAGCGCCTGCATGGCGCGCTCGCGAAGATGTTCGCCGAACCGGCGATGCGCGAGCGCTTCGAGGCTCAGGGCTGCGACATCGTCGCCGGCACGCCCGAGGACCTCGGACGCGTGCTGCGGGAAGACCAGGCAAAATGGGCGCGCCTCGTGCGCGCGAAAAACATCACCGTCGAATGACAAACCGCTATCCCGACCTCCACGACCACCTCGAAGCGCTCAAGCGCGCCGGCCTGCTGATCACGGTCGAGCGCCCCATCAACAAGGACACCGAGCTGCATCCGCTGGTGCGCTGGCAGTTCCGCGGCGGCATCGAGGAGCGCGAGCGCAAGGCGTTCCTGTTCACCAACGTAGTCGACTCGAAGGGCAAGCGCTACGACATCCCGGTGGTGGTGGGGGCGCTTGCCGCGAGCCGCGAGATCTACCGCATGGGCATGGGCTGCGCGCTCGACCAGATCAACCAGACCTGGAGCCGCGCCATCGCCAACCCGATCGCGCCCAACGTGGTGAAACAAGCACCCTGCCACGATCTGGTTTTTCAGGGAAAAACCCTTGACGGTAACGGACTGGAAAGCCTTCCGATTCCGATCTCCACTCCGGGCTGGGACATCGCGCCGTTCACCACGCTCTCGCAGTACATCACGCGCGACCCCGACAGCGGCGTGCAGAACATGGGCATCTACCGCGGCCAGGTGAAGGCGCCGCGCCGCCTGGGCATGAACCCGTCGCTCGAGCTGCGTCCCGGCATCTATACGCACTGGGAAAAGATGAACAAGCGGCGCCAGAAGCTGCCGGCGGCGGTCGTGCTCGGCGCACCGCCGTGCGTCGCCTTTACCTCGGCGCAGAAGGTGCCCGAGTCACTCGACGAGCTGCACGTCGCCGGGGCGCTGGTCGGCATGCCGATCAACGTGGTCAAGGCGAAGACGGTCGACCTGCTGGTGCCGGCGGAGGCCGAGATCGTGGTCGAAGGGCTGATCGACACCGAGTTCCTCGAGCCCGAGGCGCCCTTCGGCGAGTCGCACGGCCACGTCAACCTGCAGGAATACAACGCCTTCATGGAGGTCACCGCGATCACGCGGCGGCGCGACGCGATCCTCACGTCGATCATCTCGCAGGTCACGCCGAGCGAATCGAGCCTCATCAAGCGCGTCGCGCTCGAGCCGCTGTTCACGGATTTCCTCCGCAACACGCTCGCGATCCGCGGGGTCAAGCGCGTGTCGATGCACGAGCCGCTCACGAACCTCCGCAAGGTCGTTGCTGTGGTGGTTGAAAAAGGCACTTCCAGTACGGAGGTGTGGCGCGCGCTCTATGGCGCGATCTCCTGGAACCGGGCCACCGGCAAGTACGTCATCGCGATCAACGACGACATCGATCCGGACAATGCCGACCAGCTCCTCTGGGCGATGTCCTACCGCGCGAACCCGGCGCTCGACCTGCAGATCGTGCCGCATCGCGACCAGGGTCACGGCCCGCGCTCGAGGCGCAACAACGGCGAGGACGCCTCGGTGCTGATCGACGCCACGATGAAGGAGGACTTCCCCCCGATCTCGCTGCCGAAGCGCGAGTACATGGAGCGCGCCAAGGCAATCTGGGAGGAGCTCGGCCTGCCCCCGCTCAAGCCCCAGGCGCCGTGGTACGGCACCAGCCTCGGCGAATGGTCCGACGAGCTCGAGCAGGCGGCGCAGCTCGCCGTCGCCGGCGACTACTTCAAGACGGGCGAGGCGCTGGTGCAGCGCCGCCGCAGCGACCTGCCGATGAACACTGAGGTGCGCGAGCTCGGCCGGAAGAACGAAGGCGACGAGTAGAAGCTAAAGCAGGTCCTTCCATTTCGCGCGGGTTTTCTCCTGCAGCTCCTTGCTCGCCTCGGCCACCGGCGGAAACTCGTGGAGGTGGTCCCACGGGCGGCAGGCGTCGATCACCGCCTTGGAGCTGAACGGCGCATCGTAGCGGTAGGCGACGAACATCGGGTCGTTCTTGGAGCCCATGCCGCGCTGGATGATGTCGATGTCGATCGCCGGATCGGTGCGCGTGGCGACCGCCCACATCACTTCCTGCAGGCTCGCCGGATCGATGTCCTCGTCGACGACCACCGAATAGCGCGACATGTAGGCGCCGACCCCGCACTGGCTGAGAATATGGCCGGCCTGGCGCGCATGGCCGGCGTAGCGCTGCTTGATCGCGACGACGTTGAACATGCGCGCGCCGCCGATCTCGTGCGCCCACACCGCCTGCACGTCGGGCACGCCAGCGGCGACGAGCGCGTCCAGCAGCAGCGCCGAGCGCATCACCGCCTTCGAGTACGAGTAGTCGTTGGGCGGCTTGGCTGGCGGAGAACCCACCAGGATCGGGTTATTTCGAAAATAGATTCTTTCCACGGTGACGACGGGCGCCTTCCCCGCCTTGCCCGGGTAGTAGCCGTGGAACTCGCCGAACGGCCCTTCGGTGCGCTCGTCGTCGGGCTCGACGTGTCCCTCGAGCACGATCTCGGAAGCCGCGGGGAACGGCAGCCCCGTCTTCTCTCCCTTGAGCACTGCGACGGGCTGTCCCAGGATTGCGCCGATGTAGTCGTACTCGCACATCCCGAACGGCACCTCGATGCCCGAGATCAGGTAGGCGAGCGGATCGGCGCCGCACACGATCACGACCGGGAAGCGCTTGCCGGCGGCCTTGTGCTTCTCGTAGTGGATGCGGCCGTGCTTGCCCGGCACCATGTCGAGTGCGACGTGGTTCCGGTCGATCACCTGCACGCGGTAGGTACCGACGTTGATCCAGTCCGAATCGAGATCGCGCGTCACCACCGAGCAGCCGGTCCCGATGTAGCGCCCGCCGTCGAGCTCGTGCCACAGCGGCGATGGGAATGAGAGCACGTCGACGTCCGTCTGGATGTTCTCCAGCGCGGCGCCGCTCTTGACTTCCACAGCGTTGAAGCCCTTCGCCGCCGCCTGCCATTGCGCCGGCTTACCTCTTAGTTTCTCCACCAAACCCCGATGGCTACGCTCCACTCCGAGTCTTAAAATTGAAGAGAGCCGCGCAGGACTGCTCGTGCTGCAGGTGAGCACGCGATAGCCCTTGGGATAGCCCTTGATCTCGTCGAAGAGCAGCGCGGGCGGCGCGTCCTTCTTGACGTTGAGCTCGCTGATGGCGCCGAGCTCGAGGTTCCAGTCCGCACCCTTGACGTCCCTCACTTCGCCGAGCTTCTGCGCTTCGGCGAGCCACAGCCGCAGGTCCAGCGGGTTCACTGAACCTTGAATCCGGTGGCTTGGATGACCTGCGTCCATCGCGCGACCTCTTCGGACAGGAATTTCTCTTCGTTCGGATCGGAGAACGGCTCGGCGCCGGCCTTCTCCAGGTCCTGCAGGAAAGCGGGCTCCGAGCGCACCTTGCGCGTCGCCTCGCGCAACGCCTGCACCGCCTCGCGCGGCGTGTCGTCCGGAGCGAACACGGCGTTGAACACCTGGACCTTCATGTCCGGAATGCCTGCTTCGATCGAAGTCGGGATATCCGGCGCCGCCTTCAGCCGCTTGTCGCTGTTCACGCCCAGGATGCGGGCCTTGCCGGCGCGATGCTGCGCCAGCACCGCCGAGGTCAGAATCGGAGTGATGATGGGTACATGGCCGGCGATCAGGTCCTGCATCGCGGGAGCGCCGCCTTTGTACGGCACATGCTGAATCTCCAGGCGCCCGCCCTGCAGCTTGAACAGCTCCCCCGTCAGGTTGGTGATGGTGCCCGAACCCGCCGAACCGTACGAATACTTGCCCGGATTCGCCTTGACCAGACTGACCAGTTCCTTCAGCGACTGCGCCGGCACGCCGGGATTCACGATGATGCACGTTGGGTTCATGCTCACCATGCCGATGAGCGCAAAGTCCTTGAGGGCGTCGTACTGCGGGTTCGTCGACGCGCGCGGATTGATGATCTGGGTCGTGGTGCTACCCAAAAGCAGCGTATAGCCATCCCCGCGCGCGCGCGCCACTTCGGCTGCGCCGATCGCCCCACCCGCGCCCGGCTTGTTCTCGACCACGATCGTGCCGCCGCCGAGGTGCGGTGCCGCGTATTTGGCCCATAGCCGGGCCATGATGTCCACGTCACCGCCGGGCGCGAAGGGCGCCACCAGGCGAATGGGCCGGTCTGGAAATTTGCCTTGGGCGCTAACGGGCAGGATGTGGATTCCCGCAAGGGAAACCCCGAACCCAAGGAAAGTGCGCTTTTTCATGCAGACCATTATAGAAGCGCCGCGTTTAACCCTTTTGGCGGGCGGCGCGCGTTTAAAGCCGGGGAGCGAAACAACAACGGAGGACCGTCATGCCCGCCTTGCGCCTTTTCATCTTGAGTCTGCTTTGCATCGTCGTCCTGCCGGTCGGCGCCACCACGCCCAAGGCGACCCTAAAGCCCTTCGCCAGCGAAGCCGAGCTGAAGGCGCTGCTTCTGAGCTGGGCCGATCGGTATCAGGCGAGGCGCGCCGAGCAAATGACCGGCGCGCTCCAGTCCGCGCCCGCCGCCGCTCCGGCGGCCAAGGCCGCGGAAAGCACCGCCGACTCGATCACCAATGTGCAGCACGCCGGGGTCGACGAAGGCGGCATCGTCAAGCTCCATGGCGAGCATCTCGTGATCCTGCGGCGCGGCCGGCTCTTCACCGTCGAGGCCGGCAGCCTCAGGCCCGTGTCGGCGGTGGACGCGTTCGGTCCCGACATCGATCCGCGCGGCGCGTGGTACGACGAAATGCTGATCTGGCAGGACACCGTCGCGGTGATCGGCTACAGCTACGCCCGGGGCGGCACCGAGGTCGCGCTGTTCGATCTGTCACGGGCGGGCGAGCTCCGTTACCGCTCGACCCATCACCTGCGCTCGAACGACTATTACTCTTCGCGCAACTACGCGAGCCGACTCATCGGCAGCAAGCTCGTCTTCTACACGCCGCTCTATCTCCATCCCGGCCGCGGCGATCCCTTCGCGCAGTTTCCCGCAGCGCGCAGGTGGCCCGAGGAATTCAAGCGTATCGCGCCGGCGTCGCGCATCTATCGCGCCGACGAGGCGCTGGACCCGTCGCAGGGTGTCGCACTGCACAGCGTGTCGGTCTGCGACCTCGCGCAGCGCGATCTCGCCTGCGAGAGTACCGCGGTGCTCGGGCCGGCGGGACGCGTGTTCTATGTCTCGCCAGGCTCGGTGTTCGTGTGGGCGGCGAATTCGTCGCTCTTCCGCATCCCGCTCGACGGCGGCGCGCCGAGCGCCCTACGGGTGAGCGGCACGCCGATCGACCAGTTCTCCTTCCTCGAAGGCGGCGGCGGCTACCTGAACGTGCTGGTGCGCTCGAACGGGCGCGGGGACGGGATGTTTTCTTCAGAGTTTCATTCAGGTCAGTTGGCCCTGCTGCGTGTGCCTCTGACGAGCTTCTCCGACGGCCGCGACAGCGCGCCGCGCAGCGGTTACCGCGGCCTCCCGGGCGTGGCGGGCCACGCGCTGCAAAACCGCTTCGTCGGCGAATATCTCCTCTACGGCGCCGGGGCGGGCTGGAGGCGGCCGCAACACGTCGACGATCCGCGCGCCTATGCAGTGCGCTACGCCCGGCAGGAGATGGCGCACGAGATCGCGCTCGAGCACGGCGTGGACCGCATCGAAGCGCTGGGCGACGACGCGGTGCTCGTCGGAAGCGACGGGCGCGACCTGCACTTCACCAGCGTGCGCCTGGGGCACGTGCCCTCGGCCGCCGGGCGCTACGTGCGCGCGAACGCCAGCCAGGGCGAGACTCGCAGCCACGGGTTCTTCTACAACGCCGCGGACGGGCTGCTCGGCCTCCCGATCGTCGGCCCCGGCAAATCGGCCGTGCGCCAGCTTCGCCGCGAGTCCGCTTCCGTGCTCTTCCTGTCGAACCAGCAATTGAAGCTGACCGAGGTCGGCGCGCTCGACTCGCGCCCGGGCGGCAGCAACGACGGCTGCCGCGCTTCGTGCGTCGACTGGTACGGCAACTCGCGGCCGCTCTTCCTCAGGGGCCGCGTCCTCGCGCTGATGGGCTACGAGCTCGTCGAAGGCGAGCTCCGCGCCGGCCGCATCCAGGAGCTGCGCCGGGTCGACTTCACGCCCGCGCTGGCCTTCCTGCGGCATTGAAACTAACATCGCCGCCAGGAGGCGGCGGTGATGCGTGCTTTTGGTTTCATAGTCCTGGCTGTCCTTTCGGCGGGCAGTGTTTCGGCGCAGTCGTATCCCAGCCGCCCGGTGCGCATGCTGGTCGGGTTCCCGCCGGGCGGCGGTACCGACATCACGGCGCGGGTCCTCGCGCCGAAGCTCTCGGAGTTTCTGGGACAGCAGTTCGTGGTCGAAAACCGCCCCGGCGCCGCGACCAACATCGCCACCGACCTGGTGGCAAAGGCGGCGCCGGACGGCTACACGCTGCTCTTCACCACCACCGCGCTCGCGATCAACATGTCGCTCTACAAGAGCCTGCCGTTCGACGCGCTGCGCGACTTCGCGCCGGTGTCTGTGTTCGCCGAGAGCCCGAATCTGCTCGTCGCGCACCACAGCGCCGGCGCAAGCGTGGCCGAGCTCCTGGCGCAGGCGCGCGCTAAGCCGGGCGCACTCAACTATTCTTCCGCGGGGTCAGGCACCACCCAGCATCTCGCGGGCGAAGTATTCAAGGTGAGGACCGGCACCCAGATCGTGCACATTCCCTACAAGGGCACGGCGGCTTCGCTCACCGCGGTCGTCGCCGGCGAGGTGCAGTTCAGCTTCGCCAACGTCCCCGCCATCCTCGGCCACGTGAAGAGCGGGCGCCTGCGCGCCCTCGCCGTCGCCGGCCCGCACCGCTCCGACCTCATGCCCGACGTACCGACGCTGAAGGAGGCCGGCGTCGAGGGCGTCGAGGTCCCGGTGTGGTATGCGCTCCTTGCGCCCGCGGCGACGCCCAGGGAAGTGGTGGCGGCGCTGGGCAACGCCACGGCGCGCGCCGCGCGCGCGCCGGATACGAAACAGCGGCTGGTCGAGCAAGGCGCCGACCCCGTCGGCAACACGCCCGACCAATTCGGCAAGCTCCTGCGCGCAGAGGTCGCGAAGTACGCCGAAGTGGTGCGCATCTCGGGAGCAAAGCCAGAATGAAGCGCCTGATCGCGAGCGCCGCGTTTACTTGTTCTCTCTTCGCGCATGCCCAGCAGTTTCCCACGCACCCGGTGCGCATCGTGGTGCCCTGGCCGCCGAGCGGCAACGTGGACATCACGGCGCGCACGGTCGCGCCAGCGCTCGGAGAAGCGCTGGGACATCAGGTCATCGTCGACAACCGCGCCGGCGCCGCCGGAACGATCGGCAGCGCGGCGGTAGCGAAGTCGCCCGCGGACGGCTACACCCTGCTCCTCGGCTCGACGGGCACCATCACCGCCGGGCCGGCGGTGTTCAAGACCCTGCCGTACGATCCGGTCAAGGAGTTGGTCGCCGTCGGCGGCATCCAGTCCGTGCCACTCATTCTGACTGCAGCGCCAAAGACGCCTGTTTCCACCTATGCGGAATTCGTTTCGCTTGCAAACTCCAGGCAAGGGCAGCTGTCCGTCGCCTCCGCAGGAAGCGGGTCCTCGAATCATTTGGCGATCGAGCTGCTCATGCGCATGGCGGATCTCAAGCTGCTGCACGTCCCCTACAAGGGGAGCGGTCCGGCGATCACCGACCTGCTCGGCAGCCAGGTCGAGAGCATGATGGACCAGCTTACGGCGTCGATCGGCCACATCCGCGAAGGCCGCATCAAGCCGCTCGCGATCACCTCCCGCACGCGCTCGCCACTCCTGCCGAACGTGCCGACGCTCGACGAGCTCGGTGTAAAGGGTTACGAGGCGAGCACCTTTACCGGCCTGTTCGCGCCGGCCGGGACGCCCCGCGCGGTCCTCGACAAGCTTTATTTTTCCTTGAGGAAGGCGCTTGCGAACGACACGGTCCGGGAGCGCTACCGCGGCATGGGGGTCGAGATCATCGACTCGAGCCAGGCCGAGTTCGCCGCGTTCGTGCGCGCCGACTACGAGAAGTGGCGCCGCGCCGCGCGCGCAGGCAACATCGTCGTCGAGTGAGCGTCTAGTTTCTCTGCAGCCAGGCCGCGGCCGCTTCCTCGGAGCTGAAGCTCCTGACGTTGAGCCCTCGAGCGCGCGCGATGCGCACCACGTACTGCTGCGCCAGCTGGCTTTCGAAGCTGTCCGCGACGGTGGCAATGCGGTGCGCCGGGCGCGAGGCGACGGTCTCCAGGAATTCGGCCAGGCCGTACTTCTGCACACGGTAGATCGGCCGCGACGAATGGACCGAGAGCAGCACCCGATCCACCTCGCTCCTCCGGGCTTCGGCGGCCACCGCCTGCAGGAACCTGCGTGTCTCCTCGGCGGTTTGCCTGCCGTACACATCTGCGCGCAGGTAGTTTTCGACGTGCTCGACCGTGAACCACATCGAAGCGCCGTCCCTGGCCGGGAACGGCCAGCCGTCGACCAGGCCTTGCATTGATTCTTTCGACTCGGCCACGCGCCGAAAGTCTACTCGCGCGCCCGTGTACTGAATTCGTTTCCGGGAATCCTTGTAGGCGAAACCGCGACACGCGGCGCTAGCCGAGAATCTCTCGAAGCACCGGCCTGAGGTAGCCCAGGAAAACCTCGGGGTTCTCGCTCATCGGAAAGTGCCCGAGGCCCTTCATGACGGTGAGCTTCGCGCCGCGGACGCGGTCGACGATCGCCTGAGTGTCCCGGGGTGACGCGGAGTAGTCGTATTCGCCGGTAAGCAGGTAGAGCGGGCACACCGAGGTGTCGATCTCGCCGATGCGCCCGCGCACGTCGCCCTCGACCTGGTAGAAGTGCAGGTCTCCGGTGAACACGCCGGGCCCGCCCTGCATGTAGTGCCAGACGGTCTCCCAGACCTCGGCCCGCGGGCTGAGCGGAGACATCAGTCCGTACGCCACCGCCCCGCAGGCCCGGCCGCCGTGCACCTCGGGATGATCGAGCCACGCCGGGTCGTAGTAGCGCTCGACGAAAGCGCCCGACTGGAGGCCGATCAGGGCGCGTAATTCGCGCGCGTGCCGAAGCGCCAGGTCGAGCACGATGCGGCCGCCGATCGAGCAGCCCATGACGACCGGCCGCTCGAGGCCGAGCGCGCGTGCCACGCTCATGACCATGCCGGTGTAGCGCGCTGTCGTCAGGCGATAGTCTTCGTTTTCCCAGCCCGCGGGAGGCGAGGACTTGCCGTGCCAGGGCATGTCGAACGCGATCACCCGGTAGCCGCGCGTGATCTCGGCGTCGTTCAGCACCGCCCGGTACTGCCGGCCGTCGGAGCCCGCGGTATGCAGGCAGAGCAGCGGAATGCCCTCGCCCGCCTCCTCGAAGTACACGCGGTGCTCGCGGCCCTCGAGGTCGACCCTCGCATAGCGGCCCAGGATGGGCTCGATCGTCATCGCTTTTTCCGGGGAGAAGCGAGAACCAGCTTCAGGTAGAGCAGGTGCGACATCAGCACGCGCTGGTCGCCCTCGAAAGCGACCTCGCCGCGACGCAGGAGCGCGAAAAGGTCGTGCCAGCCCGGCGGCGGCGGATCGCGCCAGAATTTCTCCCATTGCTCCGCGCCGGCGCGGATGGCGAAACGCCAGGGGCGCATGACGAACGGGCCGCGCTCCACTTTCTCGATGCGGCCCGCCGCCACGGTAACGAGATACTGAGTCTCGCCCACTTCGAGCATGAACGTCTCGTTCATGTGCCGTCCCCAGCGCACGATCGCCGGGTCGGCATTCACGCGTTCGGCAATGCTTTCGATCATGTCTCTACGGCCACGCCGCGGCGTGGGTCCCGAGCGGCACCGGCGGCCGGCTCCAGTGTGGCGGCGTATGCGAAAGCCGCACAACCGGCCGCAAATACCGGATTGTGCCGGCAGGGGTCTCCATCTCGGCCATCAGCGCCTGCAGCTCCTGGTCTGGCAGCTCGGCCGGTACTTCGTCGAGAGTATTTTGGGGAAGGATGCCGCGGTCGGCGATCCATTGACCTACGCGCGCGAGCGCCACGCGCACGAGCCAGCTGCCGCCTTCGCGCGCACGCCGCTCGAGCGCCACCGTGGCGCCGAAGGCCATCAGGTAGCCGCTCACGTAATCGATCGCCGACACCGGAAGGTATTGCGGCCTGCCGTCCCTGGCCGAGAGCGCCGCCATGCCGCTCACCGACTGCACGATGCTGTCGAAGCCGCGCCGCGCTCGCCAAGGCCCGGTGGTGTCCCATGCCGAGAGCGATACGCAGACGATGCCGGGACGCAGCGCGGCGAGCGCCTCCGCCGAGAAGCCGCGCGCCGCGAGCGTCCCGGGTCGATACGATTGCGAGAAGACGTCGCTCTCCGCGACCAGGCGCTCGAGCTTCGCACGGTCGTCCCCGGACCTGAGATCGAGCCGCGCCGAGAGCTTGCCGATGCCGGTATCGACGTCCATCGGGCCCGAATCGGCCAGATGGGCGGCGCTGATCTTCAGCACGTCGGCGCCGTGCTCGGCGAGGCTGCGCGCGCACGTGGGGCCCGCGAGCACGCGCGTGAGGTCGAGCACGCGGATTCCTTCGAGGGGCCGCGCGCCTTTCGAGACTCTTTCCGGCGGCGCGTCTGCGACCCGCACGATCTCGATGAGCGGCCGTGCCGCCACCGCTTGCGCCTGCGCATGCCGCTGCCACTCGGCGGCGCTGCGCACGAATCCGGCGCAGCCCCCGGCGGCGTGGATGGCGTCTTCGAGCGGCTCGCCGTACCAGGCGGCGCTCTTCTTTTCCGCTTCTTGCCGGTTTGCCTCCGCCTGCAACACCTCGAGGGCGGCGTTGCGGTGGTTCGGGAAATTGCAGTGGATGCTGATCCAGCCGTCGCGTACCGGAAAAAAGCCGCTCAAGGGATCCCACTGCGGCGGCGGCGGCCGGCCGCCGATGCGCAGGTAGCGCGCACTGCGCAGCGAGGCCGCCGCGGCGCGCAGATCGACCGCGACCCGTTGGCGCGGCAGCCCCCGCAACTCGCCGAATCGCGCGGCCGCCAGCCCGAGCGCCGCGAGCGCCGCCGCGCCGGCCGTACCCACGCGGTAGCGCGTTCGCACGACCGGATCCGCGCCGCTGATCTCCGGCAGATCGGATGCATCCACTCCGGCGGCGGCGAGGATTTCGCGCAACGCGGCGAGCGGCATCGCTAGCCTTTCAGCACCAGGCGTGCGTCGACCGCGACCACGCCGTCGGCCTTGACGATCAGGGGATTGATTTCGGCTTCGGCCACCGGACGCCCCGGGAGGACGGCGAGCCGCGAGAAGTCCGACACCGCCTGCGCCAGAGCCTTGACGTCCCCGCGCGGCAGGTTGCGATAGCCGCGGATCGCCGCCAGCCCCTTCACCCGTTCGATCATGCGCTCGGCCCCTTCTACGCTCACGGGCGCGAGCGCGAGCGAGAAATCGCGGTAGAGCTCGGCCAGCGTCCCGCCGGCGCCGACGAGGATCAGCGGTCCGACCACCGCGTCGTCGCGGTAGCCGACGATCGCCTCGGCGCGGCCGTGCTCCATTTTCTGCACCAGGACGGCCTGCTTGCCCCAGGCTCCAACCACCTTCAGAAATTCACTTGGGGTAGAGACATCGAGAGCAACGCCGCCGACCTCGGTCTTGTGCTCGGCATCGAGCACCTTGACCGCGACAGGATAGGGAATCGAATGCGGATACCCCGGGGCACGAGCGATCGCGCGCGGTGCCACCGGGATGCCCAGCGCCTCCACGAGCTCGAACGCGTCCTGCGGTAAAGGTGGGGCGGGCAGTTGAGGCGGATTGCGCGGCGAGGCCCAGGCGAAATAGGCCGCGAACGCATCGGCACAGGCTTCGGGCGTACGAAACGCGGCGATGCCCTGCTGCGCGAGGAGGGAAAGCGAACGCTCGGCGTGGGGCGTAAGAAAGACCGCCAGCGGCTTTGCGCGCTGCTTCGCCGACGCCGCGAGAATCGGCTCGATCGCCAGCCCGGGATGGAATTGTGCGGAGGAGCCCACCGTGGCGAGGACCGCGTCGCACTGGGCCGACTCGAGCAGCTTCTCCAGCGTCTCCTGGTAGACACGAGGCGTCGCCGCCATCGTCAGGTCGTGGATGGGCGCATCCGGGCGCGGCCCCACGGCCTCGATTCCCGCGAGACCCAGCCGGTCGACCACCGTGGCCGCGCCCCCGCCGGTGGTGGTCACCACTGCGACGCGTCCGGGCCGGGGGAGGCTCGGCGGCCGGCGCCCCTGCAGCAGGGGCGCGACCTCGATCAGCGTCTCGAGCAGATCGACCCGCACGATGCCGCAGTCGCGGAAGTAGGCGTCGACGGCGGCGTCGGCTCCGGCGAGCGCGCCGGTGTGCGAGCGCGCGAGCGCCTGCCCCAGCGCCGAGCGCCCGAGCTTGTAGGCGACGATGGGCTTGCCGGCAGCGTGCGCCCTGCGCGCCGCGCGCGCGAGCCGGTCCGGATCGCGGATCGTCTCGAGAAAGAGAAGGACCACGCGGGTATCGGGATCCTCGACCAGGAGCTCCGTCAGCTCGCCGACGCCGAGATCGCACTCGTTGCCTACCGACACCAGCTTGGCGAAGCCCAGGCCGCGGGCGGCACCGCGCGAGAGCACGGTGCCGAGCATGGTGCCGCTTTGCGAGACGATGCTCGTGCTTCCCGCCGGCAGCGACTCCATCTCGAGAATGGCGTTGACCGTCAGTGCAAGGCCGCGGCGCAGGTCCACCACGCCCATGCTGTTCGGGCCGAGCAGGCGCACCCCTAGCGCTCTTGCCGTTGCAACGAGTTTCTTCTGTCTTTCAAAACCGGCGGCGCCGGCATCGGCGAATCCGTCGCTGTAAATGCTCGCCACCGGTACACCCTTGCGGCCGCAATCCTCGAGCGCGCGCTCGACGTCCTCGACCATGATGAAGGCATGGTCGACCTGGACCGGCGCGTCGGCGAGCGTCGGGTACGCCGCCTCGCCGAGCACCTCTTTGCGGCCGGGATTGATCGGCACGATGCGCCCGGCATAGCCGTGCTTGCGCAGATAGCGCTGCGGGCGCGCGGTGTTCTTGGCCGGGTCGCCGGAGGCGCCGATGAGCGCCACCGCGCGCGGCCGGAACAGCGCTTCGCCGAGGTTCATCGCCCCTCGAGCGCCCACAGGCGAGCGAGCTCCTCCTTCGCCCGGTCCGCGCCGATCACCGGCGCGGCGAGCTCGAGGTACTTGTCGTCGAGCTGGGCATCGGACAGCGGCGCGTCGGGATCGCCGATACGCGTCGGCTGCAGGTGCTCTTCGCGCCGCCCGCGCGCGCGGATCGCTACCCGCGCCGCGCGCTGCGCCGGGAACGCGGCGTCGAGCTGCGGATCGAGCGACACCTGGATGCGCTGCATGAGGGCGCGCGTCGCCGGATGCTCGATCCTGTCCTTTTCGAACGCGGCAAGGCGCACGCTGCCATGCGTCAGTCCCGTGGCGACGACGTACTTCAGCGAGAAGCGCGCCTCGGCCGGCGTCGCGGGATTCTCGTAATGTGCGACTTCGAGGCCGGCGCGATACGTGGCCACTTCCACGGCTTCAATTTCGGCAGCCCTGATGTTCAACTTCCTCTGTAAAGCCATTGCGCCGTCGATCGCCGCAAAGGTATGGCCGCAGCACGCGTGGTTCTTGAACGTCATGCGCGTGATGTGGAAATCCTCGCCGAGGGTCGCAAACGCCCTGCTCCAGTCGGGATCGCCGCCCATGGCGCGGCCGTAGCCCGCCTCGCCCTCCATGACGTCGAGCGACCCCGTGACGCCTTCGCGCGCGGCAAGCGCGGCAAGCACCCCGGCTTCGGCGGCGTGGCCCGCGTGCAGCGGCTTCGACATCGAGTCCATGCGGAAGGCCTGCTGCAGGCCGGCCGAAAAGGTGGCCACCGTCGCAAGGGCGTGCGCGAACCGCTCCGCGTCAAGGCCGAGCGCCTCCGCGGCGGCGGCGGCGGCTCCGAAGCAGCCGATCGTGCCGGTATTGTGCCAGTAGCGGTAGTGCGCCCGCCCCATCGCCGCGCCGATGCGGGTGGAAATTTCGTAGCCGACCACGATGGCGCGCAGGAGGTTCCGGCCGCTTGCCAACGCCGAGGCCGCGGCGATGGTCGAAGCCCCAGGGTGATAGATGCCGTCGCGGAAGATGTCGTCAAGTTCCGCGGTATGCGCCGCGGTCGCGTTGATGAGCGCGGCGGCGCGCACGGTGGCCGGCCTGCCGAGCGCGAGGCGCGCCTCGCCCCGGTCGAGCTCCCCGGCGAGCGCTTTTTCCAGCAGCGTCGCGGGCGGCAGCACCGCGCCGGGATAGAGCGCGGCGTGCCAGTCGATCACCGCGCGCCGGGCGTGATGCACGACCTCGGAGGCCATCGGCTGCTTGCGGAACCGGGCCGCCCAGGCTGCGCAACGCTCTACGACGTACATTGCGGCAAATCTAACACGGGCCTCGCCTGGCGCAGGCGCACAATCGACGGGCGGAGGTGCGCCATGCAGCCGAGCAAGAAGGACAAACCGAGCGGCGTGTGCAGCGTCTGCCAGGCCGCGTTCAACAAGCACGAAGCCCTCAACCATCGCTGCGACAAGGTGCTCGCGGGCCGGCGCTGCGCCGGCGTGGTGAAGAGCGCCGTCAATACGCTCTGGGACGAGTGCGAGTCCTGCCACGCCACCGGCAAGGTCGGGCCGCTGCCCTGCCGCGAGTGCGCCGGCTTCGGCTGGAAGCTCTACGCGTAGGGCACGACGAAGGCGTCGGAGCGCTCGAGGAAGCTCTCGACCAGCGCGGCCATGCGCTCGGGCTGGTCGACCTCGATGCTGTGCGCCGCGTCCCACACGTAGACCAGGAAGGCGCGCGCCAGCCGGCTCTTGAGCTGCCGCATGGTCTCGGCGGCGATGATGCGGTCCTCCGTGCCGTGCAGGATGAGCGTAATTGCCCGTATGCGATCCAGCGACTGTAAAAGCTCGGGGTCTTTTCCGTTCTCAGCCCCGTAGTGCGCCAGCATGGCCCGGTTCTGCGCGTCGATGTCCTCCGACTTCTTCTCGTAGGCGATCTTCTCGGGATGAGCGAAGAGCGCCTTGTAGAACGCGTGCGGGTTCTTGCGCAGCGCCGGGTCGATGGCCTGGAGTCCCCCGGGGCATTCGAGCACCAGGTGATCGACGAGCAGCGGCCGCTCGGCCGCGAGCCAGAGCGCGACCGCGCCGCCGAACGAGCAGCCCATCACGTCGCACGCCGTTCCGACGTTCTTCTCGATGTACTCGCCGACCAGGCGCGCGAGGCCCTGCCGCGAGCTCACGTCCGCCTCGGTCGCGGTGCCGTCGAAGCCGGGAAAGGTCGGCACGTGCAGCGTGCGCGTCTGCGCCAGGCGCTCGAGCGCCCTGGTCCAGCGCACGCCGCCGGCGGGATGCAGATAGACGAGCGCCCGCCCGCTGCCGCGCGTCTCGACCCTCACAGATCCCTCACGTGCGGAAGCACGCGGTCGCGGAAGAGCTCCATGCCGCGCCGGACCACCGCGTCGGGCAGGTCGCCGACCTTCATCGTGAAGTTGAAGATGCCGTTGCCGAGCTCGGCGTGGAGGCGCCGGATCTGCTGCACCACGCTCTCCGGACTGCCGCACAAGACCATGCCCCCAGCGATCTGCTCCTCCAGCGTAGCGGCCTCGCGCCTGGCGAGCCGGTTCTGCATGCGCCCGCGGTTGGCCTCGTCCTGGTAGTAGCGCGTCTTCTGCAGCACCAGGCGCCCGGCGGTGCGCATGCCGCCCATCAGCACGCCGTCGAAATACTTGCGCGCCTCCCCGAGCGCGGCCTTGGCTTGGTCGTCGGTTTCGGCGATGACGGTGTGCATGCCGATCAGGATGTGGTCGGGCGTCGGCTCCCAGCCGCTCGCGCGCGCGGCCTCGCGGTAGACCTGGATGCATTCCCTGGCGAGCGCCAGGTCGGAGATGAGCACCATCCCCATGGTGGCACGCATCTCGCCCGCGAAGCGCGCCGACTCGAGGCTGCTCGCCGAGATCACGAGCGGCGGGTGGGGTTTCTGCAGCGGGCGCGGCCAGATCGACACCTGGCGGAACTGGAAATGCTCGCCCTCCCAGCCGAACGGCTCGGGCTCGGTCCACGCCTTGAGGATCAGCGCGATGGCCTCGCGCTGGCGCGACCACGACGCGTCGGGCGGAATGTTGTAGGCGATGTACTCGTGCGGAATGCCGCGCATCAGCCCGGCGACCAGGCGTCCGCCGCTCATGCAGTCGAGCATCGCGTATTCCTCGGCCACGCGCACCGGGTTGTTGAGCGGCACGAGGTTGCCCATCATCGCGATGCGGATCTTCTTCGTCGGATACACCAGCGCGCCGCCGATCAGGTTGCAGTTCGCCATCAACCCGTAGGGGCTGAAGTGGTGCTCGTTGCAGCCGACCCAGTCGAAGCCGCAGCGCTCGGCGTACACCATAGTGTCGACGTAGTCCCGGTACAGCTCGTGCGCGCGTGCCGGATCGAACATCCGGTTCGGCGTCGGCCACTCCGGCGTGACTTCCTTCACGCCGGTGAACGGCATTAAATGGAAAAAGCAGAATTTCAAGGCAGGCTCTTGCGAAGGGCCGCGCGTATTATAGGGAGCGCTGAAGCCTCAAAACACCGATAAAGGGGGGAACAAATGGCACAGCAAAACGTCATGCAGAACCCGTACGGCGCGCCGCGCGCCCTGGTCGGCGACCGCGCCGAGGAATTCCAGCCGGTCAAGCTGTTCGCCGTTTCAGGACGCATCGGCCGCGCGCGCTACATCGTCTACAGCATACTGGTCTCGTTCGTGCTGGTACTGCCCGCCATGGCCCTGATGGCGTTGTCCCCAGGGCTCGGGTTGGCCGTCCTGGCGGTCGCCTACATCGCCACGTTCGTCATGTCGATCATGCTGACCATCCAGCGCAGCCATGATTTCAATACGAGCGGCTGGCTGTCACTGCTCGTGTTCGTCCCGTTCGCGAATCTGATCTTCTGGTTCATGCCCGGGACCGACGGCCCCAACCGCTTCGGCGCCAAGACGCCGCCCAATTCGACCGGGGTCATGGTCGCGCTGTGGATCGTGCCGGTGGTCTTCGTGCTCGGCATCGTGGCCGCGATCGCGCTGCCCGCGTATCAGGACTACGTCAAGCGCGCGGCAACGGTGCAGACGCGCTAGCTCACACCTTTCGTTTCCGCCAGTCCTCGAGCGTGCGGCGGGCCCGGTTCAGCTCCGGGTCCATCGCGCGCTCGTGGCTTTCGCGCTTCGCGGTGAGTTCGATCACGTAGCCGTTCGGGTCGCGGAAGTAGATCGAGTCGATGAAGCCGTGGTCCGAGATGCCGCGCGTCTCGACGCCCGCGCGCTTGCCCTTCTCGAACATGGCGAGCAGGTCCGCGTGCTTCACCTCGAGCGCGATGTGCAGGTCGTAGTCGTGCTGCGCCTTGAACTCGAACGGCATGTCGGGCGCCTCGAAGAACGCGAGGCACGAGCCGTCGTCCATGCGGTAGAAGGTGTGCAGGGTGTCGGTGCGCCGGCCGCTCTTCGACTCCTTGATCCAGAGCGTGTGCGAGAGCCGCAGGCCGAGGAAGTCCTCGTAGAACCTGCGCGTCTCCTCGGAGTCGCGGCAGCGGTAGGCGTTGTGGTGCAGGCCCTTGATCACAGGGACACGAACTGCTGGTCTTTCACGGCGTCGCGGAAGCCGTAGAACACCTCGTTCACCTTGCCCCAGCTCCTCAGCCGCTTCATGTTGTCGAGCCAGCGCTTCACGTTCGGATAGGCGGCGAAGTCCATGCGGATGATCTCGCCCAGCGACACGAAGCCCACGCCCAGGTAGTCGGCGATGGTGATCTTGTCGCCGCAGAGGTAGTTGGCGCGGGGACCGAGCCAGTGCTGGTCGAGAAGCTTGAGCCAGTTCTGCGCCTTCTCCTTGGACCACTCCAGGCAGGCCTGCTGCGCCGCGTCGGTCGGGCGCTTGTTGTTGGGGAAGATCTGCGGATAGATGAAGCCGTAGCCGTACTCGCGGTAGAACTGGGTATTCAGCCAGTCCATCATCTCGTTGACCTTGGCGCGCTGCTTCAGGTCCTTCGGATAGGCGGGCGAGTTCACCTTGTCGGCGAGGTACTTCAGGATCGCCGAGGATTCGGTCAGGCGGAAGCCCTCGTCTTCCAGCACCGGCACCTGGCGGTTGGGATTGATGGTGGTGAAGGGCGGCTTGTAGTGGTCTCCCTTCATCAGGTCGACGGTCACTTCCTCGACCGGGATGTTGTGCTCGGCGATGAACAGGCGCACCGGACGGCTGGTCATCGAGACCGGGTGCATGTAGAGCTTCATGGCTTGCCTCCTTGTTGGCCGGACTATACCCTTCCGAGCGGCCATGGTCCGGGCCTTGCCTGCGCTTGGCTCCGAATGAGCGAGATCCGCAGCGACATTCCCGCCCGCCTCGACCGCCTGCCCTGGTCCGGCTGGCACTGGCGCGTGGTGATCGCGCTCGGAGTGAGCTGGCTGCTCGACGGCCTCGAGGTCACGGTGGTCGGCTCGCTCGGCCCCGCGTTGCAGCGTCCCGACACTCTCGGGCTCACGGCGAGCGAGATCGGCTGGGCTGCTTCCGCCTATATCGCCGGCGCCGTGCTCGGCGCGCTGTTCTTTGGCCGGCTCGCCGACCGTCTGGGGCGCAAGCAGATGTTCCTCGCCACGCTGATCGTCTACCTCATCGCCACGGTGGCGACCGCGTTCTCGTGGGACATCCTGACCTTCGCGTTCTGCCGGTTCTTCACCGGCTTCGGCATCGGCGGGGAATACGCGGCGATCAACTCGGCGATCGACGAGCTCATCCCGGCGCGGCTGCGCGGCACCGTCGACCTCGCGATCAACGGCACGTTCTGGATCGGCGCGGCGCTGGGCGCGGGGTTGAGCATCGTCCTGCTCCATCCGGGCTTCATCGGCCCGGCATGGGGCTGGCGCATCGCCTTCGGCCTCGGTGCAATCCTGAGCTTCGCGATCCTGCTGGTGCGGCGCCACGTCCCCGAGAGTCCACGCTGGCTGCTGACGCACGGGCGCGTCGAGGAGGCCGAGGAGGTCATCCGGAACATCGAGCGCCAGGTGGGCGTTTCCGACACCGGGCACAAGAGCCTGTCGATGCGTGCGCTGCGCACCGTCTCCTGGCGCGAAGTCATCCACGTGCTGTTGGTGCGCCACCGGCGCCGCGCGGTGCTCGGGCTCACCCTCATGGCCTCGCAGGCGTTCTTCTACAACGCCATCTTCTTCACCTACGCGCTCATGCTCACGCGCTTCTACGGCATCTCCGAGGAGCGCGTGGGTTACTACATCTTCCCCTTTGCCGTCGGCAACTTCCTCGGGCCGCTGATCCTCGGGCGCCTGTTCGACGCCGTCGGGCGCCGCGCGATGATCGCGATCACCTATTCCGTTTCCGGGATCCTGTTGATCGCAACGGCGTACGCGTTCTACCGCGGCTCGCTGTCCGCGACCGGGCAGACGCTGTGCTGGTCGGTGATCTTCTTCGTCGCCTCGGCCGCCGCGAGCTCGGCCTACCTCACGGTGAGCGAGGTGTTTCCGCTCGAGATGCGGGCGATCTCGATCTCGCTCTTCTATGCGCTCGGCACCGCCCTCGGCGGCTTCGTCGGACCGCCGCTCTACGGCGCGATGATCGAGGGCGGCAGCCGCGGCGGGCTGTTCGCCGCCTACGCGCTCGCCGGCGCCCTCATGTGCGTGGCCGCGCTCGTCGCCTGGAAACTCGGCGTCGACGCCGAGCGCCGGCCGCTCGAGGAAGTCTGCCCGCCGCTCGGAATGGATGACCCCCTGACAAGGGGGTCGCGAGCGGCAGCGAGCGGGGGGTTTTAGGTCTCGGGCGGTTGCTTGGCGCTACTTCTCAGCACGGCATCAATCCGAGCGCAGACGGCGTCGAATTCATGCATCACCTCGCCGTTGGTAAATCGCAAGACCCGGATGCAATGCACTCCAAGTGCACTCGTTCTACGCCTGTCGTAAGCGTCGCCCTCCGCGGTGAAATGACTATCCCCGTCGATCTCTATGACAAGTTGCTTTTGCGCACAGTAGAAATCGGCGATATAGGTGCCTAGCGGCTTCTGTCGAGTGAACTTTTCTGGGTGACGGGAAAGGAACTCGTACCAAAGCTTGCGCTCAGCAAACGTCGGATCGCGCCGCAGGTTGCGGGCACGTGACTTCAAGTTCCGGCGATAGCCGATATACCGCGGGCGGCGAGCATCCATGCAGCATGAACGCACATACGCCTGTGACGGACGACGTTTGGCCCAAAAAAAGAACCCCCCGCTCGCCTTCGGCTCACGACCCCCTTGTCAGGGGGTCGGCAGCACTAGCGCCGGCGCGTTGCGGCGGCTCTGCGGCCGGCGCGGCGGCGGTCGGCGCTGCCGCGACGGCGAGCCGCCTGGTGCGCCTGGCGTGAAAGCGCGCGGTGCGACGCTGCGCGACGCGGCTGGCGCTTCAGGACTCCGCGCACCGCTCGCGAGCGGCGCGGCGACGTGCGGTGCTTTGCCTTCGATTGCTTTGTGCCTTTCCTGGGGGGGAGCGGCACGCCGGCGCGGCGTGCCTTGGAGAGGCCGATCGCAACGGCCTGCTTCGCGCTCTTCGCGCCGTGCTTGCCGCTACGAATATGGTCCATCTCTTCCTTCACGAATTCGCCCGCCGCGGTGCTCGGGCTCTTACCTTGCCGCAGGTCGCGCCTTGCGCGCGCAGCGGTGCGTTTTTCCGGCATGGGGTTTCCTTCCGTAGAGCTTTCTCAGCTCGTCTTTCGCCTGGTCCAGCACTTTTCGCCTGCCCGCCGGCAGCTTCGCGCCGGCGCGGTTGAGGTAGAAGTTCAGCATCGACATGGCCGATCGGAACGGCGCGCTCTTGCGGGTGCGGCTGCGTTCGGCCGAGCGCTTGAGCGAGGCGGCGACCGAGCGCGCGCTGCGGCCCGAGAACACCTTCGGCTCGAGGCTCAGCGCGTGGCTCTCGCGAGTCACGCGGCTGGACCAACGGCGTGTCGACGAGGCCATTTGCGCCGCGCCGTGCAACCGCCGTGCCCGCGCCTGGCCTAGTGTGTTCCGGTCCTCGCGGGCTGGCGGTCCTTGAGCGCCGCCCTGATCGCCGCGATCAGCTTGTCGGCATCGACCGGCTTGTCGACCCGGTCGGTGAAGCCGGCGGCGCGCAGCCGCTCGCGCTCCACCTGGGTGAACGCGGTCAGCGCGATGGCCGGAATCGGCTGGTCGATGCCGGCCGCGAGCTCGAGCGAGCGCGCGCGGCGCAGGGTCTCGAAGCCGTCCTGCTCCGGCATGGCGAGGTCGAGCAGCAGCACGTCGGGCGGCTTCGCCAGCGCGTTCTCGAGCGCGTCGACGAGCTGCACGCCCGAGCCGAAGCTCCGCACCTCGGCCCCGGCCTGCTTGAGCGTCAGCGCGACCACCTCGTGCGCGTCGGGATCGTCGTCGGCGATCCACACCCGCACCTCGCGAAGCGCGTTCTCCGTCGTGCGGCGGCGTTGATCGGGGCTCGGGGCGCCGATCGCCGCCAGCGCGGCCGCGAGCGGCGCCGCCGGCAGGTCCACCGTGAAGGTCGCGCCCTTGCCGAGGCCCGGGCTGTCGGCGCGCACCTGGCCGCCATGGAGCAGCGCGATGTGGCGCACCAGCGCCAGGCCGATTCCCAGGCCGCCCGCGCGCCGGGCCGAGGTGGTGTCGGCCTGGGTGAAGCGGTCGAAGACGTGCGGCAGGAACTCCGGCGCGATGCCGAGGCCGTTGTCCTTCACCACCAGCTGCACGCGCTCGCCGTTCTTGAGCAGCGACACGTGGACCAGCCCGCGCTCGGGCGTGAACTTGACCGCGTTCGACAGCAGGTTGGACGCGAGCTGCTGCAGCCGCCCTCCGTCGCCCACGACCATCACCGCATCGCCGGCGGTGAAGCGCAACGTGGTTTCCTTGGCCGCGGCGCCGGGACGCGTCGCCTCGAGCGCCGCGTTCACGATTTCCGCCAGGTTGACCACCCGCCGCTCGATGTTGAGCTTGCCGCTGACGATGCGCGAGGTGTCGAGCAGGTCGTCGATCAGGCGCGTCTGGTGGTCGACGTTGCGCTTGATGGCTTTCGCGGCCCTTTCCACGAGGGAGGGCTCGAGAGGGCGGGTCGTAGCGAGGAGGTGGCTCCAGCCGCGCAGCGCGTTGAGCGGGGAGCGCAGCTCGTGGGACACGATGGCGAGGAACTCGTCCTTGGCGCGGTTCGCGCGCTCGGCCTCGGCGCGCAGGCGCTGCTCGGCCACCACCAGCTTTTCCAGCTCCTGCTGGCCGCGCTTGCGCTCGGTGATGTCGGTGGCGACGCCGATCAGGCCGATGATCCGACTCTGCTCGTCGCGCAGCGGCGCCTTGGTGGTGAGGTAGGTCCGCTGGTCGACAGTCTCTTCGATGATCATCGCCTCGCCGGAGTCGAGCACCAGCCGCTCCTTCTCGTCGAGGGCCACCACGTCGTGCTCGAGCTTGCCCATCGCCTTCGCCCACGCCGGGTTGACCATGAGGGTGCGTCCCTGGCGATCCTTGGCGAAGATCAGGTCGGGGGTGCTCGCCGTGATCGCATTGAGCAGGGCGTTCCTCTCTCTGAGGGCAGTGCTCGCGCGCTCGAGCGCCGCGGTCCGGCGGATGACCCTTTGATCCAGCTCCGTATAAGCCTCTCGCATCGCGCGTTCCGCCTGGCGCTGCACCGCGGCCTCGCGCAGCACCATCACCGCGCCGGCGAGGCCCGAGGCCGAATCGATGATCGGCGCGGCATTCACGTCCACCGGGTGCACCGAGCCGTCGCGCGCGCGCAGCGCCGGCTCGCCGCCCGCCGCCGCTGCGCTGCGCCGGCGCAGCGCCGAATGCAGCGGGCTCTCGACCGTCCTGCCGTCGCGCTCGTCGAACAGCGACGCGAGCTCGTCCACGGGCCGGCCGGCGGCCTCGTCGGCCCGCCAGCCGGTGAGCCGCTGGGCGGCGGCGTTCAGGAACCGCACCCGGCCGGCGCTGTCGGTGGCGATCACCCCGTCGCCGATGCTCGCGAGGGTCACCTGCAGCCACTCGCGCTGCTCGTCGGCCTGCACCTCGGCCTGCGCGCGCTGCGCGGCGATGCGGTCGAGCGTGTGCGCCACCCAAAGCACCAGCGCGCTGAACGTGCCGATGATGATGAAGGTGAAGAGCGACATGCCGAAGGCCTCGCCGAACAGGCCCTCGCGCTCGGCAAGCAGGCGGATCCAGCCGATCGTCATCGGCACGAAGAACGCGGCCGGCAGTAGCCAGCGCGTGACCACCGCGCCGGTGCGCCTGCTCGAGAGGGTGTCGATCAGCCACGGCGTGGGGCGCCCCATGGCGAGGGCGAACGCCGCGAGCAGCGCGGCGACCGCACCGGGCGCTGACAGCGCGAGCAGCGGCGCGCCGATGTCGAAGCGCAGCACGCGCAGGCTCGCGCCGAGCAGCGCGAAGAAGGCGACCGCGCCGATGGCGCCGGCCGCGATGCCGTTCGCCGAGGCGCCGAACACCCTGAAATCGCGCGCCAGCGGCGTGACCAGCGCCAGCGCGAGCACCATGATGCAGGTCGCCGACGACATCGCGGCCACGCCGAAGCTCATGCCGAGCGGCTCTCCGCTCAGCGCCTCGACCAGGCCGAACAGGCCGATCGCTCCGGCTACCGCGGCCGCGCTGTAGGCGGCGCGGCGGCTGCGATAGTCGTCGCGGTGCGAGGCGTAGAAGCTCGAGGCGAGCAGGAGGAAGGCGAGCGCCTCGCCCGGGGTCATCGGCGCAAAATCGGCGCCGAGATCGCGCAACCGCGGCACGTCGACGGCCCAGCCCCAGATCGCGGCGGTCGCGATGAGCGCGGCGAGGCCATAGGCGAGCTGCGCAGCGCGACCGAGTTTGCCTAGCAGTGGGGACAGCGTTGCGAGGGGACCCATTGCCTCTCTACGGAAGATAGCTCCCCTCTGGGAGGGATTCTATCGGGGAAAGTGGGCCGGGCGGCTGTCGCCGCCGGCCGACGCGGTCAGGCCCCGGGCCTTACCGTGGAGAGCTGACTGCGATCTTGACGCTTGCGCACCTTCGAGACCACGAACTGCGCGAGCCCCGCCGGGCCGCCGAACTGGTTCCTGATGAACCACGTCGCCGCGGTCATCGCCAGTCCGCCGAGCGCCAGACCCTTCGACTGCTCCTTCGGCTGCCGTCTCCTGTCGCGGTACTTCAGGGGCTCCCGCGCCCTGCGCCGGGCGGCCATCCCTGCGACGAGGAAGCCGAGCGCGACCGCGCCCACGATGGTGAAGGGCGACACGAGCGCGCGCGCGCCGCGCTGCCTGAGCTCGCGGCCTTCGCTCCGGATCGCGGCCTCGCGCTGGTGCAGGCGGCGCTCGACCTCGAAAATCTCGGCGTCGATGCTCTTCATTCGTCGGGATTCCTCGGCGGGTCGCCGCGCAACTGGCGCAAGAGCGCGGTGAAGGGCATTTCGGACACCAGGTGGCGCGCCCACCATGCGAGTATCGCCGCGGCGAGGACGTTGATCCCGGCCGCGAGCGCGATCGCCACCGGCCAGGAAACGCCCTGGTCGAACATCCAGACGATTCCCGCGGCGACCAGCCCCATCCAGGCCGTGATCACGAGAATCGCGATGAGCAGCCCCGCCGAGAGCAGCATGGCGAGGTGCACCCCGGCGCGCCGCGCATCGAGCACCGCGAGATGAGCGAAGTCGGACACGAGCTGCCGCACGTCGCCGATCAGGCGCGCAGCGAGCTCGCCTACCCCGGGCTCGCGCGGCCGCTGCGCTCGCGCGCCCTGCTGTGGAAAGACGACCGCCACTTCCTTAGCGCCAGCTCGAGATCTTGCCGAAGAGGTAGCCCGCGGCGAGCGCCAGGCCGAGCGCCATCAGCGGATTCTGCTTCACATAGTCGCGCGCGCTTTCGACGTAGTCGTCCTTCATGCCCCACAGCTCGTCGGTCTTGTCGCCGACGCGCCCGACCATCTCGCTCGCGCGGTCGATCGCGCCGTGCGCGCCGTCGGCGAGGCGGTCGATCTGCTTCTGGGCTCCGCTGGTGCTGGTCGTGCTAGTGGCCATGGTGGTCTCCGGTGTGGGCTCGGCCAAGAAGCAAGCAACCTCTATGCCGCGCGCCGGTGGCCCTCGCTGGCCGCCGGTTTTGGCGGGGTGTCGTCGTCCTCGCCCGCGGGTTCGTTCGCCTTGTACGCGGCGAGCCGGTTGTAGAGCGTCTTCAGGCTGATGCCGAGCATGTCGGCGGCCTTGCGCTTGGAGCCGCACTCCGCGAGCGTCGCCTCGATCAGCCGCTTGCTGACCTCCTCCAGGGTGCTGCCCACGCGCACCGTGAGCAGCGACGCGGAATCCGGCGCGGTCACGGTCGCGGGTGCCAGGTCCGCCTCGATCACCTCGTCGGCGAGGATGTAGGCGCGCTGCACGTAGTTCTTGAGCTCGCGCACGTTGCCCGGCCACCCGTGCGCGTACAGCGCCGCCAGCGTCGCGGGAGCGAACGATTTCGTGCTGCTCTCCTGCTTGTTGAGCAGATCGAGGAAATGCTGCGCGAGGAGCTCGATGTCGTTGCCGCGCTCGCGCAGCGGCGGCAGCGCGATGGGAAACACGTTCAGCCGATGGTAAAGGTCCTCGCGCAGCTTTCCTTCCGCCACCGCGTGCTCGGGATTGCGGTTGGTGGCGGCGATGAGGCGCACGTCGGCGCTGATCGGCGTGGTCGTGCCCACGCGCATGAACTGGCCGGTCTCCAGCACGCGCAGCAGCTTCACCTGCAGCTCCTGCGGCATCTCGGTGATCTCGTCGAGGAACAGGCTGCCGCCGTGCGCGCGCTCGAAGTAGCCCTTGTGCTGGCGGTCGGCGCCGGTGAAGCTGCCCTTCTCGTGGCCGAAGAGCTCGCTCTCGATGAGCTGCGGTGACACGGCGCCGCAATTCAGCGGCAGGAACGGGGCGCGCTTTCTTCTCGAGAGGTCGTGGATCGTCTGGGCGGCGAGCTCCTTGCCGGTGCCGCTGTCGCCGATCAGGAGCACCGTCGCGGAGGTCGGGGCCACGCGCCCGAGCTGGTCGTAGAGCTTCTGCATCGGCTGCGAGCTGCCGAGGATGTGGCCGAAGCGCCCCAGCCGGCGCAACTCGTCGCGCAGCTCGCCGATCTCGGCGCGCAGCTCGCCGGTCTTCGGCACGCGCCGCAGGATCGACTTCAGGCGCTCCACGTCGACCGGCTTCACCAGGTAGTCGGTCGCGCCGAGGCGCAGCGCTTCCACGGCGCTCTCGACGCTGGCATGGCCGGTGATCATCACAACCTCAGTGGACGCGCGCGTCTCGAGATCCGCGACCAGGTCGATGCCCTTGCCGTCGGGAAGCTGCAGGTCGGTCAGCATGATGTCGGGTTGCAGCCGCGACATGTGGATGCGCGCCGCGCGCAGGCTGTCGGCGGTGGCCACGCTGAAGCCTTCGGCCTTCGCCAGCTCCGAAAGCCATTCGATCGCTTCGGGGTCGTCGTCTACAAGTAGAAGATGGGGCATTACGCTCGTAACAGTTACCGGTGAGAGGTATTTCCTGCAGGATCCGCGCGCTGGCGCGCGACGCCACGACCGGACGCAACATGCGTACCAGCGCGAGTAAAAATTTCCGCGTTCGTCACAGGGCTAACGTAAGTGCATGAGGGTCCAACGTAAAGATTCCGTTCGGCCCTAAGTGTGTGAAGCGCAGCCACGGGCGCACACCCTTCGGAGTGTCACTTCGGGCCGACAGACCGGACGCAAGAATTTCCCCGGCACGCGCCGTGCATCGGATGAGGCGGTCCGGGCCGGGCACGTTCGCGCCTCTCCCCCTCCCTCCCCCGCGAGCGCGCCCGGCCCGCGCTTCTCCTCTCCCCGACGAGCTAGAGCGAGAGCTGCTTCTTCATCTTCGCCGTGATGGCCTGGCGAGTCGTCCAATAGTCGGCCCACGGATCCTTCAGCGAGGCGAGCCGCTTCGGGACGCTCTGCACGTCGAAGCGGGTCCGCACGTCGTCCTCCGGATCGAGCTCGTCCCACGACAGCGGGACGGAAACGCCGGCATTCGCCCGCGCGCGCGGCGAGTACGCCGCGACCGCGCTCGCGGTTTCCGAATTGCGCAGGTAGTCGGCGAAGATCTTGTTCGGCCGGCGCGCCTTGGCGACCTTGGCGGTGAACAGATCGGGTCGCGCCTTCGCCAGCGTCTCCGCGATGCGCAGCGTGAATGCCTTGACGGCGTCCCAGTCGAGCTCGGGCTTGATCGGCGCAACGACGTGCAAGCCCTTTCCGCCGGTCGTCTTCAGGAAACTCTTCAGCCCCAGGCCGTCGAGCAACGTCTTCGTGAGCAGGGTTCCCTCGACGAGCAGCTTCCAGGGCAACGCCTCGTCGGGATCGAGGTCCATGGTGATGCGGTCGGGGTGCTGGATGTCGGGGACGCTCGCCCCCCAGGTGTGGAACTCGACCGCGCCGTTCTGCACGGCGCTCACGATGGCGTCGAGCGACGCGGCGTAGATGTACGCGCCCCGGCTCGAGCGCTCGCGCTTCACGGTCCGCAGGTTCCCGGGTTTCGCCGCCATCGCGAGATGGCGCTGGTAGAAGCACTGTCCAGCAACCCCGTCGGGACAGCGCACGAGCGAAAGCGGCCGGTTCTTCACGTGCGGCAGCAGCCAGTCGCCGACTTCCTCGACATAGCGCGCGAGATCGATCTTCTCGATGCCGAGCTCGGGCCAGATCACGCGGTCGGGATGCGAGATCTTGACTCCCAGAACGGCATTTGAAACCGCGCGCTCCTCGTGAACGTTCTTCGCCGGCAAATCCTCGCGCAGCCCCACGAACGATGCCTGGCGCAGGATGCCGTCTTTGGTGCGTTCGGCATAGGCGACCTCGGCCACGAGCGACGGCCGCACCCACTGCACGTCCTTTTCCCTCGGCGGGTCGACGAACGGGGACTCGGGCCGCTTGAGCGCGGCGAGGCGGCGCGTCAGCGTCCGCAGTAGCCGCTCGTCGAAGCCCGTGCCGACCTTGCCGCTGAAATGCAGCCCGCCCTGCTGATCGTACAAACCGACGAGCAGCGCGCCAAAGCCGCTCCGCGAGCCGCGGGGAGCGCTGTAGCCCCCGATCACGAAATCCTGCCGCTGGCGGCACTTGAGCTTGATCCAGCTCTTGGAGCGTCCGGCGACGTAGACCGATGCCGTCTCCTTGCCGATCAGGCCCTCGAGGCCGAGCTTGCACGCATGCTCGAGCACCTCGCGCGCGCTTCCTTTCAGGTCCGCGCTGAACCGGACCGCTTCCGTGTCCTCGAACGACCCGCGCAGGCGCTTCTTGCGCTCGCCTAACGGCAGACGGCGCAGATCCCGTCCGGCGAGAAACGGCGCATCGAACACGAAATACACGATCCCGGTGTCGCGGCCGGCCTCGAACGCGTTCTGCAACGCCTGGAAGTCCGAGCGTCCGTCGCGCCCCGGCACGACGATCTCGCCGTCCAGCCAGCTGCTCGCCAGGCCGAGCCCGGCGAGCGCCGTGGCGAGGTGCGGGAGCTTGGCAGTCCAGTCGTTGCCGGAGCGGGTAAACAGGCGCGCGGCACCGCTGGCATCGAAGCGCGCGAGCACCCGGTAGCCGTCGTGCTTCACTTCGTACACCCATTCGCCGGCGCGCTTCGCCGCGGCCGGCGGCTCGGCGACGAGCGTGGCGAGCATCGGTGCGACGAACTCCGGCAGCTGCGCGCGGGCGGCGCGTGCCGCCTTCTTCGGCGGACGCTTCACGCTCTCGGGCCGCTCGCGCGTGATGTCCACGCCGGGCGCCGCATCCTCGTCGTTGCGCTTGATCAGCAGCCACTGCGGCTTGTCCTCGGCGCCGCGCGTCCGGGTCAGGACCCAGCGGCCATGCAGCTTCTCGCCGTCGAGCCGGAAATGCAGCCGCCCTTTGCGCAGCGCCTGCGCGGGATCGTCGTCCTCGGGCGTCCAGGCGCCGCGGTCCCAAAGCAGCACCTCGCCCGCGCCGTACTGCTTCTCGGGGATGACGCCCTCGAATTCACCGTACTCGAGCGGATGGTCCTCGGTCTGCACCGCGAGGCGCTTGTCGGCGGGATCGAGGCTCGGGCCCTTCGGCACGGCCCAGCTCTTCAGCACGCCGTCGAGCTCCAGGCGGAAGTCGTAATGCAGCCGCGTCGCGGCGTGGCGTTGGATGGAGTAGCGCAACCTCTTGCCGGGCACACGCCTGGCCGCTCCGCGCGGCTCCGGCGTGATCGAAAAATCGCGCATCTCGCGATAGCGCTGGAGTCTCTCGGCCATGGCGCGTGAGGCCCAGCAAAGCCTGCGCCTGAGCGGCGCGCGCCCGGTAATTGCTACAGAAACTGAAACATTTACAGGTGTTTGGGCTGGGCCTCTCGGCGCGCGGCCGTTGGCATAGGCCTTGCAGACTGGACCGCTGAAAGGAAACTCATGGGCCCAGCGATTGCCCTTCGGTTGCGACAACACCTGACCCTTACGCCGCAGGTCCAGCAGGCGCTGCGGCTGCTCCAGATGTCGGCGCTCGAGTTCGCCCAGGAGATGGATCAGGCGCTCTCGTCGAACCCGTTTCTCGAAGAGACCGCAGACCCGCCGCCGACGCCGCCGCGCGAGAGCTCCTCGAGCAGCATCGAAGAAGTGGTGGTGCCACAGGAAGCGTCCACCGCCGGCAGCAGCGCCGAGCGCGACCACGAAGAATGGTCCGGCGCTTCCGAGGTGCAGCCGACGCTGCGCGAGCACCTGCGCGAGCAGCTCATGATCTCACCCATGGGAAGCCGCGACCGGGCGCTCGCCCACATGGTGATCGACAGCCTCGACGACGACGGCTATTTCAAGCTCTCGTTCGACGAGCTGGCGGCGCTGGTGCCCGCCGAGCACGACGTGCGTGCGGAGGATTTTCTCGCCGCGCTTCGCCTGGTGCAGAGCCTCGATCCCGCCGGCGTGGCGGCACGCAGCCTCGAGGAATGCCTCGAGCTGCAGCTCCTCCCCCTGGACGAGGACACGCCGGGGCGCGCCTGCGCGCTCGACATCGTGCGTGGCCGCCATCTGCAGCTCCTCGGCAACCGGGAATGGGCGCGGCTGCAGCACGCGGTGGCGTGCGACGAGCACACGCTGCACACCGCGCGCGCGCTCATCCGGACGCTCGATCCGAAGCCCGGCCATCGCTTCGGCTCGACCGAGGCGCGCTATGTGGTGCCCGACGTGGTGGTGAGGAAGGTGCGCGAGCGCTGGGTGGCGAGCATCAATCCGGCGTCGCTGCCCCGGGTGCGTCTCAACCGCGCCTACGCCGAGGCGCTGCAGGGCCGCGGCTCGAGCCAGTCGCTGTCGCGGCAGCTGCAGGAGGCACGCTGGCTGCTGCGCTCCATCGAGCAGCGCTTCGCCACCATCCAGCGCGTAGCCGACGCGATCGTGGCGCGCCAGCGCGGCTTCTTCGAGTACGGCGAGGTGGCGATGAAGCCGCTCACGCTCAAGCTGATCGCGGGCGAGCTCGGCCTGCACGAGTCCACCGTGTGCCGCGTGACCAACAGCAAGTACATGGCGACGCCGCGCGGCCTGTTCGAGTTCAAGCACTTCTTCTCGCGCCGGCTCGCCACGGAGAGCGGCGGCGCCGCCTCGGCGACCGCGGTGCGTGCGGTCATGCGTGAGCTGATCGCCGCGGAGGATCCGCGCGCGCCGCTCTCGGATGCCGAGCTGGCGCGGCTGCTCGCCCAGCAGGGATTGCGCGTCGCGCGCCGCACCATTACCAAGTACCGCGCCTTGATGCGGCTGCCGAGCGTCGACGTGCGCCGCGCGGATCTGAGGAGATAAGGCGAATGGCGAGGATCATCGCAGGAAGGTTCGACGCCACGGTCGACGCCGACGGCGCGATGGAGGCGCTGCGCCGCGAGGGCTTCGCGAGCGACGAGATCGATTCGTTCTACGTCGCGCCGGCTGGGCAGAACGCGATGGCGCCGCTCGGCGGCGACGCGCCGCGTGCGAGCGCCGGCTCGCGCTTCGCCGGCTTCGGCGCCGTGGTCGGGGCGCTCGTCGGCGGCGCGCTCGGCGCCCTGGTCGGACTCGCCGTCGACAGCCGCTACGGCGCGGTGGCGGTGCTCTTCGCCGCCGGCGTCGGCGCGTATCTCGGCTCTTTCATCGGCACGATGCGCAAGGTGCGCGGCGCTCGTCCGGGCGAGGCCTCAGTGGAGCATCCGGCCGAGCCCAAAGGCGGACGCCTGGTCGCGGTCAAGGCCGACCGCCCGGGAACCGACGCCGCTGCGCTCAGAGTCCTGCGCGAGTTCCGGGCGCGCGACCTCGGCCGCGCAGACGGTACGTGGCGCAACGGCTGGAAGGACTTCGACCCCCGGGCGCCGCTGATGACGCCCTAGATTCTTGAAGTTCCAAGGTGTGATTTTCGATGTCGACGGTACGCTCGTCGACAGCAACGACGCCCACGCCGCCGCGTTCGTCGAGGCCTTCGGCGAATTCGGCTTTCACATCGGCTTCGGAAGCGTGCGGCGCCTGATCGGCATGGGCGCCGACAAGCTGATCGCGCGGCTCATCGGACGCTCCGACAGGGCCATCGCCGGACGCAAAAAAGCGATCTTCATGGAGCGCCACCTGCCGCGCCTGCGCGCCTTTCCGAAGGTCGAATCGCTGTTGCACGAGCTGACCTGCAAGGGCGTGAAGCTCGCCGTGGCGAGCTCGGCGGCCAAGGACGAGCTCGAAGCGCTGCTCGAGCTGACGCACGCCGGCGTGTGCTTCGCGCAGATCGTCAACGCAGACGACGCCGCGCATTCGAAGCCCGACCCCGACATCGTGCGCGCGGCGGTGGACAAGCTCGCGCTCCCCGCGGAGCAGTGCGCCATGGTAGGCGATACGCCCTACGACGCGGCGGCGGCGCTGCGCGCCGGGCTCGCCTTTGTCGGCGTGCGCTGCGGCGGCTGGCTCGATGCTGACCTCGAGCCGGCGATCGGCGTCTATGACGATCCGGCCGATCTGCTCGAGAGTCTTGTCAAAGACCCAGGTTGCGCTCGGCGAACTCCCAGTTGAGCCGCTCGCCGATCACGCCGGAGAGGTAGCGCTCGCGTTGATTTTGGTAGTCGACGTAATAGGCGTGCTCCCAGACGTCGATCGCGAGCAGGCAGCGCTTGCCGTGCGCCATCGGCGTATCCGCGTTGGACGTGGTCACGATCGCGAGCTTGCCGCCGTCCTCGATCAGCCAGGCCCAGCCGCTGCCGAACTGGTCGGCCGCCGCCTTGGCGAGCTGGTCGGTGAAGCGTTCGTGGCTGCCGAAGTCCGAGTCGATGCGCCGCGCGAGCGCTGCCGAGGGGCGCAGCTTCTTCGGCGACAGCGAGCTCCAGTAGAACGCGTGGTTCCAGGCCTGGGCCGCGTTGTTGAAGAGCTTGCCCTTGGAGGCTCGCACCACGTCCTCGAGCGTCTTGCCCCGCACCGGCTCCTTCTGCAGGAGCTGGTTCATGGTGTCGACGTACTTGCGATGATGCTTGCCGTGGTGAAGCGCGAGCGTCTCCGCCGAGATCACCGGCGCGAGCGCGTCCTCGGGATACGGAAGCGGAGGCAGTTCGAAATGTAGGGCCTGCACGGCCTTTGCAGTCGCTGTGCTCATGAAATCTCCTTGAGGCAACATGCGGAGGCTCGCAAGTTCCGCGCCGGAAAGCGCCCTGGGGTGCCCAGGGGGGACCCTAGAGCAGATACTCCCACTGCCGCGCGAGCCATTCCTTTAAGCGCTCCTCGGCCGGGCGGTGCGCCCACGCCTTGGGATCGACCGGAACCGCGGCCGCCACGTCGAGCTCGAAACGCCGCTCGAGCTCGCGCGCAAAGCCGGTGTCGTGCAGGATGAGATCGGCCTCGTAGTTGTGCACGAAGCTCCTCCAGTCGAGGTTGGTCGAGCCAACGCTCGACCACACCCCGTCGATCACGGCGGTCTTGGCGTGCATCAGCGCCTCGTGCCATTCGTAGATGCGCACGCCCGCAGCGAGCAGCTCGGCGTAATTCGAGCGCCCGGCGTAGACCGGCGCCCAGAAATCGCTGAAGCCGGGCAACACGATTGCGACGTCGACACCGCGGCGCGCGGCGTCGATCAGGATCTGCTTGGTCCGGGGATCGGGCACGAAATAGCCGAACGTGAGCCAGACCCGGCTGCGCGCGCGGCTGATCCTGCCGAGGAGCTCGGCGTACATCTCGCTTTCGCCGAGGTCCGGATCGCTGCGCACGACCCGCGCCACGATGCTGCCGCGCGCCTCGGGCGGCGGGAAAAAGCGCGCATCGCGCCACGGCCCGCAATCCTGCAGCGCCCAATCGTCGAGGAAGGTGCGCTGGAACTGCGCGACCACCGGCCCTTCCACCCTCACCTGCGTGTCGCGCCAGCCGTTTTGCTTGTCCTGCTCCTGGTCCTGGCTGGCGCGCGCGCGGCGCGACGAGGAGGCATAGGTTTCGCTGATGTTGATGCCGCCGGTGAACGCGACCTTGCCGTCGACCACCGTGATCTTGCGGTGGTTGCGGTGGTTCACGGTCTCGACCTGCTGGACGGGGTTGAATTCGCATACCGCGACGCCGGCGTCGCGCAGCCCCTGAAAGTAGCTTTTCGGCGTGCCGATCGAGCCGACGCTGTCGTACATGACATGCACCTTGACGCCGCTCTTCACTTTCTCTGCGAGCAGCGCCGCGAGCCGCTGGCCGATCTCGCCGCCGTCGAGGATGTAGGTGTGGATGTTGATGTGGTCGCGCGCAGCGGCCATCGCCTCGAACATCGCTCGGTGGGTGCGCGGCCCGTCCACCAACAGGCGCGCCTGGTTGCGGCCGACGAACGGATTGTCGGGAGGGGC
>Ga0075418_10000515_pt1 | contig 41226 bp, 40 predicted proteins | sample SoiMetdeltSBSDD2_FD_81776 | JGI IMG/M metagenome (GOLD analysis project Ga0075418, IMG submission 81776) | Bulk soil microbial communities from a Populus tree surrounding site in Tennessee, USA - Soil MetaG P. deltoides SBSDD2 | ecosystem: Environmental > Terrestrial > Soil > Tree plantation...
GACTGTAGCTGATGAACGCCCAGTATCGATGTTCCGGTTCGTCACCTGCAGCCGCGGCTGGTACGGACGGTGTACCCATTGATAGTCCTCCTCGTCAGTCGGGTTGAGATCCCTCACACGCCGGGTGCCGACCCTGTTTTGCCAGTGCCATCATCTCCAACGCACAACGGTGCTGCTCAGATAACGTTCGTCGTGTCGATCACGAACGTATGGGCCTGCCGGATCCGCCAAAGTTGGTGCTGGACGCGTACGCACAGGACGTGGCGACGGGTTACTATCGGCCATGATTCGAGTTCGACTCGTCACGCTCATCGCGGTGGCTAGCATCGTGGTCGCCGCGTCGGCATGCGGGCGTGGTGACAACGCCACGCAGGAGGCGTCGCCCAACGACGCGAGTACCGCGATTCCGGTCGCCCTGACGGCCAGCGCCGACGCCTGGAATAACGCCGACCTTGCGGGTCACATCCGGCCCTACACGGATTCGGCGACATTCATGGGCAACAACGGTCCGATCCAGGGGCGGGATCGAGTCGGTGAGTCGCTGTCGCGATCGTTCTGGCGCGACGGCAAGCCAAAACAGCGATTGTCGTTCGATCAGATCGATGTTCGTCCGCTTGGGGAACGACACGCCCTTGTGACGGGACACTTCCTGCTCTCAGGCGGCGGCGAGGCCGATCGCAGCGGCTGGTTCAGTCTCACGTGGGAGAAGACTGCCGCCGGTTGGCAAATCCTGCACGACCATTCGAGCTAGAACTGAAGACTGACGACCGAAGACAGGAGGTTGGATGAATCGAGTTGGCATTGGTCTCGCGGTGATGACGATCGTTGCAACGCCAGTTCTGCTGGACGCGCAGAATTGGCCGCAGTTCCGCGGAGCGATGGCTGGCGTCGGCGTCGATCATCCCGACCTGCCGGACAGCTGGAGCACGACCGAGAACGTCGCCTGGGTCACCTCCATCCCCGGCATCGGCTGGAGCTCGCCGATCGTCTGGGGAGATCACGTCTTTCTCACCACCGTCGTCAACAGCGGCCAGCAGGAACCGCCCAAGCCCGGTTTCTATCTCGGTGACTGGCCGGCGTCCACGGCGCCACATCGCTGGATGGTGTACGACGTCGACTACGCTTCGGGCAAAGTGCGATGGGCGAAGGAGGTTGGCGGCAACGCGCCCGCGAAGGCCAAGCATCTGAAGAATAGCTACGCGTCTGAGACGCCGGTCACCGATGGGGAGCGTGTCTACGTGTACTTCGCCAACCTGGGACTCTTCGCGCTCGATTTTGCCGGTAACCAGATCTGGTCCAAACCCATCGGTCCGTTCAAGACGCGCAACAACTGGGGCACCGGTGCGTCGCCTGTGCTTCATCAGGGCCGTGTCTACATCGTCAACGACAACGACGAGCAGTCGTTCCTGGCAGCGTACGATGCGCGAACGGGCCAGGAGATCTGGCGTGTCGATCGCAAGGAGGGCACCAACTGGTCGACGCCATTCGCGTGGCAGAACGAGCTGCGCACCGAGATCGTCACGTCAGGCTCGGATCGGGTTCGTTCGTACGATCTGTCCGGAAAGCTGCTGTGGGAGTTTTCTGGAATGTCGAGCATTTCGATCCCGACGCCCTTCGAGCGCTTTGGCCTTCTCTATATCAGCTCGGGCTACATTGCCGATCCGATGCGGCCGGCGTATGCGATTCGTCCAGGCGCGTCGGGAGACATTTCGTTGAAACCCGGCGAGACGAGCAACACATACATCGTGTGGTCAGCGGCAGCCGGCGCACCCTACAACCCGACCCCCATCGTGTACGGCGACACGTACTACACGCTTTTCGACCGCGGATTCTTCACGAGCCACGACGCGAAGACGGGCAAAGAGATTTATCCACGACAGCGAATCACGGGCGAGGCGAGCGGATTCACCTCGTCACCCTGGGCGTACAACAATCGAGTCTTCGCAATGAGCGAAGAAGGCGATACCTATGTGATCCAGACGGGCACCGACTTCAAAGTGCTTGGAAAAAATTCGTTGAACGAGATGACGCTGGCAACCCCCGCTGTGGCCAGAGGTAGTTTGTTCGTCCGAACCGCTTCGAAGCTCTACCGGCTCACCAAGCAGAAGTAGCGAAACACCTCTACAGCAGCACGGTACGGTCCGACTGTTGCACCGTTCTCCCCAAGGCGAGCGATCGCAGCTGCGAATGCAGCTGCGATTGAGTCGCGTTGCAGAGGAGGGAGAATGCTGACGATTCTAGTCGTCCTTCTCGTGTTGCTGATGTTAGGCGCGGTGCCGGCGTGGCCGTACAGTCGAGGCTGGGGTTATTTCCCGAGCGGCGGCCTTGGTCTCGTGCTGCTGGTCGTCGTGGTCTTGTTGCTAACGGGGCGATTGTAACGCCTCGCTGGGTTGCGGGGTAACCGGTAACCCCGCGACCTACGCATCCCGCGAGTGCCGATCGAGAGCACCTTCGTGATCGAACACGTACTCGGCGAGCACCTTTTCACCTGGTGATCCGGCCGGAGTTGCGCGAAGGGTCAATCGAATCGGCACGTTCGGCGCATTTCGGACGAGAGACGCCGGGAGAGCGAATACAAGCTCGCTGGCGCCTTTGCGCACAGGCAGGTCGCTCGCGCGTCCCCATTCCTCGCCGCTTCCGAGCCGCCATTCTGCGTCGACCGACGCGATGTTCGCGAAATCGCCTCGCAATCGGGTGACCAGTACTTCGTCATCGGCCCATACGGCGCAGTGCACAGTTTCGCCGGGATCGAGCACGTAGGACCTGACGCGAACGCCGTCGCGAGCCAGCTGATTCAGCACCGCATCGGTGACTAACGCGTGAACACTGCCGGATCGGGCGAGATCGCCGATAGCAGTTCGAAGCTGCTCGGCCTCGGCCAGGAGCCGCGCGCAGCTGTCGCAGGTGAAGACATGTGCCTCAATCCGTTCGACATCCGCCGGCGCACTGTCTGATGTCCAATAGTCGGCGAGCTCGAGGAAAGACGGGCAGGACGTTTGCGTCGTTGTCATGACGCTCTCCGTGCTTCGATGCAGTCGCGCATCGAGGCCAGCGCGCGATGGCGGCTCACGCGAACCGCGCCGGGCGTCGTCCCGAGCGCATCGGCGATCTCGTGCGTCGATTTCTCTGCATAAAACGTGAGCAGCAGGATCGTTCTCTCTCGTTCGCGAATGGCGGCAAGGCAGGGGGCGATGCGGTCGCTGTCGAGCGTCACGTCGCTCCCGCCGTCGACCATTTCCTCTCGAGCATCGAAGCGCGCGTGCAGCGCGGCGCGCCGGCGCTCGCCGCGCCGTTGTCCGGCGGCCATCATCCGGCTCGTGCCGAGCACGAACGACCCGATCTGATCGGGATCGCGCACTTCGCCTGCGCGCAGCCGCGTGATGACGACGAGCATGACCTGTTGCGCCAGATCATCGGCGGCTCCTCGATCGGACAGGTGCTTCAGGCCATAGAGGCGAATACGCGGCGCGAACCGCCGATACAACTCGGTCTCAGCCGCCGGCGCCTCGCCCGCTTCCGAGGCCGCGATTTCGCGGGCGAGTACACCGTCGGCACGTGTCGCAAGCGGAATTGACGGGCGCGTCACGCGACTAACGTACCGCCTGCTCGCGAAAGGCGTCAATCGCTGGCGCCTTTCCCGTCGCAGTACGACGAGCTCGTCGCTGTGCGTGGCGACTGATTTCATCGTCAGCGACTCGCTAACGGTGCCGATCCGAGCAACTGTTCCATGACATCCCCCGCCGCGCGCAGCGCCGCCGCGCCATCACCCTCGTACGCCGAGCCGTGCATCGCGGCCAGCACCCGTGGCTCGAGCTCGGCTAGCGTCTCGATTCGTTGACGGGTCTGATGCGTGAACGGCATGTAGTCCATCAGCACTGGGTGCGCCTGCATCCTGGCGATCGCCTCGCCATATCGGCCAACGACGTCGGCGCCTGTCACTGGCTCGCGTGACCCGAATTGATGGAACAGATCGGAACAGAACAGCACACGATCCTGCTCCTCGAACAACATCCCCGCGTCCCAACCGTGTGGAAGATGAGGCGTAGGCACCCACCGGAACCGGTGCCGCCCCGTGGTCAACGCGTCTCCCGGGGCAAGCGCGAGTGGTGGTCGAGTCGCATAATCCGTGATGTTCACCAGTGCGCCGACCTGGCCGCAGGCGGGTCGCGCGTCAGGCGCGCGGGCCAGCCAGTCGTTGAGCGCGCCGCATTCGTCCACCTCGAAGTGACTCCAGCTGATCCAGCGGAGTGAGGTCGGGTCGATCAGCCGGCCAACGGCCTCCCACATCGCTGGGAACATCTTCCGCATCCCGGTGTGGAACAAGAGCGGCTCATCGTCTTTGACGAGGAAATGGTTGAACTGCATGTCCAGTTCCGGGACATGAATGGAAATCCGATATACGTCGCGGGCGATCTCGTCGATTTGGGCCACAGGCACCTCCTCTTGTCTCTGGGAAGTGTCACGAGATCGGGAGGTGTTACAGGGGCGTCCCGGGCGTAGAGGCGAGTCTTTTTAGACCCGCCTTGATTTGGACCGGCGCTTCGACGGCGGGTCTGAAGACCCGCCGCTACGACGCGGACTGCGCGCCGCACACGGCGCTAGGCGCGGGCGAAGACCATGCCGAAGCCCTGAGCGCGCGGGCTCACGCCCAGCAGGCGAACGCCATTCATCAGGCCGTGAGGCGTCGACGATACCACTGGCACTTTGATCCGGTTTTCGAGCGGCACGATCAGATCCAGAGTCCGCAACGCACCGCAGGACACGACGAGTGCGTCGGCCTTGCGCGAGTTGGCGTACGAATCGGCGCCGAGGTTGAAAAGAATCTCCTGCGTCGCGGCGCCTTCGGGAATGCGTTCGTAGCCAAGTCCCTTCGCAAAGGTGACCTCGAAACCGTGCTCCTCGAGAAACACCTTCAATCGGCCGGTCACGGTGTCCGTGTATGCCGTCGCCACGGCGACGCGTTTCGCATTCACGGTGCGTAGTCCATCGATGAGGCCGTTGCTTTGCGTCGTTGCCGGCAGGCCGGTCGCCTTGGTGACGCGCTGAGTCAGGTCCTCGTTGAACTTCGCGCCCTTGTAGAACGTCAGCGACGACCCAAAGACCGAAATGACTTTGGCCCCTCGCTTGGCGAGCGCTTCGGCGACCGGCACCACTCGTGGAATCGCTTCCTCGTAGCCCTCGAGCGTCATGCCACCAGGCAGTCCCACGCCGTCACCCAGGAACTCGACACCGCTTGGATAGAGCCGCTTCGCGTCGGGCGGAATCGGATAGTCCTTCGGCGGAAAGATGAGACCAAGTGCCGGCTCGCCCGCAAATCCAAAGGCTGGGGCAGCGAGCGCACCGTAGACTGCTGCGGTTCCGGTGATCTTGACGAAATCACGACGGGACGTGGACATGTAGCCTCCGAGCCTGAAAACGAAGTGTCCGGATGACTATATCAATTCGTGCCCGCGATCGTTGGTTTTGCCTTGATGGTCTTCACCATCTGGTCGAACGGCTCGATGACGCCGTGCACCGGCACGTCGCGGTCGATCTTGAGCTTCCGTTGAGCGAGATTCGTCAACACGTTCTCGCCCCATAGATGCTGATTCCAGCTGGCGTCATAGAGATCGGCCTGCACCAGGATGCGGTCTCGCGGCACGTAGGCAAACAAGTTGGTTCCCTCGCGCACGTTGTCCAGCAGGTGGTAGAGCTGGATTTCCATCGACTTGTCTTTCAGCGTCATCTGATCGTCGACGAACTCGAACTTCGCCGGCGTGGGTTTCATCTGCAACGCGTCGGGAACGATGGTGTGGGGACGCGCGAGGAGATCCTTGAAGAACGCCTCGTTTGCGCGGTGGGTCACGATGGTGAGCCCTTCCGCGACGGCGACGCGCAGTCCGCCTGAGTGATCGAAATGATGATGCGACACGATGGCCATGGTCAGCGGCTTGGTGCTGAGCGTCCTCGCCTTGTCGATCACGGCCTTTGAGCGAGCCTCGTTCAACGGCACTTCATAGAGCAGCAGGTGGTCGTCGAATTCGAAGACGATGCTGCGATGGTTGCCGGAGCCGGCGAGCCACCAGATGCCCTTGGCCACCGGTTCCACGGTGACGACGATGGGCGGAGGCGTGGGCGCCGGTGCCGACTTCACGCTGGCGGGTGCCGCCAGGTCGGCGACGTCGCCGGCCAGCGCGTTCTTCGCGACCTGCAGATCGAATTGCAGGTATTTATCCATCTTCGTTGTCAGTCGGCGCGGCAGCTTCACGCCATCGATCTCCTCGTAGTCGGAGAAGGTGGTGACGATCGCCACGTCGCCCATGTTGGCGTTGTCGCTCATCGTGATCACGCGTGACGGCACGTGTGTCGCCTGAGCCAGTGCGAGCGTCGCGGCGTCGCCCGCCGCTGTCGTGATGTCGACGAGCTGTTCATTGCCTTCGACCCGTGGATTGGCGAGCTTGGCGGCGGGATCGAGTGCGGCCCGCACGATGGTGATCGGGTGATGGAGCAGTTCGACGCGACGATCGCGTGCGGCCGCCTCTCCGGCACGCGTCAATGTGCCGTCCGCAGCCGCGTTGTACGCGACATCGCCATCGAGCCCCTGGTTGACGCGCTGCACTGTCGCGCCGGCAAACTGGAATTGCGCTTCGCGCAGTTGCTGAACGCGGGTGCGGTTGTTCGCGAGATCGATCGTGCGCGCATGTTCCGTGACTTTCCACACCGGCAGCTCGTCGTCCGGCATCCGGTTCTGACCCGCGTTGGGCGCGCTGCCGCTGCCGGTCACGACAAGCGTGCTGAGCGATCGGATCCGATCGGCGCCTCCCAGCGCGGCGGCGGCATCGTCGACGACTTGCCGCTCGGGTGGCACGGCGGCGCAGCCGGCTGCGACGAGAACGATGAAAACGAGCGGAAGTGTGCGAGACATATGAACTCCGTCAATCACGGCAGGTCGACGACCCGCCGCTCCATCCAGCCCGTCATGCGGCCTCAAATGCCGATTTCGTACTCGTTGTCACGACCGCACAACGGGCTCGGCGCGCGAAGCGCGCCCAAAAGACGCTGCCGAACTAGTCGAGGGCTTCGCCGGGATATCAAGGGCGGAGCCGTGACTAGTTCGTGCCGGTGCGGCCCAGCCACCGATTCAATTCAGCCAGTGTGATCACGCGGTTGTCGGCCGGGTAGTGGACCGGAACGATTCGATCCACAGTGAGCTTCAGGCGCTGAATATTTTCGGCCAGGTTCAGCGTGTAAGGACTCGGCGGATTCGGCGGCGTCGCCGCAGCCGGCTGCGGATTGTAGGCGTCGGCCTCGAGCAGGACGCGCTCCTTCGGCAGGTACGCCACGATCATTCCGTCGTGGTGAAGGAAGTTCTTCATGTGATACAGCTCGAGGGTGTGCGTGCCGTCCGTCAGCACCTTCTTGTCACCCATTCCTTCGACGATCGGCTTCCTTCCTGATGCCTGCGCCTTGTCGGGATTCAGCGTATGCGGCAACGCGAGTACTTTTTCCAGATAGGCCTTGTTCGATTCGTGCGTCAGAATCGTCGACCCCTCGGCGACGAACGCGCGCAGGCCGCCGGCGTGATCGAAGTGGCTGTGCGTGTTAATCAGGTAGCGGATCGGCTTGTTCGGGATGAGGCGCTTTACTTCGGCGATGACCGCCAGCGCGCGCGGCTCGTTCTGCCCCGACTCGACCAGCGCAATGTAATCCTTGAAGTCAACGGCGATGACGGTATACCCACCGGTGATGAGATAGACACCGTCACCAAGTTTTTCTGACTGGGCGGGCGGATTGGCCGGAGCTGCGGCAGCGGCCGGCGCACCGCCTCGGCCCTGCGGTGGCTGGGTGTTGACCGGCATGTTGACTTTCACGTCGGTGAGCCGCAGGTCGAAGATGGGATGCCCGCCCTGGCGCTGGACGATGTGCATCGGGAACTGGACACCACCGCCAACGTCTTTGTAGTCGCTGTAGATGGCCTCGAATGGCATGTCGCCGAGCACCGGGTGGTCGATCATTGTCTCGACGCGGGCGATCAGGTTCTTCTCGTCAACGAAGGCCTTGACCGACGCCTTGTTGTCGCCGACGAAAGAGATAACCGTCTGTTTCGCGCCCCCTGGTGCCTTATCGAGAGTGGCGTTTCGCGCCGCCGCCGCGCGAACGAACCCGTGCGGCATCATCCAGATCTCCAGTTGTTGCACCCAGGGCGCGTCCGCGCTCACCACGTTGGTCTGTGATTGCTCGCCGATGATGGGCTGCTGACCACCACCACGTGGTGGGTTCTCGCCCTGCAAGCGCACGCGATCGACGCGGGAGGTCTTACCTTCGAAATCGATGGCCCGCGTGTAGCTCTTCTCGATGAACTTCGGCCACGGTGCGCTGGCGTTGGGATTCTGCCCGAGCGCGAAGTCGAAACCGGTGGCCGAGTACTGCACTGTTTTCAACGTCTCGGCGCCCAGGGACTTCGACACGCTGCCGAGAGCGGTCTTTGCGTCCTGCGCCGACGCTATCGCCGCACATCCGCCGACGAGGAGGCTGACGATTAGACATTTCTTGAGCATGACTCCTCCAACTCAAATATCGCGTGCGCGATTGTATGCCAGTTGCCAGTAAGGACACCGGGTGTCATTTCCGGCCGCATCGGTTTCGGAAATGACACCCGGTGTCTTCACACTGCTGTCGCATCCTGTCGCTACACTTCGCCCCCGAGTGACGGAGGCGAGTCTGAAGACCACGAGCGGGTCTCAAGATCCGCCTCTACGGCACAAGGAGGTTGCGCGTGAGCCGACTGGTGATGGTCCTCATACTTTTTGTGGGCACAGCGACGACGGGCGTGGCTCAAACGGTTGTGCAGCCGGTGCTGCGAACCGCCCCACTCTTCAATTATGAAGACGCCCCCGCAACGCCGGATGCTGATGACCCTGCCATCTGGATCAACCTGCGCAACCATCAGCAGTCGCTGATCATCGGCACGGCGAAGGACGCCGGCCTCCTGGCGTACGACTTGTCCGGCAACCTCGTGCAAGCGTTGTTTCCGCCGAACGCACCGCTGGTCGGACTCGCCGATCCGGCGACGCCGGCGGGCCTGAATTCCGACGCAACCCCCTGCGTCGACAGCGCGAGCGGGGAGACATTTGGCCGTTACAACAACGTCGACGTTGCCTACGACGTGCGCCTGGGGAATCGCCCCGGCGCGGCTCGAGTCGACGTCGCCATCGTGTCCGACCGCGGCTGCGATCGCGTGAGGTTCTTCAAAATTGATCCAAGCGACCCTGATGGTCCGCTCGTCGATATCACGGCGCGGAATGTGCCGCGTGTATTCCCGCGCCGCTACGAGCAGCCTTCGGTCCTTCAGCCATCAGGCGCGGTTGAAGGATGGATCGACAACCCGGTCGACGATCAGAACACGGTGTACGGGCTGACCGTCGTGCAGGGGCAAGCGCCCACGGTGTTCGTCACCGAGCGCGAACGCGGACTCATTCGCCAACTGGTCGTCGAGCCGGCACAAGGCGGCACGCTCTCGTACCATGTCGTGCGAACCTTTCTGTTCGACACCAGCTTCGACCTTCGCGACGAGCACAGTGTTGGCTACGCCTGGACCGCCTGCCGCGAAGCGGCACTCGAGGAGCCGCAATCCGAGGGTTTAGTTGTCGATAGCGTCAATGACACGCTGTTCGTGGCATTCGAGACTATCGGGCTGTACAAATTGCCACGCGTCTCTTCGCTGCCGGCGTTCGTGACGGTCGGCAAAGATCGGCTCATCGACCCGGTCAAGACGTTTGGCGTTGCGTACCACGCCATTCCTGATGACGATGAGTTCGAATGCGAGTACGCACCCGAAGATCCCCCTGAGCCTGGCGACGTCGTCGCGACTGGTTCGGATGCCAACGCCGGCCAATTTCTCGAAGCCGACCTCGAAGGGTTGAGCGTCATCACCAGCGTCCCGGGACAGACATTGATGCTGGCGTCGAGCCAGGGTGACTCGAGCTTCCACTTCTACTTGATCGGAGGGAACGCGCGGCATCTGGGATCGTTCCTCGTTGATGGCGTGGGCGACACCGACGGTGTGCATTACGTACCGGTGCCGCTGGGTAGGCAGTATCCGCTGGGACTTTTGGTCGTCCAGAATGGGGAAGCGCCCGAGCCGCCGACCACCGACCCCGTCAACGGTTTCGAATTCGATGGATCGACACAGTTTCTCTACATCGACTTCGTTGACGCGCTCAAGACACTGGGCGACTAAGGAGAAATCCGCTGGACGCGGCCGGCGATGAAGGCGCTAGAATCCTTGCCACAAAGCGAGGACCATCTATGAGCAAGCGCGCGCTTTCATTTTCTCTTGTTGCCGTTGCGGGTCTCGGGGTCGGGTCCTGGACAGTCTCGGGTCAGAGCACGAGCGCTCCGCCGCTCGTTATCACTGCCTACAACGGCGGGGCACCGATCCCGTACACGGTGCCCAAGACGCCGTGGGGCGATCCGGATCTTCAAGGCGTGTGGAGCAGCGATGACACCAGCGGGATTCCGCGCGAGCGTCCGAAGGATCTCGCCAACAACCTGTATCTGAGTGAGGAAGCGTTCGCCGCCCGCGTCAAACAGGTCGAGCAGGGCGTAAAGCGCGGCGAGAGCGACATCGGCTCGTTCCGTAACGACTTCGCGAGGCGGGCATTCCGGCAGACTTCGCTGATCGTCGATCCTCCGGACGGCAGCATGCCGGCATTCACCGCCGTGGCCGAGAAGCGGCGTGCGACCCGCGATCGTGGCACCTTTGGCGACGGCCCGTTCAACACCACCGAGGACTTCACGCTTTACGACCGCTGCATCACGCGTGGCATCGTCGGCTCGGTGTTGCGCGTCGTGTACGGCAACGGCAACCGGATTGTGCAGGCGCCGGGAATGGTGGCGTTCAGCTACGAGATGATTCACGACACGCGAATCATCTACACCGATGGCCGACCGCACGTGAGTCAAGGCATCCGGCAGTATCTCGGTGATTCACGCGGCCGCTGGGAAGGCGACGAGCTCGTCGTGGTGACGACGAACCTGACCGACAAGACCAGTATCGGCGGCAACGGCAACGGATTGCGGCACAGCGACAAGATGGTGATCACCGAGCGGTTCAAGCGCGTTGCCCCGGAGATCATCCAGTACCAATTCACCGTGGACGATCCCGTCACATATGCACGTCCGTTCACGATGTCGATGCCGCTCACTCCGCTCGATGGCGGGCTACTCCTGCCGTACGAGTGCCACGAGGGCAACCGCGGTCTGCCCAATGCCCTCAGCGCCGAACGCGCCGAGGATCGGGCGATCGAGGAAGATCGAAAGAACGGAATTGTCAGGGCGCGCCGGGCGATCCAGGTCCCCGTGCCTAACCGGCCTGCCGCCCCGGCGGAAGAGAACTAGGCGGTCAAGAATACTGTCAACTCCCAACTTCCAACTTCCAAATAGCCCGGTGCCTTTGGGAGTTGGGCTTTTTGGGAGTTGGGAGTTAACAGCTATTGCATTTCTCAAAAATCTGCCCCCGCTGGAAGCCCGACGACTGAAGACGGTAGACTGAAGGGAGTACGTCCGGCTGAAGCCGGACACTACGGATACCGTAGCCCGGAGATCTTCCTCATCACATGCTCATCGTCATGAAATTCGGTGGAACCTCTGTTGGTTCCGCTGAACGCATTGCGCAGGCGGCGGCGCTGGTGACAGCCGCGCGAGACAAGGGACATCACGTCGCAACCGTGACATCGGCGATGAGCGGTGTGACCAACAGCTTGATTGATGCGGCGCAGGCGGCGTCGAAGGGGAGCCCCGACACGACGCTGCGCCAGCGCTTGTTCGAGCGGCACAAGGCCGTCGCTGACGCCGTGATCCAGGACGCAACTGTCCGCGCGACGGCGCTCGAGCAAATCGATCGACGACTCGACCGATTCGAGAAGCTGTGTTACGGCCTCTCAATGGTCCACGAGCTGACGCCGCGACTGCTCGATGCCATCTCGGGAACCGGCGAGATGCTGGCCGCGCCGCTGGTCGCCGGCGCGATTGCCGCGCGGGGGTGCCCGTCGAGTGCGATCGACGCGACGGAAGTCGTTGTGACGACCGATCAGTTCGGCGCGGCCGAGCCGCTCATGGACGACACGCGGACCAAGATGCAGGCGCACGTGCGCCCGCTCATCGAGCGCGGCGAGAGTCCGGTCGTGACCGGCTTCATCGGCGCGACGGTTGATGGCGTGCTGACGACATTAGGGCGCGGCGGCTCGGACTACTCGGCGTCGATTGTCGGCGCGGCGCTCGATGCTGACGAGATCTGGATCTGGACCGATGTCGATGGCGTGCTGTCGGCGAATCCCTCGGAGGTGCCCGACGCACGAACGTTGCCCGAGATCTCCTACAGCGAGGCCTCCGAGCTGGCCTATTACGGCGCAAAGGTCCTTCACTACAAGACGATCCTGCCGGCATTCCGCAAGCGCATACCGGTCCGCATCCTGAACAGCTTCAATCCGGCGCACCCCGGCACGCGGGTCAGTGTCGAGGGCGACCCGTCGATTCCCGGCGTCAAGGCGGTGACCTCGATTCGCGGTGTCAGCCTCATCACGATCAGCGGCACCGGAATGCAGGGCATACCGGGAATCGTCGCGAAGGCGTTCGAGATCGTGGCCGAACAGCAGTCGAACGTGCTGATGATTTCGCAGGCGTCCTCCGAGAACAACATGTGCTTCGTCATCACGGCCGGTGACGCGCCGCGCGTGGTCAAAGCGCTGCGTGGGACGCTCGAGCTCGAGCTCACACGTGGACACGTCGAGGAGATCTCCGCCCAGCCAGTGGCGGTCGTGGCCGCAATCGGCGACCGCATGCGCGGCACTCCCGGGATCGCCGCGACCGTATTTGGCGCGCTCGGCAGCGAAGGAATCAACGTCATCGCAATCTCGCAAGGTTCGTCCGAGCGAAATATCTCCCTGGTCGTGGCGGAGCCCGATGCCGCCCCGGCGATTCGGGCCCTGCATCGCGCGTTTCGTCTCGACCGCGCAGCGGTGGCTGCCAAGTAACGCGGAATGCCCGTTCGTGATGTGCTAATCGTCGGTGCCGGCCCGTCCGGGCTGGCCACAGCGATCGCCGCCAAGCAGCACGGCCTCGATTACGTCATCGTCGAGAAAGGCGTGCTCGTCAACTCGATCTTCAACTTCCCACCGCTCATGGTGTTCTTCACGACACCCGAGTTGCTCGAGATCGGCGGACTCCCGCTGGTTACGCCCTACGACAAGCCGACGCGCCTCGAAGCATTGAGGTATTACCGGCGGGTCGTCGACACGTTCGGGCTGCAGATCTCGTTTCACGAAGAGGTTCAGCAGATCGATCGTGAAAACGACGGCACGTTCACCGTCACGACGAAGAGCCGGAGCGGAACGCGAGTGAGGCAGGCGCGAGCCGTCGTCCTCGCGATCGGGTACTACGATCTGCCGAACTGCCTGGGTGTCCCGGGTGAGGATCTGCCACACGTCTCTCACTATTACAGCGAAGCGCATCCGTACTACCGCCAGCGCGTCGTGATCGTCGGCGGAAAGAACTCAGCGGCCGAGGCGGCACTGGAGCTCTTCCGGGCAGGTGTGCACGTGACGCTCGTCCATCGGCGTGCCGCGCTGGGAGACTCGATCAAATACTGGGTCCGGCCCGACATCGACAACCGCATCAAGGAAGGTTCGATTGCAGCGCGTTTTGAATCGCGTGTAGTCGAGATTCGCCCAACAGAGATCGTGATTGAGCGGCAGGGAACGCTGGAGACGCTGCCCGCAGAGGCTGTGTTCCTGTTGACCGGATATCACCCCGACGTCGAGCTCATGCGCCGCGCTGGAATCGAATGTGATCCCGAAACGTTGGCGCCGACGTTGAATCCAGAGACGTTCGAGAGTAATGTGCCGAACTTGTTCCTCGCCGGCGGCGCGGTGGCCGGCAAGAACACCGGCAACATCTTCATCGAGAATGGGCGGTTTCACGGCGAACGGATCATCAAGATCCTGTCGGATCGGCGGCTTCAGGAGGCCTGAGACCTGCACCGGATCTCGAACGCGGTGCCCCTGGCTGGTGGCCGCCTGCACGATGCTGATGGCCTGCACTCCGTTGGCGCAGAACGGAAAAGACGACGTTCGTGAACGGCGGCTCGAGATGGTCGAGCGCCAGATTCGGCAGCGCGGGGTCACCGACGAACGGGTCCTCGACGTCATGCGATCCGTGCCGCGCGAGCGGTTTGTGCCCGCGGACGCCGCGCCCCGCGCTTACGACGACACGCCGCTGGCGATTGGTTTCGGTCAGACCATTTCTCAACCGTACATCGTCGCTTACATGACCGAAGCGCTCGGTGTCGAGTCGATGCATCGAGTTCTCGAGATTGGCACTGGCTCGGGCTACCAGGCCGCCGTCCTCGGGTTGCTGGCGCGCGACGTCTACACGGTCGAGATCGTTCCCGGGCTTGCCCGAGGCGCGTCCACCGTGCTGCGCGAGCTGGGCTACTCAAACGTCCAAGTTCGCGAGGGAGACGGCTATGCCGGATGGGCGGAGCATGCCCCCTTCGATCGCATCATTGTCACGGCGGCGCCGGACGAGATTCCGCGGCCCCTGATCGACCAATTAGCGCCCGGCGGCCGGCTGGTGATTCCAGTTGGCTCGCAAGGCGAGACCCAGTGGATCACCATCGTGGAAAGGACCCCCGCTGGGGTCGTGGCGCGGCGAACGATCCCTGTGCAGTTCGTGCCGTTTACGAGAGGAAAGCCCGGTTAACCTTCCCCGACCCGGTCCGTAATACGGAGTATGAGACAAACAGCGATTTTGGCCCTCGCGCTCGCCGTTCTGAGCAGCCTGCCCGCCAAGGCCCAGGGCCAACCAGAAACCGTTGGGCCGGTTCTCCGCCAGACACGGCTCGCGCAGGAGCAGAGGGGGCAGTCGGCTCAGCCGACCGATGCTGACAGTAACCGGGGCCCCGATGCCCCCGCCGAAGCGGTCCGAAATCAGCTTCAGCAGATGTTGTGGCAGTTGCCCCCGGCAGTCCGAGGGGTTCTTCAGTACGACCCGACGCTCATCGATCGTCCCGGCTACCTGGACCCATATCCATCACTCCAGGCGTTCCTCAAGCGGCACCCCGAAATCTCGCGGAACCCGACATACTTTTTCGGGAATGCGGACAACCGAAGAGGCCCCAACCCGCTTGAAGCCTTTGCTGCCATTCTGGCCGGAACGGGACTCTTCATCGCCTTCATGACGCTCCTCGTGCTCGTGGGCTCCGTGGCCAGCCAGGTGGTGGACTACCGCCGATGGGTACGACAGACGCGCATGCAGATAGACGTCCACTCGAAAATCCTCGATCGCATGCAGTCCAACGAGGATCTGCTGGCCTACGTGCAAACACCGGCCGGACGAAACTTTCTCGAGTTCGCGCCGGGCAGCACCAGGCCGGAGCCACGGTTTCCGGGGGCGCCATTCGGTCGAATCCTCTGGTCGGTGCAAGCGGGGGTCGTGCTGGCGGCATTTGGCATCGGATTGCGGTACGCACAAGGAACGGTTCCCGAAGAGATCATGCCGGCCTTTACTGTCCTGGCAATCATCGTGATGTCGCTCGGCATAGGCGCCGTGATCTCGGCCGTCGTTGCGTATTTCCTGTCATCGCGGTTAGGCTTGCTGCCAAGCCGCAGGCAAGAGACCAATGCGTGAAGCAACATTGACCGACGTGGAACGGATAGTCGCGTTTGGGGACGCCGAGCGAACGTTCCTCATGACGGAGGATGCGTTCCGCGCCTTCTACGAGCTGACGGCGAGACCGGTCTGGGCCTATCTCGCTCGCATCACCGGTGACCCGCGGCTCGCTGATGACCTGTTGCAGGAGTCGTATTACAGGTTCCTGCGCACACAGGCCGATTTCGAGAGCGACGATCATCGGCGCAACTATCTCTTCCGCATCGCGACCAACCTGGTGCGAGACCATCGCCGCCGCCTTGGCCACGCGGAACGGCACTTGGCCGAACACGCTCAAGCCGAAGACGCTTCTGCGGATGCACGCGAGGGTGATCGTGCCGTGCGCCGCCTCGATCTGGCTCGCGCGATGGAACAATTGAAGCCGCGCGAACGGTCGCTGCTGTGGCTCGCGTACGCGCAGGGTTGCTCGCACGAAGAGATCGCCGAAGTACTTGGGCTTCGCAAAGCAAGTCTGAAGGCTCTCCTGTTTCGCGCGAGGAAACGGCTTCTTGGCCTGCTCGGCACGACGGCCATCCAGGGGAAACGGCGATAACTATGCCTGAATGCCATCGCGAACAGGACGTGATCAACGCGATCGTCACCGGTCGCTGGCCACACCACTGCGACCAGACGCTGCCCGCGCATGTTGCGGAATGCAGTGTGTGCACAGAGATCGTTGACGTGGCGGCGGTGTTTCGAGTGGAACGCGATGAACTGCACGCCGACGCGAGTCTGCCCTCGGCAGGTCAGGTGTGGTGGCGCGCCGCGATTCGCGCCAAGCTGGAAGCCTCGGAGCAGGTGGCTCGCCCGTTCTCCTGGCTGTTTGGTGTGTCGGTGGCCTGCGTCGTCGGGCTCGCGATCGCCGTCGTTGAACTCCTTTGGGCGCCAGTGCAGCATGCCCTCACTTCTGCAACTGCCGTCACGTGGACACCGTCGTTCGGACTGGGTGATGTCGTACGACTGCTGCCAAGCCTGACCGATCTGGCACCGCTCACGTCGACAGGCACGTTCGTACTGCTCGGAGCCGCGGCCTGCCTCCTGCTCGCTCCGCTCGCGCTCTACTTCGCGCTGTCCGACGAGTAATCGTTTTCCTTAATAGTGGTGTCGGGCACCCGACACGATTTTCACAAGAATCGTCCGCCTACTGTCCTCCCTGGAGTTGGGAGTGACAAGGATCCGTTAGTGGGCCTGGCGGGTCGTCCAACTACTGGTGCCGGGTGTCATCATCGATCTCATCTCGAGAAGTTCGATCAGCGCGCCACACCGGGACAGGACACCGTTGCATTCGAGCAGCGCCTGCCGCTCGATGGGCTCGAGCGCCAGGTACTGCGCCAGCGCGTTGACGAGATCATCGTCCGGGACATTCGGTGAGAGCTTCGCATCACTGCCGCGGTGTTCCATGGCGGCGGCGAGCAGATGCTCGAGACGCTGGCGGTGGCTATGCATCACGGTCTTGTCTTCTTCGGTGACCGTCTCTGCCAATGCCTCGACGTGCGCCAGTCGATAGAGCTTCCCGCCTTCTTCACCAGTCACCGTGAACTTTTCGAGCCCCCTGAGCACGATGTTGAAGCGTCCGTCGGCGAGTGGCTCTGAGTGCGTAATGAGCCCGGCGCATCCAATCGGGTAGACCGGTGGGCGGCCTGCGTAATCTGCTTCGAATCCCGGCCGCAGCAGCACCATCCCGATGATGCGATCGCTGGCGAGGGCATCCTTGACCATCGCGCGGTACCGCGCCTCGAAGATGTGCAGCGGCAGAAACACGTTGGGAAAGAGAACGACGTTCGGCAAGGGGAAGATGGGGATGGTGGCTGGTAACGGCATTGTTGATTGGCCGATCTTTGATTATTGATTCGTTGATGATTGTTGATTTGTGATTAGTGATTTGTTGCAGGTTGCCCGTGACGGGAACCGGGGGTCTCGAATCAATCGAAGATCAACAATCACAAATCACCAACGACTCAACAATCACTAATCAAAGATCTCTAATGAATTGTCTTGGTCTTCCTGTCCATGTAGTCCATGAGAACGTATTGGCCGAGCGTGTATGGCGTCGTGAAGTACGCCTTGCCTCTGCAGATGGCGGCAACTCGCCGCACGAATGCCACCAGATCGTGGTCGCGCGCGAGCATGAACGTGTTGATCATGATGCCGGCTTTCTGGCAGGCGTTCACTTCGGCGAACGTCTCTGACACGATGAAGGGGTCCAGCCCGAACGCGTTCTTGTAGATCTGCCCATCCGGGCGCGTGAGCGCCGACGGCTTACCGTCGGTGATCATGACGATCTGCCGCATGTCCTTTTTCTGGCGCTCGAGGATTCGGCGCGCCAGCCGCAGACCTTCTCGGGTGTTCGTGTAGTAGGGACCCACGCGCACCCGCCCGAGCTGCTTGAGCGGAATCTCCTCGGCTGAATCGTGAAACAACACCGCGCGCAGCGAGTCGCCGGGATACTGCGTGCGAATCAGGTGCGCCAACGCGAGTGCCACGCGCTTGGCGGGCGTGAAGCGATCCTCGCCGTAGAGAATCATGCTGTGACTGCAGTCGAGCATGATGACGGTTGCGCACGAACTCTGGTACTCGCTCTGCGCGACCATGAGATCGGGGTAATCCACTTCGATCGCGGCGGGATCCGGGTTTCGAGATCCGGGATCCGCACGACCAGTCCTTCGAGTCCCGAGTCCCGAGTCCCGAGTCCCGAGTCGCTTGACCGCGTTCAGAATCGTGCTGCTGGGGTCGATGTTGAGCGTGTCGCCGAACTCGTATGGCTTGGGAGCGGCGGCGGTTTCGACGCCGGTACTGAGATGGCGGGTGTCGTGCCTGCCCGTGTCGCTTCGACCGATCGAGCCCAGCAGGTCGCGGAGCGCGCGATATCCCAGGAAGTCGAGCGCCTTGTCGGTGACTTCGAACTTGACCGGAGCGGCCGAGTCGTCGAACCCGCCTCCCATGCCCTGTCGCCGCTCGCGTTCCTGCTCGAGGTCGGGCGCGCCGGACACGAACCCCTGTTCCATCATGCGCTCGATGATCTGCTGAACGAGATCCTCGAGCTGTTGCCGCGCCTGTTCCTGGTCGCCATCGGCCGGGTCGCCGAGCAGTTGCTGAAGGGCCTCGTCCGACAGCATGCCGCCGCTGAACAGCGCCTCGAGGATCGCATCGTGCAACGCCTGCATGGTGCGATCCTCTTCGTCGCTGGCGCCGCCCCACGGATTGTTGAATCCGCTCGAAAGTAACAGGTCAGACAGCTTCGATACCAGATCGTCGATGTCGATCTCGTCAAGAAGATTGCCCGTGTACTTCGTATAGCGGTACTTCACATGTCACCATGCGGAGCCGCCTTCGCGCTTCGCGCTACGGCACGCTCCGCCCTGCATGTCGGATAGTCAATTGTAGTATTTCTTCCGCGCCCCTGGTCCGCGCGTCTCCTCGTCGAGATTCACCTCGCGTGCCGGTTTGCGCACGGGAGACTCGGCGCCGTGGTAGCCGCGCTCGTCGCTGCGCCCGATCTTCTTGGTCGCATACAAGCCTTCAAGCAGGAAGTCGACTCCCGACGCCAGCATCGGCTCTGATGCGTTCGACGGTACGCCTGCCGAGCGTGCGAGCTCGACCAGCCCCTGGACCTGGCGTGCATGACGCAGTACGTCCGCGGCGCTCATCGTGTCGCTCAACTGCAGGCTGCCGCCGAGGTCGAACCACTCGATGATCTGCCTTGTGTCCAGATGCGAAAGATACCCGTCGGCCACGTTGGCCACTGATGCGCGAATCAGATCCCGGGCGACCGCTTCGGCTCCCTTGAGCTCGCCCTCATATTCCATCTCGAACTTGCCGGTGATCGAGGGAAGCGCGGCGTAGATGTCATTGACGCGGGCGACTGCGACCTGCTCACCCGCGGCCAGCGCGCGACGCTCGGCGTTGGACACGACATTCTCCATCGCCGAAATCGGGAGCCGCTGACTGACGCCGGAGCGCTTGTCGACGCGTCGATCCTGTCTGGCCTGGAACGCGATCTCTTCGACGATCTCAGCCACGAACGACGGAATCTCCGCCGTGGATGTTGCGCCATTTCTCGCCAGCCAGGCTTCCTGCGCCGTGATCGCCATGGCGTCGGCCCGTCCGGTCGGGTAGTGCGTGCGGATTTCGGACCCGATGCGATCCTTGAGCGGGGTGATGATCTTGCCGCGCGCCGTGTAATCCTCGGGGTTCGCCGTGAATGCCATCAGCAGATCGAGCGGCAACCGGATGGGATACCCCTTGATCTGGATGTCCCCCTCCTGAAGGATGTTGAACAAACCCACCTGAATCTTGCCGGCCAGGTCTGGCAACTCGTTGATCGCAAAGATGCCTCGATTGGCCCGTGGCAGAAGGCCGTAGTGCATCGTGAGCTCGCTCGAGAGCTGCAGCCCCGATCGTGCGGCCTTGATGGGATCGATGTCTCCGACCATGTCCGCGATCGTCACGTCCGGCGTTGCCAGCTTCTCGACGTACCGCAAATCGCGCGACAGCCACGCGATCGGCAAACGGTCGCCTTCGCTAGCGATACGCTGACGGCAGGCGCCGCAGAGTGGCTCGAGCGGATCGTCATTGATCTCGCAGCCGGGGACGACGGGAATCGTCTCGTCGAGCAATGTCGTGAGTGCACGGAGCAGCCGGGTCTTGGCCTGCCCCCGCAGGCCAAGCAGGATGAAGTTGTGCTGCGACAGCAGCGCGTTGACCATTTGAGGGACGACGCTGTCGTCGTAGCCGATGATGCCCGGAAACAAAGTCTCGCCGGAGCGGAGCTTACGTATGAGATTGTTGCGGACTTCTTCGCGAACGGGGCGGCGCGGCACGTCGCCGTGCGCGACCGCCTGGCGAAGCGCGCCCAGCGTAGTAATACCAGATGTGGACATGGGCTGATCCTATCAGGGCTGTGGATTCTTGGCTTTGACTCCAGGCGCCGATGGCCCGCCCTCGGCTCCGGGTTTCTGGTCCGGTGCGATGCTATTGTCAGGCGTGGCCTTCTTTGGATCGTCGAAGCCCAGAGTCTTCGCGCATCGAGGAGGCTGCGCGCTTGGGCCCGAGAACACTATGGCCACGTTTGAGCGTGGGCTCGCAGCCGGCGCGGACGGGCTGGAACTCGACGTGCATCTTTCCTCCGATGGAGTCGTCGTCGTATGCCACGACTCTACGCTCGACCGGACCACGGATAGCTCCGGACCTGTCAATCGTCTCACCGCGGCCGAGCTCTCTCGGGTCGATGCCGGATACCGGTGGGTCGATACCGCCCGCAATTACCCGTTTCGAGGGTGTGGAGTGGGGATCCCGAGGCTTCGCGACGTGCTCCTCCGATTCAGGGATATCCCAATCATCATCGAAATGAAGGTCGATGACCGGGAGATGGGGCACGCCGTGGCCGCCGAGGTCCTCGCCTCATCCGCCGTCGACCGCGTGTGCGCCGCCTCCGACGGTTCTCGCGCGATGCGAGCGGCTCGCGAGGCATTGCCAGCAATGGCGACCAGTGCGACCCGCTGGGAGGTACGACTTGCCCTTTATCGCTCATGGGCTCATTGGCCGGTGCGTCAGTCGGAATACGGTGGGTATCAGGTACCGGAGACCGCCGGTGTGATGCGTGTCGTGTCCCCGGCTTTCATTCGAGATGCGCACGGGGCCGGGCTCGAAGTCGAGGTGTGGACGGTCGACGAAGAGACAGATATGAAGCGCCTGCTGGCCTGGGGCGCCGATGCGTTGATCAGCAACCGCCCCGATATCGCGGTATCGGTTCGGGATGAGTTCATGTCAGTAGGGCAATCCGGCCGGAGGGCGCAAGCATAATCACAGCGTCCGGCTTTCTTGGGCGCTATGCCGCGAAGGCGGCAGCCGGACCCCATCGCAACGATATGGAGCCGCCACGACTCGAGGACGTCCTCGCCGCGAAAGAGCGTGTCTACGCACATATGCGACCGTCGCCGCTGCTGCATCACCCGCTGCTCGATGAGTGGGTTGGCTGCCGCGTGTGGGTCAAGCACGAAAACCACAATCCGACCGGGTCGTTCAAGGTCCGAGGCGGCCTGAATCTCGTGGGTCAGCTCGGGGACCGCGAGCGGCAGCAAGGCGTGATTGCCGCCAGCACCGGAAACCACGGGCAATCACTGGCGCTCGCCTGTCAGCTTCACGGGATCCGGTGCCGCGTTGTCGTGCCCGTGGACAGCAACCCCGACAAGAAGGCCGCCTTGCGCGCATTCGGCGCCGAGCTCTTCGAATACGGACGGGACTTCGATGAAGCGCGCGAATACGTCGAAGACGTCGCGCGGCGCGAGGGCTGGCGTTACGTTCACAACGCCAACGAACCGCTGCTCATCGCTGGCGTCGGGACTTATGCGATTGAGATCTTCGACACCCTCGATCGGGTCGATTTCGTCTTCGTGCCGATCGGCGGGGGCAGTGGTGCCGCGGGTTGTGGCATCGTCCGCGACGGTCTTGGCCGGTCGACGCGCGTGGTCGGCGTGCAGGCGCAGCAAGCCGATGCCTTCGTCGAGTCATGGCGAGGACCTGTGCGAGTCACGCGCGAGCGAGCCGAGACATTTGCCGAGGGCATTGCCACCAGGACCACATTCGATCTCACGTTCTCGATGTTGAAGGCGTCCCTGGACGACGTCGTCGTTCTCGCAGAGAGTGAGCTGCGAGAAGGCGTCGCGGCGGCGATCCAATTCACCCACAATCTTGCCGAGGGCGCCGGCGCCGCCGCGCTCGCGGCAGCGCGAAGGTACGCTCCCCCGAAGGACGCGACTGTTGTCTGTGTGATGTCGGGCGGGAATGCAGACATGCGGACGCTCCGGCACACGCTTGCCTGATGGCCTGGAATCGGTCAGGATAGCCTTCTTCCATCGGTCCTTCACGTTTTCCAAGGAGGCAATAGATGCGCCGGCTGTTCACATATACGACCGCTCTGCTGTTGGCCCTGACGGGTACTGTTGCGGTTGCTCAGAAAGCGACGAACCCCGCTGAACTCGAGGGGGCGATGAAACGGATCAGTGCCGCCAATGGCGCGACGGTCAAGGCCATCAAGTCCGAGGCGTTTGCCGACGCCAAGACTTCAGTGGCTGCTGTGAAGCAGGCCCTGATGGATGCCGAAAACTTCTGGGTCATGAACAAGAAGGACGACGCCGTCAAGATGAGCAAGGAAGCCATCGCGAAGGTCAGCGCCGTCGAGGCCGCGGTGTCAGCAGCGACGCCGAATCAGGAGGCTGCGTTTGCAGCGGTCAAGGAAGTCGGTGCAGCTTGCACGGCCTGCCACATGGCCTACCGGGTCCAGAACGAGGATAAGACCTATTCGCTCAAGCCGGGAACTATCTAAACTCCCAAATCCCAACCCCTCGACGATGCTCGGGGTTGCCCTGAGCAACGTCGAAGGGCAACGCCCAACTCCCAATTCTTAATCACCAACTCCCAAGCCATGTCGAACGCCAGAGCCTTGGAATTGGAGATTGGGAGTTGGGAGTTGACTATCGAAGAAGCCCTTTCGCCTTCTTGAACACACTCGCCATCATCGCGGGCGTCAGCTTGCCCGTATTCGTGTTCTGACGACTCGGGTGATAGCACCCAAGCACGATTTGCGGCAGCCCCTCCGGTCCTGGTATCCGCACGAGTCTGCCGTGTGCGAACTGCGGTCGCGGCGATGGCAGGGTTGACCCTCTGCGTTTCAGCAAACGCAACCAGACGTCGAAGGCGATCTTGCCGAGTGCGATTACAACCTGGACGCCATGCAGCTCTGCGACCTCGGCCTCGAGGTGATCGAGGCAGCGCGTGATCTCCTCAGGCAGCGGTGCGTTGTCCGGTGGCGCACAGCGCACCGCAGCGACGATGTACGCGTCATAAAGAGCGAGGCCATCGTCGATGTGACGCGAGCTCGGGATGTTGGCGAAGCCCGTCCGGTTAAGCGCATCCATCAGGAAGTCGCCGGAGCCGCCGATCCCATCGCCTGTGAACATACGCCCGGTACGGTTGGCGCCATGTGCAGCCGGCGCGAGCCCAACCAGCAGCAGGCGAGCTGACGGATCGCCGAATCCTGGTACTGGACGGCCCCAGTAGGTGTCGTCGAGATACGCTCGACGTTTGTCGCGCGCGATCTGCTGACAGTAGGTGCGCAGACGAGGGCAGCGCTCGCATCCGACAATGGTGTCGTGAACCGATGCCAAACGGGTCAGCTGAGGGAGAAGAACGGTCGAAACGGGTTTCATCTCATGTGCTGCGGGCGTTAGAATGGGTAGTTGTCGTCAACAGTATCAGGGATGACGTGGCTGGCCGTCCCGCGCGAGACCCCGGGGGCGCGTCAATTCCACCCCACGGCGCATGCATTCGCCGCGGGGGTCGCAGACAGTGGCTCCGAGTAGTGCCACTGATCTGAGGCACGCTTCCGGAGAGATTTCATGCGCAATACGGCACCCAAGGACGCGGCAGAGATCGAAGCTCTCGAAACGCGTGAATGGCTCGAATCGCTCGACTACGTCCTGCAGTCGGGCGGGCCGGCACGCGTCAGTCGCCTGCTGGCGGCACTAAGCGTTCACGCGCGGCAGAACGGCGTTACTCAACCCTTCACGGCGAACACCCTTTACGTCAACAGCATTCCGGCCTCAGATCAGCCCCCATTTCCAGGCAGTCGCGAGATCGAACGCCGAATCAAGAGCCTGGTTCGCTGGAACGCCCTCGCCATGGTCGTCAAGGCCAACAAGCTCGAGGACGGCATCGGCGGTCACATTTCGACGTACGCCTCCGCCGCGACGCTCTACGAGGTCGGGTTCAATCACTTCTTCAAGGGCAAGGGCGAGGATCACGACGGCGACATCATCTATTTCCAGGGCCATGCGGCCCCGGGCATCTACGCGCGCGCATTTCTCGAGGGTCGGCTCTCGGCTGAAAAGCTCGCGAACTTCCGGCGCGAGTTGAAGGAGGGCGGTGGACTCTCCTCGTACCCGCACCCATGGCTGATGCCCGACTTCTGGGAATTCCCGACGGTGTCGATGGGCCTCGGTCCCATCAAGTCGATCTACCAGGCTCGCTTCATGCGCTACCTCGAGGATCGTGGCCTCAAGAAGCGATCGAACTCGAAGGTATGGGCATTCCTTGGTGACGGTGAAACCGACGAGCCCGAATCGCTCGGAGCGATCACGCTCGCCTCACGCGAGAAGCTCGATAACCTGATCTTCGTCGTCAACTGTAATCTCCAGCGTCTCGATGGTCCGGTTCGTGGCAACGGCCAGATCATCCAGGAGCTCGAAGCGATCTTCCGCGGTGCCGGCTGGAACGTCATCAAGGTGATCTGGGGCTGCGAGTGGGACGCTTTGCTCGAAAAGGATTCTGAAGGCCTCCTCGTCAAGCGCATGGGAGAGGTCGTCGACGGCGAGTATCAGAAGTACGCGGTCGAATCCGGCGAGTATGTGCGGAAGCACTTCTGGGGGGCCGACCCGAAGCTGCTCGACATGGTCAAGCATCTGTCAGACGAGCAGCTGAAGAAGTTGACGCTCGGCGGGCACGATCCGATCAAGGTCTACGCGGCCTACAAGGCCGCCGTTGAAACAACCGGCCAGCCGACGGTGATCCTGGCGAGGACAATCAAGGGCTACGGGATTGGTGAAGCGGGTGAAGGCAAGAACATCACCCACCAGCAGAAGAAGCTGAACGAGGACGAGCTGAAAGCGTTTCGAACCCGGTTCGGCATCCCGATCGGGGACGAGGACGTGGCCAAGGCGCCGTTCTACAGGCCGCCGGACAACAGCCCCGAAGTCAGCTACATGTTGGAGCGGCGCAAGCAGCTCGGCGGCTTCGTGCCATCCCGGAAAGTCCAGCTCGAACCCCTCAAGACGGACTCCCTTCCCGAGCTGTTCAAGGAATTCCACCAGGGCAGCGAAGGCCGCAAGGCGTCGACGACGATGGCATTCGTGCGGATGCTGGCGAAGATGCTGCGCGACAAGGAAATCGGTGAGCTCGTCGTGCCCATCGTGCCGGACGAGGCGCGCACCTTCGGCATGGAAGCGCTGTTCCGGCAGGTTGGGATTTACTCGCATGTCGGCCAGTTGTACGAGCCGGTCGACATGGACACGCTGCTCTATTACAAGGAAGCCAAGGAAGGGCAGATCCTCGAAGAAGGCATCACCGAGGCGGGATCGATCTCGTCGTTCATCGCCGCTGGCACCGCCTATGCGACGCACGGCATCAACACGATCCCGTTCTTCATCTACTACTCGATGTTCGGTATGCAGCGTGTCGGTGATCTCGTGTGGGCGGCCGCAGATACGCGCACGCGGGGCTTCCTGCTCGGTGGCACGGCCGGCCGCACGACGCTGTCCGGTGAGGGGCTGCAGCACCAGGACGGTCACAGCCACCTGTTATCGATGGCCGTACCGAACTTGATTTCGTACGACCCGACGTTCGCGTTCGAGATCGCGGTGATCATCGAAGAGGGCATCCGTCGGATGTACAAAAACGGCGAGAGCATCTTCTACTACATCACCGTGATGAACGAGCAGTACGAGATGCTGCCGATGCCGGAAGGCGCGCGCGAAGGCCTCCTGAAGGGGCTTTACAAGCTGCGGGCATCTCAAAAGGCGAAGCCGAACGCACGCGCCCAACTACTCGGCAGCGGGGCGATCCTCAACGAGGTGCTCAAGGCGCAACAGACGCTCGAGGACAAGTACGGTGTCGCTGCCGACGTCTGGAGCGTCACCAGTTATCAGGAACTGTACCGCGAGGGGCACGCGACGGATCGCTGGAACCGGATGCATCCAGGTGAGAAGCCGCGTGTGCCTTATGTCGCGCAGTGCCTTGCGGGAACCGAGGGTTGCATTGTGGCGGCCAGCGACTATGTGAAGGCGCTGCCCGATAGCATCGATCGCTGGACGGGCCGGCGCGTGACGTCGCTTGGCACAGATGGATTCGGACGCAGCGAGGGACGCGCGGCGCTCCGCGATTTCTTCGAGGTCGATGCCAAGCACATCGTCCTCGCAACGCTCAATGATCTCGCGCGCGACGGGAAGATCGAGGCATCTGTCGCTCAGAAAGCGGTCAAAGATCTGGGAATCAACCCGGACAAACCGAATCCCGCGATCTCGTGAACTACCTGGGAACTCGCTTGTGTTTGGTGGTGTCGCGAAGGCCAATCGGCTGGCAACAGTCGGTTCCATCACGATGTGGCTGGCCTCAGCTACCCAACACAAGCGAGCAGTGGAGTAGATGACCGAATTCAAGATTCCCGAACTGGGAGAGAACGTCGCCACCGGCGACGTGACCCGCGTGCTCGTCAACGTCGGCGACACCATTGCCCGCGATCAGCCGATCGTCGAACTCGAGACGGATAAAGCCACCATCGAGGTGCCGTCATCGGTTGCCGGTGTCGTCAAGGAGATCAAGGTCAAGAAGGGCGACAAGGTCAAGGTGGGCGCCGTGGTCCTCACGGTCGACAGCCCTTCGGCGGAGGCAGAGGATAAACCTGCGGCTCCATCCACGCCCGCTCTAGAGCCGCCAGCACCCGCTCAGGCTTCTGCCCCGGCTCCAAGTCCGGCTCCAGCTCCAGCTGCGACTCCGGCTCCGGCAGCGACCGGGCCCACGCGTGTCGTGCCCATGCCTGTGCGGTCGGCTCCGGAGGCGGCGCAGTCGGCTACTGCTGGCAAACTCGATGGAGAGCGGGCCCCGGCCGCGCCTGCTTCGCCAGGCGTGAGACGCCTGGCACGCGAAATCGGCGTCGACATCAATGCGGTCCAGGGAACCGGCGCGGGCGGACGCATCACACAGGAAGACGTCAAAGAGCACGCGCGTCGGATTTTGAGCAGCGTGGGATCGGCCGGCGCCGCCGGTGGTGCCGCCATCGCGCGCGCGATGCGGCCATTGCCCGATTTCCAGAAGTGGGGCGAAGTCGAGCGGCAGCCGTGGAGCAACATCCGGCGCTCGACGGCCGAGCATCTCAGCTACGCCTGGACCACCATTCCCCATGTCACGCAGTTCGACAAGGCGGATGTGGGAGCACTCGAGGAGCTGCGGAAGCAGTTCAAGGAGCGCGTGGCCAAGGCCGGCGGCAACCTCACGGTCACGGCCATGCTGGTGCGCGTGCTCGCCACGGCGGTCAGGAAGTTCCCGCAATTCAATGCTTCGATCGACAGCGAGCGCGGCGAGATTGTCTTCAAGAAATACGTGAACGTCGCCGTGGCGGTGGACACCGACCGTGGTCTGCTCGTTCCCGTGATCCGCGACGCCGACACCAAGAACATCATGGAGATCGCCGTCGAACTGCAGCGCCTGGCCGAGCGTGCGAGAGAGAAGAAGTTATCGCTCGAGGAGATGAGCGGTGGCGGCATCACCATCTCGAATCTTGGCGGCATCGGTGGGACGTATTTCACGCCCATCGTGAACTGGCCGGAGGTCGCAATTCTCGGCGTCTCGCGCGGCACCACCGAGCCGATCTGGAAAGACGGCCACTGGGAACCGCGTCAGATGCTGCCATTGTCGCTTTCCTATGACCATCGCGTGATTGATGGCGCCGACGCGATGCGTTTCCTGCGCTGGGTTGTCGAAGCAATCGAGCAACCCTTCCTTCTCTCTTTGGTGGGTTGATGGCGGATTCGGTTCAGGTTGCGGTACTGGGCGCAGGCCCTGGCGGGTATGCGGCGGCCTTTTATGCGGCTGATCTTGGCATGCAGGTGGCCCTCATCGATGAGGAAAAGAACCCCGGAGGCGTGTGCCTCTATCGCGGGTGCATTCCGTCGAAGGCGCTGCTGCACGTGGCGAAGGTGATCGATGAGGCGAAGCATGCCGGCAACTGGGGTGTGAGCTTCGCCGAGCCCACGATCGACGTCAACAAGCTTCGCTCCTACAAGCAAGGTGTCGTCGACAAGCTGACCTCCGGCGTCGGCACCGTGGCGAAGCTTCGCAAGGTGAAGTTCCTGCAAGGGCGTGCGACGGTGACGAGTCCAAAATCGCTCACCGTCGCTGGCACCGGCGGTACAACCGAGTTGCAGTTCGAGCACCTGATTCTCGCGACCGGCTCACATCCGACCCGGGTACCGTCGCTGTCGCTCGACAGCCCGCGCATGATGGACTCGACGTCAGGGCTCGAACTTCCGGACGTCCCGAAGTCGTTGCTCGTTGTCGGCGGCGGGTACATCGGCCTCGAGCTCGGATCCGTCTACGCGACGCTCGGCAGCAAGGTCTCCGTCGTCGAGATGACGCCCGGCCTCCTGCCTGGCGCCGATCGCGACCTCGTGGGCGTGCTCGAGAAGCGATTGAAGAAGCTGTTTGCGGCCATCATGCTGAACACGAAGGTCGTGAAGGTCGTGGAAGACGGCGCCGGCATACGCGTCACCTTCGAAGGCGACGTTGCCGAAAAGGAGCAACTATTCGATCGCGTCCTCGTCGCCGTCGGCCGTCGTCCGAACGCGAAGATTCCCGGGCTGGAGACCACCGCGGTGAAAGTCGACGCTAAAGGATTCATCGAGACCGATCCACAGCGTCGCACCGCGGAGCGAAACATTTTCGCCATCGGCGATGTGGCGGGCGAGCCGATGCTGGCCCACAAGGCATCGCACGAGGCGCGTGTTGCGGTTGAAGCGATTGCCGGCCACAAGGCGGTCTTCGAACCGCAGGCGATTCCTGCGGTGGTCTTCACCGATCCCGAGATCGCCTGGTGCGGCTTGACCGAGTCACAGGCACAGGCTGAAGGCATCGAGATCGAGGTCGCCAAATTCCCGTGGGGTGCGTTGAGCCGCGCGATTACGGTTGATCGGCCCGAGGGCCTGACCAAACTGGTGCTCGAGCCGAAGACTGGACGAGTGCTGGGTGTCGGGATCGCGGGGTCAGGTGCGGGAGAACTGATCGCCGAAGGCGTGCTGGCGATCGAAATGGGTGCGACAGCTGAGGACGTGAAGCTCGTGATCCATCCTCACCCCACGCTGTCCGAGTCGGTCATGGAGAGCGCGGAAGTGTTCTTCGGGCAGAGTACTCACGTCTACAAACCGAAGCGAAAGTAACCAGACGCAGGAGGACATCGTGACCAAGTTGCTCGCGACGTTTGCACTCGCTGGTGTGGTCGGAGTCGCTGCTGCGGCGGCGCAGTCGCGACCCGAGGTGGAGAAACACATTGCCGCCGCCAAGGCTGCGGCCGGCACCGAGCACACGGCGATCTTCAATCGCACCTGCACTGAAGCACAGACGCTTGGTGCGCCTCGCGGAGGCGGACCCGCACGTGGCGCCGGTGGCGGCGGCCGGCGCGCAGGAGGCCCGCCCCCGCCACCCGCGCGGGACACGTGGCATGCCGAGCCGGTCAAGGTCTTTGACAACATGTACTACGTCGGGATGACGGAGTACTCGTCGTGGGCGATCACTACCTCGCAGGGCATCATCCTGATCGACGCCATCTACGACTACTCGGTCGAGGATGAAGTCGTCGGCGGCTTGAAGAAGCTCGGATTGAATCCCGCTGATATCAAATACGTCCTGATCTCGCACGGCCATCTCGATCACGCCGGCGGGGCGAAGTTCCTCCAGGAGAAGTTCAACGCGCGCATCCTCATGTCCGCTGCCGATTGGGACATGGTCGAGCAGCAGAATCCGCCGTGGAAGCCGAAGCGAGACATGGTCGTCACGGACGGCCAGAAACTGACGCTTGGCGACACGACCCTGACGATGTACATCACGCCAGGGCATACACCGGGCACGGTGTCGACGATCGTGCCGGTGTTCGACAACGGTCAACGTCACATCGCAGCCGCCTGGGGCGGCACCGCGTTCAACTTCGGCCCGGACCAGGCACGCCTGCAGGCCTATGCGGCCTCCGCCGTCCGCTTCCGCGACATCGTCACCAAGGCCGGCGCCGATGTGCTGTTTGCGAATCACACCGATTTCGACGGCACCAAGACCAAGATTCCGGCGCTGGCGCAGCGGAAGCCCGGTAGTCCGCACCCGTATGTCATCGGCACCGATGCGGTGCAGCGTTATGTGACGGTTGCGAATGAATGCGCGCAGGCAGCGGTCGCCGCACTGCCGTGAACAAATCAGTCGTTCCCGGTTCCACGTTCCGGGTTCCGGGTTTGTGTTCGGGGTTCCGGTTCAGGGTTCTTGGGTCCGAGTTCCGAGTTCCGGTACTGCAGGAGGCGTTCACTGCACAGGTTTCTGTGTAGTAACGTATGAAGGTTTGCCACTTGTCTTTCGTCCCATTCGGAGGCAGTTGATGGCGGCAGTCCCCGTCAAGATCGTGCCGCGGGATTTTGGAGAAACCCGCAGGCGCGACTGGTGGTGGGTCGAACCGATGATCGTGTTCACGGTCTTCGGCGGCTTTGTTGTGTACGCGACGTGGGCGGCGTTCCAGAACGCCCACTACACCTACGGGCCGTATCTTTCCCCGTTCTACTCACCCGAACTGTGGGGATCTTCTCACCACGCCTTGTTCGGACCGAAACCGGAATGGTGGCCGGCGCTCGCGCCGTTCTCGCCGGCGCTGCTGATCCTGCCGTTCCCCGGTCTGTTTCGCTTCACCTGCTATTACTACCGCGGCGCCTACTACAAGGCTTTCTGGATGGACCCGGTGTCGTGCACGGTGGGTGAGCCTCGCAAGAGCTATTGGGGTGAGCGGACACTCCCGCTGATTCTTCAAAACGTTCATCGCTACTTCGCGTACATCGCCTGCATTTTTCTGCTGATTCTGTCTTACGACGTGTGGCTGGCGCTGTGGTTCACGAATCCGACCACCGGTCAGGAGGAGTTTGGCATCGGCGTAGGCACACTGGTCCTTGCCGTGAACGTCGTGCTCCTCAGCTGCTACACGCTCGGGTGCCACTCGATTCGCCACGTGGCGGGCGGCGTGAAGGACGAGGTCTCAAAGTCGCCGATGCGGCACACCTGCTACAACTGCTCGAGCGCGCTCAACGGACGTCACATGCTCTTTGCCTGGATGAGCCTCTTCTCGGTCGCGCTGTCGGACGTGTATGTCCGTCTCTGCTCGATGGGCATCATTACTGACACGAGGCTCATCTGATGGCGTCCTTTCAGAGTTACAGCTACGACGTCCTCATCATCGGCGCCGGTGGCGCCGGGCTGCGCGCCGCGATTGAAGCGGCGTCGAGCGGCGTGTCGGTTGGCCTCATCTGCAAGTCGCTTCTCGGCAAGGCGCACACGGTCATGGCCGAAGGCGGGATGGCCGCCGCCATGGCCAACAACGACGACCGCGACAGCTGGCGCGTGCACTTTGCCGACACGATGCGCGGCGGTCAGTACGTGAACAACTGGCGGATGGCGGAGTTGCACGCCAAGGAAGCGCCCGATCGCGTGCGCGAGCTCGAAGGGTGGGGCGCGGTGTTCGACCGCACACCGGATGGCCGTATCAACCAGCGCAACTTCGGTGGTCACCGCTATCCACGACTGGCGCACGTCGGTGATCGAACCGGGCTCGAGCTCATTCGCACACTGCAGGATCACGCCGTCTATACGGGCATGACCGTGCACATGGAGCACACGGTCATCGATCTGATCCTGGACAACCGCCGTGCCGCGGGCGCGCTTGCGTACGACCGCGAACGAGGACGTTTCCACGTCTTCAATGCCAAGGCCATCGTGCTGGCGACCGGCGGCGTCGGGCGCGCGTACAAGATCACGAGCAACAGCTGGGAAGGTACCGGCGACGGTCATGCGCTGGCGTATCGCGTCGGCGCCGAGCTGATCGACATGGAGTTCATTCAGTTCCATCCGACCGGGATGGTCTGGCCGCCGAGCGTGCGCGGGATTCTCGTCACCGAGGGCGTGCGCGGCGAGGGTGGTGTCCTCAAGAACAGCGAGGGCCGCCGCTTCATGTTCGACGACATCCCGGACAACTACAAGCCGCAGACGGCTTCCGATCCGGAAGAAGGCTGGCGCTATACGCAGGGCGACAAGAGCGCCCGCCGTCCGCCCGAGCTTCTGACTCGTGATCACGTCGCGCGCTGCATCAACCGCGAGGTCAAAGCCGGCCGCGGATCGCCACACGGTGGCGTGTTCCTCGACATCGCGTGGATCAAAGAGAAGCTCAAGGACTCCGAGGCGCACATCAAGCGCAAGCTCCCGAGCATGCATCACCAGTTCAAGGAGCTGGCCGACCTCGACATCACGAAGGAGCCGATGGAAGTCGGGCCGACGACGCACTACGTAATGGGCGGCGTCCGCGTCGATGCCGACACTCAGATGTCGACGATTCCTGGTCTCTTCGCCGCAGGTGAATGCGCATCGGGCATCAACGGCGCCAATCGCCTGGGCGGGAATTCGCTGTCCGACCTGATCGTCTTCGGCAAGCGCGCCGGCGAGTATGCGGCCACGTGGGCGAAGGAGCATCCGGTTCCGCGCGTGGACGATGGGCAGGTCGAGAGCGCGATGCGCGCCTCGCTCGCGCCATTCGATCGCGGTGATGGTGGCGAGAATCCGTACAAGGTGCAGGCCGATCTCCAGGAGACGATGCAGGCCCTCGTTGGGATTGTTCGCACCGAGAGCGAGATGAGGGAAGCGCTCAAGTGCATCGCGCAGTTCAAGGAGAGGGCGGCGCGCGTGGGTGTATCTGGTCACCGGGAGTATCACGCCGGCTGGCACACGGCGCTCGATCTGCGCAACCTGCTGACGGTGTCCGAGGCGATCGCGCGCTCCGCGATCGAGCGCAAGGAAAGCCGCGGCGGCCATTTCCGCGAGGACTATCCGGACAAGGTTGCCGAGTTCAGCACGATCAATATCGCGGTCAGGCAGGGAGCGGGCGACATCATGGAGATCGGGCGCATCCCGATCCCGCCGATCCCGGATCATCTCAAGCAGGTGATCGAAGAACAGAAGTCGTAGGATGACGGATTACGTAGAGCGGCGGCTTTAGCCCCCGCGGAGACCAGAACTCAATGGCCCTGAGCAGCGCGACATTCAAAATTTGGCGCACGCATCCTGAGGCACCCCATCGCGCAGGCGTGCGCGATGGCGACCCCGCTCCATCGGATGGAACGTTCCAGACCTTTCACACCGAGGTCAGCGACGGCATGGTCGTCCTCGACGTCATCCACAAGATTCAGGCGGAGCAGGCGCCCGATCTGGCGGTGAGGTGGAACTGCAAGGCCGGCAAGTGCGGGTCGTGCTCGGCCGAGATCAACGGCCAGCCGCGGTTGATGTGTATGACGCGACTCAGCCAGGTCAACCTGCACGAACCGGTGACCGTCGAGCCCATGCGCGCGTTCCCTGTCATCAAGGACCTCGTCACCGACGTGTCATGGAACTTCCGGGTCAAGAAGGGGATCTCGAAGTTCAAGCCGCGCCCGGCCGATGCGCCCGACGGCACGTGGCGGATGATGCAGAAGGACATCGACCGCGTGCAGGAGTTCCGGAAGTGCATCGAGTGCTTCCTGTGCCAGGACGTGTGTCACGTGCTGCGCGATCACAGCAAGCACGATGAGTTCATCGGGCCGCGCTTTCTGGTCTACGCAGCAAACCTCGAGATGAATCCGCTCGACACCGAGGACCGAGTGCCGGCGCTCAAGGACGAGCACGGCATCGGTTACTGCAACATCACGAAGTGCTGCACCAAGGTGTGTCCGGAGCACATTCACATCACGGACAACGCCATCATCCCGCTCAAGGAGCGCGTGGTCGATCGCTACTTCGATCCGATCACGAGGTTGCTGCGAGTCTTCCAGTAGGAAGACGCACGACCTGACTTGTAATCCAGTTACGTTTCTGACTCGGGTGCCTCGCCGGACGACGTGCCGCCATGGGGTGTTCTGTGTCGTTTATGGCAGGTACGTGGCTTGCCCCTGCTAGCGTCCGTACTTGGAGGTACAGCCATGACCTGGATCCTTTTCGCCCTACTCGTGGTCGCAGGGTTCGCCCTGCTGAAGGTCCGCAGGCGGCGCAAGTCGCGTCAGAGCAGGAGCTCCTATTACGATTCGAAGGCGGCGTAACGCAAACGCCACCGCTTACGCCGGATCTGGAATCGCTCGCGTGAAGGCCACACCAGCACGATACGTTGGTGTGGGTCCGATTTCGAACGTGGACCACGCGACAACGGCCACGGCTTTGACCGAACCGCGCTCCGGCGGCAGCACCAGCCGGATCCGCTGCCGCGGCTTCAGCACGGCCTGAGACCGTACCTGGGCGCCTACTGCTGACAGATCGATCAACGTGACTGGCTGCCCGTCGATGAGGGCCTTTTCGTCGGCCTGGGCACGGATGCGTGCCGCACGTCTTTCCGGTCTCGCTGGCAGCGCCTGGGCCAGGCCGCTGAGCCACGTATGTGGATCGAGCTCTCCGGGTCCGGATGACATCAACGCGGCAGCGCGATCGGCTGGCAGCAGCCGGACCTCAGTCCCGCGCAGATAGCGCTCGCTGTGAAGGCGGTCCATCAGCGCCGATCCTTCGTCGTTTGCCGCGACTGCCTGTTCGATGACGACAACCTCGGGCTGCGCCTCACCAATCAGCTCCATCGCAAACGCGAGATCGGTCGGTGGGATGGAAATCACCTGGCTCGTCTGACCGCCACTGGCGTTCCACGCCGCGAGAAGCGCCTCCGAGCCGATGAAGACGGTTCGCGGGTACTGTGCCGTCGTCTGGGGGGCTTTCATATATGTGATTCGCTATGACAGTTTCGAGCAGGAAGCCTGCCACGGCGGAAGTGCCAGCGACTGCACAGCCATTTCGAGCCCTGGTGTGCAGACATCGATCGTAAGACGAGGGAGGGTAGATGGTCTGGCCGGAGAAAAGGTCCGACTTGGCTAGAAGTTCTTAGGATCGGGCCCGGGCTGCCGCCTTCGCGCCTTAGCGCTTCGGCGCCCAGGGAAGCCGGAACACTACTGCCGCGACTGGAAAGCGTCAGCCTGTTGGTGCGCATGATAGGACGAGCGCACCAGCGGACCTGATTCGACGTGCACGAACCCGCGATCGAGTGCGGCTTGCTTGAGCGCGGCGAACTCGTCGGGATGGTAGTAACGCACCATGCGCGCATGCTTCGCGGATGGACGCAGATACTGACCGATCGTCAGGATCGAGACGCCCACGTTCCTCAAATCATCGAAGACCGAGAGGATCTCGTCGTACTCCTCGCCCATCCCGACCATGATCCCGGTCTTGGTGGCGATGTCTGGGCGATACTGCCGCGACCGATCGAGCAGCTCGAGGGATCTCGGATATCGGCCACCCGATCGCGCCATCCGATAGAGGCGAGGAACGGTCTCGATGTTGTGATTGAGTACGTCAGGGCCGGCGTCGAGAACGGTGCGCAGCGATGACTCGATGCCCTGGAAGTCAGGGATCAGCACTTCTATGCGGCAGCCAGGTACTCGCTGGCGAGTCAGCCGAATCGTCTCGGCGAAAATGAAGGCGCCGCCGTCTGCGAGATCGTCGCGATCGACGGAGGTCACCACTGCGTAGTGCAGGCCCAGGCGCGCAACTGCCTCGGCCACCCGCGCCGGTTCGGCAGTGTCCAATTCGTTGGGCTTGCCGTGCGCCACCGCGCAATAGGCACAGGCGCGCGTGCAAATGTCGCCCAGGATCATGAACGTCGCGGTGCCGTGATGCCAGCACTCTCCGATATTGGGGCAGTGCGCGTCCTCGCACACCGTGTTGAGCCCGAGGTCGCGCATGATTCCTTTGAGGCGGAGGTAGTTCTCCGATCCCGGGGCGCGGACTTTCAACCAGGCGGGCTTTGGTTCACGCGGGGTGACAAACTCGAGGGGTGCTTCGACGGCCATTCACCTACAAGTTTACCCGACCCCACGCCGTAACCACGAAGCGTGACTGTCGTCGTGTCCGTCGTGGTTTAAGGTATGCGTTGTGGAACGACTCGCCATTACCTGGCTCGGACATTCGACATTCCTGCTGCGTACTCCCGGGCGGAAGCGCCTTCTTTTCGATCCATGGCTGGTGAACAACCCGTCGTGCCCTGACGCCCTCAAGAAACCGCCTCAGGTTGACCTGATTCTCGCGTCACATGGACACGGTGATCACATCGAAGATCTCGTCGCGTGTGCACGCGCCAGCGGCGCGCCGGTGATTGGCGTGTATGAGTTGTGTGACTGGGTCGAGCGAAAGGGCATCCAGAACACCGTGCCCATGAACAAGGGCGGCTCGATCAGGATCGCCGATCTGACCGTGTCGATGACGGCCGCGAGTCACAGCAGCGGATTCATTGAGAACGGCCAGATGATCTACATGGGCGAGCCGTGCGGCTTCGTCGTCCGATTGGAAGACAATCGAACGATCTACTTCGCGGGCGACACAGATGTCTTTGGCGACATGCGACTCATTGGCGAAACGTACACGCCCGACATCGCGTTTCTTCCCGTCGGCGATCGATTCACGATGGGACCCGCAGGTGCCGCCCGTGCCTGCGAGATGCTCGGCGTGAAACAGGTCGTACCGATGCACTGGGGCACATTTCCATTGCTCACTGGGACGCCGGCGGCGCTGAAGCCGCTCGTCGAGCCGCGCGGAGTCCAGGTCCTCGAGCTGCAGCCCGGTGAGACCGCGGAGTAAAAGACCCCGGGGGTGATTTCCTCACGAACGCCTGGAAATCACCCCCGCGGTCCTATCAGAAGAACTTCCTCGAGATGTTGAATCCGATGTACCAGTCGTCAGTGTCGGTTCCGCCCCGCGACAGTTGGGCCATCGTGGTCCCGATCCCGTTCGAGAAATTGAACTGGAAGACGTGGCCGCCGGCGCGTTTCTCGATGCCAAACGTCGCGTGGGTGACATCGGGATCGTAGCCAATCCTCGGGATAATCTCGCCAACGAGATAGACCGTGGGCCGGATGCGAATGCGTGCACCGAGACCAAGGAGGAAGGTGTCGTTGTCGTCAGCCAGCTCGCTCGGCGACGGGTTCGAGTTGTTCACCCAGATCGGCTCGAAATAGAGCGCACCGTGGCTTCCCATTTCCCGCGAAAGGACCACTCCCACCGAGGGCGAGTAGCTGGTGCTGGACCCCTCGGGGGTGCTGGCCCCGAAGTTCTCGGTGCCCTCGATGGTGGCGACGATGTCGAGGTCGAACAGGCCGTTGTCGCCCTGCTGGAACGTGCTGTGCTGCGCGAAGAACTGGATCGTTCGATTGCTCGTGCGGTAGATGCCGATCTGCGTCCCTCGCATGAGGCCGTAGCGATACTCCAGTCCGATCTGCGCGCCGTTGTCGAGACCGAAGAAATCCGAGAGCAGGTCGCCGAAGTCACCCTGACCAAGCGGACGCGCAAAACGATGGGTCAGGCGGAATACACCCTTGTGACGCGGCAGACGCTGCGTGGTCGGTAAGTTGACAATCGTGAAGTCGGGCTGCGAGAGGTTCAGATCGCGATCCGGGTCGTCGTCCTGAGCGAGAGCGAGCGCCGGGCAAGACAGTGCACACACTGCGGCGAGAATGACGAGTCTCGAACAAGTCATCGTTCAGCTCCTAGTTGTTGGGTGCACCAATCTCGATCCATCGCTTGATGATTTGGATCTGACCGGTTTCGAGAAAAGGACCGCCCAAGGGCATGCGAACACCGGCGATGGTGGAGCGCCCTTCGAGCTTGTGAATGATGTAGCTGTTCTCGGGGTCGCTTGGGATCACGCGCACCGCGCCGGGTTTGCCCCGGCTCGCGATGTTGACCAGGTTGCCATACGAGACGGCCGGACTCAGATCGAGACCGTTGAACCGACTGCCAATGGCGTTGTGACAGTTCGTGCACGCAGGACGCCCGGACGAATCGCCGGAACTGAAGATCTCTTGCTGGATGCTGCTGAAGGTCGGTTCCAGGTTCGGTGTCGGTCCTGCCAGGTTCGATAGTGACTCGTCGCACCCGACACCTCCGAGTATCCAGGTTATTACCAGGGCGCAGTGGAGCAAACGTCTACGCATGGTCCTCCTTATGGGCGCGGTCAACGTCCGCGCTGCTCGAGCTCCTCCGACATCACTTGGCGGGTTGTGGACCGATACTCCGGAGGAAGTTGACGATGTTCCACATGTCGGTGGCAGTCATCTCACTGCGATGGCCCTTCATCTCGGAATCGCCGCCCACACCGTTGGAGATGATGGCGAAGATCTCGCCATCGCTGGATCCGTAGGTCCACTCGGCGTCGGTGAGATCGGCGGGGCTTGGATTCTTGGGCGCGAGCGGGCCGTCGCCGAGCCCCTTCGGCCCATGGCACTGCCGGCAGGCCCGGTTATACGCTTGTTGACCGGCGGCGATCGATTTCGGTGTGGGTTGAACCGGATTCTTGACCGCAGCCGCCTTCGGGTCGCCGCCCTTCTTCGCCTGAGCGAGGACAGACACAGTGGTGGACACGATCGCAAGGCTCGCGACAGCGATCGCGGCGGCAACGCCGCGCATCGTCTTCGATCTGCTACCCATTCAACGTCCCTTCCGGCTGGCGGATCCAGCCATGCTTGACGCATCCGAGAATGCCAGCGCTGGACGTCGGCAGTGGCCACGCCCAACAGGACCGCTGCCGAGCCGGATCCGTCCCGTCTTTCGGGAAAGCACGTGGCTGGTCCGGCCCGGGCGTGCAAAGGTGAGCAAGGCCGATGCCCGCGCGCGGACGTTCATATCAGGCCGGAAACGCGGGTGGTGACCGTATAGCGGCGAGTGAATCCAACCGAATGATCCAAAAAGCCGAAGCACTGCGGTAAAGGAAAGGTCAGAACCGCCGAGTTATACTCTGTCGTTGCTGACGGAGCGTGCCCTGGCCGTCAGAGGAGAACTACTGCGTGGCGTACATCATCTGCGAACCATGTGTAGGCACGAAAGACTCCGCCTGTGTCGATGTGTGCCCCGTGGACTGCATCCATCCGCGGAAGGACGAACCCCAGTTTCAGTCTGCGGAAATGCTGTATATTCACCCGGACGAATGCATCGATTGCGGTGCCTGCGTCCCCGCGTGCCCCGTCGAGGCGATTTTCGCGCTCGATGAGACCCCGGAGAAGTGGAAGAACTTCATTCCGGTTAACGCCGCCTTCTATCAGAGGTCGTAACCAGTCAAGGGCTGGGCCCTTGATCAACGTCGGTGGGCTGCGGCCCCCATTCAAGGCGAAGGGTGGCACCATGCGGATGTCGCGCCGGCTCGTGAGAATCGTTCAGGCTACGGCCTGCGCGGCAGCCCTCCTCGTTGGATGCTCCCTCGCAGTGAATGCGGACATCGGCGGCGACGCGGATCTTCAGCTCCAGCTCGGCGCTCTGCTCTACGACGAGACGCGTTACCAGGAAGCGCTGCTGGCCTTCACCGCCGCGACCAAGACAGACGATCCGAAGCTCGCACTGGCTGCGCGCAAGGGGACGGTGCGGACCGCACTCAAGGTTGCCGAGTTCATTCGCGCCCGACAGGAAGCCGAGGAGCTGGTCAAGGTGGCGGGCGACGATCCGGAGGCGCGGACGTTGCACGCGGACGCGTTGTGGTCGTACGGTCTCTTCGACGAAGCGGAGAAGGAGTACCGCGCCAGCGTCGATCGGACACCTGACTCGGCGAGAGCGCGATTCGGTCTCGCGCGATCGCTGGCGGCGACCAGCAAGCTGGAGGAGGCGCTCGATGCCGCATTGAGTGCATCCGCGGCATCTCCGCGGGACGGCGAGATCCACGCGCTCGTCGGCGACATCTACGAACGTCTGCACAGGTTCGCGCAGGCCGCGAACGCGTATCGCAATTACATCAACCTCCTGCCGAACAAAGACCGCAGCGACAAGGCGGCGTGGGCAAAAGCGCAGGTGGAGTTCCTCGACTCCTTCGGTGATGTCGCGCCGGTCGACATCGACCCCGAGGATCTGATGATGCTCCACACGCTGCCGTTCCGGCTGCAGGCGGACAAGATCATCGTGCAGGCGCGCGTGAACGGCGGCCGTCCGCAGGACTTTATCCTCGACACCGGATCGGAAGAGACGGTGCTCTCGCGCGAGACGGCGCAGCGCGAACGGATTCGCCCGGTGACGTACACGCTCAGTGCCGGTGTGGGAGAGGTGGGACTTCGCGGCCTCCAACTGGCACAGGTCAAGTCGCTCGATTTCGGGACGCTGCAGGTACGCAACCTGCCCGTGCTCATCAAGAACCCTGCGCTGCGCGGCATCCCGAAGCGTGAAGGAGAGTCGTTCTCACCGTTGTCGATTGGCATGTCGATGCGAATCGACTACCAGCAGCGGTTCCTGACGATCGGCCACAAGCTCCCGCCGGTCAAGCCAGATGTGAGCCTGCCGATGCGCATCCATCGTCTCGCGATGGTGCGCGGCCTTCTCAACTCGACACACCCGGCCTACTTCGTGGTCGATACCGGTGGCGAGGTGATCTCGATCAGCGCGGAAACGGCCAGCATCCTTCCCGCGTCTCCGTTCCGCCGCATCCCGTTGCGCGTGTGGGGGACATCGGGCTGGGACCGCGAAGCGTTCCTGATGCCGGGACAGAATCTCGATTTCGACGAGATCGAGTACCGGAACTTCCCGCTCGTGGTCCTGAATCTGCGCGCGCCCAGCATCCTCCTGGGCTTCCAACTCGGGGGCATCGTCGGCCACAAGTTCCTCGCGCCGTTCCGCGTGACGATGGATATGGAACGGAGTGAGCTGTTGCTCGAGCGCTTCTAACCACGAAGC
>Ga0075418_10000516_pt1 | contig 41200 bp, 45 predicted proteins | sample SoiMetdeltSBSDD2_FD_81776 | JGI IMG/M metagenome (GOLD analysis project Ga0075418, IMG submission 81776) | Bulk soil microbial communities from a Populus tree surrounding site in Tennessee, USA - Soil MetaG P. deltoides SBSDD2 | ecosystem: Environmental > Terrestrial > Soil > Tree plantation...
ACAACAAAGATCCCACACACCCCTTCGTCAACCCCTGGACGAGGGACGACGAGTTATGCCCACCTACCTAATCGCCCGACACCCGCACTGGTTGCACTCACCAGCCGATACAGGTAAGGCTCTAAGAGCTTCTCCGCAAAGCTCAACTCCATCACGGGGGTCTTAAGGCTGGACAACCGGCCAAGTTGGGGCAACAGCGCGCGACGAAGTGTCAGATACACAAGCGCAGCGAATCCAACCCAAAGGACGGCCGGTATGATCTCCACCAGCGCCACCGCTATATGTTCGGCCATCTCGACCTTCAACGAGTATCGGCAACATTGAGCCTTTTCATCCGGTCCAGATGATCCAGACCAGTCGTCGGCGGCGGGAGCATACCATTTGATCACCTCACGGCAACATAAGACGCCGTGCCAACAAGATCAATCGTGCCCCGAACGTGCCCCGCATCGGTTCCACCAGTGGTCACGAGCGGTCACGAGCGGTCACGTAAACCCTAAGGGACGCAAGGCATTTGGGACACATCCGGCCGTGGCTCGAAGCCTTCCAAGCTGATGCTTGACATCCATAGGAGCATCGGGATGTGGGCAGATTGCCTGATGCACGTAACCTGTGGCCATGTCCGACGTGGTGACACTGGCGATCTCCATCGGCTCATTGCTGATCTCGATATCGACGGCGTGGCTCACGCTTCTTCGCCGTGGACGCCTGCGCGCAACCCAGCCCACCCTGTTCTACATCGGCCCGGACGGAGCGAGCGGGGACGAGCATGAACGACGTGGCTCGAAAGTCTTCATCCGGACCATGCTCTACAGCACAGGCATCCGGGGAAGAATGATCGAAAACATGTATGTGGTCGTCAGATGCGGCAACCTCCATAGTGTCTTCAGCATCTGGATCTACCGTGACGGCAGCAACCTCTCACGCGGAAGCGGACTTTTCGTCGGCCACGGTGGACTTGCCCTAGATCATCACTTTCTTCGCCACGTCGATGACCAATACACGTTCGTGCCAGGTGACTATACCGTCGACCTCTACGCGCAGTCCGTGGGTGAGCGCCAGCCGCATCTACTAATCTCGATCCAGGCGACACTCTCGGTCGAAATCTCCAAGGAAGCGGAGACCAACGGCGGCGGAGTCTTCTTCGATTGGATACCAGGCGGTGGGAAATACTACGGTGGGGAATACTACGCATACACACGCCCGGCTCCGCGTGGCGAAGACATCGCACAGTGGTCGCCGAGGCGCCCTGTGTTGAGAGGCACCGGAGGTGGCAATGATTTTGGGTCCTTTTGGCGTTGAGCATGCTCACGTCCTGTACGGACCCGGCTGTTCTGGTCGGCGGCGGCACCTTGCCGATAGCACCGACTGGTAACGGCCGACCTCGGCGTTGTCCGCCTAATACGTCTCGGCTCGTCGTCTTGCTGCCGTGCCAGTTCCTCGCCCAGGACAGTAGCCGCGACAGCCTGCGCAACGGCGATGACCACGGCAAAGTGCAACACCGGCTGCCCCTTCACCGGACGCGGCCCGCCCAGTGATGCTGAAGGGATGAGCGGTGATCGAGGTCCTCGACGTGGCAGCGGCGCGCAAGGCGGTGGCGGCCGGGGTGCTGCGCTGCCCGTGCGGCGGCCGGCTGCGTGCCTGGGGTCACGCCCGAAGCCGCACCGTGCGCGATCTGACCGAGCTGTTTCAGGTGCGCCCGGACCGAACCCGCTGCCGTGACTGCCGGGCCACTCATGTGCTGCTGCCCGCGCAGCTTCTGGCCGGTCGGGCCTACACCCTGGGCGTGATCGGCGCGGTGCTGCTGGGCGCGGCGCGTGGCCAGGGGTATCGGCGGCTGGCCACACGATGGGAGATCCCCGCCGCGACGGTGCGGTCGTGGCTGCGCCGTGCCCGTGCCAACGCCGAACCGCTGCGCCGCATCGGTGTGGACATCGTCGTCGCGGTTGATGCCGAACTGCTGCCCACGCGAGCACACCCCAGCAGGCTGGCCGAGGCGCTCGAAGCCCTTGCCGCTGCAGCCCTTGCCGTGGCTCGCCGCTTCGCCGGCGATGAGTTCGAGCTGTGGCCGATCATCGGCATGATCACACGTGGGCGGTTACTCGCTTCGCGTGCTCCAGCCTGACCATCATCGTCTGTCCAGGCTCGACGCTGCCCAATTTCTGTTGGCCCGCCTTGGTAGGCGCCGCCACCGACATCGCCTGCCCAACGAAACGGCACCTTGCCCACCAACGGCGGCACCTCACCGATCACACAACGGCAAGACGTCCGAAAACTCCAAATCGGAATCGGCATCCTCAACGCCGCCCCCGTCGGCATTTTCAGCGCCGCGCAACACGCCCTGTCGCACGGCCGAGCGAAATATCCGCTTAACGCCTTCAACCCAAGATGATCTCTGCCTGATGCGCCCCAACTGGCCGCCATCACTTTCTTGACATCCAAGGAGTGCCGGGACGACACTCGCCCAGCATCACGGAATATGCGCGGAATGATCTAGCTCTGAAGGTCATCGACAAGTGGCGTAATAGCAGGTGGGGCGGGCGGGGATCGAACCCGCGACCGGCGGATTATGAGTCCGCTGCTCTAACCGGCTGAGCTACCGCCCCGGCGTGGCACAGCCTACCCGATCGAGGTGTGGGACTCAGTACACGGACAGGTGCACGTGGTTGGTGTGGTCGCCGGCGGGGGCGTCGCCGCAGCTCGAGCCGGCGGAGTTGTACCGGTGCCAGCCGACGCCGTACTGCCAGATCTGGCAGAACCAGACCACGTACATTACCCCGAGCGCCGAGGCGTTCTTGACGAAGAAGGCGGCGAGCCGGTCGCCGTAGTTGCGGTTGGTGCCGGTGGCGGAGCGGTTTTCGAACCCGTCGGGGAAGGCGGCGAAGTCGCATGCCCGTCCCTTCGGGTGCTCGTACTGTGTTCCGGGACGGTAGCAGGAAACGTACCAGGTGAAGCCGACCCGCTTGGCCTCGTTGAGGGCGTGGAGGGTCCGGGCCGTGATGCAGCCCGAGGTGGTCGGGTCGTTGATGTTGCAGCTTTGCGGCGGCCAGCTGCCGTTGGGGTTGCGCGGGGCGGGGTTGGCGATCGGGATGCCGGAGGAGTCGATGCCCGGGTTGGTGCGCACGACCTTGGCGGCGGCCAGGGCCCGTTCGGCCGCGGTTTTCCGCTTGACCATCTCCTGCACGGCGGTGGTCTGGGTGGCGACCTCCCCGTCGATGGTGGCCTTGGCGCCGGCGGCGCGGGATTTGGCCTCGGCCAGGACGGCCAGGCGGTCGACGTCGCTGCGGCTCATGCTGTCGAGCATCTGGGCGCGGCCGAGCATGTCGTCGGGGCCCGAAGAACGCAGCAGCATGTTGATCGGGCGGAGCCGGCCGCCCTGGTACACCGTGCGGGCGTATTCGGCGACGCGGTCCTTGACCCGGGCGATGTCGGCCTCGGCGGCCTGGAGTTGAGTTTGCGCCTCGGCCTGCTTGGCCTTGGAGGCCGCCAGGTCGGACTCCGCTTTCATGTAACCCTCGGCGGCCGCGGCCAGGTTTTCCCGGAGCTTGGACAGCGACTCGGATCCGGTCTCGTCGGGCGGGTCCGGCTGCGCAAGAGCGGGGGCCGGGAGCACCGCGAGGATCGCCGTCAGGACCGCAATCAGTATGGTCACCGACGACGCAAGACGCCGCCGGTGGGGGGACGCCGTGGAGGTCACGTTCGGTGACGTTACCCGAGGCCACCTGACCTATCCACTGACGTAAGGGTGATCGGGCCACGGATACCGGCTCTGAGCTGGGCAGACAAAAGTTTGTTAAGCAAATTGTCAGGCGACGTGGATCACGAGTACGGACCCGTCCGGGAGCGCGGCGATCTGGTGGTGCAGAAGGGCTAGCCCATCCCTTACCGCGATCCTCGCCTCGGTGGGTGGGACACCCCAGGCGACCAGGCCGGCAGTGAGCGAGGCCAGATCGTGTGTCGACGGATCGAGCTTGGGCAGTAACTCCTTGTGTTCGGCGCCAATGATCAGAACCGCGGCGCTGGCGGAATCGCCGTTGAGGGAGCGTTCCAGGCGCTGGTGGGCGACCGAAAACAGCGAGATTCCCTTGCTGCGCCACAGGTGCTGGACCATCACCAGCAGGTTGTCGCCCGACCAGAAGTACGCGTCCTCGATCTCGCGCCCATACCCCTCAAGCGCTTCGAGCAGACCGTCCGACCCGGCCGCGACGATAGACGGCAGGTCGGCGACGGCGACCACGAACAGCGAAGCGATCGAGGGCATAGCCAGGGATGATAGGCAATCCGGGGAGACTTTGGGGGCACCTGTGAGACCCGGGTCTCACAGACAACGCAAATACCATGCGCGCGCTACGCGACTCTTTCCATTGCGGGTGTTACCGACAAGTATGAACTCCATGTCCCGCATATTGACCCTCAGCACTGCGCTGATCACCTTGGCCGCCGTCCTCGGGGCGCCGTCCGCTCAGGCCAAGGAGAGCGAAGTCCCCGGGGACCAGCCGCTGCCAGGCTATGTCATCCAGAACCCGCCGCTGGCACCGATAATCATCGATGGCCAGCCGACGGTGGTGCGGCAGGGTGTGCACGAGCACGCGGCCTACAACATGGAGGTGCCTCCCGCGTGGAACGGTGACCTGGTCATGTGGGCGCACGGCTTCCGCGGGCAGGGCTTCGTGCTCTTCGCCGAGACCCCGGCTTTCGGCCTGCGCCAACGGCTTTTGACGCAAGGGTACGCCTGGGCCTCATCGTCCTACTACGACAACGGGTACGACATCCGGGCCGGGGTGCTCAGCACCAGGTCGCTCGCCGAGCTGTTCAAGGACACTCAGGGCCGTCCACATCGGACCTACATCGCGGGCGTGTCGATGGGAGGCCACATCGTCGGCCGCTCCCTTGAGCAGTTCCCCGGTTTCTACGCCGGCGGCCTGCCGATGTGCGGCGTCATGGGCGACCAGACGCTGTTCGACTTCTTCCTCGACTACCAGCTTGTGGCGCAAGCACTTTCCGGGGTCGACGCGTACCCGGTACCAAGTGATTATCTTCAGACAAAGGTCCCGCAGATCCAGGCGACGCTGGGCATCGCAAGCATCACCCCGTTGTCGCCCGAGCCCGCCAACGATCTGGGCCGCCAGCTGCGCGCCATCACCATCAACCGCTCCGGCGGTCCCCGGCCCGGTGCCGAGGCCGCCTTCGCCGCGTGGAAGGACTTCCTGTTCAGCATCGCCGTGCCGACCGGCGCCGGCAATACGCCGGCCCAACGGCCGAGCCAGGTGGCCACCAACGTCGGCACGATCTACCAGCCGAACACGCCGGTCGACATCAACCGGGTGGTCCGGCGGGTACCCGTTGAGAATGTCAAGCTGCGGGTGCTGCCGACGCTGACCCAGGTCCCGCACATCGCCGGCCGCCCGACCGATCCCGTGGTCTCGCTGCACGGCCTGGGCGACCTGTTCGTGACGTTCTCCATGGAGCAGGCGTATGCGCGGGATGTTGCGCGGCACGACAAGTCCCGCAATCTGGTGCAGCGGGCGATCCGCACCACCAACCACTGCGAGTTCAGTCCGGTCGAGGCCGGGACGGCCTGGGACGACCTGGCGGCCTGGGTCCGCACCGGGCAAAGGCCGGCCGGTGACAATGTGCTGAGCCCGTCCGACCCCACCTTTGGCTGCGCGTTCAGCGACAAGGCGGCCTACAACGCCGGCAGCGGCACCCGCCGCCTCTACGCCGCTTGCCCGTAGTCAAGATCGGCGAATATTGCCTGGCAATCCACCGGTCGAGCCCCGCTCGGCGCGGTGGATTGCCAGGTAAGGGCGTGGCGGGCGAGCTAAATGTATGCGATGCGAAGATTGTGGCTATGAAGGCGGTTTTCCGGCGTACCGGTCTGACCTGCATCGCATTGATAGTTTTCTACTTCGCGGTGCCCGTCAAGGCGGGTGCCGAGGACAAGGCGAGCGTCGCCATCAGGATCGCGGTCAGCGTCGTGGCCCTGCTCGGGCTGGGCTACGGTATCCAGCGGCGGCTGCTGCGCCAGATGTCGCGCCCGGACGCGCCCCTGGGCGGACTGGTGGTCGCGGTGGTCGCGGGCGCGCTGTTCTTCGCGCTGCTCGACTATGGCATCGCGGTGCACGCCCCGGATCAGTTCGTTGGCCTGAAGACTCGCATCGACGCTCTTTACTTCGCCCTGGCCACCCTGTTCACGGTGGGGTTCGGGGACATCACCGCCGCCGGGCAGTTCGCGCGGGTGGTGCTGTGCGTGCAGATGCTCTTCAACGTGATCGTGCTGGCGAGCGTCGCCTCGTTCATCGTGCGCGAGGCGGGCTCACGGGCGCGGGCCCGCCGGCAGACCTCATGAGAGCGTGATCGGCTCGGCCCGGTCCATCAGGTGCGGCCCGTTGTTGCGGATGCTGTTGACCGCGGTCGACACCGGGAAGATCTCGAGGGTGCCCTCGGCGGGCGGGGCCATCAGCGCCCGGATCTCCTCCACATCGGACAGGCGCGGGTCAAGCCAGGCCTCCCAGTTCTTCGGCACGATCACCATCGGCATGCGGTCGTGGGTGTGCCCGACGTCGTCGGTCGCGGTCGTGGTGATGATGGTGAACCGGGTGACCGGCTCCTCGTCCTCGGGCGCCTCCGGATCGCGCCACGTCTCGTAGAGACCGGCCAGGGCCAGCACGCCACCGTCGGCCGGGCGCAGCAGGTATGGCTGCTTCACCGGCTTTTTCACGCCATCCTGGCCGGGCAGCGGGAACCACTCGTAGAACCCATCGATCGGGATGAGCAGGCGGCGCGAGGTGAACGCTCGGCGAAACGACGGCTTCTCGTGCACGGTCTCGGCTCGCGCGTTGATCAGGCCGGAGCCGAACTTGCCCTTGGCCTTGGCCCACGACGGGATCAGGCCCCAGCGGAAGTTGCGCAACTGCCGGACGGGATCGTCATCCTTCGATGCATTGGGCGGCGGGGCGGAGACGACCACCGCCGACTTGCGCGTGGGAGCCACGTTGTAATCGGGTCGCAGGGCCTCGTCCGCCTCGAGATCCTCGATCTTGAACATCTTCATCAGCTGGTTGCGATCGCGAGCGGCTACGTAACGTCCACACATGCCGCCAAGGTTACATTCGACCGCATGGACTGGAGGTCATGGCATGACGGGTACGACGACCCCGGCTCCGCCTTGGCGCGGCGCCTTCGCGTGGTGCAGCACTACATCCGCGCCGCCCTCGACCAGGCGCCGCCCGGTCCCGTCAACGTGGTGAGCGTGTGCGCGGGGCAGGGACGCGACCTGCTTGAGGTGCTCGCCTCCCACCGGCGGCGCGACGACGTCGCCGCACGCCTGGTGGAGCTCGACCCGGGCAACGTGCAGGTTGCCCGGGCGCTCGCCCAAGGATTGCCGAAGGTGGATGTGGTACAGGGCGACGCCGCGTTGAGCGACAACTACGCGGGCCTGGTCCCGGCCCGGATTGTGTTGCTGTGCGGGGTGTTCGGCAACATCACCGATGAGGACGTCGAGCGTACCGTCGCCGCCTCCACGCAGTTGTGCGCCGAGGGCGGCACGGTCATCTGGACCCGGCATCGCAACCCGCCTGACCTGTTCCCCACCGTCTGCGGCTGGTTCGAGGAGCACGGGTACGAGCGCGAGTGGGCGTCCGATCCGGACGCCGGCTTCGGCGTCGGGGTCCACCGGCTGCTCGGACCATCAAGCCCGATGCAAGGGGGGCAACGCTTTTTCACCTTTTACGGGTACAAAGAAATTCCTTTGAAATGACCTTGCACAGATAAGCCGCAGCGATGCTCTTACAGACGTGAACCGAATCACCGTGAACCGAGGGGAGGTCCACACGTGGGAGGTGGAACGGACGATGGCCCGGTGTCTGGTGAAGCACACGCTCGAAGCCGCGCCTTCGAGGACTTCTTCCGCCCCGAATATCGGAAGTGGTCGGGTTTGTGATGCGCGCCGGAGCGACGGCCGACGAAGCCGAGACCGCGGCGGCCGAGGGCATGCTGCGCGCCTGGCAGAGATCCTGCGGAAAGATTCCGTTGCGCCGATCGAGGTGCCGCCGCCGGCGGCGGCACTCCCGCAGCCGGGCTCCTCGGGGGCGACCCGGATGACCAACGAGTTCATCGACAGTGGAGACGCGATGGTCTGGACCTACAGCGAGACTGGCTCACGATCGGCGACCGGAAGTACGCGATACATGAGGTGGAGTTGAAGTACCGCGGCGAGGACGTGCTGGTGATCGAGACGTCCGACACCGACAAAGTCACGAAGATGTGGCGAAGGCTCAAGTCGGCCCGAGCGAGAAAGCGCAGAAACCGGCTCAACTCGCAGATCTATCGCTCCTGAGCCTTGGCGCGTTAGATGGCGCCCCGTTGCAGCAGGACACCATCCATGACTCCCTATCCCAACGGCAGGCACCGTATGTATGACAAGGAGCCCCGCCGCGATCCCGAACACCACGAGGCAAACCCGCAGCAGGCTCCATCCCCACCACGAGCCACGCCTTTGCCGACGGTGAACGCTTCGCACTTCAATAAATGCTCCTCTATGCGCCCCCCTCGCTCAAGACCACACTTCGCCGATTGAGATGCCCGGCGGCACCGTCCGAGTCACCCCCGAGTCACCCCCGAGTCACCCGGCCGCCATACCCTTTGCAGCCACGGCGATGGGAACACGGGTCGCCGCCGAGTCGGTGGAAAGTCCCATTCGTCAGGAGAGGGCTCGACCATGTCCTTATTGGAACTGGGGTGAGGAAGCCGACCATCGTGGTCGCCGTCCATGACGGCTGGTATGGCGCTGGGACCGGGGCCGGCCGCACCAACCGCACTTTCCTGCGCCTGCTCAGCGAGGTCGTCGCGGCCCACATCCGGCTGGTGGTGCTGCCGGTGCGTCTCGTACCGGGCAGCGCCGAGTTCGACCCGGCGTGGCACCGGGAATCCCTGGCGCTGGTGAGGGAAACCTCGATCGTGCGGCCGATCGACAACGGCACCGGCGGGCTGACCCGCTTCGGCGGCCTGGCCGCCTTCCGCCGGCTGTCGGCCAACACCGCCGCCGCGCTCTGCGCCGACATCCTGCCCGCGGCGGAACCGTTGCACATCATCCTGTTCGATGTCCCGTTCTTCGGTGTCATGCCGCTGCTGCCCTGCGACGTGGCCGGCAACGCCACGGTCATTCCGCGGTCCACCGCCCAACTGCACGACCCCACCAACACCGAACGCATCGCCTGGGAAAGGCTCGGCCTGCACGCCACCGTCCGGCGCGGGGGCCGGATCGCGGCGATCTCCCCCTACATGCGGCGCCATCTGTGCCAGGCCTATGGCATTCCCGACCGGGCCATCGTCGATCTGCCCAACGGGCTCGTCCCGGACGAAATCGCCACGGGCCCCGGTCGCCCGCTGCCCGAGGCGGCGCGCGGCGGCTTCCTTCTGGCCATGGGCCGCGCCCACCGGTACAAGGGCTTTGACGACCTGCTCGACGCGCTCCCGCTGGTCAAAAGCGCCGACACACCGCATCTTCTGCTCGCCGCGGTCACTGAGGAGGCGACACCCGATGCGTACCAGCGCCGCCTGGCCGCGCGGATCAGGGACGAGCGAGCCAACGCCACCCTGCTTCCGCTCTTCGACGCCGGCATCCGGGGCTGGCTGGCCCATCCGGCGCTGCGGGCGGTGATCGTGCCGTCCCGCGCCGAGCCGTTCGGCCGGGTGCCCGCCGAGGCGTTCGCCGCGGGGGCGGCGCCGGTCGTCGCCACCACCGCCGGTGGCCTCGCCGATCAGGTCATCGACGGATACACCGGATACACGGCCCAGCCGGCCGACCCGGCGAGCCTCGCCGCGGCCATCGGCCGAGCCTTGCGCGCCGACCCTGCCACCATCGAGGCGATGCGCGCCGCGGGCCGGCGGTTCGTGCGCGAGCGGCTCGACTATGCCTTGACCGTGCGCCGGTTCCTTGACCAGGCAACGCCTTGGGCCGTCGGGGACCGGGTCAGTCGTTTGGGCGGAAGCCCTCCATGAAGCGGCGCAGCAGCCCGCCCTCGCGCGGCAGCGACGGTGCCGGCGGTGGCGGGGTGCGGCGCTGGGTGGCGATCGGCTTGTCATAGTCGGTGCGGGCGATGGCGTCGACCACCTGCTCCTCGGTGAAATCCTCCGATCCGGGGATCACGGGGACGAACCCGACAAGCATGCCGTCGCGCATGACCTGGGCCTCAAGCCCGGCGGTGCCGTCGGTGTCCCAGATCGCCTCGCGATCGCCGGGCAGCACCACCCGGATCCCGAACTGGGACACACCCGCGCGCGGCTGGGCCATGTGCGCGGGCACCCCACGCTCTCGCAGCGCGTCGACCACCCTCCGAGCCCGGTTCTCGTCCATGTCGCTTATGGTAGGCGCGTTTTCTGAACACGGCCTGTGTAACACCTAGGCGGGCGGTGGATAGATCGCGCAGAGGTATTTGTCCCAGTAGCGACCGGCGTAGTAGTCGTGGTCCTTCAGCACGCCCTCCACCCGGAACATGATGCCCTGGCCGCTTTGCAGTTGCGGCCAATTGATTCCCGGCACCTCCAGATAGATCTTGGTGAGTGGAAAGGTGTGGAACAGGTAGCGCACGAACAGCGAAACCGCTTGTGCTGCAAGGCCTGTGCCCGCGCAGAGGGGGTGGAAGACGGCGCCCACCTTGACGTGGCCCAGGCTCGGCTCGCCGCCGTAGGCCACGACCTGCCCGACCGGCACGGAATCCTCGACCCGGCGCACCACGAACTGCACCAGCACCTCGTGCCACAACTCCTCCGCGAAGCGTTCCCGCGAGGGCACCGAACCCCGGTAGCGCCAACGGAATCCGGTCTCCGGGTCCACCGCGAGTCCATATAGGAACCCGAGGTCGTCCCCGGTGACCGGGGCCAGCCGTAGCGTGCCGGTCTCCAGTACGGGCGCCAGCGGGTCGTGGTGCGGAGATCCGGGCCGCGCCGAGGGCGAATCATCAAGCAGCCCAAGGACCTCGCCGACGGTCTCCGGCTCTTTTTCAAGATGTACCCCGCAAGCCTCGAGCCAGGTGACAATGCGCATCATCGCCAGGCTGTCCAGACCCAGCCCCGTGCGCAGGGACACCCGATCATCCAATGCGGACTCATCGACATCGAGCAGGGCGGCAAGCGCCGTGCGTGGTGGGATCATCGCGCTCACCCATAAAGACTCACACGGGCGCTCATCCAAAACGCACGCGAACATTCATCGGGCCTGTCCAGACATCGATAAGTGCAATAATCTCGACTCCTCTTCTCGTTGGATTCTCGCAGGGGGAGCCATGAGATACCGCATTCTAGGGTCGCTTCAGGTGATCGACCCGGACGGGCAGCCACATACCTTCGAGCGCCGGCACACACGGATCCTGGCCGTGCTGCTGCTGTCGGCCAACCGGGTGGTGGGCCGGGACTACCTCATCGACGCGGTGTGGGACGACGCTCCCCCGGCCACCGCTGCCCGGCAGTTGCAGAACTGCATTTCCAACCTGCGCCAGCACTTGCCATGGAAGCATGCGATCGCGGCGGAGCCGTCGGGGTACCGCATCAGGCTCGACTCCGACCACCTCGACGCCGAGGTGTTCGAGGTCGCGGTGGCGCGGGCGCGCGAGCGGCAGGCGGCCGGGCGGGTCGCCGAGGCGGCGGTCGGGCTGCGCGAGGCGCTGGCGCTGTGGCGCGGCCCGGCGCTGGCGGGCCTGACCGGGCGGGCCATCGAGGCGGGCAGCGCGCGCCTCAACGAGCAGCGCCTGGCGACCCTGGAGGATTACTTCGATCTGGAGCTCCACCAGGGCCACGCCTCCCAGCTCGTGGGCGACCTGATGGAGCTGGCGTCGGCCAACCCGCTGCGCGAGGGGGTCGTCGGCCTGCTGATGCGGGCACTGCAGGTCTCGGGGCGGCAAAGCGAAGCGCTGCAAGCATTTGAGCAGTTGCGGGTGCGGCTGGCCGACGAGATGGGCCTGGATCCCGGGCCGCGCCTGCAGGAGCTGCACCGGTGCATCCTACGCAACCAGGTTTTTGATGTACCGGTGGAGAATGTCCAGATTGGACGGATGGTGCCGCGGCAGCTGCCCGCCCCCGCCCGGCACTTCGTCGGCCGCGACTGCGCCCAGGCCGACCTCGACCGCCTCGCCGAATCCAGCACCGAAGCCGTCATGCTCGCGGTGATCCACGGTACCGGCGGGATCGGCAAGACCGCTTTGGCGGTGCGGTGGGCGCACCGGGCCGCCGCCCGCTTCCCCGACGGGCAGCTGTTCGTGAACCTGCGCGGCTTCGACCCGGCCGGCGAACCCATGAACCCGGCCGAGGCGGTCCGCGGCTTCCTCGACGCGCTGTGCGTGCCGGCCGAGCGGATCCCGGTCGGCCTCGACGCGCAGGCAAGCCTTTACCGCACCATGCTTTCCGGGCGGCGGATGCTCATCGTGCTCGACAACGCCCGCGACGTGGACCAGGTCCGGCCGCTGCTGCCCGGCAGCCGCGGGTGCATGGCGATCATCACCAGCCGCCACGAGCTGACCGGACTGGTCGCCGTCGAAGGAGCGCAACCGCTCACCCTCGACCTGCTCACCGCGGGCGAGGCGAGGCACCTGCTCGCCAGCCACCTCGGCCAGGCCCGGCTGGAGGCCGAACCCGCGGCCACCACCGAACTGGTCGCCCGCTGCGCCCAGCTGCCGCTGGCCCTGGCCATCATCGCCGCCCGGGCCGCCGCCCACCCGACCTTCCCGCTCGCCACGTTCACCGCCGAACTGGCCGACGCGCAACGCCGCCTCGACGCGGTCGACGGCGGGGACCAACATACCCAGGTGCGGTCGGTGTTCTCCTGGTCGTACCAACGGCTTTCGAGCCAAGCGGCCCGGCTCTTCCGGCTGCTGGGGCTGGACCGGGGCAAGGACATCACGGTCGCGGCCGCCGCGGGCCTGGCCGGGATCCCCACATCCCAAGCGCGCCAACTGCTTTCCGACCTCGCGCGGGCGCACCTGGTCACCGAGCACGTCACCGGGCGGTACGCGTTCCACGACCTGCTCAGCGCCTACGCCACCGAGCAGGCGCAGACGCACGACTCGTTGGAGGAGCGCCAGGCCGCGGTGCGGCGGTTGTTGGGTTACTACGTACATGCCGCGGCCGCGGCCGATGTGCTCGCCGCCCCGCACCGGCGGCGCACGCCACTGCCGGATACGTTGCCGCCCAACGATTTGCCCCGCTTCGATGACCATGCCGGGGCGATGGCCTGGCTTGAGCTCGAACGCGGCAACCTCGTCGCGGCGGTGCGGCTGGCTCGCGACCACCAGCATCACGATCTGGGATGGCGGTTGGCCAGCCTGCTGTTCGCGCTGTTTCACCTTGAGAAGCATTGGGACGACTGGATCGGTACCCACAAAATCGGGCTGGAATGCGCGAACGCCTGTGACGACCCCAGGGCGCGGTTCACCATGCTCAGCAGCCTGGGCACCGCCTATCGCGAGCGGCGGAAGTTCCCCGAGTCGATCCGCAGCCACCGGGCGGCGCTGGAGGTGAGCCAGGCCCTCGGCGACCGGCACGGCGAAGCGCAGTCGCTCAACGGCCTGGGCGCCGCCTACTCCGAAGCGGGCGACAAGGAGGAGGCGCGCCTCTTCCTGTCGCGGGCGCTGGAGATCCGGCGCGAGGTCGGCGACCGTTGGGGCGAGGCGATCACCATCTGCAACATCGGCGAGGACGACCTGTACTTCGGGCGGCCGGCGGAGGCGCGGCGGCGTTTCAGGCAGGCGCTGGAGATCCGGCGCGAGATCGGCGACCGTTGGGGCGAGGCGATGGCGCTGAGCCTGATCGGCCAGGCATACGCCGCCGAGGGGCGGGCGGGCGCGGCGATCGAGCACCTGAGCAAGGCACTGGAGATCCACCGGGACCTGCGCGACCACTCGATGGAGGCCTTTGCCTTGCGCCACTTGGGGTTGGTGCACCGCGGCACGGGCTCGGCCGGGTTGGGCGACCAGTGCCTGCGCGAGGCGCTGGCCATCTATACCCGGCTGGGCATGCCCGACGCCGACGAGATCCGCGCTTTGCTGGGCGAGGTTATCCACAGGGTCTAGTGCCGGATGCCTCGCTCTGCTGCGCTGTCGTGATGCGATCGGAACTGGCGCGGTTGTTGGCAAGGCAGTACGGGGTCGCCCGGCATGAGGACGTGAGCAAGCCGTGGATCCTGCCCAACGCCGCCCGCGCGGGCAAGATGGTCCAGCTGTTCCCGGGTGTCTATGTGGAAAAGCAGCGACGGCATGAGGAACATGTGCGGCGGGTGGCCGCCCTGCGCTATGTGAACGGGCGTGGGGCGTTGAGCCATACCACCGCGCTGGCGGTGTGGCGCATCGGCTGGGATGAGCCCCCTCGCGCCCCGATCCACGCCACCGTCCCGCCCCCGGTACGCCTGCCCGGGGCCAAAGGGCTTGTGCTGCACCGGCATCGTGGGTTCGGCGAGACACTCCGTCGCGGCGGGTTGACGGTGGTGCCTTTGGACGAGGCGCTTGTCCATTCCTGGCCGCTGCTGCCCGACTCGCAGCGCGCGGGCGTCGTCATCTCCCTCATCACCGGACACGACCTCACGGCCGCCGCGGTGACCCGGCGCCTTGCCGAAACGCCCAAGCTGGCCGGCGCGGCCGAGTTGAGACGGGTGCTGAGACTGCTGGCGGCCGGGTGTCACAGCCCGCTTGAGCTGTGGGGTGCGCTTAATGTCTTCACCGGGCCCGGCATGCCACCGCTTCTGCGCCAGTACCCCGTCGCCGGCTACCGCTTGGACTTGTATGCCGAGCGGGAGCGGGTCGCGTTCGAGCTTGATGGCGCGAAGTTCCACTCGGGCAAGGTTGAGCGCGAGCGGGATCTGCGCCGCGACGCCACGCTTGCTGCGCTTGGCATCCAGGTCGTCCGCTTCACCTATGACCGGCTCATGTCGGAACCGGACGAGGTGCGGCGGCAGGTGCTCGCGATCTTGGCCGCCCGCCGTTCTCGATGATCGTTGCGCTCGTGAGTGTAGATCGCGGGCCTTTTCTTACATTCACAAGCGCAACGATCACCACGGATGGGTGGGGGTGGCGTATATGTGGAGTGCCGATATATGCTGTGACCATGACAGACACTCCGCTCACGGAGCCGGCGTTCCTCATCCTGACCGCGCTCGCGGGCGAGCCGCTGCACGGTTACGGGATGATTGAGGAGGTCAAGCGGGTCTCCGAGGGTGCGGTCAAGCTGCACGCGGGCACCCTTTACACGGTGCTTGACCGGCTCAGCAAGGACGGCCTGGTGGAGGTCGACCGGGAAGAGATCGTCCAATCACGACTGAGGCGTTACTACCGGCTGACCGGGGCCGGAGCGCAGCGGCTAGCGGCGGAGTCGGCGCGGCTGGCCCGGCACGCCATCGCCGCCAACAAAAGGCTGCGCCGGCAAGGGCTCGCGTGGAGGGGCGGGTTGGCATGACGGGCTTGGAGCATCACTACCGCCGCCTGATCGCTTTGTATCCGGCCGCGCACCGCCAGCGGTACCAGATGGAAATGCTTTCGACGCTGATGGATGGAGCCTCGGAAAACCAGCGGGCACCGGGGTTTCGAGAGACGATCGATCTGGTGTGGAACGCGATCTGGTTGCGGGTCAACCGTGACGGCAGGCCGCTGGTGCGCGATCCGCGCTGGGCGTCGGCCGCGGCCATCTTCGGCGTGCTGGGCGCGATCACGATCGCCGGGCTGCAAGTGATGCTGCCGCTGGGCGAGATGGGTTGGCAGCAAAGGCTGGCCGAGATCCGGATGCCACACAGCCAGACCTCGTGGATCCCGTTCGCGCAAGGGGCCGCCTGGCTCGCGGTGGCGGTGATCGCGCTGCTGGGCCGGCGGCGCATCGCCGCGATCGCTGGCTGGGCAACAGTTCTGGTGACGCTGGCCGGGGCGCTGAGCGTGTACCGGGCCGACCCGACGGTGGTCGTTCGCGAGTGGACACTGATGGTCTTCGGGGTGGTGGTGGCGGGCGGCCTGACCCTGGCGAAGGGGCGGATGGCTTTGCGCGCCATGCACGTGGCGGTGTTCGGGGGCGTGGCCGCGGCCTGCGCGGTGTCGCTGTGGGTCGACGCGATGCTTGCCTACGTGCAGGTCCATCCGGGCGGCGGGGTCGGTGTCATGCACTGGGGCGTCAGCTTCCCCTCCTTGCCCGGGATCAACGTTGGCGGCATGGTGCCGCTCGGGCTGTTCGCGATGTTCCTGGCGGTCTCGGTGTGGCTGCAGTACACAGTGGACGCCGGGGTACGGTGGCGGTTGCGCGCCTATGCCTGGGTGCCGCTGTTCACCTGGGTCCTGGTGAGCAGTTCTTACAGCGGCTACCTGGCGGGCTCCATGACCCAGGGACTCAACGTCGCCCAGTGGCTGGCGCTGGTCCTGGTGCCGCTGGTCGCCTTCGGCGTCGGGGTGATTCTGGTGCGCCGCAGGGACAGCCGGGAGCGCCTGATCGAGATCGGGCGGGCTCACTCGTAGAAGTTGCGCTCCCAGGCGTGGTTGGCGAGCTTGTCCAGTTGCGTCGGCGGCAGGGCGCGGCCGTCGGAGATGACGGCATTGCGCTCGACGTTGGTGACGGTGCGCATGCCCGGGATGACGGTCGACACCGCGGGTGAGGCGAGCGCGAAGCGCAGAGCGGTTTCGGCAAGTTGGTCGTGGCCGATCGCGAGGTCGGCCACGATCGCGTCGACGTGCGCCTCGACCTGCGCCGGGCGGTCATCGCGGAAGAACCGGGTGCGGAAGTCGCCGTCGGGGAAGGTGGTGCCGTCCCTGACCCGGCCGGTCAGGCCGCCCTCGTCGAGGGCCACGCGCACGATGACACCGACGTTGTGCTCCGCGCTGGCGGGCAGAAGCCATTGCCGCGGCGCCTGGTGGAAGATGTTGTAGATGATCTGGACGGTGTCCACGGCGCCGGAGGCGATGAGGGCCAAGGCGTTGTCCGGCTGATAGTCGTTTATGGACACTCCGAAGAAGCGGATTTTGCCCTCGCGCTTGAGGTCGGCGATGGTCTCCAGCCAGTCACCGCGCCCCACCCAGTCGTCGCTCCACACGTGGAACTGAAGCACGTCAAAGGCTTCAAGGCCGGAGGCGCTCAGGCTGGTCTCCAGGCCGGCGCGGATGTGGCTGCCGGGGAACGCCTCCATCGGGTCGATGCCGGACGGGGCGGGCCAGCGACGGTTCAGCGGCGGGACCTTGGTGGCCACATAAATCTCGGCCTGGGACGAGCGCACCACCTGGCCGACGATCCGCTCGCTCTCGCCGTAACCCCTTGCGGTGTCGATGAAATTGACCCCGAGCTCGATGGCGCGCCGCAAGGCTTGGATGGACTCCTGTTCGGTGGCGCCGACCCAGCCCGACCCGGCGGCGCCGATCCCCCAGGCCCCGAAGCCGATCTCGGACACGAGCAGGCCGGTGCGGCCCAAAATCCGGTACTCCATGGTCATATCGTAGTCAGGTTCGCATCATGGGGCTCGCCTAGGGTTACGGAATGGAAGATCACTATCCTACGTGGACCATCTCCAGCGGCCAGGAGGTTGGCATCGGAGACGAGGTGGCCCTTGAGTTCCACCCCGACGAGATCGGTGTGATCACCGGTGTCGCCGACGGGCGCGGCCTGCCCGTCGTCGAGATCGTGGCGGGACCCAATCGCGGGCGCGTCCGATCGGAGGTTTCCCCGGCGCAGATACTGATGAAGCGGGTCCAGGCGTGACCGCCGTCAACGACGACGGCGGCCCGAGGGGGAACGTCACATCTCGTCCAGTATGACGATCTGGACAACCGGCTGGAAGGTGCGCTGCGCGGTGATCAGCCCCTCCATGTCCAGGTCCCACCCCCGGATCGTCAAATAGAAGTCCGCCGGTGGCTTTTCGCCGGGTACCAGTAAATCCGAGCCCTGAGCGACCCGCATCGCGACCCTGCGCGTCGCCCCGGCGAGCAGCCAGCCGACGGACATCGCCGTGAACCAGGCCGCGCAGCCACCCAGCAGGCCGACGAACAGGGAGTAATAGAAGAAGTCGCTCGGGCGAGGATCGGCCGGAAATGGCTCACGTTGCAGCGCGGTGACGATGGCATAGACGAACCAGACCGCGAAGCCAAGCATGACCGGGGGCCCGACCGCGATGGATGAGAGCATCGTGTATCGGGCCTCGTAGGCGGTCGTACCCCGGTGGAACCACAGCGAATCACGCACATCGCCGGTCACCGGTTCATTGTGAAACCCCGGCACAACTACTGTGGACGGCGTGACTGACGCCGCGCAGATGCTCGCCGCCGACCAGGCCTCCACCGCCCTGGGCATCAAAGCCCTGGAGCTGCAACCGGGTTCGGCCCGGCTGGAGATGACGATCACCGCAAGCATGACCAACGGGCACGCGATCGCCCACGGCGGCTACGTCTTCCTGCTGGCCGACACCGCCTTCGCCTGCGCCTGCAACTATCCCGGCCCGGTCACGGTGGCCGCCTCGGCCGAGATCGTGTTCGTCAGCCCGGCCCGCGAAGGCGAGGTGCTGGCGGCGTGGGCCGTGGAGCGGACCCGCTTTGGCCGCTCCGGCATCTACGACGTGACCGTGACCGCGGGCGACCGGCTGGTGGCGGAGTTCCGCGGGATCAGCCGGACGCTGAGAGATTAGTGGGCGGCAAAGCCTTTGCGGTCGCGCACCGAGCTGAGTTGCGGTCGCAAATGCTGCCGCTCCATGCCCGCGGCGCTGCGGGCGAACGCGTCGACCCGGCCCCACCGTCCCGGGATGTTGAGCAGCTCCAGGTGGCCGATGCCCGGCGGCACGGCCGGGTCGACGATGAGATGGCCGTCGTGCGGTGCCAGGCCGAGCATGGTGCGCAGGAGCAGCAGCGGTGCCCCGGTCGACCAGGCATGCGGGCTGCAGGCGGTCGGATATTGCACGGGGTAGCGGGTGAACGGGCGTTCGTACCCGGCGAACGCCTCCGGCAGCCGGCCGTCGAAAAAGTCGGCCGCGTCAAGGATTCCGGCCGCGACCCGGGCCGCCTCCTTCTTGAAGCCGTACTTGCGAAAGCCCCACGCGATGAGCGAGTTGTCGAACGGCCACACCGTGCCCACGTGGTACCCGATCGGGTTGTAGCGCTTCTCGTCGGTGGACAGGGTCCTGATCCCCCAACCGGAGAACATCTGCGGGCTCATCAGGTGCTTGACCACCGAGCGCGCCTTGCTGGTCTCGACGATGCCGCTCCACAGCAGGTGCCCGATGTTGGAAGACAGCGCGTCGACCTGGTCGCCGGTCTCGTCGAGGGCCAGCGCGAAGTGGCCCCGCTCCGAGATCCAGAAGTCCCGGTTGAACCGCCGTTTCAGTTGCGCCGCTTGCTTTTCCAGCGCGTCGGCGTAGTGCGGGTCCCTCCAGTACTGGCGCGCCAGCCGGGCCGCCCGCATCTTGGCGTCGTACGCATACCCCTGCAATTCACAAGTGGCGCGCGGGAAACCGGGCAGGCGCCCGTCGCGGTAGGAGATGGAGTCCCAAGAGTCCTTCCAGCACTGGTTCTCCAGCCCGGTCTGCTCATTTCGCCTTTGGTACCAAAGGTATCCGTTGCCCAGCAGGTCGGCGTAGTCGTCGATCCACGCGATCGCCGCCCGCGCCTCGGGCTCCAGCTCCCGCACCAGCTCCGCATCGCCGGTCCAGCGCTCGTACTCGTCGAGCAGCACGACGAAAAGCGGTGTGGCGTCGGCGGTTCCGTAGTACGGCGAGTGCGGCCGCTCCTCGAAGGCGGTCATCTCCCCGTAGCGCATCTCGTGCATGATGCGTCCCGGATCCTCGTCCCGGAAGTCGTCGAGGCGTGTGCCCTGGCGGGCGCCGAGCTCGCGTAGGGTGGTCTCGGCCAAGCCGGGCAGGATCGGCAGCGACTGCAGGCTGGTGATGATGCTGTCGCGGCCGAACATCGTCATGAACCAGGGCAGCCCGGCGGCGGGCAGGGTCCCGCCGTCGGCGGTCAGCGGCGAGAAGCGCAGCGCCGCCATGTCGATCAGGCTACGGCGGTAGGTGGTCTTCAGCGGCGGCCAGTCGCAGTCCAGCTGCGGCGCGGCGTCGATCCACTGGTGCAGGTCGTCGCGCATCTCGTCGTGGCTTCGGTGTTCCCGCGCCTCCAGCACGGGCGAGCCGTCCGACGCGAGCGCCGACAGGACGATGCGCAGCGTGGTGGTCCACCGGCCGTGGGCCGGGACGGTGATCTCGAAGCTCATGCCGTTTTCGTCGAAAGCGGCCGGTTGGGTGCTTGAAATGTGCGTTTCGCGCTTGAAGGTTTCTCTTTGGTACCCGAGAGCCAGCTCACCATTACCAAGGCGGGTATAGGTTTTGCCCTTCTTGGGCACGACGTCCTTGACCTCGAACAGGTCGGCGAAGTCCGCCTCGGCGTCGACGCGCACCTCGAGTTTCACCGGATGGTCGTCGTGGTTGAGGATGGTCAGCTCCTCGTGGAAGCCTCCGTTGACGGTGCGGTCGCGGATGACCGAAAGCTTGGCGTCGATGTAAATGGTGCCTGTGCCCGGTACCAAGAAGAAACGAGTCTCAAAATAGTGCAGATCGTCGATGGAAAGGGTCGACAACCGCTGCTCGTTGACCGTGAGCACCCACTTCGAAAGGAAGCGGGTGTCGAAGGAGAACAACCCGGCGGTGTCATCCGGCGTGGCCTCGATGTCCCCTCGCGTGTCGCTGACCACGAACGTGTTGCCGTCAAGGATGGCGATTCTTCCGCCGGTCATTGCTTCCTCCCCCGCGCGGTATGGCTCGGCGGACCGGGAAACAGCCGCTGGAACGCGACGACCTTGTCCAGGTCGCCCCGCACCAGGATGGCGCCGCGCAGCACCGCCGCCATGGCGTTGGCTCGCCCACCGGCCATGCGGTCGAAAAGCTCGCTGTCGGTGATCATGTGACAGTCGGCGCGGCTCTTCGCACCGTTCTTGCTGCTGTTCTTGACGCTCACCTTGCCCCCGTCGAAGGTGAGGTACCAATGATCGACCTTGCCGTTGTCGCGAAGGTCGATCCTGTAAGTCCCCGTGATCTTTCGTAACGGGGGTTCATCCCCCCGCTCGGAAAGCCCGGTAAGGAATGCCTCCGTCACCTGGCCCATAACTCGACACGTTAGCGGCCAACGCCGTCCGGCAGACCGGATTCCCGTCAATTCGTGTCAATTCGTGGCCGGTGGGCTAGGCGGGTTCGCGGCCCAGCTCGCGGGCGCGGCGGAAGTACTCGTACAGGCCATCGAAGATCGGACCGGTCAACTCCAGCATCTTCTCGTCATCGCAAAAGAACGACAGCCCTCGCAGCACCACATCCAAACCCGGCGCCTCCGGGGCGTGGTAACGCTCATCATCGAGATCGGCCTCGTGCACGATCTCGGCGATGCGCCACAACACCGGATCATCCAACCGGTACCGGCGCAATATCGTCTCAAACGTGCAGTCTCCACCGTGATGCGTCAGCTCCACCCCGGTCATGTCGAACGGCGTCGCGTCCGCCGGAACCTCCTCGGGATCCTGCACGAACACGAACTCCGCCGCCGGATCCAGGTCACGGCGGATCAGCCACGCACAGGCACAACGGTCAATATGAATATGCGCGCGGGTCGCCCACTTCATGCGTCCACTATCTCAGCCACCGCCTCGTGGGCTTGAGCCCGCTCGGCTGTCGGGAAATAGTCGCGACGGCCGATGCGATGAAGCTCGGCCGACAACCGCCGCTTGAGCGCCCGCCGGGCCGAGTCGCCCAGCTCCGCCGCTGACCGGGCCTCCTCGATGATCGCTGCGTACTCCTCCACCCGCGCCTTGGTCAACTCGGCCACCAGATCCCGGCCGACCTGGATCACGCTAGGCCGGGCCAGCCACGTGGTAGCCACCCCGCCGGCCTCGGCGATCTCACCGGCCAGCCACTCCAGCTGCTCCCGGGTGCGCGCGTCATCGGGCAAGGCCACCAGACCGTCGTTGAGCTGCGCGACCCCCAACCGTTTAAGCTTTCGCCAGGTCGCGATCCGCGGCGTGGAGGGCTCCCGCGGCAACCGGTACGACAAAAGCACCCACTCGGTCGGCATAGCCGGATCGTAGCGGTCAGGAGAACTTGCCGGTGCGGTCGAACCGGGCCGCAAGCGCTTCGAACTCCTCCGAGCGGCGCGCGGGTCGCAGCGACAGCTTGCCGGGGTGCGGGCGGGGGTCGAAGGGGGCCAACGCCCTCTCGACCGCCTCGATGGCGGGCCGGACCACCCCGTAGTCGCTGACCCAGGTGAAGTGGATCGCGAGGCTGTCGCGGCCGAACGCCGGGCTCAGCCAGATGGCGTCCCGCTTGACGGTGCGCAACTCGGAGATCTGGAGAGCTCGCTCGAGGTCGAGATGGGTGAGGGCATCGATGGCGGCCGAGGCGTCCTTGAAGTCGACGAAGTACTCGGACTGGAGCTCGTCGCCGCTGCTGGGGGTGTGGGTGAGGCGGAAGTGCGGCAGCCGCTCGTGCCACGGGCCCGGCACGCCCAGCTGCTCGGTGCAGTTGTCCGCCGGCATGCCCGCGATGGGGTGGCGCGGGCCGTCGGCCGGGCGGGCGCCGGGCCAGTTGTCGTCCCCCAGGCTCTTGCGCCACACCTGGGTGATGCGCTTCCAGTCGGTGAAAAGGCTGACGCTGTAGGCGCTCCCGAGGGCCTGCGGGGCGGCGGCGAAGGGCAGATCCTCGTAGATGTACTGGCGCAGCTCGAAGGCGGGCACCAGATCGAGGGTGAGCGTGGTGACGATGCCCAGCCGGCCCAGGTGAACGGCGGCCTCGGGCCCGAGGGTCACGATGGATCCGTCGTGGGACACCACTTGCATGGAGCGGACGAAGCTCGCGAGGTTTCCCGTGCCGGAGCCGTGGGTTCCGGTGGCGCAGGCGCCCCCGATCGAGATGTGCGGCAAGGAGGGCAGATTGGGTACCGCCAAAGCAAATGAATGCAAGGCTTCCGCCAGCCGGCCCAGGGACATCGCCGCCGACACCGTGACCCGGGAGTCCTCGACGGTCAGGACGATCGGCAGTCCGTCGGTCCAAACCAGGTCGCCCGGTGTGTCGGCGATCGGGCTGAAGGAGTGGCCGGTGCCGACGGCGCGGACCCGGTCGCTGCCCGCGACCAGTTCCTGAAGCTCCTCGATGGATGCGGGGCGGTGGGTGGCCCGCGCACGCCAGGTGATGTTGCCGGCCCAGTTCCTCATGCGCACTAGTCCAGGAAAGCGATCACGACCGTGACGTTGTCCGGGGCACCGGCCTGCAAGGCCAAGCGCACCAAGCTTTTCGCGCAGGCACTCGGATCGCCGCCGGCCCCGAGGGTATCGCCGATCGATTCATCGGTGACGATGTCGGACAGGCCGTCGCTGCAAAGCAGGTAGCGGTCGCCCTTGCGGGTCCGCAGGTCGGTGAAGGTGGCCGTGAAGTCCAGTCCCTGCAACGATCGCGTAATCAGCGACTTCTGCGGGTGATGGCGGGCCTGCTCGGAGTCGATCAGCCCCTCGTCGACGAGCGACTGGACATAGGTGTCGTCGCGGGTGAGCCTGGTCAGCCGGCCGTCGCGGCACATATAGGCGCGCGAGTCGCCGATGTGCCCGACCACCGCCTCGCCCGGCCCGGTGAACAGGATCGTGGTCAGCGTCGTGCCCATGCCCTCGAAGGCCGGGTTCTCCGTCGCCGCGTTGCGGATCGCGGCATTGGCCGCCGTGAACGCCTGTCTGAGTTCCCCGCCGTCGTCCGCCGACGCGACCGCCTTGATCGCCGCGCGGCTGGCCACCTCGCCCGCCGGCCCGCCACCGATGCCGTCGGCGACCGCGATCAGGCGGTGACCGCCGTGCGCGGCGTCCTCATTGTTCGGCCGCAGCAGGCCGAGATCACTAAGGACCGCGACGTTCAAGGTCACTCCCATATTTCCACCCTGCCCAACAACGGCGCCCATGTCTCTAAGCATTAGTGCGTATCTTGCATGATGGGCGGCGGTCGGCCTAGTCGCCGTTCGGTCAACCCGAAATGACCTGCCGAGAACTCGTAATCCACTGAGGATGTCCCGTGCCGGTCGGCAGCGCGGCCACCTTTTCCAGCACCGGGCGGATCGTTTCGATGAGCCCCTCCGGGTCCGGGCCGCGGAGCACGGCTTCGACGCTGCCGGGCTGATCGGCCGACACGCGGTGCACGCGGTCGGGCCCGGTCTCGCCCAGCGCCTGTATTAGTCCGGTGTGAAGGATCCAGCGTACGTCGTCATGGTCCTGCGGTGAGCTGTCGTCGGGCTGGTGAACAGTGACTACCAGCTCCCGGTCGGGGGGATACTCGGAGCCCGGGAAGGTCAGGCCGAGCGCGGCCGCGATGGTGGCGGCGCTCCGGCGTTGTATCCAGTACCACCTACGCGATGACGACTCCTGGAGTTCCCGCTCGAGGATGCGCTCTGCGAAGCGCGGATCGCCGGCCCAGGCCGCGATCGCCGCCACCCACGTAGGGTGGATCCTCAGCTGCTCTGTATGCAGCGCCTCGAGCAGGCTCTGGCGCGTCGCGATCCGGTCCAGGAAGGCAAGCGCACGGGACTCTATCTCCTGGATGACCTCGGGTCCGACCACCGACGGGTCGGTCGTGGGGCCGCAGTCGAACCACGGGTCGGTCCACTGCGGAATTGGAAGGACACGCCCGTCGGTGTCGAGCCGGCCGATCCGGGCCCGGATCGGGCACTGGGACTCCTCCGGCCTGTCCCGCACGGGATGGGTGCTGACGATCGGGTCGAGGGTGGGGAAGAAGACTCCCACGTTGACCGTGAAAGTTCCTCCGTACCGGCGGTCCTGACCGTCGCCCTGGATGTCGATGATCTCTATACGTTCGTCGCGTGTTCGATGAAAGGCCGGGTTTCGCTTGCCGAACTTCTCAAAGCCATGTCGCCTGAGCATCGGCGTCACATGGCCATTAAGGATCTGGAGAATCACGACTCACCATCGTCAATGTTGGGTGAGCAGCAGAGCCCAGAGATCGACACCGTACCAGAGCTGGCCGATGCGCAGGTTCTCGTTGGCCGCGTGCTGGTTGTTGTCCGGGTTGGCGATCGGCAGGATGACCGTGGGTACCCGGAGGACGTCGACGAGGTCGTGCAGCGGCAGTGACGCGCCCACGGTCGGCAGGATGACCGCCTCGCGGCCGGAGGCCACTGTCGCCGCCCGCACCAGTTGCCCGACGATCGGCAGGTCGGCCGGGACTCGCACGGCCGGGTAGCCGGCCGTGGGCGTGAAGCGGGCCAGCCGCCGGTGGGCGCTCCGCTCCTGGTCGGTCGGCTCGCGGTTGACGATGTGATACCCGTGGCGGGCGACGTGGTCGCGGACCAGTTCCAGCATCCGGTCGGGGTCGTCGCCGGCGGCGAGCCTTATGTCCACCGACGCCGTCGCCTGGGTCGGGATGACGTTGCGGGCCAGCGGCCCGACGTCGGCGGCGGACAGGCCGCGCAGGTTGAACGAGGGCCGCATCATCCGGTCGATCAGGCGGTCGCCGGGGACCTCGGCCTCGGCCAGGCCCAGCCGGTCGAGCAGGGCCGGCTCCACCGCCGGCAGCGCCCGCAGCGCGGCCCGGTCGGCATCGGTGACCGGACGCGTGCCGTCGTAGAAGCCGTCGATGGTCACGGTCCCGGCGTCGTCCTTGCAGGTGGCGAGCAGCCGGACGAGGTCCAGCGCCGGGTTGGGCGCCCAGTTGCCGAAGTGCCCGCTGTGCAGCTCGGCGAGCGGGCCGTACACCGTGAGATCGAAGCCGGTGTATCCGCGCACCCCTAGGATGATCTGCGGCGCGCCGGAGTGATGTACCGGTCCGTCGCAGAACAGCCAGGCGTCGGCGCGCAGCCGGTCGTGTAGCGCCCGCAGGTAGCCGCGCAGGTGCGGGGAGCCGGACTCCTCCTCGCCTTCAAAGCAGAACACGAGGTTGACGGCGAGGCCGGCGCCGGCATCCCGCAGCGCGTCAAGCGCGGTGAGCAAGGCGGCGAACGGTGCCTTGTCGTCGGCGGCGGCGCGGGCATAGATCCGCCAGTCGTCGTCGATCGGGTCGCCGTTGGCGGGGAAGGGAATCGCGTGGCCGTCGGGAGTGCACAGCGTCGGCTCGAACGGTGGCGTCCGCCAGTCCCCGGTGCCCACCGGCTGGCCGTCATAGTGGACGTAGACGCCAAGGGTGGGGCGGGCCGGGTCGGCGCCGAGCCGGCCGACCACGACCGGCGCGGCACCGTCGTGCCCGACCACCTCCATCAGCGCGCCGCGGGCGGTGAACGCCCCGGCGATCGCGGCCGCGTTGCGGCGCAGCGCCGGCACATCGCGGGTGACGTTGTCGAGGGCGAGCAGCGTCGCGAAGTCTGACAGCACCTTGGCCGCATGCCGGCGGCGGTAGGCCCGGACGCGGTCGAGTAGAGCAGCGGTCTCGGCAGTGGTCACGTCGCACCTCCACCGCCATCGTGCCACCCCGGTCTACCCTCCGGCTCTCCTGCTCGCCGCCAGCGAGTTGTCCCTCGCGGTCTGGTCGCGCGTCTGCGGCGTCACGCACACATGGTCGCTGTCGACCGCGCCCCGCCATACATAGCCCTGAATGCAGGTGTCCGGCCCGTAAGGCCCACCGTTGGGATTGCGGCGGGCCGCCGCCTGCTGGTTGTCCTTAGCCGCTTGGCTGCGCGTCTCGGGCGTCACGCAGACGTGGTCGTCTTTGACCGCCTCGCGCCAGACGAAACCCTGTTTGCAGCCATCCGGCGGGGGATTGTCCGGTGGTGCGATCTCCACCTGCCCGGACCCGCACAACGACTCCGGGCACACCGACTTGTACACCCCGGACGAGATGCACGCGGCGGCGATCACGCCCAGCGCGCCGACGACCGCGACGGCGATCCCGGTTTCCCTTGTGGCCATGGGACTTTCTCCTAACTATCGATTCGACGGGTACCGGCGGCCGCGTTGTCCGCCGCGGTCTGTTCGCGGATTTCCGGGGTAACGCAGACGACGTCACCGGGGCGCGCCTCGCGCCACACAAATCCGGGCACGCATGTGGCCGGGGCGAGCTTCCCGGTCGTGTCCCGGCGGGCGTTGGCCTGGGCGTTGTCCGCCGCGGCCCGCGTCCTGGTCGCCGGGGTCACGCACACGTAGTCGGTCGGGAACGCCTCCCGCCACACGAACCCGGCCCGGCAGCGCTTCGGTGGCGCCGCAAGCCGTTGTGTGGCATGGGCGTTGTCGTCGGCCGCCTGGGCCCGGATGTCAGGGACGACGCAGACGTGGTCGGTGGGGGAAGCCTCGCGCCAGACGAATCCGGAGACGCAGGTGTCCGGGCCGTACCTCCCGACCGTCCACCGGCTGGCCGCCCTGGTGTTGTCGTCGGCGGTCCGCGCCCGGGCGGCCGGGGAAACGCAGACGTGGTCGGCTTCGAACGCCTCGCGCCACACAAATCCGGAGGCGCACGTGTCCGGGCCGAACGCCAGGGCCGGCGACGGCTGCGGTTGTGGCGGCGCGGGCGGCCGGGCGGTCGTGGGCGGCGACACCGCGGGAGGCGGCGGAGCCGACCCCCGCTCGGGCTTGGGACCGCATCCCGCCGCGCCCACCGACGCGATCAGCAGGGCCGCCGAGAGAACAGAACGCATCATGCCAGCGATCGTCGAGGACCACGCGGCGCACTTGACGATTCCTTACGAAGCTGGACGGGTCGATTGGCTGACCAATCACGAATTCCATTGATGCCGGCGCCCCGCGCGCTGGCTAGCCTGGCCGGCCGGCAGTGTGCTTTCGCTTTCATCGCCAGCCCGGCGTTCGCGAATATTGTCAATCCCAATTGGTACGACATACCGCTGGCGATTTTCGAGGTCGCGCTGAGTGTCGTGCTTCTGGTCAAGCGGCCGGCGAGGACGATCCCCGGCGGCGACACTCGATGGCGGTAGAGGCGGATTTCAACCGTTCGCTCGATCGGGATAGCGACGAAGGTCCATGCGGGGGGCGGAGCGCTCAGACCGTATTGTGGGCGGGTGATGCCGGTACCGATGGTCGGCCGCGAGGCCGAACAGAAGGAGATCGCTCGGGCTTGGTCTCAGCTTGACGGCTGCGGACCGCGCTCGGTCGTCATCACCGGCGAGCCGGGGATCGGCAAGAGCAGGCTGGTCTCGGCGGTCGTGGCCGGCCTCACCCCGCTGGCCGCGACGGTCCTGTCGGGCGCGGCCCGGCTGCACTCGCCGGCGCCCTATGACTGGCTGGCCTCGATTCTCAGCCGCCGTCCGGCGCGGGAGCTGACCATCCCGCCGGACGCGCTGGCCTGGCTTGCTCAGGATTCTTTGGTACCGGCACAGCGTTACGCGCCCGGAGCCTTGCTGCGGTTGGCCTCGCGAGCGGTGCACCAGCTGGTGGGCGACGGCCCGGCGCTGCTGGTGGTCGAGGACCTGCACGCCCTCGACCCGGCCAGCCTCAGCCTGATCGCCGAGCTGGCCGGCGACCCGACCCTACCCGCGATGCTGCTGGTGACCAGCCATCCGGCCCGCCACGGCCTGGTCGCCCGGACGCTGGCCCGCCTGGCGGGCACGGCCGGGGCGGTGCGGCAGCATCTCGGCCCGCTCGGCCCGGCCGAGGTGGCCGAGATCGCCCCACCCGGGCTCGCCGGCGACCTCCTCAAGCGCAGCAAGGGCAATCCCTACCGCCTCTGCGAGCTTCTCGCCGCGCTCCCCTCCGCCTTCACCGCCCGTCTCACCGCGCGCGAGCAGGAGGTGCTGTCGTTCCTCGCCGCCGGCATGTCCAACAAGCAGATGGCCCGGTCGATGGGGATCTCGATCCGGACGGTCGCGGTGCACGTGTCGAATGTGCTGCGCAAGACCGGAAACACCTCGCGCACCGCCGCCGCCGTCTGGGCCGCCGCCCGCCTCACGGGATCAGCGGCGGATACTCCGGGTTGAGCAGCCCTCGCCGCTTGAGCTCCTGGTAGAGCGGGGTGATCTCGGGAAAGTGGCCCCACCGATGGTCGCCGGAACTGCTGCCCTCGCTGCCTTCCCCGAGCAGCTGCCGCTGCACCTCGTTGAGCCGCTTCCACCACTGTTCGCGGGGCAGGTGGGCCACCTCGTCACGGATGTGGACCCAGCGGTAGGTGTACCCGAAGAAGACACCCTTGCGGGTGATGGGCGAAAAGTTCAGCGATCTGGCATGCCAGACCCGGCGGTCGAAGAAGACCACATCCCCCGGGTTCACCGTCACCTCGATGGCCTCGGCCGGCCGCGGCCACGAAACGTCCCGCCGGGGCGGGCCGGGAAGCCAGTTGGTCTTGTGGCTGCCCGGGATGATGGTGAAGTTGCCGTGCCCGGTGCGCGACACGTCGGACAACCAGTAGGCGAGCTTCACCGACAGCCGCGGTCGGGGATCGGTTTCGATCTCCCGGTTCTGCCGGCCCCCGTCCTGATGCCACTCCCACCGCACCGGCGGTTGCTCCACCACCCGCGGATGCACGTCGATGTGCGAATGGTAGACATGGCAGTTCCATCCGAGAATGGACCACACCAAAGGCAATGTCCGGGGGTGGTCTATAAGCCCCACCAGTTCGGGGCAGCTAGCGACCGCACTGAGCATGTGCATCGCCGCGCCGGAGTGGCCCGACTTCTCATAGAGATGGTCAATGGCGGCGGTATAGAAATTGACCTCGTCTTCGCTCAGGACATCGCTTATTATTAAGTACCCGTCCCGCTCGAATTGCTGGCGCTGCTCGCGCGTCATAGGCGACCAGACGTCGATCGACGGCAGGATAGCCAAGATTGTCCTCCCTCTCCTGGCATCGCATGCAAAGGCGAATTCCGGGCACGGCAAAGCGCTTATCGCCGTGCCTTGACAATAGGGACGCCACACGATAATCAGCCGCCGGAAAAGCGGCCGCGAATGTGCGGCGAGACACTTCCTCCTTCCTAAACCGATACACGGAATCCAGCCCCATTAGGTTGCACGGTTCCGGAAATTCGTTCCCCACCACGCGTTTTACCCGCACGGTTACCGGCCGTGGATCGCCTACCCTGGGCAGGTGTGAGCCAGAAGCGTCAGGTGCCCCTCGAGCTGCTGGCCCACCTGCGGCGGGCGCGGGATCACGTGGACCGCCACTACCGCGAGCCGCTTGACCTCGACGGCCTGGCCCGGGTGGCCGGGGTCTCCAAGTACCACTTCGCGCGCTGCTTCGAGGCGGCCTATGGCGAGACGCCGATGCGGTACCTCACCCACCGGCGCATCGAGCGGGCACAGGACCTGCTGCGCGCGGCCAACCTCACCATCACCGAGATCTGCATGCTGGTCGGCTTCTCCAGCCTGGGCTCGTTCTCGTCGCGCTTCACGCAGCTGGTCGGCGAGTCCCCCACCGCCTACCGCGACCGGTGGGCGGCCCGGGGCGGCCCGCACGTGCCCGGCTGCTACCTGTTCATGCGGGGCGTGTTCGATCATCGGGGCACGGCCGGATCGCGCAATCTGGAAGAAGACCCGCAGCCCGAGCCGTGACTAACCTTGGTCACATGATCACAAACGTTTCGCTGGTGACTGTTTATTGCCTCGACCAGACCCAGGCGCGCGACTTCTACGTCGACGTCCTCGGCTTCGAGGTCGGCACGGATATCACGATGGGCGACGGCTACCGCTGGGTCACGGTCAAGCACCCCCACCAGCCCGAGCTCGAGGTCACCCTGATGACGCCCGGCCCGCCGCTGGACGAGGAGATGGCCGCGATGATCCGCCGCCAGCTGGAGAAGGGCCAGATGGGCGGGCTGGGCCTGCGGGTCGACGACTGCCGCAAGACCTTCGAGGAGCTGAACGCCAAAGGCGTGACCTTCATCCAGGAGCCCGCCGACCGGCCCTACGGCGTGGAGGCCGTGATGCGCGACGTCTCCGGCAACTGGCTGGTGTTGGTGGAGCGCAAGGACTTCAAGCCGGAGGATCTCGCCTGACCGGGCCCTGAGCGGACATAGTGTCCCGCTTCCGACCGAACGTATTCCGGGGAGCCGCTGCCCACTCATGCAAGGCGTCCATCAACGTTCTTGTCTTCGTGTGAGGAGAAAGCATGCGGCTCCCTATTGTTATTGCCGCTTCTATGAGGCTCGTCGCCACGCTGCTGGCCGCGCCGCCCATGGCCGCCGAAGGTGGCACCGCATATACGCTCCCAGAACTGTCCATAGTGGACAGTATGGTTGTCAACGAAAGAGGGATCACGCTCACTTGCGCAGGACGAGCTTCAACTCCAGCCAGCACGCCAGGTCCTTGATCTCGTGATCCACCGCCGCGGTCATCTTGCGGTCGAACTGCACGTCCCGGTGGATCGCGTCCACCCGCAGCACCCCGGCCTTGCGGTCGGCGGTGGCGTCGAGCTTGCCCACCAGCCGGTCGCCGTAGAGGATCGGCAGCGCGAAATAACCCCACTTGCGCTTGGCGACGGGTTTGTACATCTCCAGCTGGTAGTCGAACTCGAAGATCTCGGTCATGCGCTTGCGGTCGAAGACCAGCCGGTCGAGCGGCGACAGCAGCGCGGCCCGGCCTTTGAACGGCTCCCCCAGACCGTCCAGAGAGGACGGATCGACCCGCCAGCGGCCTCCGACCCCATCGAGGGTGGCGGGCTCGCCTACCTCGCCCACGCCGTTGGGCTCGGTCGGGCACTCCGGCCCGGTCGCGCGGGCAAGGCCCAAGGCGCGCAAGCGTTTCTCGCCCCGGATGCGCAGCGCCTCGCCGAACGGGACCACCGGATCCTCCGGATAGATCCGCTCGGCCAGGTCGACCAACCGATCGCGGCCCTTGCGCCCGGCGATCGCGATCTCGCCCCGGGCCTCCATGAAGTCGAGCAGCTTGATGACGTTGCGATCGTTGGTCCACCCGGACGACTTCCAGGGCAGCTCGGTGAGGTCGGGGAAGTCGCGCGAGGTGAGCGGGCCGAACTCCTCCAGCCGGCGCAGGATGTCACGGCGGCAGGCGCCGTTGGCGTCCACCCACTCGCGGATCCCCTCCTGCCAGTCGCGCAGCTCCCCACGCCCGGGCCACTCGGCCATCTCGGCGCGGTAGAGCGCGATGTCCTCGGCCGGGCGGGCCATGCCCCGCAGGTTGATCAGCGTGCCGCGGTCAAGCGCCGCCTCCAGCTCCAGCGGCGAATACGACGAACCGAGGCGGCTCCAGGCCACCAGGTCGGCGCTGGGCGCGACGGCGGCGGTCTGGTCCAGTTGCAGCATGGTCAGGTGGCGCACCAGGTCGAGCAGGCCGGCCGGGCGCTCGGCATCGAGCAGCTGAGCCCGCAGGGCGATGCGGCGAGCGTCGGTGCGCGAAAGCTGGTGAACCATCATACACCGAGGCTAAATCAGGGGTCCGACATTCCTCACCACGTGACCGGCAAAGCGACCGGGGACCGGGTCAGCAGGCCGTGCTTCCACTCGACCTGCGACGGCGACACGGCGGGTCGCAGCCCGGGCAGCCGCCGCAGCAACCCCTCAAACGCCACGCACAGCTCCAGGCGGGCGAGCGAGGCGCCGAGGCAGTGGTGGATGCCCCCGCCAAAGGCCAAGTGCTGCACCGTTTGCCGGGCGATGTCGAAGCGGTCGGGATCGGGCATGAGCGCCTCGTCGCGGTTGGCCGAGTAGTGCAGCGCGATCACCGACGAGCCGGCGGGCACCTTCACCCCGCTCAGCTCCACCTCCTGCGTGGCGACCCGCTCCAGGACCCCCTTGGCGATCCTGATGTACCGCAACATTTCCTCGACCGCGCCGGGGATCGCGCCGGGATCGGCGCGCATCGCCGCCAGCTGATCCGGGTGCTGCTCCAGGGTGAGCAGCGAGCTGGCCAGCAGGCTGGCGGTCGTCTCATACCCGGCGGTCAGCAGCAGGTAGGTGTTGGTGAGCAGCTCGGGCTCGGAGAGCTTGTCCTCCTCGTCGCGCGCCTGGATCATCCGGGTCAGCAGATCCTCGGCGGGCTGGGCGCGCTTCGTCGCGATCAGCTCGCCAAGGTAGGCAAAGACCTCCTCCCCGGCGGCCTTCATCTCCTCCGGCGTATGCGCGGTGACGGACAGGGTGATGTCCATCCATCGCCGGAGCATGTGCACGTCCGCGGGAGGGGCGCCGACCATGTCCGAGATGACCAGCGCCGGCAGCGGCTGGGCGAACGCCGCCACGAAGTCCACGGGCCGCGGTCGCGTCTCCATCGCGTCGATCAGATCGGTGACGATCTGCTCGACCCGGGGCCGCAACTGCTCGACGCTGCGCGTGGTGAAGGCCCGGGCGACCAGGCGCCGGATCCGGGTGTGTTCCGGGGCGTCGAGGCTGACCATGAGGTACGGGTCGCGGCGCGTCGGGCGCAGCACCGCCACGCCCGGATCGCTTGTCGCCGCCCGGCTGAAGACCGGATCGGACAGGACCCGGCGCACGTCCTCGTAGCGGCTGGCCAGGTAGGCCTCGCCTCCGGCCAGCAGCCGCACCCTCGGCACCGGGTCATCACGGCGCAGCTTGGCGTACTCGGGTTCCGCGTCGAGCTCGGCGGGCGTGTCGAACGGGAACAGCGGAAGCTCGGAGTCACCCATGATCGGACACCTCACATCGAGTGGATTCATCGAGTGGGGTCGATTCTGAGGCACCGGTTTCGCTATGACCAGGCTGATCTTTTGAGTGGCACTGTTGACCAGGACGCCCGCGCAGTCGGGGTCGGAGGCCGCCATGCCCAGCAGCACGTCGCCGGGCAGGCCGGCGTTGAATAGCGGGCCGAAGTTGACCAGGAACACCTCGGGATCGGCGTAGGCGAGGATGCGGTTGCGGCCGTCCCCGTGGGTGCTCATGTGGACGCTGAGGTCGCCGTCGGAGACCAGCCGCCCCTCCTCATCCGGCACCGGCATGCCCTCGATCCCGACGCCGACCACGGAGGCGCGGAACAGGGCGATGAAGCGGTCGTAGCTCTCCTCGCTCCCGGTCCCGGCGTGCTCCGCCATGGCATCGGACAGGGGCGTGTCGCTCATGGGCCGCAACCTATCAAACCCAGGGCCTTGACGGTCGACTCGATCAGAGCCCGGTCCCCCTTGGCTTGCCTGAGCCGCAACGCTTCCCGCAGGCAGACGGCGGCCTCGCCGGTGCGGCCGGCGTCGATCAGGTGCTTGCCGTAGTGCTGCAGCGCGAAGTCGACCCGGTCGGGTACCGCGCGGCGGGCCAGGGCGAGCGCCGGTTCATATTGCGCCGCAGCCGCTTCCAGGTCACCGGCGTAGCGCAGCGCGTCGCCCAGGTTGATCCGCGCGGCCACCTCCGCCCGCGGATCGTCGAGGCCAAGGGCCAGCTCCAGCGCCTCCCCCAGCACCCGCCGCGCCGAATCGAAGTCACCCAGCGCGGTCAGCCCGGAGCCTATGCGGCGCGACAAAGCCAGCCGCGACGCGGGCTCGCTTGTCCCGTCCAGCTCGGTCAGGCGCGTCCCCACCGCGTCGCGCAGCGCGCAAGCATCCGCCGGCACCATGCGCTGCCACGCATCCAGGATTACCAAATCTTCGATATCTGGCACGCCTAGAAGCCTGCCAGATAAAGCAGTCCGGACACTAGCAGGCCGGCCTCGACCAGGAGGACGAAAACCTTGTCGTCAAGCCGGTCAACAACTTTCTTGCCGACCCAGGCTCCGGCGACGGTGGCCGGGGTAAGCAGTACTCCATATAGGACAATCACCGGCGAGAGCAAGCTGACACCCCCGTAGGCCGCCGTCTTGGTCACGTGCAGCACCAAGGCACAGGCGGCCTCGGTCCCGATATAAGCCCCTCGGGTCAACCCGTAGGCGAGAAAGAACGGCGCGGTCAGCGGACCGGCCGAACCCACGAGCGCCGACACCAGCCCGGACGCCGCTCCCACCACACCGAAACCCTTGGGGTCGCGCATACCCGGCCGAGGCTGGCAGCGCCGCCAGATCACCACGGCCACCAGGAAAAGACCAAGCCCACGCTTGAGGCCGGACAGCGGCGCACCGGCGAGCAGAAGCGCACCCGCCACGGCCATCGGCACGGCACCCAGCGCGAACCACCCGATCACCGGCCGCTTCAGCTCGCCGCGGTTGAGCCACACGCGGCCGGCGTTGCTACCGATCTGCGTCAGCGTGAGCACCGGCACCGCGGCCCGCAACCCGAACAGCGCGGTGAAGACCGGCAACAGCAGCACACCACCACCGAACCCGGCCACCGCCGACAGCAACGCCAGGGCAAAGGCCGCTACGCCGGCGACCAGCAACTCCACCAGATCCACATGCATCGGTCACATGATGGCGACCGAACCCGCTGTCCCGTCAACCACGATTTCACTACCGCTGGTGATGACGCTGGTGGCGTTGGGAACACCCACCACGGCCGGGATCCCGTACTCCCGGGCCACCACCGCGCCGTGCGAGTTGGCCCCGCCCATCTCCATCACCAGGCCGCCCGCGGTCAGGAACAGCGGTGTCCATCCCGGATCCGTCGACGGGGCAACGAGAATCTCGCCCGGTTCGAGGTGCGCGCCGACCGGATCGAGGATCACCCGCGCGGTGCCGGTGGCCACCCCGGCCGAGGCCGGCGTGCCCGAAAGTCCCTCTCCCCCGGGCGAATGCAGCCCCACCTCCGGCTCGGTGCCGTCGGAGAGCAGAACCCGCGGGATGTGCCGGCGGCGCAGCTCCTCCTCATAAGAGTGGCGCCGTTGCGCCACAACGCTTTGCATGTCCTGCCCGGCGAGGGCCGCACGCGCCTCGACCAGATCCAGGAAGAAGACGTCCTCGGCCGTGGCGATCCGCCCCTGCGCCGCCAGCTCTTCGCCGACCGCCCGCAGCTGCGCGCGGGCCGCGGCGATGACCCGGACCAAGTAGAACTTTGGAAGCTCGCGCAGGCCGGCGAGCGCTCGCGCCCTTCGCAAAAGCCCACGCACGAGCCGCCCGCGCAGCGCCGAGCGCTGGGAAGTCCGCTGGGCCAACGTTTCCACCATCGCCTCGGCCTCGGCGGCGCCCCTTGCGAACAGCGCGTCGGCCCCGGTATCGGCCGTATTGTCGGAGCGCAGGTAGTTGGCGAGCACACCGAGGATGTGCCGCGGGTCATCTGACCATCGAGGCATGCCGATGTCAATCTCGGCGACGGCCCGATGGCCATAGCGCGCAAGGAACTCCACCAGCCCGTGCTGCGCCTCCGGCGGAAGCGTGCCCGCGAAATAGCGCGCCTCGACCTGGTCGGGCCCCACCTCGCGTAGGGAGGCGGCCAGGCGCCACAGCTCCAGATCCATCTCGGTGGTCACGTTGTGCGGGATGCCACGGAGCACCGCCTGCACCTCACCCACGGCGGCATCTTTGCCCAGCAACCGATCGGCCAGCCCGAGCGCCACAAACCCGGCCCCCGCCACCGGAACCACCCGCGGCAACAGCGGCACCACCTCGGTGGAAAGGGTTTTCTCCACCCAGTCCAGCCGCCGCGCACCCGAGCCGAGGGGGCCCGCGTCCAGCACGATGTCCAGCCGCTCACCGATGCGCTCCACCTTGCGCCGCGCCCGATCCGGCCGCAGGAGGGCCTGCAAAATCTTGAACGGCACGTGGTACCTCAGCGCCACCGGCCCCACATGGCGCAGGAACGGCAGTCTGGATCGGACGGTCATCGAGAACCGTTCGTCCTCGAAGAGGTGCCGCATGATCGCGGCCGAGCGCGCCTCCATCACCCCGAGGATCTTCGGGATCACGAAGCGGCCCACGCGGCTGCGCACGGGCGTGGTGGCGTCGATGTACAGCCGCTGCCCGGCGGGCACGAACACCGGCGGCCCCACCGACCGGTCGGCCACCTTGAAGCCGGCCAACTCCGCGGCCGCGCAGGCGATGACGCGGAAGGCCGCGAGCCCCATCGGCGTGATCGGGCGGTAGAGCCCTTGCGCCACGCTGAAAGAGAAATATATCCGCGTACCCGCAGAGCGCTTGTCCGGCAACGGATAGAGCGTGGTGATCGGCCTCGCCTGGGTGAGCCATACCGCGCCGGAACCGTCGATGGCCCACTCGGTGTCCTGCGGCGCACCGTAATAGGCCTCGACCCTTTCGCCCAGAGCGGCCAGGTCGAGCACCTGCTCGTCGGTGAGGCACGCGGTCGCCTCCCCGGGCGGCAGCTCCACCCGCGAGGTGCCACCGCCGGGCAGGGGCCGGATGGCCAGCCGCTTGTCGCCCAGCCGCCGCATGGCGATGCGCTTGTCTTGCGTGTCAACGACAAAATGGTCCGGGTTGACCGCGCCGGACACGACCGCCTCGCCGAGCCCGGGGCCGGCGTCGATGACCGCCTGGTGCCGCCGCCCGGTCACCGGGTTGGCGGTGAACATGACCCCTGCCACCTCGGAGTCCACCATCCGCTGCACCACCACGGCCAGGTGGACCTGGTGGCTGTCGATGGCGTTGGTGGCGCGGTAGACCACCGCGCGGTCGGTCCACAGCGACGCCCAGCAGCGGCGGGTGGCGTCGATGACGCCCGCCTCGCCCACGACATTGAGAAACGTGTCCTGCTGACCGGCGAAGCTCGCGAACGGCAGGTCCTCGGCGGTGGCCGACGAGCGGACGGCCACTCGCACGTCATCGCCCAGTTCCTGGTACCCCTTAAGAATCGCGGAAGAGATCTCGGCCGGAATGGTCGTGGCGAGCAGAGCCTCGCGAGCGCGACCGGCGAGGCTGGTGAGCGTGGCGACATCGGTCGGCGCCGCCTGCGAGACGGCCTCGACGATCTCGTCGAGGCCGGCGGATTCGGCGATCGCGCGGTAGGCCTCGGTGGTCACGCAGAACCCTTGTGGCACCGGCAATCCCGCGCGCGTCAGCTCTCCCAGGTTGCCCGCCTTGCCGCCCACCGCGGGCAGCCGGCTCCGGTCGATCTCCTCGAAGGGCAGGACAAGCATGCCGCAAAGTTAACGCCCGTCGACATCGAAGTCAACATTTGTTGAATTTCATCGCCGTTTGCGATGGCGCCTCGTGGCCGTACCATGCCTTCGACGACCACCCGGTCGGTGAGAGGACAAAGCATGAGTGAAGACCCGATGTTCGCCTTTGACACCAACAATGATGGGCAGGCCGATGTGCTCGCCTATGACAAGGACGGCGATGGTCGCAGCGACACCGTCATGCTCGACACCAACAGCGACGGTGAGATCGACGTGGCGATGTACGACGACGACGGCGACGGCACGATCGACCGCACCGTTCGCGCCGCCGAGTAGGCAATCTGGTTTAGGTTGCACGCGCCGGGCCACAGCCGGTCCGGCGCCGTGTAACAGCTGTAGGCCGAGTGGGCGCGGCGCGGGTCTACTGTGGACCCCGAGGGGGTGTGACGATGGGCTTCGATTGGATACCTCTGCCGGAGCCGCGCCGGCTGACCCCCGCCGAACAGGCGGTGCTCGATCACCTTGTCGCTCAAGCGAATAACGCGGAGCTGAGCGCTCAGGCGGCGCAAGTGTGGGCCACGGCCGTCTGCGACTGCGGCTGCTCGTCGATCCTGCTGCGCACCGACGCACCCGCGATCTCACCGGAGACGATGCTGCGGTTCAGCGCGTTCGGCCGCGACGACTGGTTCGCCATCGACTACTCCCGATGGGTGCCGATGCTGCAGGTGGTGGTCCACGTGACCCAAGGTTCACTGCACGAGCTGGAGATATTCGCCGGTGAGGGTGTCCCCGTCGACATACCTTCCCCCGGCGAGCTGCACCCCATCACGATCAACTGACCATCGGCGAGGTCGGCCCGTTCCAAGCATTGGCTCGCGTATTCACTCTTCTGGTGTACACGGCCGAGGTTGTGGCGAGGTTGTGGAGGAGTTGACGCAACTATTCGGTTGCGATAAGTTGGTAGCAACTGAATGGTTGCTACAGAGGAGAGGACCATGGGATTCCCCGATCGCATCGAGCGCACACTCGAGCTCGCCCACCCGCCCGAGCGCGTGTGGCAGGCGCTGACCACCGCCGAGGGCCTGGGCACCTGGTTCGGCAACAGCGCCGAGGTCGACCTGCGCGTGGGCGGCAAAGTCAACCTCCGGTGGGACAGCGGCGACGCCGCCACCCTCACCATCCAGCGGATCGAGCCGCCGCACGTGTTCGGCTACAGCTGGAGCCTCTACGGCCTGCCCGAGGGCGACCCGCGCCGCACCTATGTGGAGTTCACGCTGGAGCCCACCGGCAGCGGCACCACCCTGACGATGGTAGAGTCCGGCTTCGCCCAACTGCCCGACGCCGACGGTTACGACAAGGCATACTCCAGCAACACCGAGGGCTGGACCCACGAGCTGGGCGAATTGGTAGCCTACCTCGATGCCCAAGCCTGATCTGGAGGCGGTGGCGCAGGAGGTCTTCACCGCCCTGGCCGACCCGAGCCGGCGAGGCATCCTCGCCGCGCTCGCGGAAGGCGGGCCGGCCACCGCGACCGATCTGGCCGCCCGGCTGCCGATCACCCGGCAGGCCATAGCCAAGCACCTCGCCCTGCTGGCCGAGGCGGGCCTGGTCGTGGCCGAGCCGGGCGAGCGGCGCCGCGTCCGCTACCGGTTGGACTCGGCGCCGATGAAGGTGGCGCAACAGTTTCTGGCCGCGCTCGCCCGGGATTGGGACGGCCCCCTGGCCGCGTTGCAGCGCCGGCTGAAATGACTGATCAGCTGGTCAGGCCTAGCGCATCCGTGCACAATACGCCGCCGTTGCGCCGCTTCACTCACAGACCCACCACTGACCGCGCTCCTTGAGCAGGAAGATGCCCTGGGTGTACTCCAGGCCGGTCTCGGCCTGAACCATCCGCATGCTCACCGTCGCGGTGGTGGTGGAGTTGATGGTCCTGATGTTGGTGCCCACCACCTGGTAGCTCTTGATTTTGAGCTGGGCGGACTGGGTGCGGGTGTAGTCCGCCTCGCTGATCCTGCGGTGCACCTTGTCGCACATGCGCGCGTAGGCCCCGGAATAGTTGCCCGCCATCACATCGTCGACATAAGCGGTCGCCGCGCTCCGCACCGGCTCCATTTCGCCGCCGACCGTGCGGAAGAAGAACACGCCGCCGATCACGCCGAGCACGCAGCACAGTCCGAGAACGACGCCGACGACGATGAGGATGGTACGAGTGTTGTTGCCCCGTTTCACCGGCGGTGCCGGTGGTGTGTACGTCATGTGCCCAATGTAGACAGACGCCGCCACCACCGGCTTGGCCTGCCGAACCGCACGCTTCTGTGGCAGCATGTGCGCTGGTGACCATGCCCTCGCCGATGAGAGGAGCACGATGAGCTTCGACCTCACCTTCGTGCCGAAGTCCCCGGATCAGTCGTGGGATGAGGCCCTCGACGCCGCCGAGGACGAGACCGATCGCGCGCCCGATGCGCAGGCGTGGGCGCGGATCGTCGACGACGCGCGGCAGATCCTCGGCGACATCGGCCTGCACGCGGGCGGCGACTACTTCGAGCTCGACCACGAGCCGACCGGCATACAGCTGAGCCTCTACGCGGGCGGGGCCGGCATCACTGTGCCGTACTGGTATACGGGCGCCGAGGCGCAGGAGATCGTGCGCACGCTCTACCGCCTCGGCGCCGTCATCGAGAAGCACACCAACTTCTCCGGCTACGACAGCCAAGCGGGCATGCCGATCGCCGAGGCGGCCAAACGACCCGAACTGGCGACCGCCAGCTTCGACATGGTCGCCGCCTCCTTCGCCCGCCGCGACATCTCAAGCCCCACCGCCGAATTCATGATCGATTGATCCAGCATCAGCGCCAAGCCAAGTGAGGGGCGCGGGTCAGTGCCGGCACTCCCCGGAGTCCTTGTTCACCATCAGGCCGCTGGTGTCCACCGCCTCGAAGTCGCTGCCGCGCAATGACTTCAAGGCCCGGAGGGCGTCGTTGGACCAGCGTGGGTCGGGGGCGCCGGAAAGGTACCAAGGAGAGCCGTTGTCGGCGAGGATGACGCCGTATTTCTTCATGGCGTCGGCGATCCTGCGCGCCTGCGCCGGCATCCTCGACGTGTCGGCGCCCGCCCTGAGCCGCAGGCGAAGCCCCATGGGCGGCAGCGCGGCGTCGCTCGACGACGACGCGGCGTGGCGGGCGGGCCAGAGGTAGGAGTTCTGGGTGCGCGCAGCGGTGATCCTCAGCGCGTGGTTGATTTCTTTTTCCGTGTACGTCGTGAGCCCCGCGAAGATGGACAAGCCGGCGGCATCAGCCGATGTCCAGCCGGCCGGCCGCAGCCGGTTCGAGCGCAGGTCGAACACGGCCCCGGACCCGGCCCGCCAGCCGCCGTCGCCGCCCTTCTGCGCGGCGAACAGCTCGTAAACCTTG